>Ga0181419_1000026_pt1 | contig 44443 bp, 83 predicted proteins | sample 42SPOviralmetaG_FD_130144 | JGI IMG/M metagenome (GOLD analysis project Ga0181419, IMG submission 130144) | Marine viral communities from the oligotrophic San Pedro Time Series (SPOT) site, San Pedro Channel, CA, USA - 42 SPOT_SRF_2013-04-24 | ecosystem: Environmental > Aquatic > Marine > Strait...
ATACAAATTGATAAATTAATTCGTTATCATAATTTAAAAATAAGACACGTAAATAGATTTTATGATTACTTTAAAGGAGAATATGCTTATGGATATTGATTATTTAAGACAGAATATTATTGATAGTCCAACTCAAAGAGAATATCTAGTTGGTAGTCCTATGCAACCCTACTATCATGGGTTAGGTTGTATAAGATTGTGTATGAAAGACAAATCATTCATAAATTTTTATTCTGACAAGTATATACCTGCGACTGCAAAATTCGTACATACACACAGAGAAAACTTCATGTCAGAAGCTATTTATGGAAGTTACGATAATGTACTTTATAATGTGAAACCACATGAAAATGGAGAGTACATAGAGGAATGGGTAGAGTGTTGGAAAGATGGAGGAAACTTTACTATACATGAAAATGTAGAATTATATGAAATGGATAGAAAAATTCTACAACAAGGTGAAAGTATGTTTCACCTATATAATGACTATCACGATTTGGAACTTATTACAGAACATGCGGTAACTAGAGTTACTTTTGATTTCTCTTGGCCGTATCCTTTAAAATATAGAAGTAAAATATTTCCAAAAATAGTGAGACCAAACAATGGAGAGTTTGTAGGAGCTGCAAATGATTATGGAGACCCAGATAAGAACTGGGAGATAATAAGGGAGATTTTAAATGAAGTACAAGATTATTGAAAACATACTTACAAAAGAAGAATGTGAAGAACTAATTAATAGAAAACATGACTGGATTTATGATCCAGTAATAAACAATGACGGCTATGAACATCCTAGAGAACATGGAGAATTGATTAGAAAAGTATTACAGTCTTCAATAGAGCATATATTCCCAGAGTGGGACGGTTTAAAAGTACTTGGCACTAAAGTAATGAAATACGAAGTCGGTGATTTTGTAAAAGAACATAGAGATAGAATAGGTATGCTACATTCAGATTGTTATGAAAAAGGGTATAATTTGAGATCAAAAGACTTAATGATTATACCACTTAATGATGACTATGAAGGAGGAGCTTTAACTGTAGAGGGAGAGGAAATTCCTCAAACTGTAGGAAATGTAGTGCAAGTAAAACAACCTGGTAATGACCCAGAGTTAAGAGCAATGCATGGGGTATTGGAGGTTACCAAAGGTACTAGATATAGTTTGGTATTTTGGAACTTTCAATAAAAAAGGGGCTTATCGCCCCTTTCTTTATTCTGCGTTCTCTTCCTCAGGTGGATTCTCAACAGCCTCTTTGAGTCTGTCTGTAAATCCTTGAGAAGCAACTTGTACTTGGTCTAGTTCCATTTGCAAATTAGTTCTTTTTTGCGTTAGGCTGTTTAGACAAGCAACTATATATTTTGCTTCATCACTAAGTTCAGAAATCACATATTTTTTATCGTCAAGTACTAAAACAGGTTCTTCCTGTTGTCCTACTTCTGGATTTATATTTTCTGTCGACATAATTTCTCCTTATTTAAAAATATCTTGCCAATTTCCTTGTGTACTAGCCTTAGCATACTCGGTAGCACGGTTTTCGAAAAAGTTGGTATGCTCAACGGCATTTACTTGCATATCTATCCATGGAAGTGGATTATCAGTACTATGGAATATATTTTTCATTCCTAGCCCGAGTAATCTTCTATCTGCAATATAACGAATATATTCTTTAACTTCTTTTGCTGTCAAACCAGGTATATCTGCTTTATTAAAACAAACATCTATAAATTTATCTTCTAATTCAACAACGCGTTCAGCTGCGCAATATATTTCATATTTCAGTTTATCTGTCCATATAGACGGATTTTCTGCAATAAAAGTTCTAAAAAGTTTGGATAGACCTTCAACATGAAGAGACTCGTCTCTTATTGACCATGTTACTATCTGACCCATACCTTTCATTAAATTGTGTCTAGGGTAATTCAATAATATAGCAAAACTACTAAATAATTGAACGCCCTCTGTAAAACCACTGTATACTGCCATTGTTTTAGCAATTTCATGTGGTGTACTCATGTTAAAATCTGTTAGATACTCATGTTTCTCTACCATCTCTTGAATTTCAAAAAACTCTTGATACTGGTCATCAGATTTACCCAATGTTTCCAAAAGTAAAGAATATGCTTCTTGGTGTACTGCTTCCATTGCAGCATAGCTAACAAGCATCATTCTTACTTCAGGTTGTTTAAATGTAGGTAGATAATGCTTTGCATAACCACAACACACATCAACATCCGCTTGAGTAAAAAACTTAAATATATTATCTAACAGTAGCCTATTATCAGGACTTAACTTTTCTTTATAGTCTTTTATATCATCTTGGAGAGGTACTTCGTCTGGAAGCCAATGCATTTGTTGTTGCTTTTTGTAAAACTCAAATGCCCAAGGATAATTAAAAGGTTTATAAAAATCTCTTTCTTCTAGTAAATTCATTTATCCCTCACAACTTAGACAATCTGATTGTTCAAAGATTATCTCTCTTTTTATCTTATTTGATACATTATCTGCTCTTGAAATCGCCTCACTTCTTAGATAGTACAATGTTTTCATATTCTTTGCCCAAGCTAACATATGTATATTATGTAGCTCTCCCTTATTTACATCAGGTGGAAAGAATAGATTTACACTTTGCGACTGACAAATAAATTCTTGTCTTTGTGCCGCGTGTTCTACTACCCATGACTGATTAATTTCTACAGCAGTCTTAAATACTTCTTTCTCGGTGTCAGTTAAAAACTCAAGATGTTGACAACTTCCTTTGTTTGTAACTATGCTTTTCCAAGTATTATCATCATTACAACCATACTTTTCTAGAACGCTTTCTAGATATTTGTTTTTCTGTAAATGAGAACCACTTTTAGTCTTTTGCGTGTACGCATTAGCTCTATAAGGTTCTATACTTGGTGAAGTATTACCACATATGATAGAAGAACTTGCATTAGGTGCTATTGCCAATAGATGAGTATTTCTTACTGAACATGTATCATCATCAGGACAAGCGCCCCTTTCTACTGCAAGTCTTTCTGTTTCTATTTGTGCGTCTGTTTTTATATGTTTGAACATCTCATAATTTATACTACTTGCAAATACACTTTCAAAAGGCATATTATTTTTCTGTAAGTAGGCATGAAATCCCATAGCACCAAGACCTAAACTTCTTTCACGCATAGCGCTGAATTTAGCTCTTTCTAGTTGACTAGGTGCATTTTCTATAAAATATGTAAGCACATTATCGAGCATACGAATTAAATCTGGAATAAAGGCTGGAACCTTTTTCCATTCATCATAGTACTCTAAGTTTACACTCGATAAACAACATACCGCTGTTCTCTCTTCATTTGTTGCTAGTGTTATTTCTGAACACAAATTACTGTGGTGTACACGTAACCCTTTGTTCTTTTGAAATTGCGGTAAGTCTGCATTTACTGCATCTTCAAACATAAGGTAAGGCTCTCCAGTCTCCATTCGATTTTGGAGTAATTTTACCCATAATGTTCTTGCACTAACAACATTTTTTACTTCTCCACTATGTGGATCAATTAGCTCCCAAGAATCATCAAAGCCTTCTTCTTTGGTAGCTCTATGTATAATTTCCATAAATTTATCACTAATGACAATTCCATGGTGTAGGTTTAGACATTTACGATTTGTGTCTCCACCTGTTGGTTTTCTCATATCAAGAAACTCCTGTATCTCAGGGTGAGAGATATGCAGATACCCTGCATAACTACCTCTTCTTGTAATTCCTTGTGAAAAAGCAAGCATTTCTGCATCTACTACTTTCACAAAAGGAAGAACACCTGTGCTTTCAGAGCCTTTTGATGTTTTTGTACCTTGTGAACGAACATCACTCCAACTGCCACCAATTCCTCCACCGAATGATGAAAGAAAGGCATTTTCTGTATAGTGTTCTGTTATTCCTTCTCTCGAATCTTCCACATGATTTAGGAAGCATGAGATTGGAAGACCCCGCTTAGTCCCTCCATTGGAGAGAACAGGAGTCGAAAACATAAACCATAAGTTACTAGCGTAATCGTACAGTCTTTGTGCATGTGCTTCGTCATCTGCAAAAGCTGAAGCAGCCCTTGCAAAGCCTTCTTGAGGTGACTTTTCATCTCCCACAAGATAGCGATCTTCAAGAGTTTTATGACTAAACTCTGTCAAAAGTTTGTCTTTGCTATAATCTATTTGTATCATATTATTCCTTCTAAAGTTTTGTGTATAACTTCCGTGTTTTCTTTTCCAATCGCTTCAGCTGAGTAAGTAATTAAGTCCATTAGCTCAACATTTGTCAGAAGTTGTTCTGCATTTTCATTAAGAGCTTGTATATACTTATATTTTCCTTCTATCGGACATGCATCATAGATATCGAAAACTGTTCCATATTGTTCCATTAACTGTACTGCGCGTTTTGGACCAACACCAGGTACTCCTGGTACGTTGTCCCCCTTATCGCCAGTTAGACACTTGAAAGTGATATAATCTTCTATTTCAAAATCATAGTGTTCGTCCCAGTTATGTACCGTTGTTTCCTTTCTAGTAACAGTACTAAACCTAGAAACTTTTTCATTAATAAGTAAGTCCCAGTCTTTATCCGAAGATACTAACCAACACTCATCAAAATCAATGTTGTTTGCTATGTAGGCAGCAATATCATCAGCCTCTACACCACGAAAGTGAAAGACTGGATGTTTTTGTTTAATAAGAGTAAGAGTGTCTTGAAATTCTGCCATAAACATTTCAAATTCTTTTGCCTCTTGCTCAGTTTGTTCTGCATATCGTTCCTTACGATTTGCTTTATATTGAGGGTCTATCTCTTTTCTGTAAGAGCTACCTCCATCTGCACATACGATAATCGTACCTGCATTATAAGACTTTGCTAGACTTTCGATTGTTCTAACGTAGTCATACTTAAAATCAAGTATATTCTGATGTTTCCACCTGAAAGCTACGTTTAAACCATCAACTATCAGCAAGTTCCCAGTCGGAGCCGGGGCTCCAAGGTTTGCAATTGTAGTCGCCATTTGTAAATTTTATCTCCTCATTTTCTAGCCAGTGTTCTGCGATAAGAATATACATACCTAGCCATGCAATATATGTATATCTTAGTGTATTTTCAGGTTTTCTTACAGTCGCTACAAAAAACTTGCCATAATTTTCTCTAAAAATAAGTAATGGTTCTTGTTCCATGTCTTGCGCTTGTTTACATAATTTACTCCACCACTTAAACAAATTGTTTGTTTTTGCAGTGTATATCTTTGAGTTAAAGCCACTATCTTTATAGAACTTTACTTCGACACAAAATAAATTATGTTTTCCAGGAACTCTTAAATCTCCCTTGATTTTACCACTACCTGATCCAGGAGTTTGTTCCCATTTTTCTTCTGTCATTCTGCCGAGAAGAGACATAACTTGTTGCTCTCCTCTATTTCCTTTTTGTCTTGAATTAACCATTTAATGTACTCATTTCGTTTTCTTTAATTACTTCTATTTTTTCTAGTAACGGATGTGTCCACCCATGTGATACTATATAAGTGTTTAAATTTTCTTCTTTTAATAATATCTCTACTAGTCTTTCTTTACCGAGCTCATCAAGAACATTGGTAACTTCGTCTAAAAATAAAATGTTTATTTGAGATTTGGAAATGCTACTCATAAGTTTTCTTATTGCGAGTAGAGTAGCTGTATTTACTCTTGCAAGCTCCCCTGCACTGAGTGATAATATATCTACTGATTTTCCATTATCTTCTATTATTACATTTAATTTATCATTAAGAACTACAAATTCTAAACTAAATCTACCATCACTAAGTTCTGCTAGATATTCATTTGTAAGTTCTTCTAAATCTTTTACAAGATTTTCTATTTTATATGCAAGTAGTCCGTTTGTACTAAATGCTTTTTTCAATATTTCGACACTTGCTAGTTTATCACTAAGATTATCTAATCCTTCGATAAGTTCTGCAAGTTCAGCCTCAAAATCATTTTCTTGTTCTTGAATTATGCTAATACGAGTATTGTGTCTTTCAACATTATTGTTGTGGTCAATCGCTTGTCTTAAGTCTGATTGATATTTTTTGTACTCGTTACTTAGCTCAGCTATTCTTGATTTAAGTTGCTCTGCGTCAGGGATTTCACTGGGCAAGTTTTGGTCAATGGATCTATAGTATTCTTCCCATTGTTGTACTCCTCTACTTGCTTTTGTGTGTGTTGTATTCTTCTCCTTGACTGTTGCAAGTTTTTCAACTTGTTTTTGTATCTCCGTTTCACAATATTCCACCGTATTTTTATGCTCTGCCAGTTGTCTTTGTATGAAGTCAACATCTATGTCTTCTCCACAAGTAGGACACTCATGCGTTTCTGTTGCTAGTAATTTTTCATACTTATCAATCATTGCTTGTTCTTGAGACTGCTCACTTTTCCAAGTAGCGGTGCTCTCAATATATTGAGTTGTATCAAGTTTTTCTGGGTTTTCTGCCAATAGTCTTCTATGTTCATGAATATCTATTGACTCTAACTCCTTTCTGTAATAATTATTTTGATTAATTTTTTTAATATTTTCACTGATATTTTCAAATTCTATTTGTAATGAACGTAAAGTTTTTCCATCTTCTTCCGAATAATTTGGTAAATCCATTTTTGAAAGTAGTGATGTATCTTCCAATTTATTGTCTTTTAACCATTTTTCAATAGTTGCAATTTTCCCATCTACTCGTGAAACTTCTGACCCAAGGGTTCTAGATAGCTCACGAAATACATCAAAATAAGATACATACTTATCAAGCTGTAATAAATCAATCAAAAACTTCTTACGGTTTGTGTCGGTGGCCGTAAGAAATTGTAAACTAGCATTGGTATTTTGATAGACAATCTGTGAAAAAGTTTTAAAGTCTATACCAATAATTTCTTCTAATGTTTTGTAAGTATTCGTTGCTGTATGGCTTGATATATCTTCACCATTTTTAAGCAACTTTGCTTTTATGTTTGCACGACGCACTACATCAATTAAATATGAGTCATCGTTGGCTCTAAATTCAAGACTAATATCATAGCCTTTATTTACTTGTCTGTTTGCGATATCAGCTTTCTTGATACCTTTGGAGTTTTTGTTAAAAAGAACTTCCTCTAAAATTAAAGGTATAGAAGACTTACCAGCACCATTGGTACCGATTAATTGTGTCAAAGTGTCTCCGTTTAGATCTATTTCGTTGTCTGAGCCGTAACTAAAACAATTACTCCATTTCAGCTTTTCTAGCGTTATCACTGAATACTCCTATAATTTTTTTAACTTTTGTTTCATCGAGTTCAAGAATGTAAGAGAGGTATTCTCCTAATTCTTCCTCAATCGTCATATCTTTGTCAAGTATGAGAGTTGCTTCTGTCTTTCTTTTAATAACTTTTTTATCAAGTAGGTCAGAATTTTTGACCCCGCTCAAGTCCGAAACATCTCCTTCTACTTCGTATATTGTATGGTGCCATTCTGTTTGCACCATTTCATCTGTACTTGTAACTGTTTTACGAATTAGTTGTGGCAATTTAAATTCATGCCATGTCCATTCCCAATCCTCAGGATTTATTACTAAATAACCAGTTTTAACTTCGTTTCTATGAAATGATGTAGTCATAGGACTTCCAGGGTATACAATATTTCTTTGAGTATTCTCGTGAGCATGTAAATCTCCTGCAAAAACCGTTTTGAATTTATCAAATCTAGTTAAGTCTACTTCTGGAGTAACATGTGGTGGTATTTCTCCACGAACATGTGTAAAAAGTACTTCTGAATTTATGTCTTCTATGCTATGCTTTTTATGTAAATCCGCATAAGGAAGTATAGCATAATTACTAAATTCTCCTGTAGTTTCTGTAATCACTTCTACTAGAGGGTTCAATTCATTTGTTACTCTTATTAGATTATCAAAGAATGTTTTATGTTTTCTAGTAGCTTCGTGATTTCCATCATATATTATTGTTTTTACTTTTGTATTCTTTACGAAATCAAAATACAAAGTAAGTTCGTCCATAGAAGGGACTCGATCAAACAAGTCCCCGCCTATGATGTGAAGTGTAATATCATGTTTTTGTACAGCTTCTTCCACTTGTTGAAAGAATAGTTCATATCTTGAGCATGCCCAAGCTGCTGGAACATTTTTCTGTCCCAACTTAATATGCCAATCTGCTGTAAATAAAATCATTTATTTTCCTTTTGTTGCTTTCTCCACTCGATTAACCATGGAGCATTATCTCTTTCTGCATCTAAAAAGACTGCATTTGTAAAAGATAGTGGCAGTAATACAGCAATGTGTACTATAATACTAGTTATTGTGGAATAGCCAAGCCACCCCATATAGTAAGAAGTCATAAATCCAAAATATACTGACCACATAGTAAACAATACTAACATAAAGTAAGTCTGTAAACTAGGATCAGGTATATACTTTAATGGATTATATCTAGCGTCCATAACTAAGCGCCAATTATCAACTACCCATAAAATAAACTTTTTCATACTACAAATTCTTCCCCCGGTTGCCACTCGCAACCTGTTAACCCACCAGCTTTAATGCCTTGCAAAGTTCTAAGAACTTCATTAGCATTTCTACCTGTGTCTAATGCGTTTACACTTACGTGCTGTACTACATCATTTCTATCAATGATATAGGTTGCTCTGTAACAAACACCTGCATCTTCATCAACTATTCCTAGTTCATCAGCAAGTCTTAGTCCACAATCAGCTGCAAGTGAGTGATTGATATTTCCTATAAGCTCATTGTCTTTTTTCCAAGCTAACTTACAGAATTCATTATCACCACTAATACCAATTACATTTGCCTCATCTACTAAGACGTCCATGCCCGCTATTTCAGTCGGGCATATAAACGTAAAATCTTTTGGATAAAAGTAGATTACAGTATAATCGTGTTTTAACGGATCATAGTGTTCTGTGACAGAAACTTCTACAAACTCGTTATCTTTGTTAACTCCCTGCAAAGTAAAAGCAGGAAATGTATCTCCTACACCTATCATAATTACTCCTTCCCGTAAGGGTTCTCGTATGAGAGAGCTTCAGGTGTGTCCTTAGCACCTCTCAAACACCAATATAATGGTACAAAGTTTAATACAGGTATAAATATACCGAACATCCACCATCCTGAATGTCCTCTATCCTGTATTCTTCTGAAAGTCACAGAAAAACTCTGTACTAATGTTAATAATAAAAATGCTGTTCCTAATACCCCAGTATTAGTTGTCTCAGACCACGGGTCTAACCAATTCCAAAAGGTATAACCAATTAGAAAGTGATCGATTACCATCAGTAATATCATTACTAATACGGCATAGAGAGTGAAAAACCAGTACTCTGGTCTATCACTTCTGCCTTTAAAATCAAAGGCTCTATCCACTAACACGGTCTTCATTACATTTTTAAAATGGTTCATGTTAAGTCAAACTCCTCGTTTATACTATCATCTGCATTAGAATTTGCAGAACCACTTCTGATTCTGTCTAATAATTCTTTTTGTGCATCCGCAGTAGGTCTTGGTAGGACTTCATCCATTGATTTAAGATCGACAATGAGTTCTTTCTCTTCATCTGTAAGTGGTCTTGGTTTACACTTAAGTGGCTGTAATTGATACTCCACATTGTAAGCCATTGGGCCAGTCTTAATTCTTTTGAAATAAACATCCCAACCTGTTTCTGGGTCGGCAGGATCGCCTAAGTCTTCAGCTGCTAATATGATTTGCTCTAAAAGTTTCTTTTTTAGATTAAGAACTTTTATTTTGCCACCATGTATACATTGTATAGCATATGACCATGTGCATTTCATATCTGGGTGGTATTCTCTTACCCAGTCTTTTTCGATATTAGTGAACGCTTCTTTCTGTCTATCAAATGATAAGCACTCGAAAGGAACATTCTTATCGTTCTCTCCTTTTAGCCAGTAAACGTATCTTGCACATACGTCACCGACCATTCTTACTGTATTATCGCCTTCTACATAAGTGTAGGATTCGATTTTACCTTTTTGGGCTTCGCCCTTTAATTTATTAAATGTTAATGCCATTGCATTTCTCCTTTAGTAACTTCTTCAAATTTAAAATGTATTCTACCATTTTCTACTCGAAGTAGTCTGTTTTTTATTAATATATCTTGCTTTCCTGTATAGACCAGCAAGTCCAGTGTGGTATCTTTTTTACTACGATATTCAAATACATTGCGGAGTGAAGCGATACCTGCATACTGCGCAATCTCCACGTCTGAATATCTGTTTCGTTGGATAAGTAAAGGCTCAGGATTAGCCAAAAAGCTATCGCCATGAAAGCTCTTTTGCCAAAACTTGAACCGTCTATCCTTTCTATTGATTGGAGGTTCTTTTTTATAAGTCAAAATGTAAAGAACAGCAACTATGTCACCGACCTTTCCATTCGTCTCTTTTAGTATCTTTTTCCAATTATAGAGTATCATTATATCAAATATTTAACCATATGTCAAGAAGTATTTTTCCATGCTCATATCGTCTCAACTTCATAGCCTTGTTTCATGTAATACCCCATTCTCGCATTTGCCTGACGACTTGCTGTTTTACCGACTAAGTGGATATCTACAATAATCGGTTGAGGTTTATTTTCATTTAATCTAATTATACGTCCTATGAGCTGAGTAAGTAAAGGTTCATTATTGATTGGAGTTGCTAATATTATACAGCTTAAACAATCCAATGATATTCCTTCAGAAAATATACTTTGTGTTCCAAACAATACATCTTTGTCTCCAAAGATTTGTTTTATTATGTCAGGTCTTTGTTCGTGTGGAATATCTCCAGTAACACATATAGAATTTTCTCCCACAAGTCTGTTACATTGCTTTAGAAAATCAACTCTATCACTAACAACTAAGACCTTATGACCTGTAGCCGCATATTTTGCCGCTAACATTGCCATCATGTTTTGGTACTCCCAGTTGTATGCTATTGCATTTATACGAGAAGCCCATGGTGTATTCGCACCATCTGGGAATCTTATTCCCGACTTGAGAACATGTACTTTTGGTACTAAGTAATTCTCTTTTGGTGGTTTATACACATTTGTATTAAAGTAATCACGAAAGACAACATGACGTCCGTCCTTTCGTTCCATTGTACCTGTTAATCCAATTTTATACCTTGCTTTACTAGCATCTACAATACGAGTAAATGTAGGACTAGATACATGGTGCATTTCATCAAGTATAACAGTTCCAAAAACGGAACCTATATCCGACATTCTACGATAAAGAGTCTGTACATTACCTACTACAATTGGAGCGTCAATATCATACTGACCACTACCTATTATACCAGGCGTAATTCCAAAGACTTTCTGTACTTCTTTTTCCCACTGCGATCGTAACGCTAACGTATGTGTTACTATAAGCGTTTTCTGTTTTAGCTTATTTGCGATAGCTAAAGCCGTAAATGTCTTTCCCCAACTGACCCACGCGTTAATTATACAACTGTCAGTGACATCGTCATATACCGTTTGTTGCGAAGGTCGTAACTTAAACTTAAAGTCAAAAGCTTCTATTGGTGAGTCAACACGCTTATCGACTATTTCGTAATCCTCTGGTATCAAATCCGTTCTTCCGCTAGGTATGGTAATCAAACCTTTACGAACTATGCCCATATTCTTTATTATGAAAGGTGGGTCTAGCGGATTTCTTGGAGGTATAGAATATGTTAACTCATCATCGAGTTTAGACTGGAGAGTAGAATTTACTTCCATGAATATTCTGTTACTCAATACTGCTTTCATACTTTACGCCAAGTTTTCTTTTGTTTTGTTTCTGATAATGAATATAAAATAGCAGGTTGATTATCCATATAAAGTATATTCGCATATCTCATTAATGCACTAGGTGGTCTCTTTGCCACAAAAGGAAACGGAATATTTTTACACCATAAAAGTGTAGCAATATCCCGTTTCTCGGTTTTCTCAATTTTATGACTAATTACACTACATGATTTCTTCTTTACCCAGCGGAAAAATTTGCCATTACTATCAATATAAAATTGACCTTTGTGATGAACAAACTCAGTAAAGCTTTCTATCATCACTTTTAATCTGTAAAGATTCTTATGTGGTGTTTGTAATCTGCGTAGTCCTAGACTATCGCCAGTCATGTTTTTATCATCTACGATTTGAGTGTCGCAGAAAAGTAACCCGTCTTTGTTCTCTACTTCATCAGAATGGAGAACGTATACAGGCCATCGTATGTCATTCAGATTCATACTTCTTTTTAAACTTTCCAAGAGAGTAGTCTTCGTCTACGTCGAAGTCACAACCTATTGGGCAGCCCGGTATGGAAAGTCCTCTATCTTTCTGAACATTTCTTAAAAGTATATCACTATACTCTTGAACATAGTCATCATCGACTTCAGCAAGAATTGAGTCATGTACTAGAGCAAATATTTTCATATTCTTCTTGTACCCTCTTTCACATATCTCTTTGTGAGCATCAACAGCGCCTAATAAATTAACATCAGACGCCACTGATTGAACGAGAGAATTGATACCTGATCGAACTTCATGGGCAGCAATTGCTTTGTCTGTAGAACGAACATTTGGTAATCTTCTCTTTCTACCAAAGAAAGAGTAAACATAAGTTTGTTTTTCGATAATTTTCTTACAATCATCTAACCACTTTTTCAATTTATGAAACTGCTTGAAGTAATCCTCGATAACTTCTTTAGCTTGGCTAGTACTGAAGTAAGCACCACTATCTTTGGTAACTTGTTCACTAATTTTCTTTGGTCCAGCACCATACATAATTCCGAAAGTAACAGCTTTTGCCATTTGTCTTTCTGTAGAATAGTACTTAGCAACATCATCAACATCACAATCTAGATTAAAAACTAACTTAGCAATATTACTATGGAAGTTACCGCCATCTTGAAATACTTTTTGCAAAGCTGTATCTCCTGCGATAACAGCGGCACAATATACCTCAGCGGTTGTTAAGTCCATAGCAACAATTTTCTTGCCTGGCTTAGCTTTGATACAACCTTTTACAATTGGATTGTCTCTTGGAATCTGTTGCATATTCATTTTACCACTAGACGAGAGACGGCCAGACGTTGTTCCGTGTAAATTAAACCCAGTTCTCAGTCTTTCGTCTCTGTCCAGAGCAGGAATAATCTTATCTAGGTAAGTAGATTTGATCTTAACCTTTTGTCTAATGTCAAGAATATGTTGTGGTACGGGGTGTTCTTCCGCTAGTTTACCGAGGACTTCCGCATCAGTACTATCAGCACCAGTACCTGTTTTCTTGCCAGTAGGTTTCAATCCAATGTAATCAAACAACAATGAACGAAGTTGCATTGTACTATTTGGATTAAAGTCTTTACCTTGTGCTTTTTCAAATAGTTTTACTTCTGTATATTCATAGAGTTTAGATACTGCACTGTCGATTTCTTCTTGCATCAGCACCGAAGATTTCACTAATCTGTCCCTATCAAAAGGAACTCCATTACTCTCTACATCGAGAAGAAACTCGGTTGCAGGCAGTAGAATATTATAGTAAACATTGCCAAGTCTTTTGTTCTTGGTAACATAGGGTAAAAATTCTTCATAAATGAGATAAGTACATACAGCATCATAGGCTGCGTACTCTTGCATGATATCGAAAGGAATCATGTCCCAAGTGAAGTCTGCTTTGAGTAATCCGTTACGCTTACGGTAAGCTTCTATCCAATCGTACATTGGTTTCTCATAGTCTCCAAAAGGAGTAAATTTGAGAGCGAGTTGCTTTAGGCCGTGAGTGCCTGGATTCTCGTTAAGTGTGTAGTGCATCAACATGGTATCATCAAAGTTTGGAAACTTAAATCCAAAGTGATACCTGAAGAAAGCAATATCGAACTTACTGTTATGAAAGACTACTCTTTTCTTATTAAAGAGTTCTTGAAGCATATTTTCAGCTTTTTCATCAATACAGTCTGTGTCAATATACGCACCGTGATTTTTCTTATAGGCTAAACTGATACCTAGCATATAAGCATCTCGAGGGTATAAACCTGTAGTCTCTGAGTCAAGTGCTACGAAACCATTCTCATGGTCGATTGCATCTTGCAAAAACGAATGAAGTTTATCAGTCTCGGTAATACCAAAAATATCTTTATTCCCAAGTTTTTCTTGTTTTAACTCTCCAGCTATATATGCTATGATATTATTTTTGGAGTCTTCCCAGCTCTTCTTAGCTTCAGGTTTGAAAGCTAACATAGCTGGATTTATTACAGGAAGAAACTTATCTTCCACTACACGACCTGAATATTCAGTAATTGAATTCAGTTTGGTGTAGTACTTCAAAGGCTCTGACCCAACGAGTATAACCCAGTCATAATCATCAGGATTGAAAACTATGTCTACGTCTCTCTTGAGTACCTTCTTTACTTGTGGGTTTGAACAAAGCACAAACGAATCAAATTCAAACTTGTTATTAAACAGTTCAAAAAACTTGTTTCTGCTTGGCTTGCTTTCTATTAATGCTATTCTTTTCTTATTCATAATGTATATTATACTCTAATTTTAACCTTTTGTCAAGAACTATTTTTTAATGCGTCTGGTCTTAGATTCTTTAATAATTTTTCACAAGCATTTAAAGTTTCTTCTATAGTCCAGGCATTTTTCATTTGATTATATTGTTCTAAAGTTAATCCACAGTTTTCTACATTATTACCGCCTTGTGGGTCAATGTGGTCTAACTGCCATGAATCCTCTGTTAAATTGATGATTTCTCTTGTGTAGTAATCTTCAATAGTGTTAGTTTCTAAATTTAGATTTTGTGTTTTTTCTAAGTGATTTATTAATGTTGTTAAATTTGACACTTTTCCTTCTCCTTTTCTTACGTTAAATGAATTCCTTCTCGAATTTAAACTTGCCCGTACATTAACTACTTTTGGACGTTTGTATAAAGAAGGGCTTTTAGTTTTAAATTTTGAAAATCGTTTACTAAGTCTTCCTCGACTAGATTGACGATAAGCTTTATGTTTTTCTGGAGTAGAGGCTGTTGTTGTAGAATTCTTACCAAACTTATTCCATAAAGTTTTTCTAAAACTTCTTTGTATCTCATCTTCTGTTTTACCCCAGTTATCAAGACACCATTTTTTCATATGTGGGGATAGGTAATAATGATCTGGGTCTTCTTCTTCCATTTCTTTTTTAAAAGCTTCCCACTCATATATTGGAGGTCTGCCTCCAAGTATGCCAAATTCTGCTCCATCATTATTTCTTTTTTTGCTATTAATTGTTGCCATACAACCTCTCTTTTAATTTTTGAACTGAAGACTTACTGAGTGCTCCAGCATCCCCCAATTGTGGAGGTATTTTAATGTGATAAGATTTCATTCCTTCTTTTTCACACATTTCTATAACTTTTTCTGTGGCAACTTGTCCTGCTTCGTCAGGATCAAAAAATATATCTATCTGTTCTACTCCCTTCATTTTTAGAAGTTGAAGTTTTTCTGGAGTTACATTGTTAACACCAAAACAACACATAGTATTTGTTAATCCTTTGTCATGTAAGTTTATTACATCATATATTCCTTCAGTTATTATTACTCTACCTTTTATTGGTTTAGCGTTTATAGGAAACAATGGAAGCTTAACTTTCGGAGGGTGAAAAATATACTTTGGTTGATCTTTTATATGGGTATTCATTTTTAATCTACCATTAAAGGCGACTACTTTTCCTGTAATATCTCTTATTGGAAAATTTATTCTGTCTTTGAATGGTGTATTTATATTTAAAAATGCTTCAAACTGTTTATAAGTTTCAGGTTTAATATTTCTTTCATTTCCTACATAAGGCATTATGTCTGAAGGTATCTGTAAACCTACTGTTTCAGACCTTTTTAGGTCAATTCTTTGTTTTACTTTCTCTCTTAGAATATCCATTCTATTACTTGGTTTATCAAAAAGTTTAAATATATTACCCTTATAGCCACAAGCAAAACAATTATAAACTCCTGTAATCCTATCTATTCTCATACTAGGGTTTGAGTCGTCATGCTCTGGGTTAAGACACTTCACTATAAAATCTGCTGGTGAGACCTTAAAGGGTATTTGTTCTTCTGCTAATAATTCTTCTACTGTCATTTTAAATTCTGATATAATGCAAAGATAATGTATGCCATAAAGGGTGTGATAACTCCTAATAAATACTCTATCATATTGTTAATGCCTCAAGCCACTATCGTCAGAATAAAAGTCATCTTCTAATATATCTTCCCATACTGCTTCATAAATTTTTCTGAAATCTTCCCTATCTGGAATAAAAATTTCAATTCCTTGTTCTACTTTAATTTTAGTGAGTTGTACTACATAGGCTGCAAATGCTAAATCTAACTGTCTTTCTGTATACATAACCATTATAGTCTTCCTTCTACTACTAAATTAACTACTTGTTTTAAACTGTACCATACACTACTAAATATATGTAAGGTACCATCTTCGCTTTCAACTACAAATCTTTTGTAGCCAAAAGGTCTTTCGGAGAGTATTCTTGTATCTCCATAACTATATTCTAATAATCTCATATTTCTTGTGCCTCTTCTTCGTTATCGCCCAGTCCCATTTCTTCTCTCATTTTTTCTTTTTCAGGTGGGGATAGAGCCTTCTCTGGGCCAATTTTCATTGAAGGCCAATCCATCACACTAGTAAAACTTAATTGTTCGTTGTTTCTCATTTTTGTACAGTTAAATGTCATACAGTTATCAGACGGCTCCCATTTCTCCATGGAGTAAGCAGCATCAGCCGCATCTAATATACCTTTTGCAAACCTAGCTTCGCCTGTTGCATCTGTTTGATATGGAGTAAATACTAATGTTTCGTACTCTTGGGCAAATGTTTTTAGTTTTTTACTAATTTCTATTTGTTCTGTCCAATCGTATTGTCCGTTTTTTCCTGGTGCATTGTGGCGGCGAACTTGGTTCAAGTAATCAACTATAACGATTCCCACGTCTTGTCGACTTACCCTTTTATCGAGTTCGCTTTGAATTTTTGAGAGAGTTAGGGAGGGATCGTATATTACGTCTAACTGCTTATCTTTGTTAAGTTCTTTCTTTACTAGTTTCTTGTGAAAATCATCAAAGTCTCGATTTAATTCAAACTCTTGAAGAAGTTCGTGTCCACCTTCGAAACGTCCAGCCCACCAACCTGCTACTAAATTCCATTGTTCGGAGGTTAAATCCTTATCCCGAATCTTTGAGTATGGAACTTTAGTAGAGATAGCGCACATTCTTTGTAGAATGGAACGACTTTCCATTTCGATAGTAAAGTAGAGAGCAGTTCTACCTGCCTCATAAACATTAACAGCAAGATTACAGGCTGTAATAGATTTTCCTGAGCCTCGTCTGCCGCCAACCATCACCAAATCTGTAGGCGAAAATTTTACTTTCGCATCATAATCTGTTTGAAGTCCTAAAGGTAAATACTTCGATCTTTGTTCATCGTTCTCAAAAAGAGTAATAGTTTGCATACTCTCTGAAGGTGGAACAATATCAACCTTATCACTTACGTTTAGAACTATTTCTTGTAGTTGTTCTATATTTTCTTCTGCACTCGCCATTGTAATTGTTTTGTCGACATACTTGTCTAACTCATCTAGTATTTCTACTTGTGTGAACTCATTCTTGAGATAATCCAAAAGCATGTAGGCATCTACTTCTACTTCTACGGATTCAATGGCTGAGATTTTCTCAAGAACTTTAGCGTCTCTTTGTCCTGCTTTAAGTTCTTCTAAGGTTGGGAGAGATTGATAATTATCTACGTGCTTTTCCAAGACAGCATGAATTCCTCGGAACTCGGAAGGCAAATAAATGTCCTTCACTTGAGCCCAAGTATCTAAGTCTTGTTGTACTAATAATTGTTTTAGTAGCGCACTTGCAATATTCATAAATCTCTCTCAAAAAAAGGGGTGGATTGCCCACCCCTGCTAATATTGCTAGTTAGCCTATCTCTTTTCTAGCTGCACCATTGTAATCGGAACACTGTAAACCTCTTCTGGTTAACATTGTTTTAACTCCTCTTACTGTTTTGCCGATTTCATCAGCAATCTCTTGCACAGTCATTGCAGAGATGTCAAGGTCAGCTAAGACGTCTGCTTTGCTTGAACCTTTAGTTTCTTTCTGCTTAGGAATAGCATTGATGTCACCACTTCTAAGTAATGAAAGAGCTTTACCTCTGATTGAGTTTACAGACTTGCCTAAAGCTTCTGCAATTTCCTCAACAAAAGAACCACCGTTAACCATCTCAACGAATGTTCCTTCTTCTTCAGGAGTATAAGTTCTAACACTTTCTACTTTAGGAGCTGGTTTAACATGCTCTGTTAGTTCCATAGAAAGGATTTTACCTTGAATTGACTTAGCACTAAATGCTCCGCCTTCAAAGTTTTCAGCGATCTCAGCATATGTGTAAGATCCGCTGTTGTCGTTCACGAAGTTTGCAAGTGTTGATTCTTGCGCATCTGAGAAAGACTTGGAAGCTGAAGCAGAAGCTAGTTCTACATCAAATCCCATTTTTCTTAATTTAGAAGATACTGACCTTGTTGAAGTTTCAAGTTCGTCCGCAGCTTCAGCAACTACTGCCTGTGTTACAGGGCTTTGGTCACCGATGAAGTCCACTAGTTGCTGTGTTCTTTCATCTGTCCATTTTGGTAATGCCATATTAATTTTCCTCTATTAATTGCTTTATGTTATTATAAATTTTAATGCCCATTTCTTGAGCTTTATTCGTTTTTGCTGATTCTATTCCACTTTCGTTTACTAGAATCGTAACATTCTTAGTGAGTGATCCCTTTGTCTCATATCCATACTTATGTAAAACTTTCTCAGCCGCCGCTTTAGTCGGGTAGCTCTTAAGTTTACCTGTTATACAAACTACTCCCTTGAGAGGAACGTAGTCGACTTCTGGTATCTCACAACTAAAACTGAAAGGTAAATCGTAGTATTCATTTGAGTGAAACTCATTCACTAGCCAATCTACTAGGTTCGACGCCGCTTTAGGACCAAGACCACATTCTGTCGCTGTTGCGTAGGTTATCTCTGAAATATTCGAGACCTTTTTGGTCAATTTATTAGATGCGCTTCGCCCTATCAGCGGTATCGAAAAAGCTGGAAGTAGTGTAGTTAAGTCTGCTGATTTAGAGTTTTCTATTTCAGCAAACAACTTAGTTCCGAGCCTTTCCGAACCTAGTAATTGTACTAATTCAGTTTCATCAAATGAGTAGATGTCATGATAGTCTTGTAAGTCAAGCTTCTCAATCGTTGCTTTGCCAAGTCCTTTGATTTTCAAAGTTTTAGCGAAGTGTTCTACTCTCTTTGACGATTTAGCGGGACAGTTAATATTGCGACAAAACAACTGGTCGTTCACAATTTCCAATACTGTATTACAAGCTGGACAATGTGTCGGTATAATTATTTCTTGCATAAAATCTGTCTCTCTTTCATTTTTATATGTATATTATATCAAAGAAATAAGCATCTGTCAAGATTTATTTTTTGGGAAGTCCCGAAGAATAAGGGACGAAATTTTGAAGCACTCTGTGTGCCCACCAAATTTTTGTTTGGGTTTATAACTATCATGCTTATACTTCTCATGTAGTTTTTGCTCAAATTTCCAACAGTTATAAATCGTGTCGTGATAGGTTCTCTGAATACGTAAATCGTATCCTTTAAAACCTCTACTTCTTTTGATAACATGACGCCAGTCTTTTCCACTGGCGATTCCGACTTTGATACACTCGCGTTCAAATGTTTTTTGATTTACAAGTATAACTCCGTATAGAACACCCTCTCTGTCTTGTTCATGAGGGTGATTATTAAAATAGGTTTGATTATATACTCCAGACATGCTTCTCTTCTAAGGCGTATTGACAGCCTTGAACAAAATCTCTATCTTCTTCTTTCAATACTCCCCAACAGTAAGTAATTCTATCTAAGAATAAATCTACTGTCTCTGGGTCTGTAATGTGCATATTTCTTTTCATCATTTCTTCAAGAATTTGCATACGAAGTTCTAGTTTTTCTCTAAGTTTCATACTAAATGTCCAATCAAACCTGATAATAATATAAATACTGCTATTCCGTTAAGCATTACTAATGCTCTATCCTTCCATAGCAGCCCCACCCAAAGCCAGCCTGACACTCCAACTAAGGAGAGACAGAGGTCAATGAATGGGAATTGTTGCGTTGAACGAACTGCAAAAGCACAAAGAAGAACGACACTGGCAGTCCATTTGACATACCAAGATAAATCTTGTTTAGGAGTTGCACTCTTATAGATTCTCTTACTGTTCTCTATTTCTTCTTTTGTATACTTCATTTAGTTCCGCTATTCTTTTATATAAATTATATATAATTTTTTGTTGTTCTAAGTTCAATCTACTCTCCTTAATACTTGCGGAATTATCTTTCCTGCACGAATTACTTCTATCTTGCAACCTAATTCAAGGTTGAGAGCTTCAATGATTGACTTGTTGTGTAGTGTAGCCTTTGATATTGTTGCACCTTCTATGTCAATTGGGTCGAAGTGGGCAACTGGTGATACTGCACCTGATTTCCCTACTTGCCATGTGACATCTTGGAGGACAGTCACTACACCAACTTCCTGTTTCTTCAGTGCATAAGCACCTCGGGGGTGATGGCTTGTGTAACCCTGCGCATCGAAATCATCATTCTTTGCAACACGGAAAACTATTCCATCATGGGGAAATTGAGTGTAGTCACTATCAATGGCTGTATTGAATCCGAGATTTGAAATTTCTCTCATATCCGATACATAGTTGTCTGTTAAATATGGAGATAATCCATGTGCGACAAAAGTTAAATCTCTTGTGGCAAATTCATCGCTATCTTTAAGATTTAGCGCACCCGCCGCATAGTTTCTTGCATTAGGTATCTCCTTGGGAGCTACTATTTCTCCCGAAATCTGTATTACGTACTTGCAGTTAATTTTATTTGGTACTAATGTTTTTATTAATGGGGTTATATCTAGCCCTTCTATACCATCTCCTCTTGTGAGAGCTTTCTGCAATTCACCATCACCATATAAAATGCTGATAGCCGCTCCATCTAGTTTTGCGGTCGTGATAAAATCGACTCCATTCCAATTTGGAGCAGAGTCGATTCCTTGTATCACTTTCTGGAGGGAGAACAAAGGGAACAAGTGCTTGTATCTGCGCTCATACGAACTTTTATAACCGATACTTTCTTTTGTAACCATTGTCAATAAATGGTCAAAAATCTCATCTGACATGATTGGACTACCTTGGTAGTACGCTTCTTTTGCTGTCTTTATAAGATTTTCTAACATTTATATATTATACTAAAAATTTAACCATTTGTCAAGAACTATTTTCCGATATGTTCCACGTCATCTTTCGGAATGACTTGGTATGCACCTTTATTATAGGCGATGGAAACTGTGTAGTTCTTACTAACTTCCTTCTTGTATGAAGTATCCTTAGGAGCGCTGTATTGTCCCATAGGCATACTAGGGTACTTTTCTCTATGAGTCTTAGCAGCCTCCATAATAGGTGAGGAGGGCAGGGAATGATCCTGCACTAACGGTACAAATGTCCGCTGTCCTGACCCATTAGACGACCTCCTCTTGCTTGTGGGTCTATTTTTTCTTTTACGACCGTGGCGGTCGTAGTTCATGCTTCCTTTTATTATCATATAAATATATTATATCAACTTTTTAAGGATTTGTCAAGAACTATTTTAATTTAGGTATATTTCATCTAGTATTTCTTTAAACTCTGATTCGAGTATTGATTTGCTTTCTGCAAGGGATAAAATCTCTACTAAGCCTCTAAAGAGTTCCTGTACATTTTCTAAATCTACAGGCATAGTTATACCCTCTTTCGAAGGTAACCAATTTTCTTCAAAGTCTAAGTAGTATTTTCTTAGTGAAAGATACTCAACACCACGAAATGTACTAATTACTAATCGTATCTGTTGATTATCTTTTTCATTGACTACTTTTTCATATACACTAGGCTCAGTATAATCAATCATTTTTAATAATCCTGTTAAGTGGAACTATGCTAGTTACATTCTTAGGTATTAAAAGACGATATGAGTCCGTATCCCAGCAAAATAATAGGACATTATCCTTTGATTCTTTTGCTCTATTCTTCTTTTCCTTTATGTAAGGTGTAGAAAAATCTTGAGTACATATGTTGTATTTTAATCTGCGTGAGTTCTTACTTCTGTAAGTGATGACAGCATCGCCTGCGTCATCTAGTTTTTTATTGAATTCATCTTTTGTCATATTTCCTCCAGTTGTCTAACAAATGATTATTTGATGTGCAAACCTGAATGGTTATATATTAAAGATGCAAAAAACTAGGGCACCCCTAAGATACCCTAGCTAAAGAACTAAAACTAATTGTTTAAGTTATTTACTATAGTTGTAAAGTAAACTGCTGCTTTACCTGTTAGTTTTGAAACAATAGCAGAGTCAACTTCTTGACCTGCATCATTCAAAGCATCAGTTAATGATGACTGTGCATCAGCAACACTTACTCTACCACCACCAGAACCGCCTGAACTCTTAGCCGCTGGAGTTTTTCTTACATATACGCCTGCCTTTGTAAGAATCATTCTAACGCCATTTGGGGATTCCTCCACCTGTTCTGCGATATCCGCTACAATCTCCATACTGTTTTCTGGAGTTGGTTCTTCACCGACATACATGTCGATAACTTCTTGTTTTTTCTCGTCTGTCCAAGACATTGTTTTTCTCCTTTTTGTTGAGCCAAATCGTGATTTGTATTCTTCTATAGTTGAGGTATTTTTGTAACCAGGTGCCCACCCAGTTGTTTCTACCATTTGCATATAAAATCTATCACTCATTAACTATTTCCTAAAATATAATTATATTATACAAAATATTTGAGGCGGTGTCAAGATTTATTTTTCCTTTCCTATGAAAAATGTCTTTTGACTGCGCCTAACTTATCTTCCGCTTCGGCTAATTTAGCAATCTCTGTTTCGATAGCTTCTACTATCTCAGGGTGTTCTCCTATACCTACCGAGTTTCTTTGGTATGTAAGTATATTTGCTTTTGCTATTGCTATATCGCCTTCAAGTTTCTTGCATAATGCTTCTAATAAATAATTCATTAATTACTCCTCGGACTGTTGTCCCATCTGTAAAATTTCTTTGTTTCACTGTCCCAATACCACCCTTTGTGTTCTTGTTCTTCAGGTGGGGTATCTGATTCTACATAAGTACCTTTAGGATAATCTACTTTTACACTAAACATACTAGTGCCTCCTCTTTGCTCATTTAATAAATTCATATACCATATTGCCATTATATTATTTTTATACCCATAACATAGTTCTCTGCTGCATCTTCGGCATAAGATTCACTATGTCCTTTGTAAAATTCTGTTTTTACTGCTTTATTATCTTCATAAAACCTACAACCCCAATGGCCATCAAGTTTTATAACATCGGCTCTTTTATTGCCGTCTACATAAGTTGAATACTTATCGTCTATCATTTTTCAATTGCTCCTCTTACGAATCCTTTTATAAACTGTTCTTTCTTATCATCAATCAATAAAACTACTGTTAAAGCAGGTAATACTATTATAAATAGTAAAATCACCACTAAATTAGCCAATATTGGTTTTCTTGCCAAAATATGGTTTGGTTGTAAGTGTTTTATTGCCCTGTAGCAAGGTAGCCATATCTGCCACCAAGCAAGTCCTACACCCGAAGCGTAGAACGCTATTATTATTTCCAACATTGTAATCCTTATAAATATTCTTGTAAATGTTTCAGACTTCCTAAATCATGTGCAAGGGCAGTACCCCAGTAGCCAGTTCTCTCACCGTCTACCCAAGGGAAAAGAGTTTGAGAGGTATCACAAGGCTCAAAAATAAATATTTTGTAGCATTTACTTCCATGCGTGTCCTCATAATTTACACACTGCGCTATATTACCATAGCAAGCAAAGCCACGTCTTTCTGACTGATACTTTTGTGTAAACTCCTCTTTTACTAATGCAAATCTATTTTTACGAGGATACCATACCTTTTCATTATACTGAAACTCGGAAGCTACACACTGCTCTGGCAGCATTGCTTTTCTCATTCCTTCGTAATCAGAATCAGCTAATTTTTGTGGAATACCCACTCTTTCTACTATGTTCTTAACGAACGCTGGAGAACGATATAAACTATTAGCGATACTTGAGAAGTTATCTCCGTCTAAATACATTTTTACTACACTTCTAATTTCATCTTGTGTTGCCATCTTACCTTTGTTCTGTGCTTTTCGTGCTTCACGAAACTGCTTAAGGTCTTGATGGTCTTCGATAATTCGTTGAAGTCTGGTCGTGTTATACCTAATATTCAACATACCACAAGCTTCTTTCTTTGTGATAGGATTATCTTCTTCGAGTTGTTGAATTACTCGTTCTATGTTATCAAATGATAACTTTTCATGTGCTTTACTCTTTATTGCCAATTTACCCTCCTACTGTGTAAACTATTAAAATATATGTTAGGATATGTAAGTATTGGTCAACTCCATGTAACCCCCAGTATAAAGTCTGATTCTTTTTTAGTTTGTATTGAGACTTTATATTGGTTTTTGCCCAGTCAATGTGATAGTGAGCAATGCCATCCAAGAAGGCAATAATAACTGCCCACGCTGGATGTACAAAGAAATTCATCACCATCACAGTTCCTATAGCATGAATGATAGCATGTTCTATGCCTCCTCTACTTCCGTAGATTCCCTTGTCATTCCAAGGTTTTTGTAAAAAATAATCTGCTAATACATGCTTAGCCAGCAGTAAAAGAAGCATTATTAATACATCATTATTCATCTTCGCTACCCATTAATATGATTGCATAATGAATAATTTTTAGTAAGTCATCTCTGTTCTTACCATTTTTCTTACCATAGCGTTGTGCATATTTGATTATGTTTCCTAAACAGAAACCTTCTCCATGCCCTGCGTCTACGATAAACTCGGTAGATTGAATTTTGTTCATTGAATAATGAGCATCATATGTTTGTAGTATATGATTTTTAATCAGTAATAGAATCTCATCTTCTTTAAATTTATACTTGTTGGTCTCCGCCATGTAGCGCCTCCCTAACTTCGTCAGCAGACTTTAGAAATTTTTCCAAGTCTGTATAACCACCAATCTTTGTGCCGTTTACTATAATCTGTGGAAAGGTTCTAGCTGTAGGAAACTCTGCCATAAAATTATTAGTTTCATAATCTTCTCCTAGCATAAGGTATCTTACTTCTTTTACATCTTGATGATGCTCTGCTATAAACTTTGCCTTTGTACAATACGGGCAGTTTGGTTTACTATAAATTGTTATTTTCATTCCTTCTCCCAAGGTAAAGGGATTCTTTTCCCTTTCTTTTTTTCAGATACTAAATGACTAGACATATAAGCAAAATATGCTGCGCCTATTACTAATAATATTCCTAATGTCTCATTCATTTAGCTGTTATTCTTTTGTCTGTCCAAGCTAGTCCTTCGTCCCACCAATCAGGTTGAGGACGATGAGACCACTTAGCAAACGTTGCTTTGTCAGTATGGTAATATAAGCGATAAGACTCAATAACATTATCTTCGTCTTTCAACTCATCTGGCATTGCCATACCGAAGGGAGTGAGTCCCTTGCGGGGCATATTCTTAGGTTCTGGCAGCTTATTGACTACTTCAATCACTGACTTATGTAATTTGCCATAACGATAGTTGTATTCATCATTTAGAGCATTTGCGTAACAGTGAACCCACTCAAAATTGTCGAGGCTAGACCTAGTCCATATTGTACAAGGATGATTGTACATCATTGGTAAATACGGAGTTAGCGGTCTCTCCTCCATTGGTAAATGTTTGATGTCTGCTTTAGCAGTGTTTAAGACTTCTCTTTCTTCTGCATTAAGCGCACGAGGAACAAATCCAAGTAGATGGTCAATCCATACTGCTGTGCAAAGAAGCTGTGCAGCTTCTAACGGCATCTTGACGATATGCTTATCGACATGATACTGCGCACACTTGTCTAAATCTTCATCTAAATAAAATAAGTTCATCTATCTTTCCCAACATTTATAACCTGAGCACTCCTTAACAGGAATACCCGAACAGTACTCACAAAAAAAGCGAACACTTCTGTCCTCGTTAGAGTTAGAAGTATTCGCTTGTTTGTTTTTCTTGTCTTTTGTAATTTTTTCCATAATGTATATTATACAGAAAAAACAACCAAATGTCAAGAACTATTTTTATTTGCCACCAAAGGCCTTCCCAGCCTCGCTGATACCAAATGCTCCGAGGGTTACAACTACGAATGAGGTGTAGATTGTATCGGAGATTAGTAAGTCCATACCCCAGAAAGCTGTGACTAAATCACAAGTTCCGAATACGAACATCAAAAAGAAAGATAAGAAACCTATAATAGATTTCTCATTTATGTCATTATCATCTAAGAATAAATCCATAAACTTTCTTTTGGGAGGTGCTAAGCGTTTCTTAGCTGCGGCGGCTTCTGCCTGCATTTCTTTGATTTTATCTTCTTGCTCATCAAGTTGGTCAATGAGCTTCATATACTTATCTAAATCAATTTCGACTTCATTTCTACTATCTACACCGTCTGCCATTTACTTATCCTTTGCTTTACCCACATTAAGTGCGCACCAGTCCAGAACTTTGTAAACTTTTTTCATCCAACCATCATCGATTGGAGTTGGTGTGATTGCTGAAATAAATGAGGCAATCAACACGATTGTTGGGATAACAGCAATCCATGCTGACACCCATTGAAAGAATTCTAACATCTTTCTCTCCTTCTACTCTTACGAGTCTTTCCCCTATTACTAGGAGATTTTTTCAAGAGGAACATACTTTTCTATAGTAGAAACTTCTATATCCTCCATCTTTTTAAACTCCACATCATAACAAATAATTTTATCTGATGCGGATTGTTTAAACTTTATGGGCATAACACTATCATGTGTTGTATATTCTCTTTCATATACTTTGCCACTCTTTAAACTTGTAAACTTTATTAGCACTATGCCTTGTTTTAAAACTTCTATTAATTTATCACTATCTATCATCGTTTTCTTTTTTTAATACTCCTACTACACACTCTAATTTATCTAATCTATCTGTAAGAGTACTGTATCCATCAAAACTCTCTATTCCACACTTAGGATGTGCTATCTCCTCAAGTGCTGCTACTCTATCTTCTATATGTTCTAACCAATCTTCTATTTCTTCAAATCTTGCTAAAATTGTGGGATGTTTGTCATACCAACGAGAATCCCTACTCATTACAAAAAAGCTAATCAGTTTCCGTATCACTAGCTGTCACCTCTCTGTAATAAATTACTACTTCTCCTAATTGTTTTATATATCTTTTTAATTCTTGCATATCTTCTGCCATGACTTTATAGTCTCCTACTGATGTAGCAACGAACAATACTTCTCCATTGTTTTGGTCTTTCATCTCATCAAGGAATCTATCTAAATATGTGTAGCCTTCAGGCCATTCAGGGTTTTCTCTTTCCTCTGGCGTACAAGACTTAGGTCTTTTATTTTCTACTTTTACACATGGGTTTGTAATACGAGTTTCGCTTACGACGTACCACTTCGGTGCAGTCAGCTCGACAGGTCGTGGCAATGTGGGTTGCATAATTTCAACCTTAACAGGTTTACTCATAATTTCTACTTCTTTTGTAGGAAGTAACGAGCAACTACTTATCGCTACTGTCGCTGCTGCTAATATTGAATAATTTTTCAGTATCATCTTCTAAGCCCTCCATGACTGCTTCACTTGCTTTATTAAATCTTAACTCTATCATGCCAGGCTTCTTTAGCGCAAGTACATCTAAGTTATGTCTTGAGAATATAGCTAAATATTCTGCTTTCTCTTTTTCAATAGCTGCGTTCTCTTTTGTCATATTCATTAGAGCCGCGCCTTGTTTTTCGTATTGCTCTTTAATTGTAGCAATCGTTTGTTTTTGTTCTTCTACTGCGTATTCTAGCTTTATATTGTTTGCTTTTAGCGTATTGTTATCACTATACAGCCACCAGCAACCTAATCCTAGAACTAATATTATTGCTATAAAAAATTGTTGCATTATACTTCCTCTATCTTGTAGTTAAGACCTTCTGCTCCGCGAATTTCTACTACTTCTTTATTATCATTGATGAATTTTAAGAATTTTGGTTGTTTTTTAATGAATTTATATACTATATAAGTTTGGTCGTCAGCGTCTCCGTAAGTGGAGTTATAACTAACTGTTAACTTATACCTAGTCTGAAACAGGCTTTTCAGCCATGCCCAAAGGTTTGTCAGGGTTGTTTTTATTGTGTTCATGTATTAATCCTATAAATTCATCTATGTATTCTTCAAGTGTAAGACCCCGCTCAGCGGCATGTTGCGCTGCTGCACGTAGTTGAACACTTGTTAATTTAAACTTCATTCCAATCTCTACCTATGAATAGTAGAGCTTCTGCTTCACGCCTACGAATTAGTCCTTCGAGAACTTTGCCACCTGCTTTATTCCATCTTTTGATTTGAGCAGGTACGCCTTCATAGTCGCCTGAGTTTAGTACTTTAAGCATTGTTGATGCCTTTAGATTGGCTGGGCCGAGATTGTATACCCACGATACGAGGGCATCAAACTGGTTTTGGGAAAGGGATGCAGTTACATTATCGTTGATGTATGCTTCGAATTCTTCTAGCTCTACTTCTAACATATGGTCTGCATGAGATTCGCTGATAACGTCGCCAGGTTGCACATCTTTGGTATGTCCATACCCTATTGTCCAGACGCCAGCTGCGCATTTATACGCCTCTAGTTCAAGTCCTTCAAACTTTTTAATTAGTGCTAATCCTTCTATTGATGTTTTCATATTGTCTCCTTAATTAAGTGAAGGGGTTTTCACTCGTGAGAAACACCCCCTCGAAAAACTTGACAGCTACATGAGTTGAGCTACATTTAGTGCTATAACGCTAACACCGAACCCAATCAAAGTCACTTGCGCAACTGTGTGGCAAAACTCGCCACTCTCACATATACTATCACGAACTTGCATCATTAATGCTTTCATTTTATGTTATCTCCAAAATTTTCCTTTTAGAGTTAGGAGTTCGTGACAGAGCAATTGTCAGTAATCCGTCTTGTAGATTTACTTTTTCTACTTGTAAGTCTGCGTTCAGAATAAATCTTCGTTCAAAAGATTTCAGACTAAGCCCTTGATGAACAAAGCGTTCAGCTTCGTTGAGCTTGTGTTCCTTTTTCCCTTTAAGAAAGAGTTCGTTGTCATCATAGATGATTTCTAACTCCTTTTTATCCCAACCTGGCACGGCAACCTCTATACGATAATTACCACCACTTTCGATTATGTTATATCTCGGATATGCTGTCTCCGTATAAGTAGGGAGCGTTGGCATATCTAGTCCAAGCCAAAATTTACTTAAATCTATACTCATTGTATTTTCCTCCTAAATTCCTTTTCAGTAAATTCATTAGCGTCCTTGCGGTACGCTTAAGTTAAATAGCAAGTGAGACCTCTCACTCACTTATTTATATTATACCAAAAATAACTTCAAAAGTCAAGTACTATTTTTCTAATCTTCAAAATCAATCTTACCTTGGTCACGCATATAATCGAGTGTTACTCCTATGCCTTCTCTTTTACCTGCTGTATAAGAACCTAACACTGCGATTATAAGAAATGTAAGGTACGCTAAATCTATATTTTCCATAGTTATTTTTTCTCCATTTGATATATTATATCAAAATTATCACCTCGTGTCAAGTATTATTTTCAACAAAGTCAAAAATAGTTCTTGACAAATGCTTATTGATTTGATATAATATAATTATGAAAAGATGGACTGACACACAAAGAGAGTTTTTGAAAAGATACTATAATGTAGTCGCCATGAAAGATTTAGAAAAACAACTAGACAGGAGCTCAACAGCAATCAGAGCTCAGGTATTCTACCTTCGTCAAAGAGGGTGGACATTTAAAAGGAAAAAAGATGAATAATGTAGTAGACTTTCCAAGAAAGAAAACAGCAGATTTACAAACAGAAACGCTAATGAAAGCACTTATCATAGAGTGCCAGAAGTTAGGTATAAATACACAAAATGCGGACTTTGCCTTCGATATGGCATGGGTTCAACAGTTTGTGCAAGCCACTGTGGATAATCAGAATAACCTAGCAAATGAACTATGCCGTCTGACTAGAGCGTCAGGAGCACCATCTTGCCGAGAATAGTCGCTAAAAATATGTCGTTTGAAAAAGCACTTCGGATTTTTCGTAAGAAAGTCGAAAATGCTAACATAAAAGACGATTTACGCAAAAAAGAGTTTTACGAAAAGCCAAATCAAAAGAGAAGACGCAAGACTAACGAACAAAAAAGAAGAAATCAACGAGCTCGAGCAAAGGAAATTGATATGTATAACAACTATCGCTCGAAGTTTGGACGCAAATCTTAAGTCAATTTCCTTTCCCAAATTACAACAATAAAATATTTTATCATCTGCTCGAAGTGTTCCACTAAGATAAAACATTCACCAAAGAAAAACAATACTTGCTTTGTTGGTAAAAGTGTGGTATAATATTCATAGAATCTGAAGATTAAGTTGATTAATTGATTTATTTCTCAAACCTCTCGTAATCGAAGCTTATCGTGTATTTACATTACAAAAGTAAGCTCGTCGCGTAAGCGTAAGAGATTACCTTGTGAATTGAACGGTTTAGCGAGAGAGACTACGAGAGAACATCAATAATTATCTTCAAATCTTCTGAAAACCAAAGTAAGTCTGTTCGGGCTTACATCAAATCAAACATTTAAACACAATTTTACTACAATTACGCCCAATTCGTTCGTTATTTTTAACCTATAACTTTTATACTTTAATGAAAGTTAATCCCAATTATTTCCGTTATATTGCAAATTGCTCCTAGATTATGGAGACTTTTAGTGGTCGTGCAGACCGAGGAGTGTTTAGCACACCCGCTCAGTCCACAGAAGGTACACGCATATTTCTTACGCTTGTTGTGAATCTATAGCCATCTTCATCATGCAATGTAACGACCATTCCTAGCTCAGGATGTATTCTCGGTTCTTTCTCAACATAGAAATACTTTCCTCTATTCGCTATTACATTCCGAATTTTACTATTATTTGGTAGAAGTTCTACTATTCTTTTAGTCCATGCACTCATCAGCTATGGCCTCCCTTAGTATTTTAAGAGCAGACTTGGGAGCTTTCTCCAACCCCGCTACGGCTTCATACTCAATTACTAAAAGTTCTGCTAGTTCTTGAACTATCTCTTTTTTAGTCACTGGGTCTTCGCCAGTTTTAGTTTTATATACAGTTTTCTTGTATACGCCTTCTCTGCTTAGTTTTCCAATTATAGATTTTACACTCTTATCCAAATCCTCAGCTAACATATTTACTGTTTCTCTGTCTGGCTTTAATCTATACTGATTAACTATAAATTCTACTTGGTCTTGTGTGTAGTTTACACTCATATTATTTCTCCTAAATCGCCTGTGTGGTCTATGTCGTTCATTTCGATTTCATAGATTGTTATTATGTCTAGCACTTCTTCTAAGGTCATTGTCCATTCTTTAGATATTTCTCTAACTGCTTCCATCTTTGACATGCCGTTAGCTGTGTGTGCATCATAGTCCATTTCTACATGTATTCTGTTCCACATTCTTCACTCCTTGTATAGTTGTCTATAACCTCGTCTATACTCATAGCAACTTGCACTATAGTATATCCTTTTTTGTTTATCTTATGCACTGCTCCATTGTTATAGTATATAAAATACCCAGTGCCATACCCTAAATCCCCACAGCCATTGCACATATAATGTTGTGCCACACTATTACCCCAATGCTCTGCTGCTAGATAAAGTCTTCGTTTTTCTACTTCAGATTTATACTGTGTCATTTAGCTCTCCTGTTTCAAAGAAGTTATATACTACATCATCACTAAACTCTGATGCCGACCTTTCATCGCCATCAACTGTTTCAACTAAATCCCACCAATCAAAGTCCTCATCATCTATTTGTTCTCCAAACTTTTCCCTAACAATGTCAGTTAATTCACTTCCATCTATATAGTTCTCCTCATGGTCTACTAAACACTCTCCTTCAAGGTCATTCCATGTAGAATAAAAACTATCTACTCCAAAGAAGTTTCTAAACTCATCTTCATAAGTCATTGTAATTGAGATTGGATTATGTGTTGTTTCAGATAAGTACTTCGCCAATCTTTCACAAAATGGGTATGGGTGAGACCATGCACTGTGTCCACTAATATAGCCACCGTGGTCATAAAACTCCCAATCTTCAAGGCTAATCCACTTAGCACCAACATTAGTACAACCCCAATCATACCAATTAGTTTGACTGCCATCTTCGTCATATTCTTGCCCACAATTTTCATACATAGGTAGCTTATCTACTTCGATAATTTCCTTATATGTTATAGGTGGTTCTCCTTCTTGCCAATGAGGTCTTTCGCCTTCTATAATCGGAAATGCTTTCTCCAATGCTTTACATCCTTCATCTAGCCCTTCTATTGTTATATTAAAATATACATGATTCGCCATTATAGAATCCTCCCTAGAATTAATACTTGTAGAATTAATACTAATACTGGCACTACTGTTCTTACGAGTTCTAAGCTATGCTTATACTTACTTAGCTCATACTCCATTTTATTTTTCTTCGCCATTATATATCTCCCTGCTCTCGCACTTCTGACCTAATAACTTCAAAGCCATTAGGATATCGCTTCTCTAATTTACTAATATTTTCTAGCATTACTTCTTCAGGCGTAAATCCAAGTGCGATACAACCTTGCACCCAATACCATAATACATCTCCTAGCTCTCTTTTCATGTGAAAAATCTCATCATCTGAGAACTTTGAGTCTGCTTGAAATACTTTTTTCTTTACTACTTCTGCAAACTCTCCACTTTCTGCCATCATTCCTATAACAGCAGTAAGTAGTCTTGCTACTTGCAACTCTTCACCATGCTCGTCGCCTCTATGCCATGTGTTGCCACATAGGTTTCCAAGCCTATCGCCCAACATCATAGTATTTTTACTTGTTTTACTTGTAGTGGTGTCTACAAACTTTGCGTAATCATTAATCATCGCTATCTACCTCTATTAAATCTGTTAATCTTTTTAATAAAATCTCATACTCGGCAGTTAAACCTTGTAGTTCTTCTTGGAACTGGTCTATCTGCTCGAGTATAGTTTTCATGTCGTCGTCGCATATCTTCAATAAATCATTTATGCGAGCAATTTCTTCTTGTCGATACTTTTTACCGACTCTTTGCCTAGAATTAGGGAACTTTACTACTTCACCCATGCGCCCACCAATAATAGAATTAGTACTGCGTATCCGAAGAATAGTAATAACCATTCCGCTGGGTCTTCTTTATCGAAGTCGCCCCATATTGCTTCCATTAGTTTTTTCACTGCCACACTATCCTTACTCCTCTGCGAGTGAGTTCATTAAGTGCTTTTACTTTGAGTTTAGGCTTACCATTCTTATTGTTTAGGTAGTCTATTAACTCTTGTTTTGGCGTTTGATGCATGTAGAAGTGCTGAAAGCTGGCTCTTGCTCTTGGTATAGTCACCAATTTGCCTTCTGCGTTTCTAATTCTTGTCATTCTTATACTTGGTTTCCATTTAGCTGGCATTGTTATCTCCTGTTCTTATTTTGTTGTTAATCTTTATGTAAGTCACTGCGTAATCATACAGATACTCTAAATATGCTTCATATCCGTACTCGTTGTCATTGATGTTGTCGTATGCGTTTTCCATTCCATCAATCCATAGTTGCTTTGGCACATCATCTATTTCGCATAGATAGTATGGGTTGCCGTTTTCTTTATCGAAAGCACTCCATTCTCGTAGGTTTTCTACTACATCTTCAAGGCTTAATACTCCATAGATTTTGCACTCGTAGAACTTTTCTACTGCGCTCAGCACTTCCCATAAACTATGAGTGTGCATGAACATTAAGCCATCGTCTGTGTCCATAAATTCTTTTTCGGACTGAGCGGGGTTCATAATAGCTTTTTCACTTTTATCGTAATCCATTATCTTCTGCTCCCTTTCACATAAGTTGTGATAGTGCCTACTCTTGATGGTGTTTGTATTGTGCCATCAATACCTCCTTTATGAACTGCATAATCGCCTTTCCAATATCCTGAGCCTAGTGACTTTCTTCTTTGGATTTCTTTGCGTATTAGTTTGCCCATAGGAGTTTGCTCCTCGCGCCTTGCGATAAGTTCATTACTGTCTAATTGCATTACTGCTAAATATTCTGTGTTTGCTTGTGCCATTATTTTTCTCCTACTATTAAATTTTTATATGTGTATATTATACTGGATTTTGGGGAAGTTGTCAAGAACTATTTTAAGTTAGCCTTAAAATTTTGATGTGAAGGTTTGGAAGATAAAAAAATAGGCAGTATTGCTACTGCCCATTAAAACGCGTTTATTTTATTATACTGTGGCAAGTCGGCATCTTATCTTGCACCTATCACAGGGTGTAGCTAGCGGTGATGGATATTACGAACTTCAATCTACGACTTGCGTCTATGGTATACTGCTCATTTCGCATCACTTATCTACTATATTAAGTTATCCGCTATTCAGTGGTTGACAGAGCGACTGCCGTTCTACTTAATGCTTAGCTTTTATACTGTTCCAAGTCTGCAGTTTGTCATTATTATATCAGTGCTTTCTGCCCCTCTTACCCTACTCTCTTGCCTAAGCAAGCGTGGGATATCCTCGCAGATAAGCGGTGGAGTTCTCTATATTCTAACTCCTTGCCCTATGCTTGGTTTGACAGTTAAAACTGAATCGCCCCAAGACTTTGCTACTATTGACTGGTTGCTATGATATAAATATCTAGTCCGCCCGTGTCGCAGTAGACTGGTTTCCTTCTCGTTTCCTCTTGTTGCTACCGAGCAAATCGGTTTGTTATCAAGAGTGTCAGCGTGGTTTCCTCACTCTACATGATGTTGTGGTGCATCTTGCGTCAATCACCTCTGTATTTTTAAAGCCGAAGCTCGTAACGCCCAGAAATACAGTAAAACAAATCGGTTTTATACTTTCGACAAAGTGCTCAAGGGGCGTGTCCTACTCTGCTTACGACCTACACGCGATGGTAGGGATTACCGATAAGGCTAACGCTCCACTCATTTACTGACAAGCTAATCAGATATGCACTCACTTTTATTTCCGCAAAATATGTCTGCATATGACTATCAAAAAATCGTGTACTTGTTCCTTAACGAGTTCTCCAAGCACCGAAGAGCATACGGCTATCTTTAATGTCATGCCTGACTTCCTACACTTATGGCAGTAGGCTCCTTGAGTCGGCATGAGTTAGGATTATTTTTTGGCCGAAGCTCAAACATTTATTTTTTCCTTTGCAACTCTGCCGTTGTTCTCTATTCTTTTTTATATTTTATAAGATATATTATACACGGCTTTTAACCATTTGTCAAGAAAAATTTTAATCTATTTTTCTCAACCCTCCCCGAGGGGCGAAGCACATTTACTGTGCTTCTAGGTGGTCAGCTAACTTTGAAAGGTCTGCTTTCGTTGCTTTGCTGATAGAAGGTATACTGAAACCTAATACTGCTTCAATTCTCTCTACGAACTCGCCCTTGAGTACTACAGGCTCTCCTGCTTTTGTTACTCTCGGCTGAGATTTGTAGACACCTTCTCTTGAAAGTTTAGCTATTACACTTCTTGTGTTTTTGCCTAACTTTTCTGCTAGAGCTTCTACTGTGTCTCTAGTTGGATTAGCAGTGTAGGTTTCTACCATCATGCTAACATCTTTTTCTGAATAATTTACTTGTGCCATTGTTTCCTCCTTAGTGCCAAATAATTTTTTTAGTATCTTTATCATCATAATATAAATATTATATCAACTTTTTGACGCTTTGTCAAGAAGTTTCTGAAAATACTTTGAGCAAGGTGTCAGATTCGTACTGACCTTTACTGGCAGAGGCAGGAGTTGAACCTGCTACTTCTCCATAACGAGCGTGCTTCCGTAGTCACTTCTCTGCCACGAGCTACCCTGCTCAAAGTATCTTCATTTCCTTCAAAAGATATAATATATTATACAGAGCCATTAAGGAGTTGTCAATAACTTTCTTAGGCGACTAATAGTCCAATGCCGAAGAAAACTACTAGCATAACTATTACTTCTACTAGCGTCCACTTTTGTGCCTGTATTTCTTCCATCTGCTCTAGCAAGTAGTTTAATACCCACACTGCGATTCCTCCAAATATAATGAAGTACAGCATGCCCATTGCTAGAGTATATAGAATATTATCAATCATAAGACATATTATACTAGGCTTTTTCATATTTGTCAATAGAATCGCGGAAGATTCATTAAAAAACATCAGCGAATTCTCGGGGGCCGGACGCGAAACCTCACCGGGCGTGCCAAAATTGTCCCAAAATTTCTCCGCAAAACTCTTGACAACCCCGACAAATTCTGTTATACTTTTAATAACTTTATTATAACCCCGCCAAGCGCGCATAACTTTTACACTAGACTATGCCTAGTTTTTACACTAATTAGCCCGCGCTTTCGTAAGTTTTACACTGAGGTTTAGCACTGCCTTTGGCGCAGCGAGGGCCGACCCCCTTGATTTAAAGGTCTTCGCGGGTATGGTAAAATCACATTCAGAGGGGCAAACCTGCCCTCTCAACGAAGACATAAGGAAAAATTAACACATACGAAATTAGGCGTACGTATTGACAGGCGGGGGAAGGTGTGGTAAAATCGGCGCGGTAAAGGGGACAAGCGTCCCCCTTTGGTGGTTATCTAATTTTGCTTAGAACCCAGAGCATTGTATCAATGTTCGCTCTTTGAAGAGAAGCGACAATTGTTTGCTCTACGCCTCTTTCTTCTAGCATTTTGACAACCTCTTTTTTGGTTGGTTTAGTTTTCTTGACAGTTGTTTCGTTTTTCATAATGTTCTCCTTTAAAATATGATACTATTATAAGGGTTTTTCTAGGCGGGGTCAAGGAATATCTTGTGTTTTTTCTGTGGAAATCCTGTGGATAAGTTTTTTAAAAGTTTTTGAAAATTTGTCTTGACAAGCGGGAAAATTCGTGTTATAATAGACCTGGGTACAGAACCCGCCTGGGTCGCTTACACCCGGGTAGACTTTACCGAGTTTAGGTACTGCACTATTGGCGCACGCGTGATTAGTTTTTGCACTGAGTTTTGGCACTGCGGCGCAGAGCGCGCCGACCCTCATATAAAACAGTCAGGCAGGGGCGACCCCTCAAAATTAATTGACGAAAAAAAGGTGGAGAGGATTGCAAAATTTTACCAATAAGTTAAAATTAATCCTCTCCGAGTCGCTTTGAGGTGTCCAGCAATCAGTTTGATATAATCTCTCTGTATGAGTCCACCTCTCGGCTATCTCTTGGGGGAGTCCTCGAAGTGCTTTGAAAAGGGCGACAAAGTCGGTTCTATTCTTAGCATCTTCAAGTATGTTGAAAGTTCAGGCGTTGGTCTGTGGCTCGGTCTGAAAGGTTGCCCTGTCAAGTTGTGCCGTTTTCCGTTCCTTCCCTTTGCGGTTGTTTTCCCTCAAAAGATATAACCATTATAGGGGTTATGGTTATATCTGTCAACAGTTTTATGAAAATAATTTAAATAAAATTATGCATTGTAAAATTAATAAAATGCAAGGTATTACAGTTCTAATTAATTCCATAATGATTCTATATTTAATTAAAGTATTCATGACAAAAATTATACCATAAAAAATTTGCTTAAAAAATAATTTCACAAAATTTGACATTTTCAGTATTTTGTGTTATGAGATTTGGGAGTTCAATAAATCGTGCTTGGTTTAAAATTTGCTAGCCCTTCGGGTTTATCTGTTTAGATAAACAAATTTTAAACCATGTTTACGAAAAAGTCAAATTTTGTGACAAGAAAAAATCAGAAAAACCCTACACGAAAAAGGGCTAAATGTCAAGTCTTTTTTTAAATAAAAAAATTCCAGAAATTAATCTGGAATCTTCTGGAATCCTAAATTAAATTAATGAAAGCTGTTTAACCTCTATCAATTTAATTTGTGGTTCTCCTTTTTGTTTTTTAAATTCTCCCTCTAAGAATCTATAATTATTTTTTACATAAGAATATAATGTGGGAAAGGGTTTCTCTTTCCAAATTCTCCTCTCTTTAGAGTTTCGTTGATACATTTCACGACAAAATGATCGCCATTCTTTATCTTTTGCATATTTCATAAAATACCTCTCTTTATTATCTCTATTTAATATATCAAATTTTGTGAACAGTTGCAAATTTTATGCCTTGCTCAATCGTATCACAATTAATTTTAGAATCATCATAAAAATCTAAATAGTAAGATGAGCCATGTTTGGAAACAATATCTATTAATTGCTCTTTCTTTAATTCGTGAGTTGTTATTCTTTGCCTTGTCTTTGGTCTTTGCCTAACATAATCATAAGGAATTCTTTTGAGCCATAATAGAAATGGAAACCACCATTTTTGTTCTCTAGCTGTAATGATAACAATTATATCTCCTTTCTTTTTTGCTTGTCTCAATTTCTTTGCCAATGGCAATTCTTTTGTAAATAGATTTTTAAAAAAGGTATTATCTTTTTTAAATTTTTCTAAATTATAATCTTGCTCATAAGTTCCGATTGCAGTAAACAAAGTATCATCAAAATCAAAAGCTTTGATAATTTTCATATCAAAGCTTTTTGCTACCTTCGGAATTAAATATTTATTTGAAATAACCTTTAGTAATTTTTCTTTTTTCATGCTATTAAGTTCCTCTTTTCTTTTCTCATTTTTGCTTTCTTAGTTGATGATGGAATTTTATTAACAGATTGCCAACCGAGATTCACAACGAAATTTATAAAATCTCTTTTAATTTCTCCTTCCCACCTTTCAAACATTTTTACAGCTAGTTTCCATTCCATTCTCGCATCTCTCAACGCTGTATGCTGTTCTTTATAATAATAGTTATCAAACCAATATCTAAAAACACATTCAGCCGAATAAGAAATATTATCATTATCAGTTGTAAATTGATTTTGCAAATATTTATCTTGCTTTTTAAACCAATTATGAAAATCGTTGTTAATAACCTTTGTTTGAGCAATATCCATAAGGCACATTATGTTCATGCCATTTGGCATTCTAAACCTTTTATCGTTTATTTGGTCTTGTGTTTTTCTTAGTGCTTCAATGTCAAATTTAACATTATAAGCAGTAAAAATATCAACGCCCATTCTTGAACAATCTTTATAAAAATAGTCCAATGCAAATTCCCATGAAACGCCTTTTTTTGTTTTTGTTCTCCTTTTTAAAGATGTTTCGTATCGGCTATCTAATGCAAAAGCTTTTCTCTCTCCTTCGGGCATTCCTTTCGGAGTAGTCCAAATAAAATTCTTTGGCTCGTCTAAAACTTCATCAATTAAAAAGCTTCGTTCTAGTGGCTCACAATTTGAATCTAAAACATTGCCTATCACATAAGCAAAATCAAAAACTTGATGTGAATATTCATTCATCATTGTTGTTTCAGTATCAACAACGCAAATTGTTAATTTATCTTTTCTTTTAAAAGGTGTCATTATTTACCACCTTTTAAAATAAGTAAGATTTGCTCTAAATTATGAACATCAGTTCTTTCAAGTGGTTTATAGTTGAAAACGCTTGTTAGTTTTTCAATCTCGTTTAATACCTCTTTTTTAGTTCTTTTCTTTGGTTTATTATTTTCCAATTTTTTCTCCTTAGTTAAAATAATTTATTCTATAAGTATAACAATTTAAGAATGTATATCAACAGTAAAACCTAAATAAAAAATTTTAATTGAGCCAAAAAAAGTTGTCACAAAATTTGACATTTTAGCAAAAATATGATATGAGCCGAGCCAAAAAAAGTTGTCACAAAATTTGACATTTCAGCGAACATGGTTTAAGATATGTTTATATCTTTTGATATATTCAAATAAACATATCTTAAACCAAGCCTCCCAAATCAGACAAGCCAAAATCACAGCTTAAAATTTATTTGAAAAAACCCTTGACATTTTGTGTGGGGTATGGTAAAATCGGCGCCCCAAATGAGAATGATTCTCATTTACAATCGTAAAAAATATTTGCTTAAAGTGTTGACATCTTGGCTCAATAGCTTATAATTATCTTATATTAATTTAACAGGAGCAAAAATGGAAAATTATATAACAGTAAAATTAAATGGTGGTAGTGAATACCTAGAGAATGTTGAGATTACCAAAGGCGAAGCAATGGCTTTATCTTGTAAGGGTAATGGTGCTTTTCAAAATAAAGTATGGGATTTAATTTGTGAGCGTATCTTTTGGAGAGAGGGTGGAATGAAAATTCAAGGCTATTTCCAATTAATTAGCTATACAGTAAATGGTAAAACAAAACCCTTGCATTAAGCAAGGGTTATGCTATAATAAATTATATTTTAAAAAAGGAGCAAAAATGAAAAAATATAGTAAGTTAAAAAGAAATGAGCCTGATTATCTATTAAGCTTTTTCTTTGGTGGGGTAGCCTTCTTATTAGTAGTGGGTGTATTTACATTAGCATTACATGGGGTGATATAATGAAAAGATATATAGTAACCTTAGAAATGTATGTTTATGCTGAAAATGATGCAAGTGTTAAAGCAATTGCAGAAAGCAAAGCAAAGAAAGAAAGAGAATACAATGATAATAGATGTTCAGTAAGTAGAATTGTTGAGCAACCTTTTGGAAGTCTTAAAACAAGGAGTGTAGCAGAATGAAAGAATTATTATTAATGTTAGAAAATTTAAGTAATGATATTGATAGTTTCTTTTCGAGATTCTCAAGGCGACAAAGAACGCCACAACAAATAAGAAACGATAGAGCAATGCGTAAGTGGTGGAGAAGTTTTAAAAAAGAGGGTGAGTCAATGTTTCCCTTTATATTATTAGTTATTGTATTAGGTGGTGTTGGTTTTCTTGCTATCCATTCGGGATAGTTGCTCCGAGTATTTGCCCTTATTAACCCCCTAAAAATAAGGGCAAATATTTTTAAATAAAGTGTTGCATTATGCTGGATTTGTTAGTATAATTATCTTATGAAAAAGAAAACAAAAAGAGAAATTGAAAAGCAAATCAAAATTTGGGAGTCAGCAAGAGCAACCCTAAACAGAAAGCAAAGCATTAGAATGTATAACAAAATTTCAAACAGGATATACAACCTAAAGCAAAAGCTGAAAGCTTAGCACAGAGCAGAGAGGGGGTAGCAGTTAGCAGACCTCTCTGCCTGTCGACCAGTTTACCCCCTTACATGTACAACTTTTGAAAATTTCAAAAAGTAAAAAAGACGCAACGATCAGCATCATAATGATGCTCTCAAAAATAAATCTTGACATGAGGTAAAAAATTTGTTATAATTCCATTATGAAGAATGAAATATCCACAAGAATTAGTCCAGAGGGACTTGAAGTAGCCAACGCGTATTTGGAACTGGGTAACATCCAGGCCGTATGTATAAGATTGAAACTAGACGAAGGTGAATGCAGCGAAATACTTGCTAAGCGGGAAGTTAAATCATATGTGGATCAAGTGTACTTAGACACGGGGTATAGAAACCGATTCAAATTAGCAGAAGCACTTGACGACCTTATTGATAGAAAAATGGAAGAGGCTGACGAATCAGAAATATACTCTAATAAAGACTTAGCTGATTTACTACAAATGGCTCATAAAATGCGAATGGACGAAATTAAAGCTCAAGCAGACTTAGAAAAAGCAAAAGCATCAAATGTTAAGAACCAAATAAATATACAGAACAATGGAGAAGTTCCCTTCGGACAAGGTAACTACGGCGAATTAATGAAAAAGCTACTTAAGGATAAATAAAATGATTAAAGGAAATGAACCAGTACTAATATTACTACTATCAGCAGTTCTGTTCGTAGGGTATACCTATGCAGACCATCACCAATTGTGGGCGGATAAAGAAATCTATCAAGTATGGTATGATGAAAAATTAGAACAACCTATAAAGGTTTCATACTGGGTAAAAGATAGACCTAAAAATGTTGATAGAAAGGGAATGAATTTTTACAAAGAAAAAGATTTTCACACTTCTGATGACAAAGACTACTATAAGAATGTGTGGGATAAAGGTCATATGGCACCCGCCGCACATTTCAGCGATACAGAGAAAAATCTAAAAACTACTTTTAGTTACTTAAATTCCGCATTGCAGCACGAAAAACTTAACAGGGGTGCATGGAGATTTCTAGAAGCAGCTGTTCGTAAATGGTCAGAAGATGAACTATTACATGTGGAAAACTTTATTTATTTTTCCGAAAGCAGTCTTGTTCTAGATACCGGGGCGACAGTACCTGATGGTTTCCAGAAAAATATAGAGTTTACGGAAAGTGGGGGAATGAAATGTTTCTTTTTCCCAAACGAAGCTCCAGATATGAAGTGGCAAGAGTACGAAGTAGAATGTTTCGATATACCTGAGCCGATAGCAAATATCAGAGGGTGAATACTTGGAAGTGGTTACTCAAACCCATTTCCGAAAAGAGTAAAGCAATTAGAGAAAAAGGAAGAATACAAGATGCTCGTAGAGCGGGAGTCATAATAGGAGAAACAAATGGCAATAACAAAAACAACAAAACTAAACCACATAGAAGTATACGAGGCGATTGATAGCAGTGCAGCAGATTCGTCCAATACTAAATATGCTAGAGTAAGAGCAGAATATATAGATACTTTAGATGATTCAGAGGATGCTGACCTTCCTGTTAGCGTAGGAAGAACTGTCTATCTAACAAAATTTGTAGAAGATGGCGGAGCAGCTACTGACTATTCAAATGAACATGCTTTAGTTAAAACTATTTGTGCAGCAGTCTGGAGTTAAGATGGCAGATAAGTGGCACGGAGGTAAGGGCGACAAGCGTAGGCCCGAAGACAAAAAGAAGTTTGATGAAAACTTTGAAAGAATTTTTGGAAAGAAAAGACCTAACACTTATAAAAATAAAGATACAGTTTATTTTCAAAAAATATTACTTTGTCCAGATTGTGGAGATATAGATTGAAGACTAAAAAAATATTACAAGCGGTGAACTTATCACCAAATGAAAGCATCATAGAGAAACTAACGGAGATGCATCCAATGAGACAAATAACATACGCAAGTATTATACAGGTGACAGTGTTATTTAGTATGTTTGGGTGTTTTGCAATAAATGAACAAATTATTACACACGTTTTATAAATACTGGATACTACCGTGGAACCCATGGAAGAGTTAGGTATATTTGATATCATTGCTCAAGTAGGAGCACCGATAGCCGCTGCATTGTTTATGGGCGGTTTTATATTTTTAATCATTCGTAAAATTATGGATGATGTTGTTGGAAATACTGAAGAAGTAAAGGGCATATCAAAAATGCTTATTACTAGAATAAAAGTAATGAACAATGATATGATTAAAATTGACATGAGTGTAAGTTCCGCTCTTGGACTTACACCAGACTTAGAAAAAATAGCAAGAGCAGAGAATTTTGTAGAATCAGGGAGTATAGATGCAAGACGTGATTGATGCTATCCAGCAGTTTGGATTTCCAATCGTAGCAATGGTTGGTTTAGGTTACTTTGTATACTTTGTGTGGACTACAATAACAGAAAAGATAGACCCTGCAATCGAAGCCATGAAGATAACAATCTTACAGTTAATTGATCAGATAAGGATGTTGGACAATGATATGATTCGCTTGCAAAAGAAACTGGACACAGTTTTACAGTTGAAAGAAAATGAAAGAAGAAAAGGTAAATAATAGAGTTTCAAATGCAGTACTCGGTACTATATTTGTATTTATGGGCGTACTGTTTATATCAGAACTAAGCGCCGCAGAACTTGTACATAAGTTTGGCAACCCAAGTTTTAGTGGGATTAATCAATCCGCACACTATTTAACAATTGACGAACAAGAAAGAACAAGAAAAGACGCCCTTGCTCAAAAAGCACAGGACGCTTTAGAAGACGCTCAAAGAGAAGCAGACAATACTACTCTTGCTAAATTTTTGAGAAACTTAGAATCAAGAATCTATTCTACACTTGCAAAGGATATATCAGAATCACTTTTTGATTATAACAATCCTGGCACATTAGAGGATCCTGTAACTGGAGAAATTTGGTTAGAAGGAAATAGAATAATTTGGACAAACAATGGAGTCTCTATCACTCTAGTGGTTGAAGAATGGTTAGATGGAGTGTTGATATCTACAACAACTATCGAAATACCAGTTGGAAGCTTCGGAGGATGTTTTAGTGACTGCGCG
>Ga0181419_1000028_pt1 | contig 44079 bp, 44 predicted proteins | sample 42SPOviralmetaG_FD_130144 | JGI IMG/M metagenome (GOLD analysis project Ga0181419, IMG submission 130144) | Marine viral communities from the oligotrophic San Pedro Time Series (SPOT) site, San Pedro Channel, CA, USA - 42 SPOT_SRF_2013-04-24 | ecosystem: Environmental > Aquatic > Marine > Strait...
TGGTAAACCAGAAGCACGTAAGATAAGAAATTATTTGTATGAGTTATTACAGGATGCATGGAAGTATGAGCAAGAAAAAAAACCAGGAAGAAAACGAAGAAGACCTTCTAAATAAAAATACAAGTGACCCACCACACATCAATAGAGGTGTGGAGTTACTCTTAAGAAAAAGGAGGAAGAAGGCAGTTCCAAGAACCTTTCAAGTAAGATTTGGAAATATGTTCTCTTTCCTTAACAGGGATGTAGAGTTTTATTTCAACTTCTATTTGGACTTTAGAAAAAATCCAAGGAGAGAGTAAAATGTTAGCAGTAACTCTAACTTTATCATCAATTATTTCAATACTTTTTTTATGTGTTGGAGGTGTGATAGGTTATCTTCTTAAAGAGTATGTCTATGAGAGAAATTCAACCTACATCCCAACTCATCCAGAAATGTTTGATGAGAATGGACAAATTTTACCAGATGAAATTCTTGCAGTAAGATTTGAAAATACCCTTGAAGATTTCTCTGAAGGGGAAGAATAAATAACAACACTGATTTGATACTATTATGGCTACATCTACAAAAACATCTACAAAACTTCCACCAAATCCATTCATGCATGAGATCTTAGATCTTGTAAGTAAGCAGAGGACAGTTGCAAAGAAAACAGAAGTTCTAAAGCAATATGAATGTGATGCATTGAAGTCAGTTTTGATTTGGAATTTTGATGAATCTGCAATTAGTGTGATGCCTGAAGGTAATGTTCCATTCAATAAGAATGAAGCTCCTTTGGGTACTGATCACACTTCACTTAGAAAGGAATGGAAAAACCTTTATCATTTTGTAAGAGGTGGTAATGATTCTCTTTCTTCTTTACGTAGAGAATCAATGTTCATTCAATTACTTGAAGGTCTTCATCCAGATGAGGCAAATATTGTTTGTCTAGTAAAAGATGGAAATCTTGAAACCAAATATAAAATTAAAAAGGATGTAGTTGTTAAAGCATATCCTGATATTAAGTGGGGAGATAGATTATGATTGAGGTTAAAGTTATTCATGAAGACTGTGATCCATCTCAATCTAATGATAAATCTCTACCAACTAGCGCTTTTTTGGTAGAGTATATACAAGGGGAAACATCACATTATGATATTGTTGTCTCTGGAAAAAAAGTAGATATTTTTGATCAATACTATGACAAGTATAAAAAAGATCTGATTAATATCACACAAGCAGAAGGCAGAATGAACCCTAAGTTATGGAATGGTAACAAGAAATGAATAGTGATGATGAATTAGAGAGGCAAATTAATTCTCTCATTAGAGATGAAATTCAAGAAGTCATTAATGATTATGTTGATGATAAAGAAGAGACAAATAAGGCAGGGCTTGGTTTTTTTGAATCTGAAGAAGAATTGAAAGTTAAAATCTCTAAAGGTGAGGTTGAAAAACTTATTAAACAGTATAAAAAATTAAAGAAAAAAGAAAAATCAAATATCAATCAAATTCAAAGACTCAGTTTGCTTGATAAAAATGGTAATCCATTAAAATAAATACACATAAAGATAAGTTTATATGCTTTCTACTAAGTATCGTCTCAGACTTGAGTTTATCTGTGCTCGTATAGTAAACAATGAAGAAGTGAATTTAGATGACATGATTTGGGCAGATAAATTAGCAAAGTCTAATAGATCTGCTGGTGAGATGTTAAGAAAGGCAAGAAGAATTGCTGCTAACCCTGATATTGAAAAGGGTGGACTTGATGATTTTATGATACAGATGGGACTGGGGGATCCTGACCCATCTAATCACTCAAAGGGATTCCAAAATCCAGATGAGATAGTAGAATGGTTTCATGAAGAAAAAACAGATGATTGGAGGCAGAGAGACTGATGCAAGCAGTAATTTACAGTAATGGTAGTCAGGAGTGTGAGCGTGCCAGTATGCTTCTTAAGAGTATTCATGAAGATTTTCATGAGTATGTCTTAAATGAAGACTTTACTGATAAGCAATTTCATGCAGAGTTTGGCGAAAAGGCTGAGTATCCACAAATTGCTATTGGACTTAGACATCGTGGCACTTTAAAAGAAACACTTCAATATATCAATTCAAATAAAAATTTAAGGAGTATCTGATGACTAATCCTAATGCTCTTTATGAAGACATGGAAAAATTGAATGCCTTATATGAGGAACTTTGTTGGGACCATGATGATGAATTGGTCTTTACTCATGATGGTGAAGAGATTATTATCTACAACAAATCCAAAAGAAATAGTTTATAGTGATACTAAGTGTTGTCATTTAATTTACTTGACACATATATAGGATAGGACTATAATAAACCTAGGTTTGTAATAGACCTATCGTTCATCTCTTAGGAGACGCAAGTAAGTCGCGGAACGGAGCGTTCATCCCATGTTTGAATTTCTTTTATATTCATCCCTCAATTGTTCTGATGCTGATAGCATTATGCTACGGATAAAGAATAATCAAGATCTTAACAATGAGGTTAGGATTGAATTGATTGAGGTCATGAAGGAGTCATCTCCAGAATGTTATTGGGACGCACACGACTAAAGGAACGGAAGAACACGGATCACCCTTTGGGTAAAAGGTGTAAAATTAACCAACTACTTTAGGAGTAAACTAATGAATACACTTCAACTAGTTAAGAATCAAATCAAGCAGCAAGCTGCATTGCATGATGCACAAATCAATGTCACCAAATATCGTGGTGTTGATTGTAAAGTACATCAGGCAAATGGGGAAACCCATGGCACATTCTGCTACAGAGGTCGCACTTATACTAAGTGATTGCCAAACCAATTGAATAGTGTTAAGATGGGGGTGAGTACCCCCATTTTTTTATGGAAAAGGATAAACTTAAACAGATTGTATCCAAACTTAAACTTCTTGTTGATCAGTTGGAATCAGAGGTTTATTCTGACCCAGCGGCATACAATACAAATACAACTAAATATGATATTCCTATCTCAGATTATGAAGAAGTATTCAATGATGATGATGGTTACCCAGATTAAATAATGTACGAAGAACTAGACACATTTGAAAGAGCTCTTCAGCACTTTGGAACAAGAGTTGAAGTCTATACTTGTATGGAGATGGGTGGTAAGATAAGTGCAGAAGAGGCTTATCAACATATTAAAGCTGAACTTAAAGAACTAAAAAAAGTAAGAAAAGCAGAAAAGAAATGACAGCACAACTTATTTCAGTTACACCTGATGCAGAAAAGCATATTGCTTACTGTGCCAGGGTGAGTAATCCTTCTAATCAAGGTAATGATTCTTTTGAAGGTCTTATTAAGTATTGCATCAAGCATAAGCATTGGAGTATCTTTGAGCAGGCATATCTGACCATTGAGTTGGAAACAACCAGGGCAATAGCAGCTCAAGTTCTGCGTCATAGGTCTTTTACATTCCAGGAATTTTCACAAAGGTATGCAGATTCATCTCTACTTGGTAAAACTATTGCCTTGCCTGAACTGAGACGTCAAGATAATAAAAACCGTCAGAACTCTACTGATGATCTTGATCCATTTGTACGTCAGAACCTTGAGTTACAGATGCAGACTTTGTTTGACTCTTCTATGGCACTGTATCAACAGATGTTGGAGAGAGGTGTGGCAAAGGAGTGTGCTCGTATGGTTCTTCCACTTGCAGTTCCAACAAGAATGTACATGAGCGGTTCAGTGCGATCATGGGTTCATTATATTGAACTGAGAACTGCTAATGGAACACAAAAAGAACATATGGATCTTGCTAATGAATGTAAGACTATTTTTGCAGAACAATTTCCTGTCATTGCAAAGGCACTTGACTGGTCTTAATAAATATAAACACTAATGAGGTGCTCATGCCAACATATCCTGTTATTAATTTAGAAACTAAAGAAAAGAAGACACTCAGTATGACCATGAAGGCATATGATGAGTGGAGAAAAGAGAATCCTGCTTGGGATAAAGATTGGTCAGAGGGTTGTGGAGGAATTGATACAGAATTCAAATGGACTGGTGAAGCAAAGTCAAGTGGATGGAATGAAGTCTTAGACAGAGCATCTAAACAACCAGGTGCAAATGTTCGTAAGAATCGTGATTATAGTTTCTAACCTTTCAAAGTATGCCTAGAAAAAGTAAGTCTGGAATTGGTAGCACTAACCCTGTACCATTTGGTATGAGCAACAAGACAATGAAAAGAAAAAAACCAATCAATCTTGATTACATAAAAAAGATTGAACCTCTTACAGAGAATCAAGAATTATTTTTTGAGGAGTATAATAAAGATCAACAAACTGTTGCGTATGGATGTGCTGGAACAGGAAAGACTTTTATCACCCTCTACAATGCTCTGTTGGATGTCTTGGATACAAAGACACCCTATGAGAAGATTTACATTGTCAGGTCTCTTGTAGCAACCAGAGAGATTGGTTTCCTCCCTGGTGATCATGAAGATAAATCATCCCTTTATCAAATTCCTTATAAGAATATGGTAAAGTATATGTTTGAAATGCCTGATGATAATGCATTTGAAATGCTCTATGCAAATCTTAAGGCACAAGGTACAATTAGTTTCTGGAGCACCTCATTTATCAGAGGAACTACTTTTGATAATGCAATTATTATTGTTGATGAATTTCAAAATCTCAACTTCCATGAACTAGATTCAATTATTACTAGGATTGGTGAAGGTAGTAAGATTCATTTCTGTGGTGATGCTACACAGACTGATTTAATCAAGACTCAAGAAAAGAATGGGATTGTAGATTTCATTCGCATCCTCAAGAACATGCCATCATTTAGTATGGTAGAGTTTGGTCCAGAGGATATCTGTAGAAGTGGATTGGTTAAAGAATATATTATTGCAAAACACGAATTAGGTATGTAATGTTTGAGCACATTGAAATTGATTTCCCTAGTCTTTCTAGACAGACTATTGATGGTGTTAGATACTATGATACCCCTGATGGTAAAAAGTTAGTCTCTATCACATCTATTATTAGTCATTATCAACGTGAGATCTTCAGAGAATGGAGAGCAAAGGTTGGCAATGATGAAGCAAATAAAATTACTAAGCAAGCAACCAGTAGGGGCACTGACATGCATACCCTTTCTGAAAATTATTTGAGCAATAAGAAGTTGCCAAGTGTGCAACCTCTATCAGAATTTCTTTTTAAGCAGGCTAAACCTGACCTAGATAAGATTGACAAGATTCATGCTATTGAACAGGCATTGTTCAGTAAAGAATTGGGGGTTGCTGGAACTGTAGATTGTATTGCTGAGTATGATGGCGAACTTGCTATCATTGACTTTAAGACTAGCAAGAAACCTAAACCAAGAAAGTGGATTGAGTCTCATTTTGTACAATGTGCAGCATATGCTTGCATGTTATATGAGATGACTGGTATAATGGTGAAGAAGTTTGTAATTATCATGTCATGTGAAAATGGCGAGGTTGAAATTTATGAAGAATATGACAAAAAGAAGTTCATCAACTTACTCTCAAAATATATTAGAGAGTTTGTTGAATATAAATTACACGATTATGCCATCAACTGAAGATAGCATCAGTAAACTTATTGAGAATAAATTTTATTCCTCAAAGAAATTCGCTGAAGAGATAGAAACTATTGCTCATGATAATAAAGGCATGAGTTACATTGATGCTATTGTCTTTTTCTGTGAGAAAAATAGTGTTGATGTGGAATCAGTTCCCAAACTGATGTCTAAACCTTTGAAAGAGAAATTGAAGTGTGAAGCAATGGAACTTAATTTACTTAAGAAGACATCTCATGCTAAACTTCCACTATAACATTATTCAATTTGAAGAAGTAGATGATTCCAAAAGTGACTCCCTTTGACTGCTACAAATCTTATCTTGGTTTAAAGAATCATTTTACAAAACAAAAATATGACTACCATAGATATGGTGGTAAATCACGTGCATCACTTGATAGTTTTTATAAAAGACGTGATAGATTTTTCTTTGAAAAATTGAGTAGACAGAAAGATGACAGTGAAGTTATTGAATTCTTTGTCTCTAACTTTGTTTCTTGTGATGACCCCCAGTCTCTGTGGATTGGTGAGATTGTTAGAAATGGAGAGCAGAACTATACAGATTGGAAGAAGAGACTTCAATCTCTTAGTTACACTTTCAAAACTGAGATAGAAGATGTGTTTACAGGAAATAAATTTGATGACATGTTCTATATTGATGGAACAAAACATCCACAGATTGTGAAAGAACACCTTGCAAAAAGTATTTCTCTTGAGTCTATGGTTCTTTTGAATAAAGTTATTGGATTCAAAAATAACTTTGATAAAAGATTGGATGATCCTGTATGGAAATTTTTATCTATGAGAATGTCCAAGTATGATTCCTTTCTACATATTGATGTAATAAAGTATAGAAAAATCCTTAAAGGTATAGTAGTGTAATGAGTTTTTTCAATTCAGAATTTGTCAAAAAAGAAATGGAGGAAATTACTGAACTCCAGGAAAAAATTTATGACAGTGTGTTCAAGTTTCCTACTATGAATAATAAGGAAAAGTTAGAACACATTGAAATTCTTGAGAGGTTGCTTAATAAACAACAAATTCTTTATACGAGATTGAGTTTATCTGATGATCCTCAAGCAAAAGTTATGAGAGATAATATTGTTAAAGAAGCAAAGATGATTGGATTTCCTGATAATGTTGATATTGGATATGTTTTTTCAAATATGTGTACTATGATTGAAGCAATGAGGAAAACCATCCAGGAAAACACTTGACTTTCCCACCTACATAGACTATATTAGAGGCTGCCTGATCCTCAACCAAGCTAAAGGACACAGACCAAATACATTCAATACGGAGAATACAATGTCTTTTAAAGACCTTAAGAAGCAGTCTTCCTTAGGTTCTCTCACTAATAAACTGGTGAAAGAAGTAGAGAAGATGAACAATACTGGTGGAGGTGCAGATGATCGCCTTTGGAAACCAGAAATGGATAAGTCAGGTAATGGTTTTGCAATCATTCGTTTCCTGCCTGCTCCAGAAGGAGAAGATCTTCCTTGGGTAAAACTCTTCTCACACGCATTCCAAGGACCTGGTGGATGGTATATTGAAAACTCTTTGACCACAGTGGGTGGTAAAGATCCTGTTGGAGAACTGAACAGGGAACTTTGGAATACTGGTAATGAAACAGATAAGGATACTGTGCGCAAGCAAAAGCGTAAACTGTCCTTCTATGCAAACATTTATGTTGTAAGGGATCCTGCCAACCCTCAGAATGAAGGTGGAGTATTCCTATACAAGTTTGGTAAGAAGATCTTTGATAAGATCATGGGTGCTATGCAACCTGAGTTTGAGGATGAGACTCCTATCAATCCTTTTGACTTCTGGCAGGGTGCTAACTTCAAACTGAAACTGAAGAAGGTTCAGGGATACTGGAACTATGATTCATCTGAGTTTGATACCCCTGCACCCATCCTTGAGGATGATGATGCTATGGAAGCATTGTGGAAGAAGCAATATTCATTGACTGCTTTTACCTCTACTGATCAGTTCAAAACTTATGATGAACTGAAGAAGCGACTTGATTATGTTCTTGGCAAAAAATCATCAAGGGTAGCACCAGTACAGGAGGAGACAGAGTATGACAACTATGCAGCAACTGAACAAAAAACAGTTAGCGAAGAAGAAGTCATGCGTAAACTTGAAGATTCTTACCAAGCATCAAAAACTCCTGAAGCAACACCCACTGTTACTGACGATGATGATGACGCTATGTCTTACTTCGCTAAACTTGCTGACAGTTGATGAAATATAATCAAGTTTGTTTAACCTTACTTGTTATAGCAGCATACATAAATCTTCTGAGGGGGTAACCCCTCTTTTTTGTGGGCAAAATTCAACTTTGATTCCAAAAAAGGGGCAAAAAATTCTCCAGGAAAAAATTAACCCCCTTACTTTTTTACGAATAGAGATTGGAGTCTTCACCTCTCACTAAATTCTCAGAAACATATTGTGTGCTTCCTTCTTCATATTCCATAAATTTAGTCACTTGATTTATAACCTCTTGTATAAGGTTAGGTCTTATTAAGAAAATATTTCTCTTTTGATCTTGGACTTTATTTTCATATTCATTATTTGTAACTGACAATGTAATATTATCTCTTGTAATCATCTCTGACCCCACAGAATCAAAGTATTTAATAGTATATGTTGATGGAACTTCAAGACCTTTTGGAACAATTACATCACCCTTTGTATTTTTGACTTGAATTGTCTCATAGTGATGCACAGAATTATAATTTTCTTCACCATACTTTCTTAACATATAGTTCTCAAAACTTAATTGTGAAAGTGGCCACTCTTCTTCTATATTGATAATATTATTTGACAATAAAACTATCCAATCATAGACAGCATTGCCATAAATTTTATTTGCTACATTATCAGGTCTTTCATCACCAATAATTTTATATTTTGTATATGAAGTTAAATCTTGGAACAAATCATTAGAAAATTTTACTCTCTTGAAAAGATTTTTAACCTTAGTATATTCAGTAATCTGTTGGTCGTTAGGACCTCTATTAATGTATTCAAAATTTGGAAGGTAGGAAAAGTATTCTGACATTTTTAGAATCCCATATCTGTGAATTGATCATCATAATCATCTGCATATATTGGTTCAAGTTCACCAAATGCCATGCTAATATCATATGCAGTAAGAGATCCATCTCTTCCATATGTCATATATGTTCCATCAGGAGTATAATTGACATTGAATGATGTCATTGCCATTGTTTTAAACTTATTTAAGTAAGGATGTTGTTGACCACCATTTGGACCATCAGCATTATAAATGTATTCAAGTTGAAATACGTTTGGAGTTTCTAAAAACAATTTACTTTTTGACTTTTTAACAGCCATATTCTTTTTAAATGATCTTATAATTTTTTTAATCATTAATGACTCATCATGATCTCTAGGAGTCATCCTGAAATTAAATTGGAATGTTCTTAGGTTTGGTCCACTAAAAAGTAATTCAAGGTTGGGATTGAGAACAGTGCCAGTTGTTCTTGTTTGGATATTAGCACCAACTGCCTGACCAGCAAAATATGCTTTTAATGCAGGACCTGTTTTGGGATCACTTAATACTCCCTTTACATCATCAATAGTGCCACTAAAAGATTTTTGAGCTTCATTCATCATATCTTGATCAATTCCCAAACCTGATCCAAGAGCTGTAATGGCACCTTGAGCCAGTCCAGCACCAAGCATTTGTAATGGATTTACTTTATCACCACCCCAACTTACTGCATTAGATTCAGAAAAGTTGGGTTGCATTGGTAATATAATAGTATCCTCTGTTTGAAGACCACGCCTACTTTGGCGTTCAGAATTAAGTCTCAATCCTCCAGCACCACCTGGTTCATACTTAAATGATTCAATTTTTATAAAATCATATCCAAGATTGGGAACTCTTAATGGATATCTTAATAAATTAGATGCACCTGACCCAGTGCCAGATGTTGGAGATGAGAAAGTTGGATTAGCATCACTGGTATTGTTATCAGAACCATCTGCAATAGAAGATTCTGCTGCATTTGATGAGTTTGCAGTACTTCTGTATAGTACAGCTGTTGATATTCTTTTGTAAGATTCAGGACCATCATCAGATGCTATAGCAAGTGCTTGTTGTTTGGTCCAAGTAAGTAATCTATCATATTGTCCACGTGTTGATGCATTAGTCTCACTAAAATATTGATCATAGTCATCTGATGTGAAATTTGGAGTTCTAGAATCCTTGTCAAAAGATACTATCAAATTATTATTACTATCTCTAAATTCAATAGCACCAGTGCTTAAATTAAAGTATATTTTTATTGTCTCATTAGTTAAACGTGATTGATTATTTCCTCTTACTCTTCTTAATACTTTTTCCGCAACAAAAAGTTCTGGCCTACCTGGTGTAGAAACCCAACTTCTGGTTTCCAATGAGAAGGGTGTGGACATTGATATACCTATCGTCTAGTTATTTATTAAGAAGTTTTGATATGGAATTGATCTAGCATCTTTCAGTTCAAGTGGATAGATGACGTGCAGGTTACCAATGATTTCTTCCCAGGTGTAGTTTCTAAACTCACCCCAGTGATAATTCAATCCTTTAAATCCCCATCTATCTATGGACACACAGGCAATCAAAGGATTTTGATCATATCTTATTCTTGGTGTCTTAGGTTTATAAACAAATGTATAATACCTTCCAACATCTGGAACCACTTCTGTTTCTGTAAGAACTTCAATCAGAGCAATCATTCTATCATCAGAAGATGATTTGTTGATGATGTCATCAACCACATATTCTAATCTATTTTCTGTGCTTCCTAGGTAATCCTCTTGTTCCATAGAGTTCATCCTCTGTTATAATTTTGAACTCAACCCCATTGTCCAAACAAAACTCTCTTGCTGCTTTCCATTTTGCTTGGTTGACTGCATAAGTTGCTGCTTCATAAAGATATGATTTAGTAACTTTTTTTGGTTTCTTTGGTTCAGTGGTTTGTTTTTTAGGTTTTACTTCAACCACATACTTTTTCACTTTATCATTCTCATTCACTTCAATAAGAAAGTCAGGATAATACCTATGAACTTTTCCATCAGTTGGTGACACATATGGTATACTGAATTCTTCAGATGCCCATCTTAAAATATTAGGAGTTTTATCACAGTAGAGGCAAAATTGTCTTTCCCAATTTGATCTACAAATAATATTGTTTGCATTTCCCTGATATTTTTGGGGATTAGATGGTTTAAAAATTGACTTGTAACTTCCACCCACTTTGTGTCTACATAGTAATAGTAATCAACTTTATTTATAGATGCCAGCGCCAAATCCAAGACACTATAATGTGCAAGAACTTCAAGCGAAGTTAATGCATGTTGCGCAGACGTCTGTTTATAGAGTATCTATTGTTCCTCCTGGTCCAGTAATATCCACATTGAGATCAGATAAAAACATTCTTTGGTCAGGTGGAACTGGTATTCAAGAGATGGTAAATCTATCTTGTACTGATGCTGTTCTTCCTGGTTCCTCTTTTGCTACCCATGAGGTCACCTCTGATTATATGGGTGTAAGTGAGAAGATGGCTTACAGAAGAATGTATAATAATCAAGTATCATTGTCATTTTATGTTGATCGTGATTATAAAATAGTTGAATTCTTTGAATCATGGATGGACTTTATTTCTGGCAAATCAAGCAGAGGTAATAATGATAGTTATAGAAGTGTTCAAAATGGATTCAGAGCCAATTATCCAACTGATTATAAGGAACCTTTGTATGTAACAAAGTTTGAAAAAAATTTAAATGGAAGAGCATTGGAATATGAATTTATAGATGCTTTTCCTATTGCTACAAATTCAATGGACCTTTCTTATACATCAAGTGATCTTTTAAAATTAAATGTTGAATTTTCTTTTGCAAGATATGTGATGCAATCAAAAACTTATAGTATAAGACAAACCTAATAAATAAACTGACTGAACTTATTATAGTATAGTATGCCATTACCAAAAATTGTTACACCAACTTATGAGTTGAAACTGCCTTCTTCTGGGCAAGAGATTAAATTTAGACCTTTCTTAGTGAAGGAAGAAAAACTTTTAGTGCTTGCTTTAGAAACAGAGGACTCAAAGCAAATCACCAATGCAATCAAAGCAGTCATAACAGATTGTATTCAGACAAAAAATGTTGGTATTGAAAGTCTCCCAACTTTTGATATTGAATATTTGTTTTTAAATATTAGAGGTAAGTCTGTTGGTGAGGAAGTAGAGGTAAATGTTGTTTGTCCAGATGATGGAGAGACTGAGGTCAAAGTGAATATTAACCTTGAGGATATTGAGGTAAAATATGATGAAACACATAGTAAGACAGTAAAAATTGATGATGTTTATGTGATGGACATGAAGTATCCATCTCTTGATCAATTTGTAAAAAATAATTTTGAATTTGATTCTCCTGATATGGATCAATCATTTGAATTGATTGCATCTTGCATTGATAAAATTTACAGTGAAGAAGAAGTATGGTCTGCTGATGATGTAAGTATAAAGGAAGTTGTAGAATTTTTGGAGCAAATGAACTCCAATCAATTTAAAGAGATTGAAAAATTCTTTAGCACCATGCCTAAACTTTCTCATGTAGTTGAGGTAAAGAATCCAAACACCAAGAAGAAAAATAAAGTTACGTTGGAGGGTTTATCCAGTTTTTTCGCGTAGCAATGGCTCATATAAATCTTGAGTCATTTTTTAGAATTAATTTTGCCTTGATGCAGTATCATAAATATTCATTAACTGATATTGAAAACATGATGCCTTGGGAGCGTGATGTTTATATTTTGCTTCTTGAACAGCACTTAAAAGATGAAGAACAAAAGGCAAAGGTAAGAGCGAATGCTTCTTGATACCAAAAATGTAGACAAAGAGATTAATAAGGGTATCTTGCGCTCATATCTTGGCATTGATGACGCATCAGATATAGATTTTGATACTTATAAATTATTAATAAGAGAGAAAATTGCTGCTGCCAGAATGGGTAGCAGTAATGCAGATAGTGGGGATATTGCACTCCTCACAAAAGAATTTGTAAGAATTAAAAAAATAAATTCATCAAGTCCATCAAAGAAGAAGATTGATATAAAGAAACTAATAAGAAATGTAGAAAAAAAGCAAAAAGAAAAATCTAAGTCTGCTCAAAAACTTATAAGTGCCGGAGAATTTACACCAAGAACATCCTCCACACAAAAAGATGTTATCTCTTCCGATCAAGATGAAAGTGTAAAGGTATCCAATCTTCTCTCCCCATCACTTAGTTCTCTTCAAAATAATATGGAGAGTATCTATGGCACTTTGAACAAACAATATTTGTTAGGTAAGAGTAAAGAAGAAGAATCTAATAAAGAAGAAGCAAAACAAAAAAGAAAATCAAGAGAAGCAAAATTAGAAGGTGGTAAGTCAAAGACAAAAGATGTAGAGAAGAAAGTTGTCAAACCTGTAAAGGGTTTATTTGATATGCTTGGTGATTTCTTTAAAAATATTCTTTTAGGTGGTGCTCTTTCATTCTTACTGAATGTTTTAAAAGACCCTGCAAAGATGCTGCAACCATTTGTTGACGCACTGAACAGTGTGGTTGAATTTATGAATGGTTTAATAAGAGCAGTGAATGCATTCACTAATGAATTTAATTACTTTATTCTAAGTCCAATTAATAATTTTATAATTGCACCTATTCATGGAGCTTTGAATTTTATTGAAGATAGAATTAATGATGCACTTGCACTTTTTGGACAGGAACCATTAGAAAATATACCAGACCAGGCACCAAAATTAGAGATACCAGATATTCCAGAGATACCTAAGTTTGATCCATTTAAAAAAGAACAGACTCAAGGAAGTGCTCCTCCTGTTCAAACGTTCACTAGTGGAGGACAGGTAACAAATAATAGTTACAACATCACAGGAGCTGGTGCTGATACTCAGTTAATTGCAGCACAACCTGGTGAGATTGTAATGAGCACTAGTGCTGTTCAGAAATATGGTGCAAATAATTTACTTGCAATGAATGCTGCTGGTGGTGGAACTAATAAACCAAAAACTGTTGGTAGTATTCAAGGATTCTCTGGTGGTGGTTTAGTTGGTGGTCAAGCTGGTTCTCCTTCTGATGCTGCTAATAGAAAAATATTTTTACATTGGAATGCTGCACAAAATACAAACTCAACAGGACCTTATCATCAAGTATTTTTGGGGAATGGGCAACCAAGAAGTAGGAATGTAAATTATGGAGTTGATGCACCTAATCATACAGGTGGATATAATACTGGATCAATAGGATTGGGCATTGCTGCTATGGGAGTTAATGGAGGTAGTTGGAGTGAATCAAAAGCATGGAAACAAAATCCCCCAAGACAAGCACAATTAGATGCAATGGCAATGGAGGCAGCTGGTCTAGCAAAAGCATATGGTTGGACTACTGCAAATATTGATAGAAATGTATTGACACATGGTGAGTGGGAAAGAAAAGGAGTTAAATCTGGACAATTGGGTGGTAGTGTTCAGAGGTGGGATTTAGATCAAGTTAAATATGGTCCAGTCACTCATCCTGGTGGGCATTTTACTACAAGACAAGTAAAGTCTAAGGGTGGTAATTATATGAGGGCAAAAATAAAATCTTTTATGAGTGGTATGCCTGAGTCTACAGAAGGTCCAACACAAACTACAGAAGTAGGAAGTGCTCCAAAAATGGCAAGTTTCAGAGAGGATTCTACTGCTAATAGACAACTTCAACAATCAACAAATCCATCATTCAAACCCTCTACAACAAAAGCAACTCCAAGTGCGCCAGCTCAAAAACAAACAAAAGTAAAAGTTGTTAAAACTCCAGCTAAGGGTGTGAATCCTCCTCAATCTGGGTCAAAAAGTCAAGGAAAGGGTGTCCCAAATATATCATCTGTTGATCCAAATAATAATGAGATTTTGATTGTAAAATCAATCTATAATTTAGTAGGATAAGATGGCTATTATTTCAGGTTCTCTTCTTGCTATTGGTAAAGCACTTTCTAGTGTAGCATCTAAATCTAAGTCTAAGAAGGCAGCAACTAAATCAATAAAAAATAAACAATTAGATAATAAAAAACCAAAACAAAAAATTACTCCTCAACAGAGTGTGATGGGTGAAAGAGGAGGTGCATTAATAAAAACAAGTGCATCTGCTAAACCAAAGACACCAAAGTTAGAAAATACTGGTTCTAAAATTGGTTATGAAAAAATCAATTCCCAAATCAATAATCTTGTAAACATATCATCTTCAATAGATGATGCTTTAAAGAAACAATATCAAGCAGAACTGGATACAAGAAAAGCAAGAAAAGAATCTAATCAAAAAGCAAGAAGGGCTAATAGGGAAGCACTATTAGAAAAAGGAAAGGGTGCAGCAGGTATTCTTGCTGGTACTATTGGTGCAGTGGGATCAAAACTTGGAATATTTGATTTCTTAAAGAATATATTATTAGGTGGATTGCTTTTACTTCTTTTAAAAAATATTAAGAAGATAATGGGCGCACTTGATTTTATAAGAGATAATGCTTATCTTCTTTTTGCATTAATTAGGGGCGCAGTTCAAGTATTTGGCAAATCAATTAAACTTGCATTCAATTTAATAAAAGGTGGTGTAAAGGGTGTTGGAAAATTAATAGCAGGTGGTATAAAAAATGCTCTCAGACCAGTAGGGACTTTATTTAAAAAAGCTGGAAAAGGAATTGCGTCTGGTTTAAGAAGAATAGGTGGTGCAATATTTAATCTTGCAAAAAAATCAATACAATTGATAGGTAATTTTTTAAAGAAAGCACCTGTTTTAAAGCAACTTTTTAAATTTGGTAAAAATATATCCAAACTTTTAACACAAAGTGGCAAATCTGCTATAAAATTTGCAAAAAATTTAATGAAACCTGGTGTATCTGGGTTAGGAAGACTAAGTAATTTTGTTGCTAAGAGAGTGTTTGATGCTAAGTTGGGACTAAAAGGTGCTCAAAAGACTGCAGCACCTGCAGTTCAAGCACTAAAAAACTTAGGTAGTAAGGGTCTTTCAGGTTTAAAGAATGTAGGAAAGAGTTTGAATATTGCTCCAGCAATGAAAGGTCTTGCAAAGGCAGCAAAGGGCATAAAAATACCAATTGTTGGTCCTCTTATTGTTCTAATAGCATCATTATTGAGTGGGGAACCAGCTGAGAAAGCAGTTTACAAAGCAATAGGCACAGGATTGGGTGAAGTGCTTGGAACATTCATTCCTATTCCAGTTCTAGGAACAATTATAGGTGGATTGTTGGGTGAGTATGGTGGAGATTTAGTATATGAACTCATCAAAGGTGGTGGAATTGAAACAGTTAAAGAAAGAGTTAAAAATGATTTCTCTAAAGCATTAGAAGTTGGTGGTAAGGCATTTGATTTTATTAAGGGTGGATTTGGAAGACTAAAAGATAAGATAATGGAAGACCATTCATTTGAAATTCCTGATAATTTAGCTATTAGATTGATACCAGGTTTTGGATTGTTGGCAGGTAAAAAAGTTCCTGACCCTAGAGTATTATTTGATCTCCCCAAAATGGGAGAATTATTGAAGTCATCATTCTTCCCTGATGGATTTAAGATGCCATCATTTACTGCAAGTGAAGATGCTTTCTTGAAACCTGATGAGGATCTGGCAGCAGCAACACCACAAACTCCATTAGTAAATGGTGTTATGAAACCTCCATCAGTAGGAGAATCAGAGCAAGATTTATTCAGAAGATTAGTTTATGCAGAGGCAGGTGGAGAAGGTATAATGGGTATGGCACTTGTAGCAAGAAGTGTTTTAAATCGTGCTGGTCTTATTCAATCTGGAAAAGCATCTACAGGAACATTCCTTGCTAAGGATAAAACTATCACTGGTGTTATTATGGGAAGAAATCAATATCAACCAGTTTCTGATGGTTCTATCAATAGAAAAAGATCACAAGCGCAATTGGATGATGCACAAAAGGCAATTGATATTGCCTTAAACACTGCTGATCTAAGAGGTAGATTGGAAGCAGAAGGAATGGATGCTAACAGTATTAATAAATTACTTGCATCAACCGGGTTTAGAACTGCATCTGCATTTAATGACGCATCTCAAAATGTTAATGTGACAAAATATAAGAATCATTTATTTAATACTGCAGGTAATCCAGGTCTATCAGTAGAGACAGCAAAAGTATCAACTGATCAATTAAGATTGGAGGAAAGTTCAGTCAATCCACCTCAATTGACTGAGGAAGGTATGTCATCAGAACAACCACAAACTGGAGGTGAGATGCAGAAATCACCTAGTCAATCATCTTCATCACAATCATCTGGTTCTCCTATTTCATCTTCACAAGGACAGAAGAGCACTGGTAATCTTGAAAAATTTGCAGGATATGAGGATGGAACTAATGAAGAAATAATTGTTCCAATGCAAGATCAAGGTCCTATTCCTATACCAGTTCCAAGTGGTGGTGGATCCAGTGCAGGATCATTTAGTTCCTCCAGTGGCTTGTTAAATAGTTACTATAAGAAACAACTTCTTGGATTGCTCTATAAAGTAGGATAATGATAGATAACAGTTCAAAACCAGGAGATATAAAAAAGTTTCAAATAAGTCCTAATAATGGAGGACAATCTGTTGAGGCATCACCTATTGTATCTGAATTTAGATACTATGAGAGTGTCCTTTCAAATACTGTCACAGCAACTGCAGTTATTGTTGAGACAGGACTTGAGATAAGTCAAGCACTGGGTGGCAGTAAAAGTTTATTAGATGGTTTACCTATAAGAGGTGGTGAAAGAACTGATATAGAAATCTCTGATGCTAATGATGTGAGACTTAAATTTGCAAGTGGTCTTTATATTAATAGAGTTAGAAATGGATCACCTGGAACACAAAAAGATTTATACTTCCTTGATTTTGCATCAAAAGAATACTTTGCAAATGAACAGACAAGAGTTGTAAAAAGATATAAAGATGCGCCAATATCTACGCATGTTAGATCTATTATTGGTTTAATGGGTCCATCAATGAAGATAGATACTGATGACACAGCAGGAAATTATAATTTTTATGGAAATGATAGAAAACCTTTTTATATTTTAACTTGGTTGGCATCAAAATCAATTCCCTCATCAGCAGGTTCAAGACCAGGAACAGGTGGAACTGCTGGGTATTTGTTCTATCAAACTATTGATGGATTGTTTTTTAAATCTATTGACATATTGCTAAAACAAGAGTCAAAGAAAAAATATATCTATACAAATACTCCTGATCTACCTGAGGGATATGATGGTAAGATTGTTTCTTACTCTATTGATGCTGATATAGATTTGCAGCAGAACATGGCACTTGGTGTATATAACAACAGAACTCTTGCATATGATCCAGCAAATTTTAATTATATTGTAAAAGGATTTGATATCTCTGAACAAAAGGGAAAAATTGATACTGCTGGAAGAAGTAATTTAGAATCAGGAAACCTTGTTGATAAAGATTTTACTCAATCACCAACAAGATTGATGACTGCTGTGCTTGATGTTGGTTATAATCAACCAGGAACAGGTGATGATATGATTAAAAATAATAGGCAAAATGATAATAGTACCATACAAAATGATGTAGTTTTGAATAATTTAGTTCAGCATGTTATGAGATACAATCAATTGTTTACTATTCAAACAAAGATAACTATTCCAGGTGATTTTTCAATAAGAGCTGGTGATATGATTGATGTAACATATGATCAATTGAGAGCACAGGATGGTAAAGCAGCAATAAATACTAAAACAAGTGGAAAATATCTAGTTGCTCATGTTTGTCATTCATTATCAAGATCAGAAACCTTTACTAGCCTCACTCTGGTCAGAGATTCGTATGGTGTGCAATCATGATTGAACAAGGTTTTTTTAAGTCAAACTTTGTAGGAAGAGATGGTTTTATATGGTGGATAGGACAAGTAGCGCCTAAGGAAACTTGGAAAAATAATCAATCTGGTTTTCTGAAAGATAATCAATCAAAGGTTGCATCTGCTGCAGAAAATAATGGATATAGTACGAGATATAGAGTTCGTATTATGGGTTACCATACTGCGAATAAAACTGAACTTCCAGATACTGAGTTGCCATTAGCATCTTTGATGTATCCTGTCACAGCAGGTGGCGGAAATAATGGTGCATCTCAATCATCAAATATTACTGAGGGAACTTTTGTATTTGGTTTTTTCCTTGATGGAGAGGATGCACAACAACCTGTCATCATGGGGTGTATTGGGTATAATGAATATACCAAGGTTATGGAAGGGGTGCCTAATGTAGGATTCATACCTTTTACTGGTAAAGATCCTGTTCCTGGTGGCGCAAGACTTACAAAATCAACAACACAAACTAAATTTTTTAAAGATAATCCAAATGCAGTAGTTGATTCAAATGCAACAGTGGCATCTAAAGTTGCCAATTCTGTAGAACAAAAAGAGTCTACAAACACTGAAAAAAATGCAGGACAAGTAGAAGAACCTGCTGCAAAACCAGATTCCATCCCTGATGCAAATGGTACTCTTCCAATGAGTGGAATGCAATTGGAAATCCAAAAAGCAATCCAATCCATTGAAGTTTTGAAGAGATCAATTAATGATCTTGGTGATGAGGCATCAGATAGACTTGAGGATCTTGAATCTCAAATTAACACTTATATTGATAAAGTATCTGAATTTATTGCATCAGGTATAAAATGGGTGTATGAGATGATTGAGAGGCAAGTTATGAGTAAAATAACTCAAGCATTTCAAACAGTGTATGCTGCATCTCTGCCTAATGAAATGAACACTGCTAAGAAAGTATCTAATACAGTATTGGATACAATATCATGTTTCTTTAGAAAACTTTTTGGTCAACTTTTAAATATGATCAAAAACTTTGTCAAGGATGCTATTGACAGAGTTGTAAATGTTCCAGTTTGTTTTGTTGAAACATTTGTTGGTAAAATTCTTGGTACTTTAAGTGGTGTTGTTGGTGATGCTTTAGGTGGAATTGGTGATTTAGTTGGTGGTGCTGTAGATATTGCTGGAAATGGATTAGACATTGGAACTGATGTGCTATCATTAGTTGGTGATATTCTTTCATTTTTACAATGTGATGATGAACCAGACCTAAATCAACTTAATAAATGGAGTATTGTGAGTGGTTCAGGTGCTATTAGTGCCACAGATTTTACAAGTATTTTTGATAAGGCAAAGAATTTTGCAACACAACCTCAAGGTCTAGGACTTCAAGCTGTTGATAATTTTAATTCAATAGCAGAAACTGATTTCTCTGATGTATTCACTAATGATTGTAATACTGATGAAGTTGCTTGTGGACCTCCAACTTTAGAAATTTTTGGATCAAAAGATGGTTCAGGAGCTGCTGGTAATTTAATTATTGGTACAGCAGGGGAAGTTCTTGGTGTTGATATGAAATCTTTTGGTATTGGATATGATAATGATGCAAGAGCTAAGGTAGTGGATGGATGTGGAAGAGGAAGAGGTGCTGTTATAAGACCAGTTTATGGACAAATACGTCCAGGTAATTTTGGAAGACCAAATAGAAATTCAGGAACGCCAGCAGGGACACCTGATAACATAGGATTTGGTCCATTCACAGACCAAAATGTATATCCTTTTAGTTCAGATACACCTGGTTCAGTAGCAAGAACACCATTCAGTCCAAGAATGCAAGCATATGGATCACCATCATATGGATTGGGTCCAAGTTTTTCAAGAATTAATCAGAGAACTGATGGAAGTCAGTTATCCGTAAGGGAGGGTGAAAATCAAATTGAATTTGTGATTGAAGAATTTACTATAAATGATGGTTCAACTAACAGAGAAGAGCATCCTAGAATTGCTTTTGCTATTCAAGATACTAATATATCAAATAGATTTAATACAAATTTTGACTATACTCCAGATGATATCACAACAAATAGAGTTAATTCAACAACCACCACCACAAGTGATGTCACAAAAACATTCCCACTTAATTATACAAATCTAAACAATAGTAATAATTCAATTAGAGTTTCAAGTAATAAAAAAATAATTAGATTAAAAGATGGCGCAGGTGATGATACAAATGCTAGAATTGTTATTGAAGATGTTGTAGGTGGGACTGCTAGATTTACTAGAGATGGGAGAGGTATTGAGGTAACTGGTAATGTTACAGCTAGAATTAATCTTGATGTAAATGATAATCCAGATACTGCTGGAGTTGCTTTGGATGCTGTTGAAATAAATGGGGTCACCTTTAGAAGAAGAGGATCACGAGGTGAAGCTGCTAAAACTGTTAGATTCAATGCAACAGAAAATGTAAGCACAACAGTTGATCCAACATCTGGTTTTGTTGAAACTAATTCTACTCAAAGACAGAGAGTTGTTCCAGATGAAAGATATGATGTAAGAGGGTTTGTTGCAAAAACAGGTGATGCCTTAGTTAATGAACTAAGAGTTGATCCTGGTGGAAAAACAGTAAGAGCTGATGGTGAAACAAGAAGAATTGAAGTAAGACAAAGAGAAATAGAAGTAAGAGATGAAGCTGAGGAAGTTTATGTAGTTTTTGATAATCTACATCCTAAAAACACAGTCCAAACAATGTTGGAAGATGGTGATAAAAAACTTGTCTTAAGAGATGGGGATGGTGATGATGCTAATGCTAAGTTGGAAATTAAAGGTGGAAATGCAGTTTTTGCTATTGCTCAAACTGAAAAATCTCCAAGTGAATTCCCAGAAGCATCAGGAACAGGAACACATTTAAATGGAAAAATTGTTCTTAGGGGAGTTGGTAGAATACTTTTAAAAATTAAATATGATGATAATCCTGATGATAGTGGAACTGCACTTGGTGGACCTGGTTCACTAGAAGGAAATATATTTTTAGAAAATTCAAAGGGAGATAAATTAACCTTTACTCAAAAAAGAGATGATGAAGAGGGTAAATCCTCCACAAAAGACATTGAATTAATTGCACAAACAAGAATAAGAATTGAAGAGGAAAGAGTAAATCTTCCAGGTGGTACAGAAGATGGTGATTATGATGATTTAGTCATTACTGCAAAGATAGGAAAATTTGAAAAAACAAATGGCAAAGTCATTTACATATTAAGTGAGGATGATGATGATGACCCATCACCAGATCCAATACCAACTACTCCACCTAGTCCAGGAATTGATATTGCTGTACCAGGACCTTTATCACCAACAGCACCTGGACCTGGAGATGTAGTATTTCCTACTGGTGGTGGAGGTGGTGGAAAAATTCCTGGAATTCTTTCTCCTGGACCTGGAAGTAATCATACATTCCATCCAAATCCTGGAACTACAAATTTGGGACCAGGTGTTTGGGTTCCTGGTCCTGTTCCTCCTGGAGGTGGTGGTCCTCATGTTGGACCTGCTGTGTTTATACATGATGGTAAATTTATTGGGGAATTGATTGGTCAAACAGGTAGTCCCCTTTCGGGCACAAATGTAGGTGGTTTTACTCCTGGATCAGGTGGAGCAGGTGGTCCTGGTGGTCCTGGTGGTTTTGATCCTGCAGATCCTGGTTCAATTGATCCCAGTTCTGACCCAGGTTCAATTGATCCCAGTCCCTCTGACCCAGGTTCAATTGATCCCAGTCCCTCTGACCCAGGTTTAATAACACCTACAACTGAAGGTTCATTTAATCCTGGTCCAGGTTACTGGAACCCATTCCCTGGACCTTTCCCTGGAGATCCGGGAGCTACTGGTGTTCTTGTTCCTCATCCACTTGGTGGAACCAATGGTCCTGGTATAGGCATTGTAGATATTATTGTTGAAGCATCAGGCACAGGATACATATCCAATTTTGATGGAAGTTATGGTGGTGATGGAAGAACCTATGCTGATAAATGTGACGTCAGAGTAACAAGAGTTGATGGTAGAAAAGAACTTCCTTATCCTGTTGGAACTACAGTATGTGTTAATGAAGGTGATACTGTAATTCTTCCACCAGGAACATCTGTAATAACAGAACCTTTTGATAATGTGGGTGGAGGAGAATATATTTTAGGAGGATCACCTCATGTTATGATAAGTGCTGGATGTTTTACAGTTACTGAGTGTCCTGATGCACCCGAATCAGAGTCAACTTATCCTGTTCTCATGTATCTGTGTGATGTTATAATTAGATCACCAGGGAGTGGATATAAATCCACTGATGCAGTAGTTATCACTCCAGATCTTGGTGCTAAAGCACAACTTGTTGTGGATAAGTTTGGTAGAATTACTGATGTGGTGGTCACAGAGGGTGGTCAAGGTTATCAAGTGATGCCTACAATTAATGTTATATCTGATACTGGTAGAAATGCTGTTCTGCTTCCAAAACTTTGTATAGATAGGGTAGATGATGATGAAATCTTGGATCAGGAAAAAGTAATTTCAGTTGTAGATTGTGTAGGTAAATTCTAATGGCAGAGGCAATTAATTATGAAGCATATAGACTAGGGACCAAAGATGGCGAAATCATGTTTGGTCATCTTAGGGCTGATAATTTTATAGACAGTGTTTATATTAGTAACTACTATAATCCCACTTCCCAACACTACATAGCACTTACACAAACTGGTCAAACATGGCAAAGAAATTCTACAACTTGTAGATCTACTGGATCATTTCAAGTAAAAGCAGGTGATGCATGTCAAAAAGGAGACCCTGGAATTTTTTTAGATGCAGTAAGTGGTGATATCATCATTAAAGCAGCATCTGGAAAAATCAGAATGTCTGCTCAAAATATTGAGATGGTAGCAGATGGTAAAGATGGTAAGAATGGTATCATCAAGATGAAAACCAATGAGAAAATCATATTAGATGCTGGACAAATGGTTGATATCAAATGTCCTGTTTCTGTCAAGATATTCTCTGATAAAACAGTTGAAGTTATTGGTAAAGGTATTACCAATATATATGGGGGAATATGTGATTTAAGGGATGGTGCTGATGCAGCTCTTGCAGCAACAGCAAGTCCATCAAAAGGTGGAGGTTCAGATAATGAATCTAGACAATCGCCAATAGGAGGATAGAGCAATGTCAAATACAGGAAATTTTGGAGTAGGTGGACAATTCACTGTTGGAGATGGTAAACCAGAACTTTTTGGTAGAGGACCACTTAGAGTAAGAGGTTCAGCATATATTGAAGGTCCAGAATTAGTTGGTGACCCAACTCAATTCCCTCCTGGAAATATATTTGAAGAAGCTTCATTAATGGCAGGCCAAACAGCTAATCTTGATACTGTTAAGTCACCAATGCTGGCACCTTTTTATGCACTTTTTGTTACTAGTTTTGCAAGGATAAAAAGTTTCTTAAAAGTTGACCTTCTCCTTAATGCTAAAATTATTAAGTCAAAGGTCATTTATGCTGAAGTGGTCATGGCAAAGGTAAAAAACTTTTCCATTCCTCATCCAACACAACCAAATGTTAATTTGGTTTATGCATGTCTTGAAGGACCTGAAAATGGTGTATATGTCAGAGGTGTGTTAAAGAACAATGATACTATTAAGTTGCCAGAAGTTTGGAAGAATCTAGTAAATCCAAGTTCAATTACAGTTTCATTAACTCCTGTAGGTGCTGAACAAAGTCTTATAATTAAAAGAGTATCAAAAAATGAAGTAGTTGTTGGATCAAGACCTGGTATGCCAATTCATTGTCATTACCATGTCTATGCTGAAAGAATTGACGTTGAAAAATTAGTAACAGAGGTAAGCATCTAATGTCTATTTGGAGAGGTTTATTCCCAGGAACACCTGAGGGAGGTAAAGAAGGATCTTTGCCTTTTAGATTTGAAAACTTTGGAACTTTTGCTGGACCACAGTTTAGTTCCACAAACTATGACTTTGATAAGTTGTCAGAGGAGGGAGCATGGTATCTTTCTGTTCCTGGTGATGCATACACTTTTACTAATTTAGATCTTGGTGCATATCTTTTTAATAATGAAACAAATTATGTTGGATTTCATTGTGATGGTGTAGCAACTTCACAAATGTATTTACAGCATTCTGCTGGTAATATTCCTATTTTTAATGTATTTGCTGATACCACTAATGTGATGGGAAAAATCAATTCAGTTGGAGATATTACCACAGCAGGTAATATGAATTGTATTGGTAATTTTAGTTATGGTGGAGCATTCACTATGAATGGGTCCATGTCATTGACTGGTGTTGGTGATTTAGCAGCTGCTATCAATAGTAAACTTCCAGCATCATCTAAAGGTTTTGATATTGAACATCCCAAGAAAAAGGGACATAGATTAAGGCATATTTGTGTTGAAGGTCCTGAAGCAGGACCAATTTATGTGAGAGGAAAGTTAGAAGATAATAATATTATTGTCCTTCCTGACTATTGGGATGGTCTTATAGATAAGGAAACAATTACTGTGCATCTCACACCAATGGGAGTTCAACAAGATTTATTTGTTGAAAAGATTGAGTGGGGTAAAAATGTTTTTGTGAAAAATGGCAATGGTGGACCAATTAAATGTTATTATCAGATTTGGGCAGATAGAGATATGGGTGAAAAATTACATGTTGAATATGAAGGTGAGACACCAGCAGATTATCCTGGAGATCAATCAATGCATTCAATTGCTGGTTATGATTATGATAGGAGACAAAACTAATGGGATTTGCAGTAACAAGTTATTTTGACCCAGCAGCACCAGCTAATCCAGTAGCTGTGGGAATTTTATCATCAAGAATATCTTCATTGGATCAGACACTTAATCTACCAGAGGAAGTAACACAAACTCAAGTTGATCTTGATAGGTACAAACTTTTTAAGGATCCTTCTGAAAAAATTGATAAAAAATGTTTAAGTATTTTTGTTGATCCAATTAATGCTAAAAAAAATCAAATTGAAGAGAAGGGAGATTTTAATACTTTTCTTGGAGCACCAGAATATTATGGTTCAGAGGCTGCTGCTTTAAGTGCTTTAGAAACAGTGTATGGTGTGCATACTTCTTCTACTGGAGTTTACTCATCAAGACAAGCAGTTGTTCGTTTGACCTTTGGGGTTGGAGTTGCTACTGATGGAACTGCACTTCCTCCTACACTCAGCAATCAACCTGTAGGAACTGCTGTTTCATTTGATAATCCATCTCCATCAGGTCAAGATGCATCTGGAGTATTACTACAACCTTTTAGTGCAGTATCTGGAGTAGCAACTCATGCTTTTGTGAGAGACACTTCAGGTTTTTTCATTGCAGGTGTTGGAAATACAGTAATATTTAATGGAGCATTATTTACACATGCCACTGCTGTTGAGTATGTTGGAATGGCAAGTGTATTTGATGATGTGATGGTGGTTACTCAGTTTCCTAATATTGAACCAACAGTTAATATAGATCAAGACAATCCACTTGGTGATAGAAAAACAGTTCTTCTTACAAACTCAAATGAAGGTATTGGATTTGCAAATACTTTCTTTGCAAATGGATTATCCACATCAAGATTAGCACCTTCACCTGTATTGGATCAATTTGTTACTATTGAAACAACTACTTTTGGAAAAGTACCAGAGATAGGTAATGTGTTTGCCTTTGATACATCAGCAAATACAGGTAGTGCCACCTCTATTACAAATTTAAGAACTGAGATTGCAACTTTAAGAGTTGGCACTGGTTCTGGTAATAATATTGGAGTAACATCTTTTCAAAATGCAGCTGGTGCCGTTAAACAACAGAAGAAGGGACATGCAGTTAATTATTGGTCTGGTAAAAGAATGGATTTGGTTGCACAACAGGATAAAAGTACATTTCAAACAGCAATTGATATTCTTACAGACCCATCATACCAGTAATAAGACTGTCCACCTGCCCTTGACGCTGCCCCCACTCTGCCCTATACTATAGAGGTCAGCAAAACAACTATGACCTCATCCTACAGACCAGATGATTACTACTCAGATAACATGGAGGATGAGTATCTAACAAAAGTTGTTGTTGATACCTGTGCACGTAAGTTTTATCTTTATTCTAATGAAGGTACTGCTAGAGAAGTTGATTGTGATAATGTAGATGAGTTTATGAATGTGTTAGAGTTAGTCAGAGCTGTGGTGGATGAAGACACTCTTTCATATTCTGAACCCCTGGTCAAAAACGCAATTTGATTCCAAAAAAGGGGCAAAAAAAACTCCATAAAATTTTTGACCCCTTTACTTTTACGAACTATGAGAACAGAAACACGTCAATCAATGGAAATGTTGTATTGTGCAAAATGGAATATTCCAAAAGCAGCAAAAAATGCAGGATTGACAGATAAAGAGATGAAAATTACTTTTAATGAGTATTGTCAATTTCATCCTCCAATTTATAATAAAGATGGGAGTGTGGCGGAATAGGTAGACGCACCAGACTTAAAATCTGTTGAGCATTATGCTTGTGGGGGTTCAAGTCCCCCCACTCCTATGATATATAAGGTGCCTTTGTGGCATTAATACACCTTATATTGTACATATGTATCCAACACCTAACAAATACGACAAAATCTACACAAAATCTAGGAATCCTTACAAAAAACATACTCCACCAGAAAAACTTATAGATGAAAAATACAATCAACTTAGATTATATTTTAAATGCGAAAGTTCATTCTTTAATAGAATAATGAAAGTTAATCTATGGTATTCAAAACACTCAAAAGAATGGAGATGGACATTGATGTGTGACCAAGACCCCAAATTACAAGAAAGTGGTGGTCAAAACAATCTTAGAAAGGCAATGGAAGATATTGCGAACACTGTAGAATATATTATAGATTCTACTAAATAAGCAAGTGTGAAGGAAGTGCGAGGGGGGAGACTAATCTCCCCCTTTTTTTATGAATAAATAGGTCATAATAGAACTCTGCGAATAAGATGCCACTCGCTCGCTTAGATAATTTCCTGAAAAATGTTCGTGGAAATATCCTGTATGTAAGTCCTAATGACCTTGATTCTACTGATGCGATTGAGAATCAGGGAAATTCAGCTGCACGACCCTTCAAGACAATTCAGAGGGCACTCATTGAAGCAGCAAGATTTTCATATCAGAAAGGACTAGATAATGATAGATTTGGTAAGACCACTGTTCTTTTGATGCCAGGTGAACACCTGATTGATAATAGACCTGGTTTTATTCCTCTATCTGGATCAAATTTTCTACAAAGAAATGGTGTAGAGACAACAGATTTTACTGCTTTTAATGCAAATTCAAATTTTGATATTGAATCAAGAACCAATGATTTATATAAGTTAAACAGTGTTCATGGTGGATTAATTATCCCCAGAGGTACGTCTATTGTTGGTTATGATTTAAGAAAGACAAAAATAAGACCACTATACGTTCCAGATCCAACCAATCCAAACGTTGAAAGAACTGCCATTTTTAGAGTGACAGGTGGAAGTTATTTCTGGCAAATGACTTTCTTTGATGGTAATTTGAATGGCACTGTATATAAAGATTATACTGATAATAAATTTGTACCTAATTTCTCACACCATAAAATAACTTGCTTTGAGTATGCAGATGGTGTAAATAAAGTATTTTTAAATGATATCTTCAATACAAACAAGCAGTTTGATAGAACTGATCTTGATATGTATTATGAGAAAGTTGGTCTTGCATATGGACCTGCTTCTGGAAGAACTATAGAACCAGACTTCCCATCATCCAGTATTGATATTCAATCAAAAATTGATGAATTTAGAATTGTTGGACCAAAAGGTGGAAGTGTAGGAATTTCAACAATTAAATCTGGTGATGGGGTAACTGGAACTAAGGTAATCACAGTTAATTTGGGTGCTGGTCCTGGCAATGTTCAAGGAATTACTGGACTTCAAGTTGATACAATGTTCCAGGTGAATGATTGTAATGATAATGCATATAATGGACAATTTGTAGTTGACACAATTACTCAAGTAGATGCATCTACTGGAAATGTCCTTGAATTTACGTATCAAGTTCCAACAATACCTGCAGATCCTTTAGAAAATCCAGCATCTGCATCAGTTGCATTGGATACTGATACTGTTAAATCTGCTTCTCCATACATTTTCAATGTATCACTGAGATCAGTGTATGGTATGTGTGGAATGCACGCTGATGGCAGCAAAGCAGATGGATTTAAATCCATGGTTGTTGCACAGTTTACTGGTGTTTCACTGAATAAAGATGACCAGGCATTTATTAAGTATAACAAAACTGATGGATCATTTACTAGAGGGACTCCAAATATTCATAGTGATGGTGACGCAAGATATCATCCAGATTACTACAGTTTCCACATAAAAGCATCCAATAACTCTGTCATTCAAATTGTTTCTGTATTTGCTATTGGTTATGCGCAGCAATTTATAACTGAGTCTGGTGGTGACTTCTCTGTTACTAACTCAAACTCAAACTTTGGTGAAATTGCTCTTAACTCTTTGGGTTATAGAGAAAAAGCATTTGCCCAAGATGATGTTGGATACATCACTCATATTATTCCTCCTCAAGAAATTACAACAGATAATTTCAACCTTGAGTATGATGCAATTGATGTCTCCAAAACCATAGGTGTAGGATCATCAACTAAATTATATCTTGCCAACAGAACAAATGTTGATGATAAACCAAATACTCTTGTTCAAGGATATAGAATTGGTGCAGCAAGTAATGATACAATTAATGTTGGTATTTCCTCTGATAATAGTGGAGTAAAAAATTACTCAGCAAGAATTGTAATGCCTGAAACACAGGTAGTTGGTGGAAGTCAACTATCTGGATCCAAAGAGTTTAATGTAGGAAGAAGTGTTGGTGCAGGTAATAGTATTTCTAGTAATATTATTACAACCACTGTAGATCATACAATTATCAATGGAGAGACAATTAGATTTATTTCTGATAATGCAAGACTTCCTGATGGATTGGAAGTAAATAAAGTTTATTTTGCAATTGCTGATGGTTTGAATGCTGACCAAATTAAAGTTGCAGCAACATTTAGTGATGCCTCTGCTGGAGAAGCAATTGAAATCAATAATCTTGGTGGATCACTTAAGGTTCTAAGTAGAGTAAGTGACAAATTAGTTGGTGATGTAGGTCATCCTATTCAATTTGATACTGCTCAATCACAATGGTATTTAAATGTTGCTGGCACTACAACACTTAACACATTATATCCTGCTATAAGTGGAATGGGTGTAGGTGTTGTTGGTGATGCAACATCAAGAACATTTATTACTAGAAAGGCAGACACAAGACCACTTGGTGATAAAGTTTATAAGTTTAGATACGTTCTTCCTGCAGGTGCTGGTATTTCATCAGCAAGACAACCTCTTACATCTTATGTAATTGAAGAATCAAATACAGTGATTGGTGCTACTAATTCAGAAGTAGCATTACAATTCAGTCCCATCTCTGTGACAATGGGTAATCAGTCTGAAATGAGAAATTTCAGATTTATTAAAAATGCAGTTTCTGATGGAACATTCAATTACTTTACTAGTGAAACACCACATGGTTTGACACTTGGTTCAGAAGTAAGAATTAATAATGTAACAAGTTCAGTCAATACTACTGGAGTTGCAAATTCTGGATACAATGCAAAATATACTGTAGTATCTGTTCCCAAAAACAATCAATTTGTTGTCCAAATGGGCACAAATGCACCTGGAACATTTACCAATAACACTTCTCTAAGAAATACAAGTCTTCCTAATTTCAATAGAGTAAAGGCACCTAATAATTATTTTGTATATGATGTCAACACAATCAATGAGTATAAAACTGGTGTTTCAGATGGTGTTTACTATTTGACAATCCTTGATGCAACAAATATTCCAGAAATTGCACCATATAATGATAGGTCAAAATTTGCTTTCTCACAACCAATTAAAAATCTCTTCCCACAGTATGATAGAGATAATCCTAATTCAAATCCAGATTCTGCTGAAGTTTATGCTTCATCACAAACTCTAGGAAATGTTGATATTGATGATCCTAAAAACAGTCTGACAAGATTTGTTGCCTCTCAGGGTCAAATTGACCTTGCAGTTGGTTTTGGTATTACTGATATAGTTTCTACTGGTGTAGGAACAGCACATACTATCTTCACCAAAACTGAGCATGGACTTAACAGAATTACAAAGTTAAGCATTACTGCAGCAGGCGCTGGATATGGAAACAATACAGGAACTGTTGAGAGTCTTTATAATGCAACACTTACTGGTGGTAATGGTATTGATGCAAGCGCAAGAATTACAGTCAACTCATCTGGTTCTGTAACTGGCGTTGAGGTAATGGATTCTGGAACTAATTACTCACAAGGTGATGTTCTTACAGTAACTGGAATTACAACCTATGCACCTTTCACATCATCCACATTAACTGTTGATAAAATTTATGATAATATTGGAGATACAATAAGAATTGAAAATATCTCATCATTTGAGAGAAAACCATATAATAAATTGTATGAGATTACAGGTATCAGTACAAATAAAGAGATTGAAGTAAAATCAATTGGTGCAGTGAGTGGAGCATCTACTACAGGTATTGGTGCTACTGTTACAAATGGTGCATTTGGTACTTTAACTGGAATTGGTTTAACTGTTGACAATACAAAATTTGTTTATAATGCAACCACTGGTATTGCAACATTTACTACTCTTGAAAATCATGGATTCAGAGCAAACAATCAAATCACAATCAATGGTGCAAATGAAACACAATATAATGGTGATTTCATTGTATCACAAATTGTTGGTCTCACTTCATTCTCAGCAAATATTGGAATTTATACATCTGCCCCATCAATAACAGGCACAGTAAAAGCACTTACTCCAGGATTGATTCCACAACCAGGAATTATCAATCTATTTGATGAAAACTTTGGTGGAAGAGTTCTTAATGTATATGATAACCTTACAGCACAATTGAGTTCTCAGGTAGCAAACCTGACAACTGACGAAGTTAACATTACTAATCTTGCTAATTTTGACTTCAAGATTGGTGAATATATTAGAGTTAATGATGAAATTATGAGAATTAAGACATCAGTCACTTCTAATCCAATTAAGGTTTTTAGAGGATTGATGGGAACTAAGACATCTACCCATGTATCTGGTTCTGTTGTCAAGAGAGTTCTTGTTGAACCAATTGAACTGAGAAGACCTTCTATTATTAGAGCATCTGGACATACATTTGAATATCTTGGATTTGGTCCTGGTAATTATTCAACTGCTTTGCCTGAAAAACAAAACAGACAATTGACAATTAAAGAACAACTAGCTTCACAATCATTCAATAGTGCTGGTGGTATCACAGTATTTACTGGAATGAATGACAGAGGTGACTTCTTTGTTGGCAATAAGAAGATTTCATCAAACACTGGTAAAGAAGAAGTATTTGATACTCCTATTCCAACAATTACTGGTGAAGATATCTTCTCAGTTGGAACTGACACTGGTATTGACATCATTAATCCTGCTGAGGTCACTGTATCAAGAACAGTTAAAATTGAAGGTGGAAATGATGGATCACTTCTATCTCAATTTGATGGACCAGTATTGTTCAATAAGAAGATTACATCTACTTCACCAGAAGGTATTGAAGCTAACCATGTTTATATTCAAGGAAATGCAAACGTTTCCAGAAAATATTCAGTTGGAATTGCTACACCAACAAACTCTGGAACTGCTGGTGATGTAGTTTGGAAATCTACTCCAGAAGAGGGTTCAAATTGGGGATGGGTTTATACCACAGACAATGAATGGTATCCATTTGCAAATATCAGTATTGATAAGGATCAAGACATCTATATCTTTGATGGTGTAGGAGTTGGAACCACAACCCCAGGAACAAATACATTGCAAGTTGGTTCTGGAACTTCATTGATTGCCATCAATAGTGATGGAGGAACAGGTATTGGTATTGGAACCACTGCTAATGGATATGATATTAGAACAAATGGAAATGGTATTTTTGTTGGTTCTGGTGGAACAATCTTTGGAGATGGTAGTGGACTTACTAATCTAACTAATGACAGTCTGTTACAAGGTGTTGCTAGTGGTTTAGGAACTGGTATTCATCCAATAGACAACTTAAATGTTGGTATTGGAACCACTGTATTTGATGATACATACAAACTTCATGTTGGAAGTCCAGGTACAGGTGGAACTGATCTTCTTGTAAACAATGGCGCACAATTTATTTCAACAGCAAGATTTGATGGTGATGTAAGTGTTATTGGTAAACTTGAGGTAAGTAATTTTGATATAAATTCTTCATTATCTAACATTACAGTTGGTATTCTGACTGCTACCAGCATCAATATTGGTGTGGGTGGTACTATTCTTACTACTACTGCTGATGGTGTAGGTATTGGTTCCACACAACCAAGTGCTGCTCTTGATGTTACTGAACCCTCAAGAATTCAGAGCACCTATGATCTACCTCAAACTACAACAAGTTCTTCTAACACAATTACTTTGAAGGTTGATGAGGCAAACACATTTTTACATATTACAACTGAGAATGTAAATAAATTTGTTCTTCAGGGATTTAAGGCAGGATCATCATTATCCTTTACTATTAAGATTGTACAAGATGCAACAACTGCAAGAACAGTTGCATTAGATACATTTGAAACCACTGGAGGTGTGAATATACCTGTATATTGGCCAGGTGGAGTGGTGCCTGTGTTGACAAATGCTGTTGATGCAGTTGATGTTTACTCATACATTACCTTTGATGGTGGCACATCACTTTATGGTATTGTTGGAGGACAGAACTTCTCATGAGTGCAGGTAGTCCTTTCTTTAGAAAAATTCAGTCAGAGTTTGATCTCAATGGTCCAACTCTTAATATGCAGAGACAACCTGTTGGAACATCTTGCACTGTAGCATCAGGAATTGCAACATTTATTGGAATAGGAACTGCCATTTATCCTCCTGGTCAAGGAGGAAGAGATACAAATACAGGTGAAATTACTCACCAGTGGCATAAAGTTGGTGTTGGCGCATTATCTGATGGCACAAATGTGACTGGTTCTGGAACAACTACTTTAACTCTTTCAGGGCTCACAAGTCCATTAGATACTGGATCTGAATATTTTTGTAGAATTGGTTATAATCCAAATGAATTATCACCTAATGCTATCAATCAACCCTTTGATTCTGCCTCTGTTCAATTAACAGTATTGCCAACTATTAGTATTATAAGTCAACCTGTAAATTCAACTATTGTTCAAAATATTGATACTACATTTTCTGTAACTGCAAAAGTTGATGGTTATGATAGTCAAACTACTTTTGATTGGCAATATGATGGAGTATCACTTAATAATCCTGCGAGTAATTTAACAACATCAGTGAGTAATAGTGTTGGTGCAGAAGGAGCAAGTTCTTCTTTAACAATAAGAAATTCAACTGCTGAATTGAGTAAAATAAAATGTGTTATATCAAATACTGTAGCATCTCCTTCATCAATATCTACAAATGAGGTCAACTTTGATGTTGGTGCTGATAGAAGATTGATAGTATTTGAAAGATATGGTGAAGGATCAACTTCTGTTGTGGAGACTGACCAAAGAGATGTTGGACAGACTGGTGCCTTGACATTCAGAGCGAATGCAAGCATTAATGCAAGAATGATTGTTGTTCAGGCTCCTGAACAAGATGTTGATGTTAAGATTACATTGGGTGGTGCAGAAGGTGCTGCAAGAAATGGAAATAGAGGTGGCACTGGAGGAATATCTGTTTTCAAAACTACTTTAAAGAAAGGTGATGAATATTTAATAAAATTAGGTGTAAATTATGAGCAAGGTGGTGGACCAAGAGGTGGTATTAATGGTGGAGGAGGTATTGGTGCTATCTATCATAAAGCTAAATTGATTGCTGTTGCTGGTGGTGGAGGAGGTGCTGGAACCAATGGAAGAGGTGGTGATGGTGGAGGTCTTCAAGTTGCTGGTGAGAATGGTCAAGGTTCAGCAGCAGGAAGTGGTGGAGTTGCCATTCAACAAGGAACATTACCTACCTATGGAGCGACTCAATCAGGAGATACCAGTGTAACTGCTTTTGATAATGAATCATCAGGAAGTGGAAGGATATCTGGATGTACAATTGGAAAGTATTGGAGAGAGCAAGGAAAATCACCTTGTGAAGATGTTGGATTGTCACAATTCAGATCTTCTAATGGAAATATTAATAGTCAATCCTTTACAATTGAAAGAGGATATAAATCTGGTCAGGGACATAGAAATAATGGTGGTGCTGGATCTGGTAATCAAGGTGGTGGAGGTGCTGGTGCTAGAGGAGGCACTGGTGCAACAAATAATGGTTCAGGCGGAGGAGGAGCATCGGGATATGCCAGTGATGAAGTAGAACTCCTTCCAAGTTCTGTATATGCAACTGGATCAATTCTTGGTGGAAATGCTGATGTTGCCTTTATTTCATTTGAAGCATTTGTATCTACTGATGATCATATTCCATTGATTCCACCTAATTCTGGAACTCCAGATTCAAACTATAGAACAGTTTTCTGGTCTGTATCAAGAAATGCAGGTGATAGTAATACAGTTACTTTTACAAAGCAAAGTGGTATAGGACCAGATTCAATTACTTTTGGACCAAATGGAGGAACAGTTTCTTCACAGATTTTATCTGGTGCTGTTTATACAAGAACAAGTTTTACAGCATCTGGTGGAAGAGGATTATCTTTCAGATTAAATGGTAATACACTTGAATTAGATGATAATTTAGATAATGATTTTAATGATTTACGGATAACTCCAGGCATTGGGATATTTACTAGTGATTCAAGATGGGAAGCTAACTGGTAACTATTATAAATAATAAAAACCTGAGGGGATAGTGAACCTCCTAGCTTATGGCTGTAAATAAGAATTTTGTAGTCAAGAATGGAATTGAGGTAGCAACCAATTTAATTGTTGCTGACTCAACCAATAATAGAGTTGGTCTTGGGACAACTGGTCCTGAGACTTTTCTTGACGTCAGAGGTCCTGTTGAGATAAAGGATGGTCCTTCTCAAATTGCTGCTGTTGACATTGCAGGAATCACCACAGTTCGTGAGGATTTCAGTGTTGGTGTTGGTGGCACAGTAGTTTTTGCTGATGCTGGTAATGGTAAAGTAGGTTTACTTACTGCTTTACCATCCTTCTCTTTGGATGTTCAACAGAGAGTTGGATCTGCAGACACTGCAGTTGCCAGATTTGGTGGAAATGTAGTTATTGATGGAAACATCAATGGTGCTTCACTAAATGTTTCAGGTATAACAACCACTATTGATCTAGGTGTAACTAGAAACTTTAATGTTTCAGGTCTAACAACTACTTTTGATCTGAGTGTAACTAGAAACTTCTCATCAACTGGTATAACAACACTTGCTTCCTCTGGTGGTATCACTACTACTGGTGGTGACCTTTATATTGGTGGTAACTTAAATGTTATTGGTGACATCACATATGATGAAGTTCGTGGTAGAAACATCAATATTACAGGTGTTACTACTCTTGGAACAGTACAGATTTCTTCTGGTATTGTTACAGCAACAACTGGAGTTGTTACTTATTTTGGTGATGGTTCAAATCTTACTGGTATTGCCACAGAATTAGTTGCAACTATTGGTATTTCTTCTGGTGGAACTCAGATTGGTTCTGCTGTGACCATGATTGATTTTGCTGGAACTAATGCAGTTATTACAGCAACACCAACTATATCTGGTGTATCTACAATAACTATTCAACCTAGTGTTTCACTTGGTTTGGTAATCGCACTTGGCGGTTAATAAATAATCCTAACACTTAAAAAACGATGGCAGAAGCTTTTTCAAATAAGGTAGCAAGAGCAGTAGGTGTTGTAACAACCAGCACTGGTGCTTCTATTGGCATTACTACCAATAAAATTACGGGTATCTCTACTGCAGGGGTATCAGTTGATGACTTAGTTGACACTGGAAACTACATTGCAGGAACGAAAGTTTCTTCAATTGGTATTGGTAGTGTATTTGTTGACAGAGATTCTACTAATACTGCCTCTGCATCCAGTCAGACTGTTAAATTTATGCAACCTCAAATTCTTTATACTTCACCTGCAAGTACAAAGACTATCTTAATTGGTGGAACTTTTGCTAACAATACAAATGGTCAGGTTGGTTTGACTATCTTGGTGTTAGATCAGAGTACAGGAGTTCAAGTTTCTATTGCAAGTAAGATTCCTGTTCCTGCTGGTTCTTCATTCGTTATCTCTGACACTGGTAAGACTCTCCTTGAGGGTAATGATGCACTCAAAGTTGCTTGTGATACTAATGGTGCAGTTGATGCAAATATCAGCATCTTGACAGGAGTTAACTAATGGCAGATCGTAATGGTTATATTGGAAGAGCTCCTGGAGATTCCTCTGTTGTTATTTCTAGACAGATTTTTAATCCAACTGGAGTAACAACTGATTTTAGCTTTGCTTCAGGATATACTGTTGGATATCTAGACCTGTATTTAAATGGCACTCGTTTAATTGAGGGTCCTGATTATGCAGCAACTGATGGTGCAACTATCAGTTTAATAAGTGCTGCGCAGAATGGTGATGTTCTTGAAGGTGTTGCATACAAAGCATTTAATCTTGGTGATGCCCATAGAGTTGGTATTCAGTCCTCTGGCACTGTAATTGGTAATGCGGAAACACTAAACTTTGTTGGAACTGGAAACACTTTTGCTGTTAATGGTTCTACTATTGATGTGAGTATTTCTGGTGGTGGTGGATCAGGAATCATGGTTGTTGGTGTCAGAGTTGGCACTGCAGTTACATTTGCTATTCCATCAACAAACACTCTCGATGTAGTTGGGAGATCAGCAACAATTAACGTCCCAGTCTAAATAAAAGGAAAGCAAGAAAATGGCAAACAGATTTCCACTTATAGTTGATAGTTCTGCTTTACAGATCAAAGAGATTCCTGCTAATGACAATCTTGATCTGGCAAACTCTAGTATCGTCAATGTTGTAGATATTACTGCTAGTGGTAATGTAACAATTGGTGGAACTCTGACATATGAAGATGTAAAGAATATAGATTCAGTTGGACTAGTCACTGCAAGAATTGGTATTAGAGTATTGGCAGGTGGTGCAGTCATTGCAGGAGCAACTACTGCTACTAATGGAATAAGAGTTGGTGCTGGTCAGAGTATTGGTTCTGATGGCACAGCAGCTGTTTTCTATGGAGATGGATCTAACCTAACTGGATTACCTCAATCTGGTGTTGGAATTAAAACTGAAGGTGGTACTGTAGGATTTGGAGTTACCTTCTTAGACTTTAGAGGAGCAGGCATCTCTACAATCACTACTCCTTCAGCAGGTATTTCTACAATCAATATCACTGGCGGTGGTGGAGGAGGAGGAGGTTCAATCTCCACGGAAGCAGCAACTCCTACTAATGCCGTTGCAACTCTTGATCTCACAGCAGCACAAGATCATAAGGTTACAGCAACTGGTATCTGTACAATCACTTGTTCTGGTGGAGCAGAAGGTGAATCGCATACTGTAAGGATTATCAACTCTGGTATTTCAACTGTAGGATTTAGCACATACTTCTTATTCCCATCAGGTTCTGCACCATCATTACCAACTGCAAGTGGAGCAATTAGTTTGATTTCATTCACAGTAAATAGGGTAGGAACAGCAGCAACACAACTGCTTGCTGGCGCATCTTTAAACTTTAGCTGAGAGTAAATAAATGGGAATCGCAATACCTCAGGTAGTTACAGAGGACAGGGCATCTGGTGCTCTAGTAGTTGATGGTAGTTTGAAGTTTGATAAGGATAAATTAACATATCTTTCACGAACTCCAGGTTCTTCTGGAAATAGGGATAACTGGACTATTTCTTGTTGGTTAAAGCGAGATAGTCTTGACGATAATCAAAGATTTTTTGAGAGTGGTAATACTGCTATTAGATTTGGTGCGGGTAATTTTCAATGGATTGATGGTTCTTCTGCTAGTAATGGAGAAAATACCCCTGCAGCAGTATTGAGAGATATTAATGGGTGGTATCATTGCGTATTTGCTTGGAATTCTAGTGCTGGTGTGTTTGGAAATAGAATTTATGTAAATGGTGTAGAATTAACATATAATCAAACGGGTAGTGGTAATCCTAGTGGAGATAGTGCATGGAATACTGGTTCTGTAGTACACACCATAGGACAAAACGGAAATAATAGTGGTAGATATTATGGTGGAAGAATGTCACAGGTCTATTTCATAGATGGACTAACACTTGGACCCAGTTATTTTGGATTTACTGACCCACTCACAGGAACATGGAGACCTGAGAAGTTTAAAGCAGAAGGAACTACTATAAATGATGGAACTGTTTGGAGTAATAGCATAAGTGGACCTGAAGACAGTGGTTGGTCTAAAACGCAATCATTTGATGGAATACTTACTAGTAGTTCTCGCGCATCAAATGGCAATTCACTTACATGGACACCATCAACTCCTATTCCCATAAAACATTCTTTAAAAATATATGGTAGAAAGCGGGGTGATGCTAATGCTGTACTCACTGTAAATGGAACTAACTATGCTTCATTATTAACAGAAGGAGCTGAAACATTTATAACTGTTCCAGAGTCTCATATTACTACTGTTGTTTGGTCAAATGTTAATGGTAACAGTGATTCGGTAGATATTGGTGGATTTGAAGTTGATGGTGATCTCATGAAAGATAGCACCACACAAAACCTTGCATTTGGCACCAATGGTTTCTACCTCCCAATGGATGGAAACTCACCAATTGGAGAAGATAAATCTGGTAAAGGAAACAACTGGACACCAGTAAACTTTGGTGGTTCAGTAGCACTTGATAACCCTATTGTATCTGGTGCAAGACCAATCCTGAATACTACTGCTGGAGTGGTTGCAAGACCTGGAGTATTTGGTAGTGAAGTAGGTGCTTTCTATGCAACAACATCAGCATCAAATAGTGGAGGAAAGTATTATTTCTCACATGATGCCTCTGCCCAACCTACATTTAGTTTTATAAGAGGTGCAACCTATACTTTTGATTATTCAGCTTCTTCCAGTCACCCACTGAGATTTGCTACTGCTGCTGATGCTGCTGGAAGTACAGAGTATACTGATGGAACTAGTATTTCAGGTAATGTGATCAAATTTACTGTTCCACATAATGCACCTAATACGCTTTACTATTATTGTAATGTCCATAATGGTATGGGTAATAGTATCAGTGTGACTACTGATGAAAGTAAGGCAGATCCTTATGCCTGGAAGTGTGTTCTTGCACTTCCATTAGTTGGTAGTGATGATGATGTAAGTAATTCAGTCAATAGTGGAAGTACTACAAAAGTAACAACATCAGCATCTTCTGCTGTTGCTTCAAGTGCTCAAAGTAATTTTTATGGTGGAAGTTGGCTTTTTGATGGAACTGATGATTACATAGCAGTGACAGACAATGCAGAATTAGCATTTGGAACTGGAGATTCTACTGTTGAACTGTGGGTATATCCAAATACTTTAGTAAGTAATGATGTTTTATATGATAGTAGACAATCTACTGGTGGTGCTACAACAGGATTTTCCATTGTTGTTAATAATACTGGAATGGTTTCAACATATACTGCAGGTGGATATAGGTGTCAATCAACATCACAATTAAAGGTAGGAAAGTGGTCACATGTAGCAGTAGTTCGTTCGAGTGGAACTGATACACTTTTTATAGATGGTATTGCACAAGCAGATACTGATACCACCGGTGCGAATTATACAGATCAAAAATGTCGCATTGCTTCTGATGTTAATGGTGCAGAAGCATGGGGTGGATACATTTCAGATTTTCGTCTTTATAAAGGAGTAGCAAAATACACCAGCAACTTCATACCTGCATCAACCAACCCTGATATTCTCCATGATACTCCATCAGGTGTGAGTGGTTCTAAACTTACCAAGATTGTTGATGGTGCTGTTGCTTTTGATGGTAGTGGTGATTATTTGAGTATTGGTGCCAGTAGTGATTTTAATTTACTTGACGATGGAACATTTACCATAGAGTTTTTCTTTTATGCCAACTCATTAAGTGGGGGATATGCAGACTATGTAGGTGTTTTTGATGGTTCTAACACTGGATTATTGATATATGAACAGGGTGGACAATTTGATGCTTATATTAATGGTGCTCAGAGAGTCACGACTACTCATCCAGGAGCTAATAAATGGCATCATGCTGCACTCACAAGAGATGGAACAACCCTTAGACTATTTGTTGATGGTGTATTAAAGAGTACATCTACAGCTTCTCTTGGTAGTGATTATTCAGGTGCCTTGCAGATTGGTGGAGCTAATGGTAGAAATAGTTTAAATGGATTCATATCCAATGTTCGTGTTATCAAAGGAACTGCACTCTACACCACTGATTTCACACCACCATCTAAATCACCACTCACAAATGTAACCAACACAAAACTTCTGTGTTGTCAGTCTAATACTTCTGCGATTGAGGGTGCAGTAAAGCCTGGAACTATTACCGCAGCAGGAAACGCAGCAGCAACCACCTTCAACCCATTTACAACTGATATAAATGCAGTTCGTGGACAAGAGAGTGGTTATTGTACTTGGAACCCATTGAATAGTACGGCAGCTGCCGCATTCTCTGACGGGAATCTTAATTTTACAAGTTCCTCTGGTTGGGCAGAAACTATATCAACTATCAATATTCCAACAACAGGTAAATGGTATGTTGAGCAAATTTACAGAGGAGGTAGTTCTAATCTAAGTCCAGGTACTTGGGGGGCACGTTTCTCTTACTTTGGTGTATGTACTAATAATTATGTTCTTGGTTCCATGCTTGGAGGATCTAACTGTTTAGTTTTGTCAGATAGAAATGTGATCTCAAAATTTGGTACTCAAACAGATGCTTCTGGTGCTGTAACAAAAGGTCCTGGAGGAATTGTCTCACTTGCACTGAATAGAGACGATAATACATATGAATTTTTCTATCAAGGAGTTTCTATAGATTCCGGAACTATTGGTACAACAGATAGTGATTTATTCTTTATGGTAGGACATCATCCAGGAAATACTGCCAGTTTTGATTTTAACTTTGGACAAAAACCCTATAAGTTCCCACCACCAGCAGGTTTCCAACCACTAAATGCTGCTAATGTAAGACCAGAAACTGTGATTACTCGTCCTGATCAGTATGTTGCAGCAACAATTTATAGTGGTAATCAAGGCACACAATCCATAACAATGGATAATTCTGCACTGTCTCCTGACTTTGTGTGGATAAAATGCAGGAATGACGGCTTTGAGCATCAACTGTTTGATAGTGTCAGAGGAGCTCTTAAGTCTCTTCGTAGTGACAATAATTCGGTTGAATCCACAGTAGCAAATTCACTCACATCCTTTGATTCAAATGGATTCAGTTTAGGATCTTCTCAGAGCGTCAACCATAACAAAAATTTTGTTGCATGGACTTGGAAAGCTGGTGGAAAAGATGGATCAAATGCTTTTAATATAGATGGCAAAGGTTATGCAAGTGCTGCTGCTGCAGGTATTACTGGTTTGGATGGCACAGGTGAAATGACCACTGCAAAATTCCTTGGATGTTCTATTGGTACAAAGCAAGGATTTAGTATTATCAAATACAAGGGTCTTGGTGGAGGAGATGTGAAAGTGCCCCATGGACTCTCACAAACTCCTGATATGGTAATTGTCAAGAATCTTGATAGCTCTGTTGATTGGGCAATCACACATTCTAGTCTTCCTGGTAACAGGTCACTTAGATTTACCGGTGCCACTACAAGTTCTTCTGGTTTCTTGGGTTTGAATAAAGGAGGTTTAGCATCTACATATTTCACAATCAATTATAGTGATACAAACCTCAAGTATGTAAATGCTAATAATGAAGATTACATAGCTTACATCTGGCACAATGTCCCTGGACTACAGAAATTTGGAAAATGGACTAATAATAATTCTAATAATGGTACATTTACTGAGTTGGGGTTCAGACCAGCAATACTTCTGTTAAAAGATATTGATGGTGGAGAACAATGGTATATTATTGATAGTAAACGTCAAACGTTTAATATAGCAGCACCATCTAGCAATGGAGCAGCTGCTGTTAGAACATTGCAACCTAGTTCAGTTAATGATGAAGCCACTGCTGATAATTCTCACCCAAATACAACTGTAGATTTCTTATCAAATGGATTTAAGATTAGATCAACAAATACAGGGTCTGGTGAAATTTCATATGGAACAAGAAATTACATCTATGCAGCATGGGCAGAAGCACCAGTATCTGGTTTATATGGCGCACAGTCCAATGCCCGCTAACCTAAATAACTAAAAAGTAATGCGATGGGAATAGGTAACCCTATAACACTGACTGGAAACGTAGCATCCAAAAGTATCAGTGTAACAGCCACAGCTAGTCAAACATTATTCACTGTAACTGGTGGTTATCGCATTAACCAACTTGCAGTTTTTAGGAATGGTGTAAGACTTGTTGATGGTAGTGATTTTACAGCAAGAGATGGATCAACAGCAACTTTATTAAGTGCAGCATCAGAAGGTGATGTTCTTGAATTTCAAATCTTTGATGACTTCAGAGTTGCTGATGCAATAGTAAATGCTGCAGCTACTCAAACAATTAATGGTGATGTTGTTGTAACTGGAACTCTTTCTGGTGCAGCAATTGGTATCCAATCAGCTGGTGCTGTTATTGGTGCTGCCAAGACTCTTAACTTTATAGGAGCTGGAAATACATTTACTGTAACTGGTGATACTATTGATGTAAGTATTGCTGGTGGTGGAGGAGGAGGTGGTGGTCTTGGAACTGCTATCAACTATTCAAATGATACAACTCCATCACCATTTAGTTACATTGATAGAAGAGTAAATGTAACTGAGAATTTGCTTTTGGACACCACCAAAGCAGGAGAATCAGACTCTTATATTGTTTCTGTAGTTCCAAACATTGAGATTGTCTCAGGTGTTGCAGTTACAGTTGGTTCTGGTAAGACCATGATTATTGATGTACTCAAGATAGGAGATCTCTGATGTCAAACTTAAGAGTAACAAGTTTAAGAGGCAGAGATGCTGGTTCTGCTGCAGCATTACCTGATGGTGCTGTTGTTACTGGTGTAACTACATCCACCAGTTTTAGTGGTTCTGCCACTGGATTAACTGCAGTGCCTGGTGGACAAATAACAGGTGCATTAGCAGCAGTTGATGGTTCTGCACTTATAAATCTAAATATTCCATCTGGTTTTAGTGAACTAGATGCTGCATTATTTAACTAAATAACTAAAAAGATATACCAATGGGACTCAAAAGAACTAAACTATTAGGAATTCAGTCAGTTACAGGGATTGCAACCTTTTGTATTTTGACTGTTGGAACCACGCAAACTGCTGGTGGAGTTGGCATTGCATCAACCACATACCTGAGAGGTGTGGTAATGCATAA
>Ga0181419_1000029_pt1 | contig 43432 bp, 47 predicted proteins | sample 42SPOviralmetaG_FD_130144 | JGI IMG/M metagenome (GOLD analysis project Ga0181419, IMG submission 130144) | Marine viral communities from the oligotrophic San Pedro Time Series (SPOT) site, San Pedro Channel, CA, USA - 42 SPOT_SRF_2013-04-24 | ecosystem: Environmental > Aquatic > Marine > Strait...
AAATTACAAATTATAAATTATAAATTATAAATTACAAATTATAAATTATAAATTATAAATTACAAATTATAAATTATAAATTATAAATTACAAATTATAAATTATAAATTACAAATTATAAATTATAAATTATAAATTACAAATTATAAATTATAAATTATAAATTACAAATTATTTTTTCTTATTATTTTAAAAACTTAAAATATTTTAAAACAGTTTAAATCTATAATACTTAATAAATATAAAAATTAGTATAAATAAAATATGCTCAAGAATGTTTTATCTAAATTAAATAATAAAAAAAATATAATGTATATTGGTAACTGTTATATACTTGGATCTGTATCTTTATCTTGTGTTGGTTCATATTACTTTTTAAATCATGATATAAAAAATTATAATGATACGGAAGATATGGCATATAAGAAAATGTATAGATTATATAATGATATATAAAAATTGAAATTTATATAAGTATTTTTTAATCTTTATAATAAATTATAATGGATAAGCTTCCTAAAATTATAGCGCTATGTGGTTATAAAGGTAGTGGAAAAGATACAGCAGCCGAATATCTAGTAACAAAGTATAAATATAATCATTATAAAATTTCAGAAAAATTAAAAGAAGTAATTAAATTATTATTTAATTTGGATGATAATGATTTAGAAAAAAATAAAGATGAGATTAATGATAAATGGGGAATTGAGCCTAGAAAAATTATGCAATTTATTGGAACTGATATGTTTCAATATAAATTACAAGAACTTTTCCCAAATATAGAAAAGACTTTTTGGATTAAATCACTTTTTACAGATGAACTAATAAATAAAATTGAGAATGAAAACCATAGAGTTGTTATATCCGACCTAAGATTTTTACATGAATATGATTTAATATCTAATATATATGTTCCATATAGTATTTTAAAAGTACAAAATAATAATTTAGAAAAAAATGATAACCATATATCAGAGAATGAATTTAATAATATTCCTATAAATGCTGTAATTTTAAATAATACTACTAAACAACAGTTATATAATAATATAGACCATATTGCTTTTAGTATGATGGTAGAACCGAAGGATTGATAAAATTAAAAATATAATGTTCTTTGTATTTTTTGTAAATTTATATTCTTTGATTTATTTTTAGATAGTTCATTTCTTTTTTTTCTTGTTACAATCTTTTCTTTCCCATCATGGGTTGTTACAACTTTTGTAATTAGATTTTTCTTATCTAATTTTTTATTATTATTTTCTTTTTGTGATTTAATCATATCTTTTTCTATTTTTTCTCTATTTTCTAGAATATAAGAGTATATGTTATTATCAATAATCCATTTAAAGAAATTTAATTGCCCTAATGTGGTATCAATATATTCTTTGTTGCTAATATTATTAGTAAATAGTATTTTATATTTTTTATCAGTAATATTGTAATTTAGAATAATCCTATTATTTCTACGAAATGGATCAAATACTTTTTTAGAGAATGCTTTTAAATTTGATTTATAATTATCATATATGTTAATATATTCTTTTTTCTTACTATTATGTATTGTAATTTTGTATTTCTTACAATAATTTGTAACAAACCAATCAATTAGTCGGAGTGATAATTTTTTTTGATTTGTTTTTTTTTTATGATTTAGTATTACTAGTAATTCATTTAAATTATTTTTATTCGAATAAAATTTTTTTAAAGGTTCTAGCAAAATATTATTATTTGGCATATCAATTATAATAAAAAAACGCGTTTTTCTTAAATAATGTTTAATTAAATTAAAATTTAATTATAAAAAAAATGAAAAATTAAAATTTTAATAAACTATTATTACTGCTTATTATTTATTCTAGGGGACGACGGTTGAGGTCAGGTCCAATAGTTGTATTTAACCAAGGCGAAACTTTGACTTGGGGATTGGCGGGCTCACTTCTAAGCTGTCTGTTGGCGTTTCTTAGAGATGTTCCTACACTATTTGTACCAATATTGGCACCCGAGGTTAGGTAGTTGCGTCCGTCAACATCGCCTTGTCCGGCAGGATTTACTTGGGCCCATTTGCTATTCGCAGCATCTTGGGGTAAAAGATCACTGGCAGTTAATCTATCTCTGGGGAAGCACTTCGCTTGTTGGCCAGTAGTATCATAATTTACTTCACCTGGACCTGCATTATTTTCAGCTTCCGCGCCAGTTACTTCATTGTAGAATTCCTCTCTGTCCTCGGAACCTTCTACTAAATCATTATTTCTTTCATTATATCTTTTAATCATCATGCCTAAAACAATGACAGCGGCTAACATAAGAACACATTTTACTAATGTATCAGTTTTCATTTTATTTATTATATATTTATATAATATTTTAAGAAAAAAAAATTAATTAATTAAATTAATTTTAATCGGAATAAGAATTTAATAAATTACGATAATCTTCTAATTTATTTAAATCTAAATTATTCAGTATATTCTCTAATTCTATTTTATTTTTATTTAATTTATCAATATCTAAATTTATATTATTTAATATAGAATTTATCTCTTCTTTTAAAGAATTTACTATTTCTTCATAATCAGGATCGAAATCTTCTAAATCTAAATCATTTTCTAATAAATCTGGATTTATTAATTTATTATTATCATTAACTTCTATACTATGTATTTTCCATAAAAGTAATTTATCTGTTAGTGATACTACAATATTATAATTCTCATTTATATTAAAATCAGTATCTAATAATTCATTTATTTTTTTATTTAATAGTAATTCATAATAATCTTTATTCTTTTCTATACAATAATTGATAGATACTAAAATATTATCTTCATTATCTTCATCATCATTTAGTATTCTTTCAATATTTTTTAAGAACACCTTTAGTTTTCTATTACATATAATTTTTATTAAAGTATAAGATTTGTCATTATCTAGTATCTCGGTAGGTTTCTCTAAAAATTTAATATCTATCAAATTAAATTTATTGTATAATATGTTATTACTATTAAAACTATTAATAGTTTTATCATCATAATTAATAGCATCCGTCATTTTATTTAAAAAATTTTAATATTTTATGTATTTTTTACGCATTTTTATAAATTAGTAAAATATAGAAATGAAAGAAAAAAAAAGTATTACAACTATTTTTATAAATAAGATTATTGAGGAATTTAATAAAAATGAAGCAAGTATTAATAATCAGATAGTAAAACCATTATTAAATAAGATATACCAAAATATATATCATTATATGTATTTTATATTTATAGTATTATTACTATTACTTGTATTACTAATAATTAATTATATTACACTATTACATTATATCCGGATTATTAATAAAAAAATTAATAGTCCCTTATAATATTTAATTCATTTTTAAACTTAGAATATGATGTTTTGTATAAATATAATAATATTTCATTAGATAGACTTATTTCATCTATTACAAAATTATAATTTTTAGAATCATTTGTAAGAGTATTAGTGATTTTATAAATTATATCATTTAGTATATCAAAATTAAGATGTACCCAATCATCAAATGATAATTTATTATTATTATTATGTTGAAATTTTAGAATATAATTATCCATTTTAAAATATTATTGTTTTTTTTTTAAGAAATTCTATAATAAATAAATTTTATAAAAATTTATGTTTTCTAGGATAAACTAATTTGATTTAAATATTATTTATGGTTATTATATAATATTATTTATTATATTATATTTAAGTATTTTAAAATAATTCTAATAATTTTATAAAATGGCAGAAGAAAATAGTTATGAAAATGAAGATAATAAATTTAAATATCTATCAAATTTAGATAATCTATTAAATTTACATGAAGAATTAAAGTATGATTATTTATATCATGGAATGTTAAATACTAGTAGGACAGAAGATTTTATAGAAACAATATTAGATAATATTTTCTTTATAGATACCCCTGATAATGATGATAATGACAATGACAATGATGATAATAATGATTTAAATTCGCTATTATATAATGAGCGATAATTAATTTATATTTTTATATTATAAAAAATATTTTATTAATATAAAAATGCCTGCTACAAAGAAAAAAGGAGGATCTAAAGAACTAACAAATCTTACTATTCCATTTGGTCTTTTACTTGCCAAACAAAGTTTAGAACAATTATCTAAATCTAATAAAGTAACAAAAACAAAAGCTAAAGCTAAAAATAGTGTTAAGAAAAATAATAAGCGTCGCACCACTGTTGGTGGTGATGGTCATAATTCTATGAATGCTAATGCCATGAATGCTGCTAACAATCTACCCGCTGGTGGTGCTAAGAAAAGAGGCAGAAAACCCAAAGTAGGTGGTAATGCTCATCTTAATGCTGCTAATGCCAATGCCAACTCTATGAATGCCAATGCTAATGCCAATGCCAACACTGTCAATGTCAACACTACTGGTGGTGCTAAGAAAAGAGGCAGAAAACCCAAAGTAGGTGGTAATGCTCATCTTAATGCTGCCAATGCCAATGCCAATGCCAATGCCAATGCCAATGCCAATGCTAATGCCAATGCCAACACTACTGGTGGTGCTAAGAAAAGAGGCAGAAAACCCAAAGTAGGTGGCAATCTACAAGAACAAGAACAAGAACAAGAACAAGAACAAGAACAAGTACAAGAACAAGAACAATCACTATCACCACCACAACCACAACCGGATGGTGGTAAATCTAGAAGATCTAGAGTAGGTGGAAATAATAAGAAAAATAATCAAAAGCAAAATAAGCAAAATAAGCAAAATAAGCAAAATAAGCAAAATAAGCAAAATAAGCAAAATAAGAAAAAGCAACAAAAGAAGTAAAATTAAATATTATAAGAACACCCTATTTTTTTATTACTATAAATATTTGATAAATTAACAATTTGTTGTTCAGTTAATCTATCTTCATTATTATTTAATTTATCTATAATAAACCAACATCTATCAATAAACATGTTATAGTTTTCATTTAAATTTTTTTTTATGAATATAAGTTTATTATTAAAATTTATACACTCCATCTTATTTAAATTAACTTAATTCTAATTTAAGTATTTTTCAAATTTTTAATTTTAATTAGTTATGTATAGAATATATATAAAAAAAAATATTTAATTAAATAAATATAATATATAATGGTTAATCTTGACTTTATGTTAATGGGAAATTCGGATGGAGAAGCATTAGTTGATTTAGATGTTACTACTTTAGTTGGTGATGAGTATGTACCCCTAGTAGATGATACAATGAGAATGCTTACTTTACAAGTAATAATACAATTTATGTTAATGCTTCGCTCACCAAAGGAGTATTCTATGTTCAGTGAAAGTTTCTTTGAATTATTATTCTACATAGTATTAGGTTTAATGACTTATTGGTTAGTAATTAGAAAACTAGTCAAAATTGTATAAACCTAGTTAAAATTAATTAAATTTAAATATTATTTTTTTATTAATATAATGAACAAAATAAAAAATCTAGAAGATTTTAAAAATTATATTACTGATGAAAATATACAAGATTGTAATAAATTATTAAATACTATCTCAGATATCAACTCTAATACTATATATTCTCGCGAAGATTTAATTAAAAATACAGATTTATTCAAATGTGATAAGCAAACAGATAATTTATACAATGATTTAGAAATGTTTATAGATTATAAACATGGTAATAATACATTATTCAATAAACTAGATAAAACATATACTAAGGGAGGCTCATATTATCTAAGGAATATTTTATTAAATCCTAATCACAATATAGATTTATTAAATTTAAAAAAAAACTCATTACAAAATTTATTTAATTTAGTAGAAAACAATAAACCTAAATTATTAGAGAATCTAGAAATACTAAAAGATAATCAAGATAATATGTTTTGGGTTTTAAATGAAATGAATGAAGATACAAATAATTTAATAAATATGCTATATTTTAATAGTTTTATTCTTAAAAATTTAAATAACAGTAGTCATATTTTAACACTAAAAAATATTTATAAAATATATTTATTACCTACAATCGGTATAATTACACCAATAGTATATTTCATATTGCCATATCTAGTAATTAGATTTAAATTTGGAGTCCAATTTAGTTTTACAAGTTTTATTAAATTCATATATAATTACTATGTTAATTTAAATTTTGGAAATATGTTCGCCAACTCAAAGTTAAATATGATTAGAAAAGTGTGGATGTTATTTTCTATACTATTTTATTTTAATAGTATATTTAATAGTATTGAGTTATCAAAGTTAACACATAAAATTAATATTCTAATATGTAACCATATTAATAGTATAAGTAAATATATTAAGGCTGGCTATGATATTATAGAGGCAATATATGATGATAATAATTTTAATAATGTATTTAATAATATTAATTATGATATAAAAAATATAGAATATTTATTAAATTTTAAGAATTTACAGAATATAAATTGTGAAAATGAATATTTTAATAATTTTGGAGAGAAATTAAATTTATATAAATTTCTAGATAAAGACAAATTAAAAGATTTTTTGAATGTAACTTATTTATGTGATACTGTTATTAGTTTATATTTAATTAAAAATGAAAAAAGTTTAGCATATCCAGATTACATAAAATCGGAAGAGCCAATAATTAAAATGAAAGGGTTAACACACCCTAATATAGATAATGCGGTCAAAAATGATATTAATTTAGATAATAAAAATAATTTAATTATAACTGGACCAAATGCCGCAGGTAAATCTACATTTATAAAAGCAGTTGCTATAAATATACTATTATCACAGACAATTTGTATGTCTTTTACAGATAGTATAGAATTAACTCCATTTTATTACATTTCTTCACAGATTAATATAGTTGATGATAAGGGATGCGAATCTTTATTCCAAGCAGAAATGAATAGAATTATAGAAAATATTAATAATGTAGAGGAGTGTAAAAAATCAAATAAATTTTCTATTTTATTTCTAGATGAATTATTTAATTCCACAAATATTATAGAAGGTCTATCTGGAAGTTATAGTATTTGTAAAAAATTATGCGATACCAATACAAATATTACACTGCTAACAACACATTATAATTATTTAAATAAATTAGAAAAAAATACAAATAAATTTAAAAATTATAAAATGGAATCAAAGCAGAATGATAATATCATTAGTTTTCCATATAAAATCAAAGAAGGATATTCTAAACAGTATATAGCATTAGAATTATTAAAAAATAATGAAAATTTAAAAAATAATAAACAAATATTTATAGATGCTATTGATTTTAAAAATAATCTATTTAAAAAATCATCAGAACAAAATAAAACTAAAACAAAATAATTTAGTTTAATTCAAGATTTATTATTAAAAATAATATATCTTTAGAGATTTAAAATTCCTACTTTAATAAAAATTGAATTTTTAATTTTTATTTTTTATAATAATTAAAGAAAATGGATTCAATTCTTTTACAAGATAGATTTAACCCTTTATTGCCTATAAATGGTGATGAATGTAAAAATATTTTAAAGGGAATTGACTCAAACTATAAAGAAAATAGTAATTATACAAATGAATGTATATACATAGGACATTGTGAAATAGTTGATTGGGAAACCGGATTTATTGCGAAATCCAGACCAAAAGTAGGTAAATCACGATATCTAACGTCTTTAAATAGAGGGAGAAGTCAGGGAGGTTGCGATTGGATATTTGATTACATATATTTTACTACAAAAGAAAAAAATTACTCTAAATTAGAAACTTTAATACATAAAGAATTAAAAAAATATAATTTGAATAAAAATAATCATAGAGAATTATATAATTTATCTATTCAGGAAACAATAGATAAAGTAAAATATATTATTGAGAATTCAGAGTTTTAAATGTCCAAAGGTATAAAATATATATTTTATAAAATAAAATATATATTTTATAAAATAAAACTTTATGATAGATACTAATATAGTAAAAAGCTACATTCTATTTTCTTTAATTTTTATTATGGTTGATTCTTTATATTTATCTTCTATTGCTTCTTTTTTTAATTCACAAGTTCTTTCCGTTCAAAAATCACCAATTAAACTTAATATGTTATCTACTTTTCTCTGTTATGTATTTCTTACTACTGGTATATACTATTTTGCTATTTATAAAAATTTATCATTACTTGAATGTGCGTTTCTAGGAGCATTTGTTTATGGTGTTTTTGAAACAACATCTCATGCTATATTTAATAATTGGAATTGGAATACTGTTATTATTGATACTATTTGGGGTGCTATATTATTTTCTTTAACTGTATTTATTCATAGAAAAATATTACAAAATTAATAAAATTTAATGTGTTTAAAAAATAAATAAAAAAGTATTATTTATTTATAATATTATTAAATGTTTGGATTACTTAAATCAAAAGTAAAGGTATATTTTTATCATTTATTTATTCTAGCTTTAGTTATGCTATGTTGCTTCTTTCTTATGTATAAAGACATCAAAAGAATTGAGGGGAATGTGTTAAATCTTAGAACAAAGTGTAATCAATTAGAAACACAAGTATTAACAAAACTAGATGACAATATGAGTAAAATGATATATAATAATATGGGAAATGATGATGATGTGGATGGGGACGATGTAGACGAGGATGTTGTAGATGGTGATGTTGTAGATGAGGATGTTGTAGATGAGGATGTTGTAGACGAGGATGTTGTAGATGGTGATGTTGTAGATGGAGATGTTGTAGATGGCGATGTTGCAGTTGGAGATGTTGTAGATGATGTAGATAATTTAAATTTACTAAAAGAAGTTACATTACAAAATGAGAATGATGAAATCGATGATTTACTAAATGAAGTAGGAAATATTCAGTCAAAACAGAGTGAGGATTTAAGTAAACTAAATGAGAATCAATTATTAGAAAAAACAAATAGTGAACTAAAAGAATATTTAAAAAGTGTAGGTAAATCTACATCAGGAAATAAAAAAGAATTAGTAGAAACAATATTAAATTAAATTAAAAAATAAAAAATATATTTAATATATAAATAAAGATGGCTTCTTGTACAAAATGTGAAAGAAAACCTACAAATACTGGGTGTCCTGTATACAATATGGATGATGGTAGACATTTTACTAGTTATGTATCCAGATGTGTTTTAAATAACAATGCTGCTGGAAGTAACGCTATGAATAGTTATGAATACAGAATGTATTTACAACATAATGCTGAAAAAATCATGAAAGATAACCAAAGTGTAGCAGGTGATAATAATAAATGTGACCCTTGCTTTGACTTTAATGAAGATGGAACAATGGCTCCTGAATTAAATAAATTTCAGTGTGATGCCAATGTTTGCACATTAAATAATAATAATCCTGCTGGAATTGGAACTGGTAGAAACTTTAATGTCCCAAAAAGAGGAAATGATGTTAAAGTTGTTCCCAAAGAAAACTTTATGAGTTTCTAAATTTATTAAAATTTAATTTTGATTTTTATAATATTTTTTTTAATATTAATATAATATAAATATTGATATGAGTAATACTTATTTTGTAAAAGGACGGCTATGTGCTTGTACTGTTAAAATAATAAAAAAAGAACCAGTAGATACAGTTATTGTTTCAGGTATAATATATGAGTCTGTTGTAAATGAAAGTGCTTATTATATTGCCCCAGCACCAGCAGGTCATATAAATTCATTTAGTGGTTCTGGATTACCATTCCCAAATGAGGAAGTCGCATTTTCTCACACTCCTAATAAGGGAAAACTAGATGTTCCATTTAATAAATTCAGGGTTAAACTATTAATGCCAAACTCTTATTGTGAGGATATGTGTAATAAATTAATAGAACCATCATTATTAATTAAATATAATAATGGAAAAGAAATAAGAATGTTAAGAATACCCGTAGGAAATAGAATACCATATAGATCACAAAATTATCCATACAAAAGAACAGGACCTAATTTTTATAAGGCTGGTTGGGAAATGCCTGTAAGAAGTCAAGAAGAAATTATAATGGATTCACAATATCCAAAAGTTAATATGATGCCTAATAATCACTGGGGTTTAAAACCTTCTATATAATTATTACTTATTCAAATATAGATTGTACAGATGAAAAGAAATTATTAATAAAAGCAGACAACCCATCTCTTTCTGTTGATTGTTGACTTACAACAGCAGTTCTTCTCCGTCTGACTGGTGTAGTAGCTTTGTCGTCATCATCATCAGAATCCGTATCATCTTTATCGTCTTTATCGTCTTCATTATCATCATCATTTTTATTATCAGTAGTATATATAATACTGCTTATATCTGTTGGGGTTGCTTCATCATTAGTTGTAACAGCATTTTCGTCTTGATTAAAATTTAAATTAACTATGGGAAAATTATAATGTCTTTTACCAATATTCTTAATCATATCATCAGTACTTAAATAATTAAATTTTAATAAATTCTGTAAAGGCGTTTTTCCCCTTATAGTTGTTTCTGCTGTATTTGAAATATCAGCATCACTATATAAATTTAATTCACTTTCTCCTATTTTCTCTTCTTTATCATCTTCATCTTCTTGTTCTGTATTTTCACTACTAGATGTAGTCATTCTTGTAACAGGAGTTGCTACAGTAAAACTTCTATGATATGGTGACTTATTTAGATAAAGTCTTCTTAAAGGTGATGGTGTAGTAGTTTCAGTGGTTTCTTCTTCTTCTTCTTCATCATCAAAATTTTCATATAATTTATTTTCTATAAAGTCTTCTACACGAGGGGTAACAAATTTATTATAAAATATAAACATAGATAATATAATTGCTAATAATAGTAAATTTTTATTATTTTTATTAATGCTAAATTTATTATGAAATAAAGTTATAATTATTAGAAAAACAATTAAAAGGAATATTAATGTTCTTTGATTTAGTATCATTTTATATTAATAAATTATAATAAATTTATTTAAAAAAAATATTTATAAATTTAAATATAAACAATGAGTGAACAAAAGAAAAAAATTATTTTTTTGGATGATAGTTTAGATGGAGGAGAAGATGTTCCTGTTATAAGTATTGAATCTTCTACCCCAAGTATTGTAAATACAACTGAACAATTTACTGAAAATACACAATTTGGAACATCTGCTGAAAATGGGGGTGGAGATTTAGATGAATTAGAACAAGCTAGCCTAAATGATTCGAGTTCTACTTTAGATGGAGGTGAAAATATGGAATCAAATATGGCAAGTGATGATGCAAGTATTGCTAGTGAAAAATCAGAATTATCAGATTTAATAAGTGAAGGTGGTCGTAGTTCTATTAGTTCTGGGTCTTCGGTTTCTACCGTTAATACTGCTGATTTACTATCGGTAGACCCAATGTATATTAGATTAACAAAATTCTTAGAGACTGATATTAAATTAGAAGGTGGTGGTAATAAAAGAGTAAATGTAACAGAATTATTAAGTGATATTTCTGGTAGTTTAAAGGATATTAATGTTACATTTAAAGAAATGTCAGGAGTTTTACAAAAAATGGCACTTACTAATGCCACTCAATAAAAAAATACTAAACAAATTATAGTTAAATATATAGTAATTATAGTTAAATATATAGTAATTATAGTTTTTATAATACAGGTAATTCTTTTTTTTTAAATTCGGAAATATTATTAGTTAATAAATTTGCTATATATTGATATGTTGTATTAATTTGCTCTAAATTTTTTGCTCCTGTAATTATTGTACAACCTGATTCAAATATGGCAATTGTTATTTTTGTACATTTTGAGTTTTTATTTTTATTTTCACAGTAATCTTCACAATCACAAATACCATTATTGTAATTATTATAAAAATATTGTATTTTAACACCAGGATAAATACAGGGTTCATAACTGCATACTAATTTGGTATTATTAATAATATATTTAAATAGATTATCTCTTTTAATTTTATTATTAAATCTAAAGTCACTATTAATTAAACAAATTTTATAATTACTTAAATTAATTTTTTCATAATCTTCTACAATGTCTTTATTATTTTTATAAAGTTCTTTTATATACTCAATTAAAATATTGATAGCAACTTTTCCATAATTGATATTTTTTAATCCAGTCATTTGGATTTTACCATTTTTAAATATTTTCATATTAACATGTGTATTATCCTCAAATTTAATAAATACTGTAGATTGATTATCAAACCGTTTTTTTTTATTCTTTCTAATCTTATTCTTAGGATGAATTCCCTTAAAATTAGAAATATCCTTAGTTTTACCATATTCCATATATACAATATTATGGGTTGGAGTAAATAAATCAAATAATTTTTGTAAATTAATTACAGTATTAACATTACCTACTGCTGTAATAGTTGATATACGATATGGCGTATATGCAACAGTTGACATACCTATTTAAAGAAATTTAGTAAGTTTTCTTTAAGTGCTTTAAATAGAATAAAAAATTATTTTTAATTCTTATTATTTTATTATTGTTTTATTATTTTATTTTTTTATTTTCTAAACATCATCACTTTCATCGCCACTATCATCGTCATCATCACTATCTTCTAGATTAGTAGTTTTAACACCTTCCTCAACTTCATCAATATCATCATCTCCCTCAATCTTATCTTCTGCTACATTCTTAAAGGAGAACCCAGAGATTGTTTCTTTTGGTTTAATTTGTAACTGAATACCCTTATATGATACACCAAACTTTCCTCCAATAACCCATACACCACTACACTCAACTAGTGCTGTAATTCTTGCTCCTTTTGTCTGGATAGTGTTAATATCAATCTTATTTTGCTTGTGATCATAGGCTTCTACCTTAAATTCTCCATCACGATAAGGAAGTTTTAGCTTATAATTTGCGGGGTACTTATCACTGCGGTCACCGGTTTCAGGGTCTTTGTAATACTTGATTGATTCATTAAATAGTGCTGATACAACATCCTTACTCTTATATTTCTTACCAAACCATTTTGGAGAATTCTTAAAGGCTTCATCGATTACTTTACTATCAACATCATCTAGGAATTTTTTAAGTTGTTGTAAAGTTTCACGGTCCTCAATGTCTTTAAAAGATAATTGTAAATCATATTTCTTTGAGCCATCATTCTCATTTACCCATTCCTTTACACCAAAAGGACCATACATCTCTGGCGTTTGGAAAACAAGTTTCTTTCCTCCATTCGAAACAAAACCCATTTTTCCACCAGAGTTGAGTGTCTTTAAAGCACCAATTGAGATATCATTTTCGACATTAACATCACGAGGTAAGCAGATAGAATCCATTTGTTGACTGAATATATTAGTAGTATTACTAACCTTTAAATAATCTTCTTGAAAATTTCAATTTTTTTAAATATTATATATATTTTATATTTTTATCAAAAATAAAAGTTATTATGAAAACCATATAAACAAATTTAACATATTTTAATAAAAATATGATGAGTGATAGTTATATAATTTCCACTAATTCTCATACAGAGTTAGCAAAGCAACTTTCAGAATTATCTAATATTCCAATAATTGAGAGTAATATTATTTACTTTGCTAATACTGAAATAAGAACTTCTATTCAAAGTTCGATTAGAGGGAAGAATATATTTATTATTACATCTCCATATAATAACAAAACTAAAAATCTATCTATTAATGATTACATCATGGAAACATATTTATTAATAAGAAATTGTAGAATATCAGATGCTTCTAATATTACTTTAATATGCCCTTGTTATCCATATGCTAGACAAGATAAAAAGGATAACTCAAGAACTTGTATATCTGCTAAAGATATGGCTGTTCTATTTACAACTGCTGGTATTAATAGAATTGTTTGTTTTGATTTACATTCTGCACAAATACAAGGATTTTTTGATATTCCATGTGATAACTTCTATTGTATTAATATGATTCATGATTATTTAGTAAAAAAGCATAATATTAATAAAAACTTTGATAAAGAATTAGATTCTGAATTTGTTATTATTGCTCCTGATGAAGGAGCCCTTAAAAGAGTTCAAACATATGCAAATAAATTTAAAATGCCATTTATGGTTGTAAGTAAAGAACGCGATTATACCCAAATTAATAAAGTAGAAAAAGCAGTATTAATTGGAGATAAAAAATATTTAGAGGGAAGAACAGCAATAATTATTGATGACATGGCCGATACTTGTGGTACTGTAATAACAGTTGGAGAAGTATTAATGTCTAAGGGAGCAAAAGACATTATTATAATAGTTACACATGGTATATTATCGGGTCCAGCTTTGGATAGAATTAATAATACTAATTATATTAAAGAAGTTGTAGTTAGTGATAGTTTACCACAAAAAGAAAATATGAAAAACTGTGATAAATTAAAAACATTTTCAATTGCTCCAATGTTATCTGAAGTTATAAAAAGATTAGATAAGGGAGGATCATTAAGTGAAATATTCAGTGATTAAATTCATATCTTTTAAATTATTAGTCTCTATTTTATAATCTAATTTTATTTTTTTTACTTTTCGAATTTCTTTCATTTCAATTGGAGGATATTTCCCATTTTCCCAATCGTAAAAATATATCATATAGCATAAGTGTGATATCATCTTGTAAATTAAATCTAGTTAAGTAATAATAAAAAATATTTTATTTTTAAGTTTTTTTTGTAAGTTTTTATATATTTATATTTTTTTAATTAGTTATATAAACATTTCGTTTTACCACACAATTGTCGTGGATTATCTTTTCCTATATCAATACCACAATTTACACATTTATTTTTTAATTCTAATGAATTATTCATAATTATTTCTTTTAAAATTATATTAAATTCATTTTTAATTTTTTCATAATCTAAATAATAATATGATTTATCATTAATTTTTATTATAATATTATTAATATCATTTTCTATATTACTTAACATGATAGTTTTTTGTATTACTTCTGATTTGTCTGATAAATATGAATCCATATTTACCCTATATCACTATTTATAAAACATATACATTATTTCAAATTTTATTTTTAAACAATACTTAAAGCAAAAAATATAAATTATATTAAATGTTTACAAAAGCTTTAATTTCTGTGTATGATAAAAGAGGTTTAGTTAAATTAGGAAATTTTTTAAAATCTAAAAATATAGAAATATTATCAAGTACAGGTACGGCAACTTTACTAAATTCACAAAATATAAAATGTACTGAAATTTCAGATTATATAAATCATCCTGAAATATTAGATGGTAGAGTTAAAACATTACATCCTAAAATTTATGGAGGTATTTTAAATAATTCTGATAATCCAAAGCATAAAGAAGAATTAGTTAAATATAACATAGAAAATATAGATATAGTAGTTGTAAATTTATACCCATTTGAGGAAAATAACTCAATAGAAAATATTGATATAGGAGGTGTTTCATTAATTAGAGCTACTTCTAAAAATTATAAGAATAAATTAGTAATTACAAATACAGAAGATTATGATTTTGTTATTAATAATTTTAATAAATTAGAATGTATTGATAATAGTAGTATTAGAAAAAGATTTGCGGCTAAAGCTTTTCATTATATAGCTAAATACGATATTTTAATAGCTAATTTTTTTGATAAATCTAATAATGATATAGAGTATAAAATATATAAAAAAAAACATGAAATGAAGTATGGTTGTAATCCATATCAAAAAAATTCAAGTATTTATAGCAATATTTTAAATAAATCATCTCAAAATAAATCTTTGCCGTTTGAAATATTAAATGGCAAACCCGGGTATATTAATTATTTAGATGCTATTAATTCTTGGGGGCTAGTTCGAGAATCAAGTAATGTATTAGGTATACCGGTATCTACATCATTTAAACATACATCTCCTGCCGGTGTAGGAAGTTCTGTGACATTAACAACTGAATTAAAAAATATCTATGGTGTTGAAAATAAAGAATTATCAGATGTAGCAATATCTTATATTAAGGCTAAAAATTCAGACCCATTATCTTCATTTGGCGATTTTATAGCAATTAGTCACACCGTAGATAAATGTACTGCGGAATTAATTAAAAAAGATGTAAGTGATGGCATTATAGCATCTGGTTATACAGATGAAGCCATTGAAATACTAAAAAAAAAAAAAAAGGTAATTTTATAATATTATTAGCAGATAAGAATTATAATAATAGTAGTCTAATTGAGTTTAGAGAAATAAATGGTATTGTATTATCACAAAATACTAATAATATAATAATAGATTCCCATGTTTTTAAAAATGATAATATAGTTACAAATAATAATAAATTAAATAATTCTATAATTAACGACATGATTTTAGCAAATATAACCTTAAAATATACACCATCAAACTCAATCACATTTGCCTATAATGGACAAGTAATTGGAATTGGAGCAGGTCAACAAAATAGAGTTGATTGTGTCAAAATTGCTGGAAGAAAGGTTCATAATTGGTTATTACGACAAAATAAAAATAAGTTATTAAAATATGAATTAGAATATCCAGATATGGTAATGGCATCTGATGCTTTCTTTCCATTTAAAGATAATATTGAGGTGGCAAAAGAGTTTGGGGTTAAATATATTACTCAACCAGGGGGAAGTATTAGAGATAAAGAAGTAATAGATGAATGTAATAAACATAATATATTAATGTTAAATACTGGTATCAGATTATTTACTCATTAAAATTATAATTCTAGAATTTTATTAGCAGCAAGTACTGCATTATACGGGTCTACCACAGTCATTACCGGAACATCACTTGGCATTTGTAATGAAGAATTAATATTTGTAAATATATCTAGTTTGTCTTGAAATGGAGGGCAAGCAATACAAGGTTGTTTTGTTTGAGCCGCAACAACACCAGATAAAGCATTACTTCTTCCAGCAACTGTAATCCATACTAATTTATTCTCTTTATATTTATCTAGGACTTTTAATAAAAGATGGGGTTTTTTATGAGCCGAAGCCTCATACTTACTAAACTCGATGTTAAATTTATTTAAATTATAACAAATATTATTTATAAATGTTTCATCTTTTTGACTACCATATAGAATAACTACTTTTTTTTCTTTATTTATATCATTAGAATAACCAGTTAATACATTATTTAAATTTTTATTATTAAATACTAAATTTAAACCAGTTAATTTTTTATAAAATCTATAATAGCTGTTATATACTAAATTAATAACACCCTCTGGTGGAGTAGGTATGCTATCTTTATATGGGTCACATTGTGTTTTTACCCAGTCTCTAACTTGGTCTTTATCAAACTTATCTGGGGAAACTCCTTCGCGTAACCTTGTTTCATATGTATCCTTTAACCAATAACGACTACTATCACATGTATGAACTTCGTCGATTAAAATAATATTATTATTCATATCTATACCAAATTCATATTTTGTATCAACTAGTAAAAGTCCTTTACTTTCGGCATATTCTGAACCAAAATTATATAATTCTAATGCTTTCCCAAAAACATAATCCATTTGCTCTTGTGTCATAAATCCCCCACTAACAATTTCTTCAGGTGTAATTGGCCTATCATTATCATCTTTTGTAGTTGGTGTAACAACAGGGTATTCTAGTTTTTGATTTTTTACTAAACCATCTGGAAATGTAATCCCACAATAATTTCTGGAACCATTTTTATAATGTGTCCATAAACTTGTTTCAGTATTACCTGTAATATAACCTCTTACAACAACCTCAATTTTAAAAGGAGTGCATTTTTTTACAATAGAATATCTATCATCTGCATAAATTAAATGATTTGGAATAATATCTTTTGTTTTATTAAACCAAAATGAACTCATCATATTAAGTAAAACACCTTTGTTTTTAATATCACAAATATGCTTATTAAAACCAGATGTTCTATCAGTTGCCTCAAGTAATAAATATTTATTATTTAATTCATAAACATTTCTTACTTTTCCTGTATATAGAAGACTCATTTCACTCATTTCACTCATTATGGTATTTTATAACTATAATTTAAAATTAAAACTTTAAATAAATTAAAAAATAAAAAATTAAAAAATTTAAAAGAATTTAATAATAAAAATTATTTAAAGAAAAGTTATCATTATAGTATGTGAAGTATTATTAGTTAAGCACTTATTTTTATTATTATTTTAAATGCTGGTTTGGCCGAGTGGTCTAAGGCGATGGACTCAAGTTCCATTGGACGATAGTCCGCGTGGGTTCGAACCCCACAGCCAGCAGATATTTTAAAATAAATTATTAAAAAATTTAAATTATTAAAAAATTAAAGTTTTATGAAATTGATTATAATTTAATATTATTGATTAAATTTTAATTTTAAATATATGGTTTGGAGATCTTTTCTCTAATATTTTTTTTCTAAATTGTATAAATTGATTAATTATAGAATCTAATTTATCATCATTATCGTCATATTTTCTTCCAATTGATAATGAGATTTTATCATCTTTCACTCCATCTCTAAATGTTTTATTACGGATATCCCATACTCCATTATTGAAGCATATTAAATTTATATTTCTATCTAAATTCATTATAAAATCAGAATCATAAAATAGATATGTACATTCTCTACAAACGCTTTCTTTAAAACTTACATTCTTTAATTTAAAAACTATAGCGTTTACTTTATCAATTACTTGGTCATTATTAATATTATTTTTATACTCCTCAAATAAATTTACAATATTTGTTGATAATTCTTTATATGGGCCTAATTCGGTTTGTTTCCATTTATGGTCTTCGAAATGATACCATAATTTATTTTTTAACTTACCACACACATAATCATCTTTGTATAAATAATATACTATTTTAGCTATATCATAGCTATTTAACTCATTAACACCATTCTCTATTAGAGTTAATAATTTTGCATCCTCTGTAATCATAATATAATAATTTATTATATTAAATATAAAAAAAATTTTTAAATGGTTTAACATTTTATTAAGCAGTTTGCTCTACCTTTGGTACAAAATGATGCTTAATATATTTTTGAAGATTAAAATATGAAAGTTCTTCATCTCCTGTTAGATTAAGTAGCTTGGTTAGTTTATCATCAGGAAGAATCTTACGCTTATCGCTTTCATTACGAAGACTATTGTCTACAATATATTTATTAATTAGCTTTGTTACTTCATTGCGAGCAATTTCTACACCTTGTTCTAGTCCAAGGAAAGTGGTCATTTCATCCGATAGTGGAGATGGCTTCGCAAATCCACTTGGTTTGCGGTATTGACGGCGGCGCTTGTTTGTTGTCTTGTCATGCTCCTTTACAAGTTTGGTGTAATTCTTTTGTACAGTTTTTACTTCTGTTTGAAGTCCCTTTAGTTGTGTCATAATAACAGATACGGAATCAAGTAGGGTTGTTAGTTGAGTAGCTAGAGCATCTTCAGCACGAGGAGGCGTATCAGTAGTAGATTCCGGTAGGGTTTCTGGAACAACTGCTGGTGTTTCCTCTACAACTACTGGTGTTTCCTCTACAACAACTGGTTCTTCCTTTACTACGGGGGTTTCTTCTGTCTTTACAGATTTTTTAGAAGTCTTTACTTTAGACCTCTTCGCCTTTGTAGATTTCGCAGATTTAGTAGATTTTGCAGATTTTGTAGAACCATCTTTCTTTGCTTTTGTCTTTGCGCCCATTTTATAATTACTAATAATAATATTCCTTTAAATCATTTTCATTACCATAATGGATTTCTCGTTTGATTATTAATTTTAAAAATATTTTTTAATTAAATTCTGAAATTCTGCATTTTCTTTATATTCTGTATTTAATTTAAAATATTTATTACATACTTTAAATTTTATTATAAATTTACCACGCACATATTTTTCATCTAGTTTATATAAAAATCCCTTATTATTTAATACATATTCTCCATTTTCATATAATTCATTATTATTTAACTCAACTATATTTTCAGACATATCTAAAATTTTAATAAATTTATTAATTCCAAATAAATATTCATATATTGATACTTCCATATCATAGTATAAATTATATTTTTCATTTTTTATATTTTTAATATAATAACCATTTGGTGTAATTATATTTATATTTATTATTACATTACCATTTTCTTTTTCCAAATCATCATCAGATTTACTCTTAAAAATATATTGAGTTTTATAATCGAATAAAGAAATATAAAAATCCTCTTTTTTTAAAATTAGTTTCTTATTTTCATCTTTTCTTAAAACTTTAATTATAACCCTTTTAACATCCGATTTATATACATCCTCTAAATTTACATCTAGGTTTATTATAATATCCTTTGTTTTCTGTTTTGTTTTTTTAGAAAATAAAAAATTAAAATTACTTGCATTTTCTAATAATTTATCACGGATTACTTCATATAGGTATTTAATAATTGATATATAATTACTAATATAAAATTCATAATCTTCATTATCTATTTTAAAATCATAAATTTTCATTAATCTTTGGTATGATTCTGAAATTCTAATAAATTCTGAATAATCACAATTCTTATTTTTGTCTGGATGATATTTCTTTGATTGGCGTTTATATGCTGCTTTAATTTCATCTTTGCTAGAACCTAATGGTATTTCTAGGTTCTTAAAATCTTGGATATAATCCATTATATAGTTATTTATTTCTATTATTTAAATCTATTATAAAATGAAAATAACATTATTGATGGTGCTAAAAATAATAAAATGAATGGAGGAACACCTACATAAACTTTTGTAAAATAATTTCCAAATAATAATGTAAATAAAACAACAGAAATTAATAAATGAGAAAACTTAATACGTGTCTTTGTTGGGCCATAATTATATATTAATATTAATGGTAATATATGCCCGAATATATCACCAAATAACTGTGTTCTTCTATTTAAATTATGCTTTTTCATCAATTCTTTATGATATACATTATTAATTAATAATCCACATATAAATAATACCCAGGCAAGTCCATATAATATACTTAAAATATCATTTAAAATATTATTAATATAAACATTTTCTATTTTATGATATAAAATTAATAAAATATAAATTAATGTAGAAATATATTTTGTTATTGTTGGTACCTTAGGATTTATTCTAATATTAAATATAGTGTATGAATTTTTGAGCATAGTTATTTATAAAAAATTATATTTTTTTTCAAAAAGTTTATAAAAAAGGATAAAGTAAATTTAATTAAAATTGTATATTTTATAAAATTTGAAATATTAATATATCTAAATTATAGACCATCATGGCGATGGAAAACTATTTTATCAATAATATCAATAAATTCTATAAAAATATACCAAATAAAATTATTGATAATATTACAAATTTTAGTTTAGATGAATCAATGCATATGAATTTATTTGGACCAGAAGAAGGATTAAAAGATTATTACCCATATTATATAATAAATCATTTGACAAATACTGTATTAAATATAAAAGACCTTAGATTATATAAAACACATATAAGTCATAAGAATAATAATATAGAATTTAATTTACATACTAATACAGCTTTTATAGAGTTTGATTTACATAATAGAGCGAATTATGATAAACATATTATATCAAAATATTTAATCCATATTATTAAAGTCAAAAACTATAAATATGATAAACATATAGTATTACTTCGTAATTTTGACAAATTATCATTTAATGCCTTTATGACTCTTAGAAGAATGATGGAATTATATTCCCCTAATGTTCTGTTTATAACAGTAAGTAATAATTTGTCTAAAATACCAGATGCTATTAAAAGTAGATGTTTAAATATACGGTGTCCAATATTAGAAAAAACGGAATTATCTAAATTTACTAAAGTATTTTTAAAAGACCTAAATATTGATAGTTATACAACAAGTGATATAAATAAATTAATTAAATCATGTGATTCAGATTTTAATAAAATATTACTAAAATTAGATACTGATAATTATTTTACAAATTTAAAAAATAATAAAATAGACTTTAATGATAATCAAAATGATAGTGATAGTGGTATTGATAAATTAGAAGAACAAATGTCGAATACAATAAGTTTAGACAATGATCCAATAAAATATAATGACTTACTAGATAGCAAAATTAAAAAACATTTAACATTTCTAAAAAGAACAAAAAATTTATTAAATGTAATATCAAAAAATAGAGAATTTATTTATAACATAACTTATTTTAATTATAGTAATCAGGAGATTTTAGAAAAAATCCTTAAAACAATTTTAAGTAAATATAAAGACATAAAATTTGATTTAATTATTAAACTAACAGCAGATACAGATATGAATATAATTAAAAGCAATAGAGATGTATTCCATTACGAAAGATACTTATTAAATATTTATAAACTATTTCATAAACACAACATTAATTAAATGTATCTATATCATGTTGACCATTTGGATTATTTGGGTTATTTGTATAATTTTCTGTTATATTATACAATAATATATATGGCATAAATGCTTCCATAGTTTTCCTAGAATTATAAATCATTTTTTCTGCTTCAATCTGAATATTTCTTTCACTTTTATTTTTCAAAACATATCTATAATAATAATCTTCTAATCTATCAATCATAAAATCTAATTCCGATTGAAATTTATATAGCAATAAATTTTTCTTTTTACTATGATTTAAATTATTAATTAGATTAAATAATTGTATAATTTCATTAATTTTATTATCCAAATTAATATTTTTATTTAAATTTTGTGTTATTTTAGAATTTACATTCATTTATTTAAATTAATTCTTTTTGTTTTTAACTAGATTTAAAATTAATATACATATTAAATTTAAAAACCTATATTATTTTATAATTATATATTAGCGCACTATGATTAATAATGTTGATATTGTATGCGGATTATCTTGGGGGGATGAAGCAAAAGGGAAAATTGTAGCACAACTTGCTAAATCGGGTAATTATAACTATGTTTGTCGCTGGGCTGGTGGTAGTAATGCTGGACATACTATTTATATAAATAATGTAAAATATAAAACACATTTAATTCCATCGGGTGTTTTTTTTGGTGTAAAATCTATTATTGGACCAGAGTGTGTAATTAATAAAGAAGCCTTTTATACAGAGATTAACTATTTAAAAGAGCATGGATTTAATACTAATTTAGTTAAAATATCACCAAAAGCACATGTAATTACATCTTCGCATATTGAGGAAGATAGACAAAAATATTTTAAGCAACAGGGAACTACTGCAAAAGGAATAGCCCCATGTTATAGAGATAAATTTGGGAGAGTAGGAACACGCGTAGGTGATGCTGAAAACTTCTATAATTTCGAACACTATATCTGGGATGAAAAATTAGAAGGTAATATTTTATGCGAAGGAGCACAGGGTTTCTGGCTAGATATAAATTATGGTAATTACCCATACATAACATCGTCAACTACTTTACCCTATGGTGCTTGTTCATTAGGATTTTCACCAAAATTAATTAATAAAATATATGGAGCATGTAAAATTTATGATACCCGCTCTGGTCTTGATCCAGATTTTCCAGAAGAATTATTAAATGATATGGAACTATTATCTATTTGCGATGAAGGTAAAGAATATGGTGTAACAACCGGAAGAAGAAGAAAAGTAAATTGGTTAGATATACAAAAATTAGAAAAAGCAATAAATATATCAGGAACTACACATTTAATTATATCCAAAATTGATATTTTTAAAAATTTAAATTTATATAAATTATTAAATAATGATATCATATCATTTAATAGTATTGATACTATGAAGGAGTATATTGAAGCTTATTTATATAATAACTGCTTACAACTAGAAAATATAATATATTCTGATAATGTTGAAAATATAGAGAATATTCCCTATGTATCATAAAAAAAAGTTATATTATATAAAATGAACATAGAACCATATGAAATTAATGATTATTCTAAATTATATTTAATTGACAAAGACTTTAAAGATTCTATTCGTATAAAAAAAGAATTTAAAAAAAAAAAAGAATTTGACAATGAAGTTAAAATTTTAGATTTAATTAAAAATGTTGATTTTGCACCTAAAATATATAAAAAAGATAACGAAAATAAAATATTAATTACTGATTACACTCCATATAATTTAGAAAATATGTTAACTGAACTTAATGTTTTAAAAGAAGATTGGAACAGTAATCATAAAGAAAATTTAATTGACGAAAGAATTTTAATAAAAAAATTAATAGATATTTTATTATTATTACATTTAAAAAATATATCTCATAATGATTTTAAAGCAAAAAATATTAGACTGACTTCCCTAGGTGGTATTATAATTTTTAATTCAAGTTTAGCAAAAAATGATAATAATGAAAATAGTAAAATAGATGATATTAATAAATTAAAATATATTATATTACAAATATTATATTCTTTACCATATTCAAAAGAAGTCTACTCTAAAAAGGGCTATAATGGCTTAGTAAATAAACTAAAAAATAGACTTCCAAAATTAAAAAATGCTGATAATTTATTTAAATTAGACATATATAATTTACAAGATTTATATGATGCTTTTGATTTATTAATAGATAAACCAAAAAATAATGTAGTAGTCACAAGAAGTAAAGTCAAACCACCACAGCCACAACCACAACAAGTAAAAAAACAAGTCAAACCACTCCAACCTCAGCAAGTAAAAATACAACAAGTTAAACCAGAAATTAAAAAAGAATTAGAAAAAGAAATGAAAGTTGATAAAAAATCAAAGGTAAGTGATGAAAAAATATTAGATATATTCTTAAAAGATGTTAAGTTTAATAATGAAAAGGAATGTTCTACGAGAGCATATAGCTCCGATTTTTTTATAAAAAAAGCAGATTTAATAAATATTATAAATAAATATCCTAAAATAGTAAACTTATTACCAAAAAATTTTAAATCATTAAAAAAAGAAGAAATATGTAAAAAAATATTTGAGATAGAAAATAGAACAATATTACCAACCTCAGAAGTATTAAGTGAATATAAAGATTTAAATGAAATATCAGATATGTTATTAGATTATGATAGAGGAGCACCTGTTAACTTTATATGTTATAATGGAATACAAAATTACTTATATTTACATATTCTTAATAAACATCGTAAAAATAGTTGTTTATTAGATTTTATTGTTAGTTATGAAGAGGATAACACGATGATTTTTAAAGATAAATTAACATATAAAATACAAGATTTAGATATTAATATAATTAAAAAAACAAAAAAAATTGATTTATATGGATTTTCATATAGTCCTAACAGTTATTCATTTATAATTTATATTCCTCTTTTGGAAAAACCTGAAATAATAGATAGATTACTTAAGAATTATGAAAAATGTTCTAAAAATAAAAAATTACTAGTAGTTCCAATACGCAGAAAAGGACACTTTAATATGTTAGTATTTAATTATGAATTAAAACAACTTGAAAGATATGAACCACATGGTAAAAGTACACATGAGGACTATGAGGAACATGAAAAAATAATTGAAGGTATAGCAAAATATTTTGTAAATAATGGAAAAACAGAATATACTAAAAATTTTAAATATATATCTCATTCTAAAACTTGTCCAAGAGTACCAAAAAAACTTTTAAAAAAATTCAGAGAACATTCTGGATTACAGATTTTTGATGGAACTAAATTTCAAAAACAACAAATGAAAAAAATATTAGAAACTACATTTAAAGATACTACAGGATATTGTTGCATGTGGTCATATCTCTACATGGAATATCGTTTATATAATCCATTATTACCTGAAAATGAATTAGGAACTTTATTATTAGAAAAATTTAAAAGTGACCCAAAATATTTACTTAGAAAATATATTAGAGGATATACACAAGAATTATTAAATGACTTAAGAGATGTTGTAAAAGGAGAAGAAAAATTATTTATGTTATTGAATAGACCTATAAGTAATTATGTAAAAGATAATTTTACAATGACTAAATTTAAAGATTTAAAAGATGTCTTTGATAATTATTTAATTGATTTATATTTAAAATTACATTAATATTATTACCATTCATAAAAAATTTGAATTTTTATTTTTATAATATTTCAGTCATAATACATATACCATAAGATACATATAAATTTAAAATGCCAAGAAGAACTTGTGACTGTTGTTTATTTACATCAATTATAATTCTTCTTGTTTTGATTGGCGTTACTATAAATTATGGTTCTAAATATGCAGATTCACTAAAATATAATAAATTAAAATGTAACATTACTAGAATAGAATATCCCACAGAAATACCAATTATTATTGATGAATATAATAACAATTTTATTAAATGTGACTGTGGTAAAAGATGTGTATCTGATATGGGTATATGTACAAAAGTATTTATTGCAGATGAACATTTTGGAGAAATCCTATTACAAAAAAATTATGGTACTTATCTTTCTAAATGTACTTTTGCTGAAACAAGTTGTCCAAATGGTGAAAAGAATGAAAATAGGGTTTATGCTATTCAACATAACATCTTTAATGTTGTAAACAAATATAAAAATTATATGGAAAAATCCGTATTTATAGATTGCTATGAATATAATGATGTATATTTCTTGGACGATTATAATTATCTGGATGAAACTATCACATTAAGTGTATTCACAGGATTATTACTAATTTTAATATGTATAATATTTAGTTGTTGTTCTCCACAGTAAATTAAAATCCATAAAAATTAAAAAATAAAAATTGAAAAAAACAAAATTTTTTATTAAAATATAAGATATTAACTTCTATATGTTTATCATTTTTGCCGGTGAAGAATATTACCCACTTGGAGGTTCATATGATATAGTTTCAGTTCATGATGAATATTATGAGGCATTAACTGCTTATGATAAAATTGTGGAAAAATATGAATGGATACATATATTTGATACTTATATGAAGACAATAATAAAAGAAATCAAAAAATAAAAAATATAAAAAATTGAATTTTATATTCTACATAAAAATTTATACAGAACTTAAAATGTGTACTCTCGGTTGTTTATTTCTGAATCTAGTTTTAACACTTGTTATGCTTGTATTCTCAATTATTAATATTATTAAATTTTCCGAAAGTCATAATTTTGAAAATACATTATGTAATGTAACAAGAATTGAGTATCCAAGTGAAATACCAACAAATATTGAAAATTATAAAAATTTTGTAGAATGTGATTGCGGTAGGAGGTGTGAAAGCAATTTAGGAATTTGCAATCAAATTTATATAACTGATGAAAATTCACAAGAAATTCTATTACAAGATAGATACGATTCTGATGATAATACTTGTTCTTTACGAGAGAGTAAATGTAAAAATGGTGAAAGAATTGATAATAGAATTACAAAGATTTATGAAAATATAGAAAAAATGAAATATTATGAAAACAGTATTACAAATAATACTTTAATTGATTGTCATAAATTTGACGATGTATATTTTTTAAATGATTATAATTATTTTAAAGAAATGATTATATTTGTATCAATAATGTTATTCTCTTCTATGATTATATTAATTATAACAAAAGTAATTATTCCAAGAGAGAATCGCCTAAATGATTATAAATAAATTATTTAAAAAAGTAAATTAACTATAAGCAGTAAATGGTTTAGAACTTAATTTTCTTTTTATTATATGAAATGGCACATGTATTAGAGGAGTATAAATATAAATTACCCCAAGATATCTGGCTTAAAATTGAGAGAATAAATTTAGTTACTGATTATTTAAATGTTTTAAATGAATTAAAAAATGTATTTCCATTTTATTGGAGAGAAAAATTTCGTAATTATGAAAACCGTTTCTATTCTGGATTTTTAAAAGACCAATTTAGATGTTGTTCTAAATATTTTACACATCATATGGAAATTACCAGATATAATAGAATATCACCGTATCATGTAATATATAATGATCATTTTCATATAGTAAAATATCAAGGTAAAAAATACAAAGACTTTTATTCTAATAATAAAAGAATACTATCCCAATAAATATCCATACTAAAAAATATTAAATTAACCATACATAATACCATTTGATGTCATAGTTGCTTGACCAATTTCAATTTCACCATTATGAATACGATCATGGCATTTTTCACATAATCCAACTAAATTAAATTTCTTATTTTTATGATAATGCTCAATAAAACCATTATCATCCGCATCTTTCTGAAAATGTATATGATGTGTTTCAGTGGCATCTTCACTGTTACAAATATTACATTTATCAACTATTAAATTGGCATTATATTTAGATTTTTTAAATTTAATTAATTTTTCTATTCCTAGAACTTCTTGTCTTATTTCATTTGCTAAATTTAAGAAATCACTATCTAAATCAAGAGACCTACATACTTCTAAACCATAAATACTATCACCTGGACCATCTTTTAATTTTCTATCAAATACTAATACATTTTTAGAATTATTATATTTTACAGATAAATGTTTAATACTTAAATTTTCAATTTCTTTAATTCTTTTCATATCTGCTAACTCGTGTAAATGTGTGGCAAATATAAATGAGCTAGTTTTTTTAATTAAATCTAAAATACCTGCACTTACAATAGCAATAGCTGAATTAGTTTCAGTTCCAGAACATAACTCATCACCAATAATTAATGTTTTATCATCAGCACATTTTAAAATATTTCTAATTTCACTAATTTCACCTACAAATGTACTTTGACCCTTGAATATATTATCACCTCCGGGTATTCTTGAATATAGTTTGTTATATGGATAATATATCATTTTTGTACAAGGTACAAACATTCCTGCTTGTGCCATGATAACACTTAAACCAATAGATTTCATTAGACTACTTTTACCTGCTGAATTCATACCATATAATAAAATACCATCTTGTTCATTTCCTAATTTAATATCATTTGCTATATATTTAATATCCTCATTTATAATCTCAATAATTGGATGACGAACTTGTTTTAAATTTAAACAAGATTTACCATTATTAGTATCCTTTATTATTGGTTTACAATATTTGTATAAAACAGAATTATAAGCATTTGTTGTAGAATAATCAATTATTTCTATATCACTTATAATATTATTAAATATATCCTCATAAGTGCTAAATAAATCTTGACAAAATTTCTTGTATGTTTGAATACATTTATCAGAAATTTCAGTTTTTAATTTTTCAATTTGTGAGTTTATTTTACTAAATTCAGGAAACCATACTCGTAATGTTGAACTACTTGGTGAAACCTTCTTCGTTGTGATTTTATCTAAATCAATATATTCACTATTTCTTTTAAAAATATTAAACCTATTATTTGTAATTTGTAAAAAGTATCCAAAATTATCATTACTTTCTACTTTAAAGAAACCATTGAAATCTTTATCAACATTATTTAGTTCATCTGCTTTTTCTTTAAAACTATTAATATTATTATCTAATATTGTTTGTAATTCATCAATATCTTTAAAAACTCCTTTACAAAATATATGACCATCAATATTATTTAAATTATAATTATTAATACAATCTAGATTTAAATTTCCATTAATAAATTTAATTAAATTTAGTAAATCTCTTGTGTAATTTAATTTATTGAATTTATTAAATTTTGTATCTATATCAACAAATTTATTTAAATCTTTAATAATTTCTAAAAATATTTTAAGTGTTGTATGAATATTAATAAATTCTTGAGGGTGTAATTTTAATAAAAACATTTTTTTTATGTATCTTTCTAAGTCACAAATGTCTTTTAGTTTTTCTCTTAAAATTTCATAAATATATTTATTTCCAATATTAGATTTTAATAACATTAAATCATTATTTTCATAACTATCACTAATTTTATCAATATTATTATTTGGATTTAATAATCTATTTTTAAAAAATCGCTTACCTATATTTGTAGATGAATTATTTAAAATATTCAGTAAAGAACTATATTTAGAATTATCTTCACTTGTAACATCTAATTTGCTAACTAAATTATAACCTAAAATTAATTGATTACTATTTTCAATAATTTCTGGTTTATATAAATTCTCAATAATTCTTTCATTATGAGAATAAGCAAACTCAATTAATTGAACAAAACTAATAAGTAATTCTTGGTTTCTTTCTAATCCAATATATTCCACAGGTGTTAACATACCTATGTTTTTGTATACCCTTTTAAGAAGTTCTATTTGATAATTAATATTTAGAATATCGTTATTATAATCATTAATTTTGTTATGTAATAATTTATTATTAAAATTAATATTATTTTTGATTAAATTAAAATCAATATCATCTCCAAAAATAATAATCTCTTCTGGATTAAATTTTAAAATGATTCTATAAATATTATCAAATAATAGTTTTTCGTCTTTATTCATATCTTCATATAGAAATGATTTCCCTATTGATAAATCAATAACACTTAGAGAAAAATTTAATTGATGCTTCTTTGTTTTTCTATTTTTAAATTTATAAAAATATATTGACATAAGAAATTTAGAGTTATAATCTGCTACATTAGTAATAGTTGTTGTTGGAGATAAAATATCTGTAACCTTTCTATCTTTTTTAGCATTTCCTCCCATTTCATTATCAAATTGTTCTACAATTACAACCGTATATTTATTATTTAATAGAATGTCAACATATTTATCAAGTGAATTTACAGGCCAACCTGCCATTTGATAATTATTTTCTGTTATCCCATCTATATTTTTATTTCTTTTTGAGAATATTACATTTAAAATGTTTACTAAATCTTTTGTTTCTGGACCTAATTTAATTTTATCATTATGACAACTATATATTTCAAAAAATCCTCCTACTTGCATAAGTATTACTGTCTTATCACCATATAGTTTTGTATATTTATTATGTAACTGTATATACTCTTTGAAAATACTGTTATTTTTTGCGACCATTATGGTGCTATTATATATAACTATATAATAATCTTTAAATAGGTTTAAAACCGGAAATCTAATATTTTAAACTAGTTTTGGTATTAAAATATATAAAAAATTTGAAATTTTATTAACCATTATTAGATTAATTTAATTAAAATTTAATATATATATATAAATAATTAATTAAAGTATGTCATTAGAAGATATAAATATAAATTACGAAAGTGATATCAATGAATCAAATAATGATACATCTGAAGATAATATATCCGAAGATGACCAATATGAAAATACTATAAATAATACTGTAATTAATGAAAACAATGGTTTACCGGATGAAGATTTAGATAATATTGATTTTGAGAATATTGGAATGGTTCCTTGTGAAATTTGCGAAACAATGATAAATTTTAATGATTATAATAGTCATGTATCACAATGTGTTAGAAATTATAATTTAAGAAGGGAACGTTTTAATACTCTAAATGGAGTTATTAATTTATTAAATGCCTCATATGATATGAACCGAGGAAATAATATTAATACAATACGAACTCCTCTGGATGAAGAAAATATAAATGATAATGATGTAAATGTAGAATATAATGAAGAGAATGATAATAATGATGAAAATATGGGTAATGTTAATACAGCAGAGGTTAACAATACTGATGTTAATTCAGAGGATGTAGATGTTGTTAATGCTGATAATGCTGTTAATGAAAATAATGATGAACTAGTTGAACCATATGAACAATTTATGAATAGTTTAAGTCCGCTTCCTAATACTCGTAGATTACCTGAAATATTTGGTAGAATTCCTCCTAGTAGGAATGAAAGTGACATGTACTGGATTAATAATATGGGAAGAAGTTTAATAAGAAATTTAGAAATAAATATTGGTAATTTACATAATTTAACAAATGAAAATAATAATACCGAATATGATTTTAATTTACTAATTCAGCAATTAATGGGCGGTGATGTTAAAATTGGTGTTAAAGATTTTAATAAAATTATAGAACCCTTAAAAGAGGATGAGATAAATGATGACGATGAATGCTCTATATGTTTTGATAATTTAAAAGATATTATAAATAATATAAATAATCAAAGCAACCAAAGCAATATAAGAACAAAATTAAATATACCGGTGAAAACAACATGTGGGCATAAATATTGTAGGGATTGTTTATATAAGTGGTTATCAAAAAATAAAAATTGTCCTGTTTGTAATAATAGATTTGAGGAAGATGATAAACCTATGGATGCTATGTCGGATGATATAACTGATGATGATGAAATACCACCATTAATTCCTGGGTCAGATTCAGATACAACTGATGATTTTATACCATCAAACTCATCTTCTTCCAATAATATAAACTATAATGTAAGAATTAACTAAAAAATAATAATTTAATATTTTATAAAAATTGAATTTTTTTATTATTACTTAAAACTTAATTAAATAATTTTAAGTAATTCTTTAAACTCTTAAATGAGTCCTAAATCTTCAAAAAAGAAGAATATAGAACTTAATGCTAATGAGTTTGAAAAATATACCTGGCCTTTAATAGAGAAATATTTTGCACAAGATAAAGGAAAATTTATAATTAATCATATTATATCGTCATATAACGATTTCGTATTTAAAAAAATAGATGATATAATTGAGGGATTTAATCCAATACAAATATATAATGAATACATACCTGAAAAAGATTTATATAAATACCAAATAAATTTAACAGTTAAAAATCCAAAGATATCAAAGCCACTAATCAATGAAAAAGATGGAACTACAAAGATAATGACTCCAATTGAGGCCAGACAAAGAAATTTATGTTACTCTGGAAGTTTATATGTTGATTTATATATATCAGTAGAGTATCTAGAATTAGAAAATGGAGATGAAGATAGTGAAGATAATGAAAAGAAAGACTATAATGTAATTTACAAACATAAAACTTTAAAAAATATTAATTTAGGAAAAATTCCAATTATGGTAAACTCTAATTATTGTATTCTTAAAAATAAGGATGTTTTAATAGATAATAAAAATGAGTGTAAATATGATCATGGAGGTTATTTTATAATCAATGGAAATGAAAAGGTAATTGTCAGTCAAGATAGAATTGCTGAAAACAAAACATATGTCTTTAAAGATAATAAAGTGTCTGCATATTCATATATTGCTGAAATAAGATCTGTTCCAGAAAATATATTTAGTCCTCCAAAACTAACAGTATTAAAATTATCTTCCAAAACATCTCAATATGGGCACTATATTAGAGTAGTAATACATCATATTAAGTTTGATATTCCTCTATTCATTCTATTTAGAGCATTAGGAATAGAATCAGATAAACAAATATTAGAATATATTCTCTATGATTTAGAAGATAGTGATAACTCAAATTTAGCAAAAAAATTAAAAGGATGTATAGAAGAATCAAATAATTGTTTATACACATATGAAGCATTAGAATATTTAAGTAGATATTTAACCATTACTGGTTATCCTAAAGAAATGCTTTCGAATAAAAATAATAAAATAAACATAATTAAAAATATTTTAAAAGATGATTTCTTACCACATGTTGGGTGTTGTTTAAAAAAGAAGGCATTATACTTAGGATTTATGGTATGTAAGTTATTAAAATGCTCATTAAATATGATTCCACTAGATGATAGAGATTCATATATAAATAAAAGAGTTGATACACCAGGAATTATGATGGCAAATTTATTCAGACAATACTATGGTAAAGTTATCAGAGATATGAAAGTAATGATATATAAAGAAATACAAAGTGGTTCTTGGAAAGTAAACAATAACTTTATAAATATCATAAATCAAAGTAATATTTATAAAATTATGAAAAGTTCTATTATAGAATCAGGATATAAATATTCCTTAGCAACAGGTAATTGGGGAATAAAAAATCAGTTAAATAAATCAAAGCAAGGTGTAGCACAAGTATTAAATAGATTAACATATATTGCTACATTATCACATTTAAGAAGAGTGAATACACCTATGGAAAAAAATGGTAAATTAATTCATCCTAGAAAATTACATAATACTCAATGGGGTATTATATGTCCCTCTGAAACACCAGAAGGTGGTTCAATTGGGCTAGTTAAGAATTTATCAATGATAGCAACCATAACTGTATCTTCAGACTCTAGAAATTTAAGAGAAAAATTAGTAAAACTAGATGTTAAACACTTTGAGGATAATGCGGAATATTTAAAAAAATTAAATAAGAATACAAAAATAATAATTAATGGTGATATTATAGGTTACCATTTAGAGCCAAATTATCTATTTACAAAATTAAAACAATTCAAGAGAACTGGTATAATTAATATTTACACATCAATTGCTTGGTTATATCAGGAAAATCAAATATTAATTAATACTGAATCTGGTAGATGTATTCGCCCAACATATATTATTGATAATAATAAATTAAGATATGATAAAAATGATGTTTTAAATATTTTAAATAATGATATTAGCTTTTATGACCTATTTGATATAAAAAAATCAATTGATGGAGATAATGATAATATTTATGATAAAGATTCTTTAAAAGAAAACTCAATTATAGAATTTTTAGATACAGAAGAAAATAATACAACATTAGTTGCCATTAATTTTAAAGATTTATCTAAGGGATTTAAAGGACATACATTCCCAAAGAAATATCAATATTTAGAAATTCATCCTTCATTAATATTAGGTTTATGTGCAAGTAATATTCCATTTCCAGATCATAACCAAGCACCTAGAAATACATATCAGTCTGCAATGAGTAAACAAGCAATTGGTATATATGCCTCAAATTTTAGAAATAGAATGGATACCTTAGGTAATATTCTTAACTACCCACAAGTACCATTAGTAAGAACAAAAATATCAGATATAACAAAATGTAATGAATTACCATATGGTAATAATGTAATTGTAGCAATTGCCACATTTACTGGATTTAATCAAGAGGATTCTATTATGATTAATAAATCTGCGGTTGATAGAGGGTTCTTTAACTCAACATTTTATAGAACATATAAAGACCAATGTAATAAAAATCATTCAACTGGTGAAGAAGAGGTATATTGTATACCTGACCCAGATAATACTAAAAATATGAAACCTTTTAATTATGATAAATTAGAGAAAAATGGATTTGTAAAAGAAAATACTTATGTACAGAATAATGATATAATTATTGGTAAAACTATGCCATCTAAAATTAATACGGATTCTAAAGTTTATAATTTTAAAGATAATAGTGTAAGTTTAAAACAGAATGAATATGGTTTTATAGATAAAAATTTTAGCAATAATGAGTATTTTAAGAATGTAAATAATGATGGATATAAGTTTAGTAAAATTAAAATTAGAAATATTCGTATACCTACTATTGGAGATAAATTATCATCAAGACACGGACAAAAAGGTATTATTGGTATGATATATACCCAAGAAGAAATGCCTTTTACAAAGGATGGTATTGTTCCAGATATAATTATTAATCCTCATGCTATTCCAAGTAGAATGACCATAGCACAATTACTCGAATGTATTATGGGTAAAGCTTGTTTATCTGTTGGTACTCGTGGTAATGCTTCTGCATTTATCCATAAAAATAAAAATGAAAAAAAAGATGATTTTGCAAAGATTTTACAAGATTCTGGATATGATAAGCATGGCAATGAAGTTATGTATAATCCAAGAACAGGTGAACAAATTGATACTAATATATTTATTGGACCTACATATTATCAAAGATTAAAACACATGGTGTCAGATAAAGTACATTCCCGTTCTGCTAATGGACCTATTATTTTACTAACACGACAACCAGCAGAAGGTAGAGCGCGTGAAGGTGGATTAAGAATGGGTGAAATGGAAACTGAGTGTATGTGGGCTCATGGTAGTCAAGGGTTCTTAAAGGAAAGATTCATGGAATGTTCTGATAATTATAGATTATTTGTGTGCAAGAGTTGTGGTAATGTAGCAAATGTAAATCCATCAAGTAATATAGCAATATGTAAAAAATGTAATAATACTACAAATTTCTCACAAATTAGAATACCATACGCCTGTAAACTATTATTTCAGGAAGTACAATCTTTATCAATTAATACTAAATTCTTAACACAATAAATTTAATTAAATAAAAGGATAAAAAAAAAATTTAATTAAAATAAATAATGAATAAAGAACAACTATTATTATATTATATTATAGGATATTTATTATTACTTATATTTTGGGTATGTGCTTGGAATATTATAGATTCATGTTTAGAAAAAGTTACTAATAATAATAAATTTTTGAGAAATAATAAAATGTTATTTAATTTATTTTTATTAGTATTGATAGCATCTATATTAATGAAACATTATGACTATAAATTTAATATTAATAGTTAAATATTAATAGTTAAAATATTATAATCTATTACCTTTATTATTTCTATTTACTTTATTAAGTTTTATTTAAATAAATAAAGTTTAATATTAGTATAGTAAATGTGTGGTATAACAGGTATTATATCAAAAGATGGTATAAATAAAAATTTAAATGAAGACCTTTATGAAAGTATGCTTAACATACAACATAGAGGTCAGGATGCCTGTGGATATGTAATAAATAATAATAATAATATGGAAATATTTAAAGGAAATGGTTTAGTTAAGAATGCGATTGATTTTAATAAATTAATAAATATTCATTCAGAAATAGCAATTGGTCATACTAGATATCCAACAACAACAAGTAAATCAATTGATGAAAATCAACCATTCCATATGAAAACAAAGTATGGATTAGATATTTCAATAGTTCATAATGGTAATTTATATGATTTCCAACATATTAAATTTAAATTAATGAATGAAGGTTATAATTTTATATCAAATTCAGATTCTGAAACAATGTTATATTATATTTGTGATAAAATAGATAGTTTTTTATTGGAAGAAGGTATTGATATGAATTCTAAATTTTTTTTAGATTTTTTAGATTTGGGTGGATATGACACTTTATTAGATACAATAATTATTAAAACAATAAAAGATGTAATAGAAACATTTAAGGGAGCATTTAGCATAATACTACTTATTAATAATTATGGATTAGTGTGTTTTAGAGATAAGTATGGTATTCGACCATTATGTTATGGTTCAAATAATAATAATATATTAGTATCATCAGAAAGTATTTCACTTGATGTATTAAATTATGAAAATATTAAAGATGTAGAAAAAATACTTATTTTAAAGAAAAATAATAAAATAATTGAGGAAGAATATAATTTTAAATTAACACCATGTATATTCGAGTATGTATATTTAGCAAGACCAGAAACAACTATTAACAAAATTTCTGTTTATCAAGCAAGAATTAATATGGGATATTATTTAGCAAAAATAATAAAAAAAAATATACCTCCGGATGAATTTGATAATATTCACACTATAATTCCAGTACCAGACTCTAGTTTAATATCAGCAACAAAATTAACAGAGGAATTAGGAATACCTTTAAAATTTGGAATTATTAAAAATAGATATATAGATAGAACTTTTATAATGAAAAATCAAAAAGAAAGGCAGAATAGTATTAAAAGAAAATTATTCATAGTTAAAAGAGAGGTAAATAATAAAAATATAATAGTAGTAGATGATAGTATAGTTCGAGGAAACACATGTAAACATATTATAAATGAGTTAAGAAACTCAGGAGCAAAAAAAATATATTTTGTTAGTTGTTCTCCACAAATAAAATATAAAAATCTATATGGTATAGATTTACCAAAAAAAGAGGAGTTAATAGCATATGAAAGAAATGATGAAGAAATTAGTAGTGAAATTGGAGCAGATAAAGTAATATACTTAAATATTGAGGATTTAAAAAATAGTTTACTAACAATAAATCCAGATATAGAAAATTTTGAGTTATCTGTATTTAATGGTGCATATATATCATAAATTTAAATTTTTTTTGTTATAACCTAAATTTAAATAAATTTATTTTTAATTTTTTTTAAATTTTTATTTCATAATTTAAAAATGAGTAATAATAGTAACAAGGCGATGAAAGATACTCCAAAAATATGGAATGATACAGAAGTGAAATTATTGAAAAAATGGGGAGAACAAGCAGCTTCATATAGAGTTCTACATAATAGAGCATATCGTAAATATAAATATTTAACAGCTCTATTTACTATACCAGTTATTATAATATCTACTTTAACTGGTACTGCAAATTTCTCACAAGGTACCATTATTCAGATATATCCCTCGTTTGATTTATATTTACCCCTAGTAATAGGAGCACTAAATTTAATATCCGGTATAGTTACAACAATCGGTCAATTTTTAAGAGTAAGTGAATTAAATGAAGCAAATAGAAATGCTAGTATTTCTTATGGTAAATTTGCTCGTAATATATCTACTGAATTATCATTACCACCTAATGAAAGAACATATAGTGGTTTAGATTTTATACAAATATGTAGAAATGAAATGGATAGATTAATTGAACAATCACCTGAAATTGGAATGAAAATTATTAATAAATTCGAACAAAATCGTAAATTTAAACATATTATTAAACCAGAATTAATTAATATTAGTCCAATTGAGGTTTATAAACCAAGTAAAGAAGAAAAAGCAAAAGAAATGGTTGCAGGAGCAGCTAGTAAATTTAGAAATAAGTTCCTAACAAATAAATTAACTGATTTAGAACCAAATAAAGATTCAAGTAGTAAATTTACAGAATTCTCGAATAAAAGAAATGTTGAGTTAGAATTGGCTGAACTTCGAGATAATAAAGTAGCAAATAATCTAAAAACTAAAAGTAAAGTAAGTGCTATTTTTGAGAATAATAATGAAACTAGTGAGAATAATTTAATACCCGATATGAATAATATTAAAAATAAATTTAAAGAAATAGAAAATAAGGGTATAAATGATTATGCAGAAGTAAAAAAATCTCCTCCAAAAAAAATATCATTAACTGATTTAGTTACAAATGATAATATGAATATAATAAAAAAAGAGAAACAAAGAGAATTAGAGTTACAAAAATCAGAAGTTCCCGATAATAGTGTTATTATTGATGTTGATTTATTAAAAGAAGATTTACTAAAAAATATAGATGAAACATTAGAAAAAGCAGATTTAGATAAAGAACAAGAAAATCAAATTATAGAGGATATTAGTAAAAGTTATAAAAAAAAAACTAGCTCAAAAAAGAAGAAAAAATCAAAAAGAACATTAGTTGATACAACTAACGCTACTATTATTGATGATGAACCAGAGCCTGAACCCGAACCAGAACCTGAACCTGAGCCAGAACCTGAACCTGAGCCAGAGCCAGAACCAGAACCCGAGCCAGAACCCGAGCCAGAACCAGAGCCTGAACCAGAACTAGAAGCTGAACCAGATAACTTAATTTTAGAAGATTCAGATGATGAAAGTGAAAATAGTGAAAATACAGATGTAACAGGTAATACTACTGATAGTAATGAAACTGATGAAACTGATGATACAGAAATAATAGATGATACAGAAAATACAGAAAATACAGAAAATAAAATTAATAAATAATAAATAAAATATAATAAATAATTAAATAATAATGATAAATATATCACAAGATACTTTATTAATAACAATATTAGTAGGAGTATTAGCAGTTTATACAATAATAACTCTTGATAATAAAAAAAAAGAAATGTTTACTGAATCATCGCAACAATCTACTAATACCAATACTAATACTAATACCAATACTAATACCAATACCGATACCAATACCAATACCAATACTAATACTAATTCTAATACTAATACCAACACTAACGCCAACACTAACGCCAATACTAACGCCAATACTAATACCGCGGAAGGTAATGGTTCAGGCGATGCTGGATCTAATACAGATGGTGTAACGGAAGAATCAAAGCAAGATATAGTCCAAACAAATGATAAAAAAACAACAGTTGTTCATAATCATTATTATGGTGGTAATAAACAGTTAGCTAAATTTATGAATGAATTAATAAAAAAACAAAATGAAGGAGAAAATTCTCAACAGAATAACTTGGTAGACCAAGGTATGTGTTCAGAACTAAATAATAAATTAAAAACAAAAACATTAGCAGAAATACAAAATAATAGAGTTCTATCAGATTTAAAAAATAAATGCGATAAATGGCAATTCTCTCAAAATACTTGTAAAGTACAACCACCATTATCACAAACAGCTCTATTAGGAACATTATTAACAGATGCCAAAAATACAACATATGGTAGTTTACTTCCAAAAATAAAAGCATCATAATATAAATAAAATATATTATATGTAAAATATATTAGAAATACAAATTAAATAATATAAATTAAATAATACAAATTAAATATTTAACTTATTTAATACATTTTCAGAAGCAACTTGTTCTGCCTTCTTTTTTGTATCAGATTTTCCAATACCTAAAATATGATTATTATCATCCTTAATTACTATAGTAAATATTTTTTTACCATCTTTAATTTCAATATTATTTTCATAAAATGTTGGTGTTTTCAGATATGTATGTTGATAGTATTTAATTAATTTATCCTTATAATTATTATTTTGCTTTATAAGTTCCGCGAAATCAACATAGTCTTCTATTACATTAATAATCCATTTTTCTGCTACTTGGAAACCTAATCCAATTACATTATTAATATTAGTTTCATTTTCTTTAATTGTATTAAAATCCATAAATATAGCACAAATAAAAGCTTCAAAAATATCCTCTAAAATTTTATAATTGTTTCTACCACCAGATTCCTCAATTTGTTTAGAAATTATAAGCCATTTATTTATTCCAATATGGGTAGATAATTCAGATAACATATATCCATTTACTAATTTACTTCTCATTTTTGTTAAAAATCCTTCATTTTGGTCAGGATAACGGTTATATAAATAATTTGCAACAGTTGTACTTAAAACTGAATCCCCTAGAAACTCAAATCTTTCATTTGATTCCTCTTGTAATGGTAAGCAATTATCTGGACAATTCTGATTTCCACTAATAAAATTCTCATTCTTTCGTGTTACATAACTTTTATTAACTAATGCCTTTCTATATAGATTAATATTTAAACAATTTAAATTTATACCAAAACTAGTTAATATATTATTTACATCTTCTTCTGTAATTAAAATATTTCTATCATTGTATGGTGTTTCTTCGTCATTATTTAAATTCATTCTATTTAATAATTACAATTTATGTCTAAATATTTTTCAAATTTTAAAATAATAATTCTATTATTTTGGTTGCTGTTTTATTTCCAATTCTTCTAGTTTTATTATTTTTTATATTAATTGTAATATTAGATAACATACTAATTTTCTCCACATTATCATCATATGTATTTAAATGATTAATTAAATTACCCATTGTCTTAAATTGCTTAGTTAATTCTTCCGCGATTGATGTAGATACACCTGGTATTTGGCAAAGATATAGAGTAAGTATATTATCACGATTAATATTATCTTTCTTTCTTTTTTTTAGTAAACATGATATATCAATAGTATTATTATTTTTATTAAAATATTTATCTGGATTTTTTAACATTCTATTAACCAGTTCTTCTAAAATAAATATTGTTTCATCTGTATTAATAGTTGTAAATGTTCCAAAATTATTACATAAAGATGTATTTAATATAGCACTTAATAATATATCTCCTCTTAAATTATTAATTTGTAAATTATTATTAAGACCTATAAAACCCTTAAAATACTCAAAAATATAACAAATTTTAATATTACTATCGTATGCATGTAACATTCTTTGTTTTTGTTCGTGATATCTATTATCCTTTATGGAGTCGCTCAAATCTCTCATTGTTTTTCTCTCAAATATGTAATGTATTTTATCATTATACTTGATTATAATATCTCCTATATCTAAATTTTCATATTTAAATAAATCAATATAATTAATTTTACTTGAAAAATATTCTTTAATTTTAGTCTCTCTATTATCTATGATTACCTCCATTATAAATTATTATAACTATTATAAATTATTATAAATTATTATTCTTATATAAAAAATTAAATTAATATAATATAAATAATGTCTAATTCGAATGAAGAAGATAATAAAGATTTAATTGAATTATATTTTAGTAAAACAGATAAAAGAAAAAACAAACCAGGTATTACACCAAAATCATTTTATTTACCAAATAGACCAGGTTTTGTAGATAGTATCCGTGATAACTATAAAGATTACATATTAAAAGATAAAGATGATGATGAAGATTTAGATTCAGAATTTACTGATTTATTCCCTCATCAAAAGTTTGTAAGAGATTATTTACAAGAGGAATCCCCATCAAGAGGTCTATTATTATTTCATGGTTTAGGTGTTGGTAAAACTTGTGCCTCTATTGCTTCTGCGGAATTACTATTAAATAATAGAAATGTTACAGTTATGCTTCCAGCATCATTAAAAAAGAATTATGTTAATGAGGTTTTAAAATGTGGTCATAAATATTATACTCCTGAAAAGCATTGGAGATTTATTCCTAAAAAAACATTAGCAGACTTAAAAAAAATAAAGAAATTAAGTATTGTTGATGAATCAATAGTAAAAAAAAATAAAGGATTATGGTATGCTGTTGAGGGTAAAGAATCTAATTATAAAAATTTAGGAGATACACAAAAAGAGCAAATAATGTTACAATTAAATAATATTATTGAAAAAAAATATAATTTCTTACACTACAATGGTATTACAAATAAAAGATTAAATGAGTTAACTGATGATAGAAAAATTAATATGTTTGATAATAATATTGTAATTATTGATGAAGTTCATAATTTTATTTCAAGAGTAATTAATGGAAGTAGAATAGCAGAAAGATTATATATGGATTTATTGGAAGCTACAAATTGTAAAGTATTGTGTTTATCAGGTACTCCTATAATTAATAAACCATATGAGATTGGATTATTAATAAATTTACTAAAAGGATGGACAAAAATATATGAATTTTCTACAAAGGAAAATATTGATGAAGAACAACTTGAAAAAATAAATAAATTAATGAAAACAAGTAAATATGTGGATAATTTTTCATATGATTCTTTGGATAAAATATTAAGAGTTGAGTTATTACCGCCAAACTTTGTTAAAGAAGATAGAAAATCTAGTTCAATGAAAATAAAATACTTTATTACAAAATCAAATGATGATAAAAGTAGATTAGCATTACTCTTAAAAAATTTAAATTCTGATTTTAATTTCAAACTATTAGAAAAAACTAAAAAATTTACTGCTTTACCATCAAATGAAGATAAATTTGAGAAATTATTTATTAACTATGATAAACAAC
>Ga0181419_1000031_pt1 | contig 43217 bp, 59 predicted proteins | sample 42SPOviralmetaG_FD_130144 | JGI IMG/M metagenome (GOLD analysis project Ga0181419, IMG submission 130144) | Marine viral communities from the oligotrophic San Pedro Time Series (SPOT) site, San Pedro Channel, CA, USA - 42 SPOT_SRF_2013-04-24 | ecosystem: Environmental > Aquatic > Marine > Strait...
TCGTAATAATTTTTCCGAGGTTTCGGTGTTATCTTGGTTCGAGGGATTCGAGACACGGGCTGCGTACGCAATAAGTTCTTGGAGATCGTTACCGACATAGAGTTCCTCCGGTGGTTTACTATAGCTAATTAATCTAACTGTCATTTAGGTATTCCCATTACATAATTTTCTGCACAGTCTTCAGCGTATCTTTCACTATGCTCGTATAAAGATCGCGATTCAATAAGTTGTTCATGTTCCCACATATCTACATAATAACCGTGTGAATTTTTCATTACGTATGCTTTACGGTGACTAAATTCATCATCACCCCAATATGTGCTTAATTCTATTCTGTCATTACTTTTTGTACGTACCATACTTGATCAACATCCTTCTGATAATTTTCTCCAAATACTTCTTGAATAGCCTTTTTTACTGATGGAACTTCACAATCATGACCAATAATATAACCACCGACTTTTATTTTTGGCAGCCATTTTTGCATATCAATTTTACAAGATGGATATGAATGATCTGCATCGATAAAAACAAAATCTAATGTTGCATCAGGAGTTTTTTCTGCAGCTTCAATTGTAGTCATATTCATAATCATACCATTTTTATAATTACGCACTTTTTCATTTACTTCTTTTTTCATTTTGGCATATGCATCTCTATTTACACCCATCCAAGAATCTACACCAAAAAGAATTAAATTTGGATGTGTATCTAAAAGATGGAAAAATAAATAACCTGATTGCACGCCAAGCTCTGCGCCAAACGTAAGATTGTTTTCTTTAATTAATTTATCGACAACACTTCGCCTTGATTGTTCATAGTCTGGAAACTTTTCTCTTCCAGTACCACCTAACATTTTATCCATTTAAAGCCCATTCCCTATCTTTACAAGCTTGACATTCACCGCACGGTATTTCAATTAATTTATCACATGAATTTGTCATATGCATAATATCTATAATATCATATTTAATGTATTTTTTTATAATATCTGTCCTATATAAATTAAAATATGGTTGATGTATTTTGACATCGCTTATTATTTGATTACGAAAGTCTATGCGATCATTTCCATTCATCATTGTATGACGTGTATCATTAAGTATATGTTTTGCTATCTTACTTGTGCCAGCATAAAAATCAGTTAGTTTAAACTTATCAATAGCACGAATATATGTTTGAATATGATTTACTCCATAAGTGCTATCAGTGTAATGTGTTATACGATCTGATTTAAATTTAGTAAGTACTTTAGCTGCATTTTTATGAGCTACGGTATTACGTGATCTAATATCATTAGTTATACAAACAATATGTTCTTTGGTTTCATTCAGTAATTCGTATAGCAACATTGTACTATCCATACCACCGGTGAAGCCAAGTCCTATCATAATTTAAAGTCCTTAAACTTTGACATATTTTCATGAGCTTCTGTCTTATCAAAAACTGGTGTATCATCTGTCAATGTTTGTTCATTTTCATCAACATCAAATAATCTCATCTTTGATCGATCTACGCCTATCACAAATCTCTTATATGATGTAGGATCATTATATCGATTTTTCAATTGTTTAACCATCATTTGACCTTGTTTTTCTAATTCTTCTGTAGAAATAAGGGCAAACATTAGATCTGCTGTAGCGGGTAATCCAAAAGACTCGGACGTATCTTCAAGCCCAACATCCGAATTACCATAACCACTACGAGTCGTTTGCGTTGCAGAGAAGATCGGTACGTCGAACTCGACCGCAAGACCACGTAACTCTTCAGCAATTGCTTTAATGTAAGTGTATGAATTAATCGATCCTCCCATTGCCTTCATACGAGATGATGCACATATGTTCAAGTAGTCAATAAAAATAATATCAGGTGTAAATTGTTTTTTAAGTTTTAGTTCATTTAACAATGCACGAAAATGTCCAGAATGTGCAGAGCCAGTTGGGTATTCTTTAACAATTAATTTACCTGCTGTTTTACGGGCTAAATCTTGAACCTTTGTAATAAACATTTCATTCGATAGATTGGGTAACTGATCAATAGGCGTATTCAATAGATTAGCATCAATACGTTCAGCGATACGTTCTTCAGCCATTTCCATTGTAATGTATAGAACATTACGACCTTCTACAAGAGCACCACTAGCAACATGACACATGAATAGAGACTTGCCAACGCCAGTACCTGCGAGAGCAATGTTAAGTGTTTTACTCGGTACACCACCTTTTGTAATTTTGTTGAAATATTCGAGATCAAATGGAATCCTATCTTCTTCTTTGTGGTAAAAATCAAAGCGATCTTCAGCATTCTCTACATAATCGTGACCGACATTTGTATCAAATGCAACTCCAAGAGCTTTACTTAATAAATCTGGTAAAGCACCCTTCGTAAGGGACTCATGTTTACCATCAATAATAGTAATTGATTCCATTACTGCATTATATATTGCTCTATCTTGACACCATTTTTCTGTGGTATCAAGTAACCATTGATCATCAATCTTTTCTTTTGAAAATAGATTAGGTAGAATATCAACAGCAATGGTATATTGTTCACCAGTCAATCGATCTGTCTGATCTAATTCAATTTTAAAAGATTCAGATGTTGGCAGTTTATTATATTTAGCAACAAACTTACCTGCTTCTTTAAATAATATACGATAGACACCTTCAAAGTAATCTGGTTTTATGAATGGCAATACTTTACGCATATATTGCTCATCTGTTAATAGATTACGTAGGATTGTCTGTTCAAGATTTGTCTGCAAGTTTCCCGTCTTCTCTCATCTGCGCTCGAATCTCAGTGGCCGAAATACTGTGCATATCAGCACCAAGATCATGCTCGGTAAATGTGTAACCAACACCACGACCATATCCAATGTCAACGATGTTTGGTACAACCATTATAACATAATCTTCATCAATTGTAAACCCATGCATGAATAATTCTGCAATAATTTTTTCTTTTACAGTTTCAATATCAAATGGATTATCATCTTGACCTGGCACTCGAGAGTTTGCCTCTCTCTTTTCAGGTACCTGTCTAATCATAATTGCAACTTGACCTGTCATGGAATGGCATTTTTTAAATAACTCTGTATGAGCAGGGTGCCAAGGTTGCCAACGACCAAGCATTTGAACTGTAGGATTTAGTGGATTAAATTGCATTATTCTCCACCTGTAATGAATACCCACTGAACACCTGTTTCAGGAGAATCACCAACCTTTGAATTGCCAGCTTTCGACCAATCAACTTGAGCAATTGTTTTAATTTGATTATTGATTTTGGCCCAGCTTTCAACATCTTCGGTTGTTTGAGTAGAATAAACATATTCTGTAGTTGGCTTATCATTATGATCCATATATTGATGCATACCATAACCTAATAATCCTAGTATAATTGCTGCTTCCATTTTATCTCTCCATATATTTCTTAATAAGTGGTAATAATTGTGAATGAGTATCATCAAACCATTTGGCTACATGATAGTCACATGTTGGCGGATCTTCAAACATTTTATTCGTGTCATCATATCTACCTTCTTTAATAGTGTCCATCCAAACTGTAAAATCTGGATCAAATTGTTTTCTTGCTGCTTCTGTTGGACAAACAAAATCTGTAACAGTAATTTTACCTGCCATTACAGCACCATCTGCTAAATGCCGCATTCTTAATGCTTGTCTCATTCTTCCTTCAGGACTAAAGTCCCATTTATTCATATCAGGTCCTTCGTAATAAGAACGAATTTTATCAGCATTAATCCATACTGCACTCAATAAATTGGCGAGTGGTTCTGCTAGTGTAGTTTTTCCTGAGCCAGGCAAACCAAAAATTAAAATTTTCATTTCTTCTCTCGCACTTGAATACTGCCATCATTATTTTCAATTGATGCATGGATAATTTCTTCTAAGATTTCACCAACAACCAATTGAAGATCTGGATTATCAATTGTTAAAGTATTATCTGGAGTTTCAATTATCTGAAAATTATAAGTTAAGACTCCTTCATCAACTTCATTAAAACTAATTGTACCAACTTCAATAACTGTTTCGATAAAGTTACCTTCTAAGATTCTAATATGCCAATTTTGCGCATACTCAGGACCAGGAACTAGCTGATAAGTTTCGTTTTCTTTATGCTTCTTGTATGTCGAGATCATTATCTTCTTTACCACCAATCATAAATTTTTCTCTAACATAATCTTTAAAATCAGTTTCTTCTAATATCGGTAACCAAAATTCTTCTGAGAGGGTGTCTTTTTCTCGAACTTTTGGGTCCAATAATTCTCCAGTAGTACGATCAACCCTACAATACCAACCATTAGAGGGCTTAGCAACATAATTGCCAGACATAGCAACATCCAAAAGACCACTATAGGACTGCACACCACCGTCCCAACTAACAGAAATAGGAATTTTAGACTTTTCTTTAACATACCTTGATTTCTCCACGTTAACGACAAAATGGTAACCTTTGATTTCAGTACCTACTTTATCTTGTTGACGACCAATAATCCAAATATTATCTGCTGAATAATATATACCTGTACCACCAGAAACTACAGCTTTTGGAAATAAACCAATCTCCATATATGTATGATTTACCGCGATGAGTGGTATGTCTTTCATATTTAGATACGGCGTAGTCATGCGAAATAAGCCTTTAAGTGACTTAGCACGAGACATATCTGCTACAGACTTTTCGCTAATAGCATCATCTAATTCTTTCTTTGATGCCAAGTTACCAACTGAATCAATAACAATAATAACTTTGTCATTACGATCGAGTTCTTCAAGTTGTGCAATAATATCAAACTTAAGTTCTTCTACATTAGCAATAGGTGTATGCAACACGCGAGAAGTATCGATATTATATTGTTTGAAATATGCTTGTGGTGAACCAAACTCAGAGTCATAAAATAACATAACAGAATCTGGATATTTTTTCATATATGCTGCAGCCATAATAAGTGCGAATGATGTTTTAAAATGTTTTGATGGACCTGCAAGTACTGTAAGGCCAGGTGCCAAACCTCCATCGATAGAACCAGATAATGCAACATTAAGCATAGGTACATCTGTCGGTACCATATCCTTTTCGTTGAAGAACTTCGAATCTGCAAGGATTTCTGATTCTTTTACCTTGCTGTTCTTCTTTAGTTTATCCATAATACTCATATAAAACTCCTTTTAACTGGTCAATTATACCATATTCTCATCTATTTGTACATTAGATTTTAACTCTGGGATTGAATTAAATAAATTTTCTTTTCGAATGATATCGATTTTATGCGAGATAATTTCTAATTTTATAGAACCATCACAATCTTGCGGAGTTTTCAGTTGCGCAATAATTTGTTGTAGTTTTTCTTTCATGTTAAAATTATATTGCAATCTATAATCCAAAATCATATTCATTATATCAGATAAAGTTTTTTGTTTAGCAGCATTATTCATAACACTAATATTATAATGCGCAGGTGAATGCAGCATATTGAATCCTATTTTATCAATTCGTATTCCTATATTAACTAAATGATCTATAATATTACGCAAGCGGTGTACATTCATAACACTAACTGTTATAGAAGGTGAAGGCTCAATGCCTGCTGCAATAACTTCTTTTAGATTTTCTTCAACTTTATTCCACTGAGTACCTGAGCGAATAATTTCGGCTCTTTCATGTATCTCATCAATACTTGGCCATAAGCGCACATCAAATTTTTTCCAATAATCAAAGACATGCTTATTACCTCTTTTTAGAGTAGACATATTGGTATTGTATTCTAATACAACATCGTGTCTGCCTAATCTATCAAGTTCACTTAGTATATACCAATGTTCGTCCATTAAAAGCGGCTCTCCGCCTGCAAAATATATCCTTTTTACCTTAAAAATATTTTTATCAATTAAATTATAGATATTTGATTCTTTATTCTTAAGAATCTTATTATTATAAGGTCTACCAAGTTTTTTTGAATCTGGTATCCAAGATGAACTAAATTCTGGCCCACAACTTCGACATTTAAAATTGCATAAATTACTAAATCTAAAGTCCCAATGTAATAGATTTAAATCGGCAATAGGTGATTTAATCTCTGCTAGCTCTTTAGCAAATTTTTCATTACTATGTTGACGATTACTACTTACACCAGTTTCTTCTTTCGAAAAACAACGTGTGCAAATCTTAGGCTTTTTACCATCTAAAAACTGTTGGCGTAAGTTAACCATACGAGGACTATTCCATATATCCTCTATTGGCTGATTATTTAAATCACCAATTACATAGTTATTAGTAGATACGCAACATGGTACGACTTCGCCGTTTGGATTTAGATTGACATGCACCCACGGTAATACACATATATTATGCGAAGAATGCTTCAAGCGATGCTCCGTATTCTTCTTTCTCTGTCCATTTTTTTCCTTGCCAATGAGGATATGATTCACGAGAAAGATGAACTGACTGAGGTTTTTCCATTGCTTCGTAACTTAATTGACCAATAGGATTTAATAATGGTTGAGTCCACTCGTAAACTTGTGTGTGAGACTTTAATCTTTCATTAAATGCATTACGAACCTCATCACGTTGTTGCCACTTTCCAAAAAATGGTGTGCCTTTATACCATCCAGTTTTTGGAATTTTACGAGCTTCATCTTCAATAGGTAGTGGTTCCCATGCTGTGACATTTGCTTTATGCAGTGCTCGTATACGATCGACTTCTTTTCCATATCTATCAGCTAATTTTTTAGCTTCTTCGACTGGATTATCAAATCTACATAAATGATGACGTATATCAATATTACCAAAATATGTTTCTATATTATCATACTCTCCGCCTTCAGGAATAAACTCTTCAAATCCTCTATTAATAGATCCATGAAGTGTAGAAAATGGTACAGATATATTCTCCCATCCGGGACGGTACATACATATCGCATGACTATCGCCGAATGCAATATTTCTATATCTCTTAATCGTATTAGGATCTATTGTTTCGGCTTCACCTTGTAGTTTTCTAAGATTTTCCCAATGCACATTATTCCATTGCATATTTTTTTTCTGTAATCTATCAAGGAACATAGAAGCATAATCAGGAAAGTCAACAATGATCGATTTGATTTTACCATTAAAATGTGATAAAGCAGAAACAAATTGAGTATTTGCATATGCTTCGATACCACCAAATAAATTTAAATTGCCACTCCAATCAGATCCATGATAGAAATAAATTTCTTCATACGGGGTATAATCAGTAATTTTGTTACTGACTAAATTAACCGTTACATCCATACCAGCTTCGCTAAGCTGATCTGCATAAATTATTGCTTGCGCAGCTTTATGCGAATGTATTTTGTTCGAGATTGGTCCCAGACCCGTGAGTAGTATTTTTTTCATCTTTAGTCCACTTTCTATATGAATCAACTCTATCGTATATAGTATCATCGTTTAGTACTGGTTCAGTACCTACATTCCAAAATAAGATGTCCCTATCAGTATTTTTAGGGATATAACGCCATGCTTTTCCATCATATGTGTTTATGCTTGGGAAGGGCGGCAAGCCTTCTTTAATTTCTTTAGTAAATGGTTCAGGCGCAGATATAATATTGCTATGTCCAACTTCGCCTTCTTTCATATTACGAGCAACAGCAACAGCATGAAACTTAGCGTTTGGCCACGCGATCTGTAATGCTCGATGAAGTACGCCTGTAGATACTACGGTCCATACTTCTTCTGGTTCTGGTATTGTTGCAGCTACCTTTACGATGCCTGCCGTAACGCGTTCGTGCTTTAAACCTAACGGGATAAAAAATGCATCTTCTTTGTCTCTTGCCCATTTTTCTGCTATCCTATTAAGATTAGGCATGGCAGCAACACGATGAAACTCGTAGTCAGCACCCCGTTCAATACAACAAGCCTGATGATGAGAGATTCTTTTTGAGGAGGGCATAAAAAGTTTAACGCGTTTTCCTCTTCGTTTGGCCACATCCAAAAGCGAAACCCCTGCCAAACCAGTGCGAGGCTGAACATAAACAAGAGTGGAGTGATTAAGACCAGATATAAGACAATCGCCACCGCGAACCTTTGATCCAGTAATGAGATCATCTCGTACAACTCGTACACCATTATATGTCTCCACTATTGGAGCAGGGTTAGGATCTATCCAACTACCTGCTAAATTGAGATAATATTCTTTTGCTTCTTGACGCGATGTAACACCATCTAAAAGCAAAGCCTGAACATCTTTATTAATATTATCGATTACGTGTTTATCGTGTGACATAAGTATATTATACCAAATTATGCTAGGAATGTAAACCTTTTTTTAGAGAAAAATTACGTGGATAAATCCATTCATATGGAATTTTCTTTGTAGTAGATTTGACTCCATGTTTAATAAATAAATGTTTACACCACATACAAGCTTTATCTTCAATATTAATATTATATTGCCGCTCCATAGGATTATCTTTATGCGCAGCTAAAGTATTAAATTGTTCTACTAACCATTTTGCTTGGTCATTAATAGGTTCGTAATTACCATTTTCATCTAATTCAAATTTTGTTTTACCGAATAAGTTTTTTCCACCAAATATTTGCCATAACCCATAAAACGATAATGTTCCTGGCGTGACCCACGATTCTGGATCAACGAGATCAGGTCTTGCCATAGCTATGTGACGAGATAGATTCTTATATGGATACATAACGTTTCTAAATCCGTATTTTTCTTTCGTATGTTTCTCAAGTTTAGATGCCAATTCCATCATTTTTAATGGTCGATTTGATTGCAAAAGCGGATAACAATCTTTTGCGATTTGTTGTGGTGTTTCACAAAGCCATTCTTTTACCTTAGTACCTTTAGGATAATATACCTGAAATAAATCTGATCTTGCATGTCTTTCTGTAATAAATCTATTTTTCATGGCATCAATACCATGATCTCGTAATGTTCTAAAAGTCAACCAATGTTCATTACTAAACGACCAAACAATAGTATGATGTAAAAGTTTTTCTACATCCTTTTCATGTTTCATTTCTTCAACATAAGGCATCTCATCCCAGTGTAAGCGATGGGAAAATTGTTGTGGATTTGATTTAAGCAAAGGTTCTTCTCTTACATCATACGCACGACAAAACTCGAAGAACTTTTGCATTCGTTCTTCGAGTGACCATTTTTCTAGAAGATGGTTTGTAACTTTACCTTTTTTTAATATTGGTTCTGATGTGTTTCTATATACAATTGAATTATCATCTGATCCCATAAAAGATTCTAGTGTAGCGTTATACATCTTTTCTTATATTCTTCTACAGAAATACCAACTTCATTGAGAACTGTATCATCTGATGGATGATGTTTGCGGTTATTAAAAGTTTCAACTAAACCTAATTCTAACATAGCTTTCTGTCTACCAAATGGATGATCTTTAATTTTACATGAAGACCAAACATTATCCATATCTACATGTGAGTAATGTGCACCAGGTCTCATATAATTCTCAACCCATCGAATAAAATCACAACAGACATCTTCAGCATTATATGGATACGATTTTGTATCCTCATAAATTTTATCCATAACTTTATCGAGGAATACTTCTTTTTTTATTTTAACAGTGGGCTTAGCCAAATAAGATATACACTCCACTGCATTAGTACCATAATAAAAATGGGATTCTTTGTTGACATACTGTGGATACCAATCGCAAATATCGGCAACAACAGCAGCATATTGAAAAGTGTACCTATTGAGTCCATTTTTTTCGTTCCATTTCCCCATGTATTCTCCGATTTCTCGAAGATCTTTTCTTTCGTTTGCAGATTGTAACCACTCTGCCATTTCTCTTGCAAGCCGAGGAGCAAATTCTGCTAAATAATAATCTCCACTTCTTTTATAACCTGAATCTTTTGGTGGTTTAGGAAACTTAGGAAACTGATAACCAACAGAAGTGTAAAATGGACTGGTATGTCTTTTCATATGCCAAATCATTTCTTCAATAGTTTTGGCTTTATGCAAAGTAAATAATAAAGTGTTATGATAACCAGAAGGCTTAGTTGCATAATTAATAGCAGATCCACACACTCTATGTAAAATAAAAAGATATAACCATTCGGGCAAATCAAAATCTTTATGTTTACCAGTCCAACTTTCGGCTACAACTTTACGTTGATCACAATGAAGACCGGCTTGCATCTTTCTCCAATATGGATGATCGTCAGTCCAACCGGACCAACAATCATTCATAATTTGTGAGAATCCTGCAAACTTACGCTCAACTACATCGTATAATTCAATCCAATGCATAAGATCATCATCCATATTTGATTCCATATGAGGAATCATACCATACGGTTCTTCATCAGCTACATTACATTTTACTTGTTGATCTTTAGCAAGGTGAAAATAACGAATGAACTCATCATAATATTCAGTCAACTCAAGCGACATTTTATTTCCTATTTTCGTAAGTCATATATTTTTTGTTCTTCGGGACTTTCAGCATCAACAAATCTAATTTTTTGTGTGTATGCCATATCAGTTTCAACACGCTTTAGGCGTTCTTTTAATTCTTCTATTTCTTTTGTCAATCTTAAATTACTATATTCATTATAGACATCTCCCGTAGTTCTACCTTTGGATTCTTCTGCCATTCTACGCTTCATATAATCTTCATGACCTTCGTGAATCATTGACATTAATAAACTCCCAACTAATATTTGCTTCGTCGAACATTCCGGCTGTCATTCCCCACGATTCTGCCCAATGTTGTGGGATATTTTGTTCTTTCATAACAACTCTTTTTATTCCGACTTGAATTATACCCTTTGCACAGTCAGAGCAAACTGGCAAACCAGATACGTATATTGTAGATCCATCTAAAGAAACTCCATTATACGTAGCATTATATATGACGTTCATTTCTGCATGAACAACATATTTGTATTTGACCTCGCGGTTTGTATATCTACTCGCAAGATCATGTATTCCTCGAGGAAAACCATTATAGCCTTGAGCGAGAACTTCACCTTTAGATCCTACTGCCACTGCACCGATTTTGCTTGACGGATCTTTAGACCAAGTTGCTACAAGTTCTGCTAGCTCAAGGTATCTGATGTCCCATTTATTCGACAAGATCAAAATGCCTTTCATATACATGTAGATTTTGCACTTGCCAAGTAATAGTACCTTGATCAATTTCTAAACCGTTTGAAATTGAATGCACCATATAGCTTTGCCATGCGTAATCATTTTTATAACCATAAACCACATCATTAGATCTCATCTGCACTACAGCATGCAATTTATCGTCTCGAATATAATATGTAACTGCATTTGTACAAATAAAATCATTTTTGTCGTTTGAAAATGCATCAACCCAAATTGATGGACGATTATAAACCATACACGCTCTACGAGAATCTTTATTTAAAGTTAATTCGTTAACGACATTATCATATTGACGAAACCACTTATCGTCAAATACAAGGTATCCATAATTTGAGTTAACTTCTCCATACTTATTTGCAGCCATTTGCCACGCTTTTGGAGGATCGCGATCGTCTGGATAAATATCGTTGATATTAGTAGATCCAGACAAATACCAATCTATTTCTGCATCAATATATTCTTTATTTGGTTTACCAAAAATAGATTCTTCATCTGCAATAAATGAAGCACCAATCATTTCAATAGTTTTTTGGCCTGTTTTATCTGTAGTAAATCTTTCATTTTTTAATTCATTAATAAAATGATTTCTAATATCTTTAACATTCATCACTTGACATCACTTCCTTAATATCTTTACCCCATAGTTCAGCCGGCACATCTTCTCTAGCAGGATATTTTTCACCAGGTTCTGGTTTAGTGTATTCTACTGGTCTTTGTTTTAATTTTGTATTTGGACGATTAAGAAAATCACGAGTTGGATCTTGACCATCCATCTTACCACGACAATAAGACACAATAAACGAACAATAGTTAATCATATCTTTGGCTGAATCTTCGATTGATTCAAAGTTTGGTTGATAGGTTGGATCAGCCATCATAGCTGAAACAACAGACTGCATACGAAGCATTTTTGCATGATTAATGTCAAGTAAGGTTGACACACCATTCGGATAATAGTCTGCTTGTTTAATACGAGAAAACTCGTTTTGATAATCGTTGCCTTTCTTTACTTGAAGTTCGGCACACTCTTGTAGGACTTTAACTGATTCTTTCATAATACACCTATTATACCACATTTACATATTTTTGTACACATATTCTAACGCTCTATCTGCTTCTTTATCTATAGGACGATTTTTATACCAATTACCAGTTTCTGCATCTAGCTCTTGACATAATTTAGCGATTTCATTCGCAGTAATTGGATAATTATTGCGAACAGCTTTACTTGCAATTGCTACCATAATTTGATACATTTTATGATACCAACCAGTATTTGTTATTGTTCTGTATTCTGCTTCCATATTTCGTGGGAAAAAGGGACAATCGCGATAGGACGACCACACCACATTAGTGTTATCGAGCTGTCCTTTTCTATGTTCAATGATTTGTTTTTGGATTGCTTCTGGTAATCGATCGAAGAATTGAGATGAGCTTGATTTTTGTTCATATGGAAATTCTTTCATTAATGCATCTGGATCAATAAAATCACCATCGATAGAGAAGATAAAATTATTAGCACCATCATACTTCGCAGGAATATAATACATTCTAGCAAGGTCTTTTGTCTGCTCATCTCCAATTCCTCCGATGGCTTTCTGTAGCGCGAAATTGAAACTAGAAATTTCGCCATTCGATAGCGTTCTTTTAAGTGGAAATACAAGACGGAACTTTGGAAAACTGACAGTGCTGCTAGCAGTAGAATAACACACGAAACGCCAGTTACGAGTATACTTAATGAGTGCATCATTTAATTCACCTTCAAATTGCATATCGTCAACATCGACAGCGCACCAACCACCCCATTCTAAAACGTTACGATTAGCCCGTGTAGTACTTATATCATATACAGCAGGAGAAATTAAGTCTGCATCTTTTTTAGAAGCTCTAGGCTTTTCTGATAACGAATACAAAGTACGTTCAAACGCATCGAAGTTAGCAACATCAATACGTTTTTCAGTTTTATTATCAAACACACTATTAAAGAGCGTTAGTGATATTCCCAATGTTGTCGTCATGATTTGGACCAACCCATCCTTCAGGCTTAATTAAATCTGGCAATCCAAGTGGATTAGGGCGAGATTCTTTTACGCCACGTTCTTTAGTCATATTTGCTGTATGTACTTGTTCCCATGCTTTTTGTGCATCAACATCAAAAGCATCGAGAGTACCAATTGCAATCACACACAGATCAATAAGGCCATCTACAACTTCAGCAGCATCTTTATTGTTAAAAGCTTCTTCAGTTTCATTCAATTCTTCTTTTAGAAAATTAATTCTGAATTGTAAAAATTTATTTAGTCGCGACCAATCTTTATCTTTTTTATTTAATTCTTCACGAACCCAATCATGCACACCAAATTTTTTGTGCATATCATTAATATCATTATGCCATTGCTGCATTATACTTTACTCCATTATTTCTATTATTATACCACATATCGCGGCGATTGTAAACCATTAAACAAAAAAATCTTCAAGTGTATTCTGTGGTTCAACTGTCCAACCAATTGAATCAAGAATAAGTTTTAGTGGTTCGATAAACGTTTTTTCAAATTGTTTGTCATAATCTATATGTTTATGTAAACCAAATTCTTTTGGTAACACATCAGGAAATGCAATTACATTTTCTTTGATAGTATTAGGACGTTTCATATATACAAACTTTATACGAGAACCATTTTGAATGGCTTCATACTTATTCATCATACCAGATTCTTTAAGTGTTTTGTTATATATGAGTGAACCACGTACATGAATCGGCGAACCTTTCTTGTAGATAGTATGTCTATTTCGCCAATCTGTAATATTAGTTACACCTCGAGGAAATGCTACATCTTCAGGAGGTAATTGTTTAAACTCAGATTTAAATTTTTGAATATACGATTGTGTATCAGATTCATTACCAGAAATAATAACATTGAATATTTCTTTAAATTTATCTCGACACACTTCAGGAGTTGAAGACTTAATTGCTTCGATACCCATGATTTTTAATTTAGGTTGTTTGTATTGTACACCTTCGTTATTGTGTACATTCAGAATATATCTTTTCTTTGCAGTCCATATACCTCGATCTGCAATTGCTTCTCTACCCATTTCCATGCGAGGTTTATGACAATTCATATTATCATATAGTTTATCATATGCTTTTGAAATACATGGCTCAAAATGTTCTTTACAAATTTTATCGAGGAATGCAACTGGATCAGATGGTTTTAATTTTTCAATTAGTGGACCAAAATTAATGTACAATGAATCGGTATCCATTGCGATAACATAATCATCTTTTGATTTAAGTAATTTATTCATCTCAACGTTTACAGCACGTTCAGCCCATTGAATTGCCAATTGACCAGTGAGTGTGATACCTTCTGCAATACGTAAATCAAAATATTTGAAGTATTGATTACCAATAGCACCATACAAAGAATTCATAAGAATTTTAATAGCCATTTGTGAATTAGTAAGACGACTAATTTCTTTTTCAAGTTCAATTGATTTGTCTTTTTGATATTGATTCTCTGCAGCAAGCATCATTTTTTTAATAGATTTACGTTCATCATAATAATCAATAATAATATTCGGAATAATACCATCAGATTTTTTACTATATGTTGAACCATTAGCTGCAACTGTATACATGTCATCGTGTTTTTGATGAGCATTCATATAGTAATCTACACCATTTGGTTTATTATATGATGCATCTTTGTTAAGAGTTTCGGGTGACATATTCCACTGCACAATGATATTAGGATATAGAGAATTTAAATCGAAAGATACAACCCAATCATGCATACCAACTTGAGGTGATTTTACATAACCACCTTCAAATCTTTCTTTAAGCATTTCATCACCGTGCACGAGTGGAGCTGTACGTTGCCAGTTTAGTTTGCGATATATAATCGATTCCCATATTGCAGTGGTACCAAATGTGTCAGTATAATTTACACCACCTTTGTAAGCCACAGTCATAGCAAGAGTAATCAAACCCATCTTATCTTCGAGACGATCGACAAGTTCAACGTCTTTCATATTATAGTCAATATATTTTTGGAAATCATCTTTATAAAGATTTTTAAGAGAGCCAGATTCTTCATAAGAAAGTTTCTTTTCTCCGAGTACTACCTTTGCAATATGATCAAGCTTATACGACTCTTGTGCACCATATGTGTAACCAAATTTTTGGAATAAATCAAGATAGTCAAGGGTTTGAATACCAGCTAAATTGTATGTTGTAGCTTCTTGACCTCGTTTATTTACTTTACGATGATCAACCATACCCCATGGAGAAAACTTCTTGACTGACTCAAGGCCAAGAACTCGATTGACACGATTGACTAAATAAGGAATATCAAAGAACTTTACATTCCAACCAGTAATAACATCTGGATATGACGAAGGCATAGACCAATAATCTAAAAATTTAAGAAGCAAATCTATTTCATCATCACATTTAATATAGCGCAAAGGTTTGATAAGGGCTTTTTCTACATCATAGTCACCCATAGCCCACACACGATATACGCCGTCAATATTATTTTTTATAGTGATAGCTAGTACTTCTTGATCTGCAATATCAGGTTCTGGAAAACCATCTTCGTACGCAGTTTCAATATCGATAGTACTTACATTGATTTTATCACGATCCCAATTAATATCGCCAGGATAACGTTGTGTAATATATTGATGAATATAATTTGCGTGACCATAGATTTTTAAACCCTGGACATCGCGGTATTGTTCGAGCCATTGTTTTGACTCGCGCATAGAGTCAAACTCAACTGGTCCGATTACTGCACCATCGAGTCCACGCCATGCTGAATCATTTTTTGCAGGAACAAAGAATCTTGGTTTAAAATTATCTTTTTTGTAAACTCTTTTACCGAGACCATCATAACCACGATACAACATAGAGTTACCATATCGAACTACCGACGTATAAAATGCTGACATACAACCTCCAAATTAGGTATATTATACCAAATTTTGATAGATTTGTACACTGTTAAATTCGTTAAACAGCAAATGATTCTCCGCAACCACAAGAAGCGGTTGCATTAGGATTTATGACTTTTAAATAAGATCCGCCTAGTTCAGTTACATAATCAACTGTACACCCAATAACAAACATCTCAGCCATTTCATCTACAACTAGATTGCCGACTGTAGGTTCTTTATCGGTTACATCCCACACATAAGTAAAACCAGAACAGCCTCCTCCCTGCACGCCTAGGTAGACATTTGGCTGTCCTACTTTTTCTAAATATTCTTGTGCTGACTCAGTGAGTTCAACCAACTGCGCGCATCCTTGTTACTAATCGATCGGCACGATTCGTAACTTGTCGATACCACTGTGAGTCTACCATTTCAGTGGCAGCTCCCATCCAGTCACGAGCATCTACATTACGTTTCATTCCTTTAAATTTAGATAAGCGCGGCCTTCCCATATTAAACATCATATTTGCTATAATTTGTTGGACTTCTTCTGGCAAATCATCGAAGTCTGGGTAGAGAATTCTGCATTCTGATAACACGATTTCAACATCTTTATCGAAACACTCGTTAACTCGGCTTTCTGTGATATTTGTTCCAACTGGCTGGCCAAATTCAGGATCACTGTCAAGAACAAGATGGCCGATGCCAAAAGTAGGGAGATCCAGATGGTCGAGATAGATTTCATACTTTACTCCCTCATCTATTTTTAATTGTTCACGTAATACGTCTATATTCATTATTTTCTCCTAAGGTAAACCAACATAATACGGTTCTTTATTATATATATCACCGTTTATTTGTTCTTCTTCTTCATCTAATTCTTTAGATTCGTTATCTTTATCATCTTCTAACATCAATTTCTCTCCATAAAAGTTTCAGGTATATCTCTATTAAGATAAGCTAAATCACAGTCGCATCTATTACAAACATCATTAATACATGTTTTACATTCTGTTGTTAGACAATGGCATCTACAACCACAATTTTTACAATATCTTGGTGATCCTTGCATATAATCCTCCAATAAAAAGGAGCAAGTTTCCCTGCTCCTTTATTTATTAATATCTACCTGCGAAGCCATTGACTTCTGCAGTTAAGCGTCGCTCAAGTTCTGCAAGTGTATAAACCGATTCACGATACTTTAATGGTTGCCCCATTGGTGTGCCAGGCCAACCACCTTTTTTTGCATCACTGAAGCGCATACTAAAAATTGATTTTAACAATTTCATCTGTAATACTCCCTCAATGTTTTATCGTTAAGAATCGCTAAAATACCTGCATAGTTTTCATGCGGATATTCATGCTTAAGCATGTGAGCAAGTTTCATGTTTACTTCCATTTGTCTAGAAACTTGAATTGCTCTACCGAATGCAGATAGATAACCTACCATCCATACAAACAATGTTGTAATGAATGAACTACGTGCTAGAGAATAGCCTTTTAATGCTAGTGCTGTCATTAGTTTTCCCCTTATGACTATTGATTGTTATCATTTGGGGACGCTTCTCTTCTGGAAGGACTACTTCGAGACCAATCGACAATATTCCATCCGTCATGTCAGCTCCTCGTACCTCAGTATATTCTGAGAGGCGAAAGGATTTTTTGAATTTCCGCGCAGAGATTCCCTTATGAAGATATTTTTCTTGTTCTCTGCGTTGCTCGCGTTGAGCTGTCACAGTTAGAATATGATCTTTCACTTCTAAGGTAATATCTTTTTCACTAAATCCAGCAACTGCAAGTTCCACAATATATCTGTATTCGTCTTCGCGAACTACATTATGCGGTGGATAAGTGTCTTTTGCTTGGCTGTGGATATTTTCGAGTTGATCAAAAATGCGATCAAACCCAATGAATGCCTGACGCGGCAATGCGTAGTTTCCTGTCATGTTAACCTCCGTTTAGGGACAGTTGTATTGTACCCGACTATCGGCGTACATAATTATATATAAACTATTTGTTTCCAATATTATATTTTGGACATAATTCCCAAGAATTTTTTTCTCTATAAGGAATAATTTTAATTTGTCTCATTGGTGCTAGCGGTTCTACTTTAGCTCCTAATTCAATTGTAATTAAACCCCAATCACTCATCAACTGCGCAATAGTATTACGTCGTGCAATATCATTTTCTTCTAAATTAGATTTCTTACCATCTAACAAAAATAATTCTTTGAAATGCACAATAAAATACCTGCCTTGTTTATGCAGAATATGACATGACTGATATAGTTTTTGATCTTTACGGGATGCGACACCAATTCTTGTGAGTGTTTCTCTAACTTTCAGAAAATCATCTGGCTCGTTTAGAGTTACCTCAAGCATTGAGGCAGGTGTCCACTCAACTAATTTATTTTCTTCCACCTTTATAAACCTTTTTTCTCAATTCATTAATATGTTCTGATGTGAGAAGGGATAAGGCTTGGCGAGATTTTTCATTATTATAGCCATAATATTCCTTAACTACTTCCACGTCACTTACGGTTTCAGGTTTCAACCATTTAGAGAACCTTTTCCGTTTACGTATTATATTTATATAAAAGTCAAATTGTAAACGGTTATCAATATGATGATACCGATTCATCTCATTTGCAATAACAACAGTGTCATGAAAATATGATAGTCCACGGTTTACCATGTATGAATTATAACCTTTCTCGGCAATATCATCAACCATTATATCTTTTTTAGTGTCATTGATTGCTTTTAGATATTCAAATGGATTCATACTATATTGCTTTCATGCCTTTGTGCAAAAGAAATTCCTACATAAGATCCTAAACACAATATAATTAAACCAGCTTTTGACAAGAAAAACGAACCAATAGCAGTTAGTAGAAAAACCAATATTAAGGTTGTATAATCTCTTTTGACAGACACAGCGTCATACACTGTATCATCGTCACCATTAAGTATCCATCTAAGCAAAGTTCTCTACTCCTCCAATATAGTCGTAATAATTTAATTCAGCCTCAAGCATTTCTTTTGTAAAACCAAGAGTATCATTATTAGCTGGTCCTACATGTTTACCATTCCAGAAGAGCTGTGGAACTGTACGCAAATTGAGTTCTTTAAGAAAAACTTTTCTTTCTATTTGGTAACTAATGTTGATTTCATCAAAGTTGTATCCCCAACTATCTAATTTTCTTTTAAGTTCATGACAATAACCACAATCGTTTTGTGTGTAAATAGTAAGTTTAATTGAATTGTACATTAGCCATCACCTCTGTAAGACATGCAACTATGTTGAGTTCGTGATCTGCAACAAATGCATTTTTATATTGATAATCAGCAAGAATAAGAACTAGCTGTGGAATTGATTGAGCTGCAACCTTATCAACCATACGATCATAAATTGACCGAAAAATTGCTGCAGCATCTGTATCTATATTATTGACTACCCAAGATCTCATCTTTTTAAAATCTTTATTTTTCAGGTGAAGAAAAAGCTCGTCATAATTTTGATCAGATATGTTTATTAGAACACTGCCATCAATACAACCACTTGCAATTCCAGATCTTTGTAATTCGTTAAGAACACGACGCCAATCAGGAGTATATTTCATAATTAGTTCAGCAAGAACTTTACTATCAAATGATATTTCTTCTTTATAAAGAATGTTAGCTGCACGATCCATAAATTCGCCGCATAATTGAACCATATCTTTTTTAGAAGTATTGAACTCATATACGCCACAACGAGAATGTAATGGCTCAATGATTCTATTTTTAAAATTGCATGTTAGAATAAATCGACAATTGTTTGAGAACTCTTCGATAAATCCACGAAGAGCTGGTTGTGTCGATTGAGGATTAAGGTAATCAGCCTCATCGAGGATGACTACTTTGTAGCCACCCTGCAATGAAACAGTGCTCGCAAATTGTTTGATCTTCGTACGAAGAGTATCAATATTACCTTCTTCTGAACCATTAATGAGGATATGATCGAGATCAAGTTCATTACATAGTGCACGAGCAACGGTTGTTTTACCAAGACCTGCAGAACCAGTAAAAAGCATATTAGGCAATTCACCAGATTCTACAATCTTGAGAAAGGTATTCTTCAAATTAGTAGGAAGAATACAATCTTCTATTTTAGAGGGACGATATTTCTCGACCCAAAGGAAGTCATTAGACATTTACAAAAGCTCCATAACAAAAAATAATTATACCACATATTAAGCCAAATGTAAATGTTTATGCTGCTTCCTCTTCTTCATCGTCTTCAAATTCGGCATCAGCTTGCATTGTTTCTACAGCTTGTACCATTTGAACAGCTTGGTCGCGAAGAGTACCAATAGTAGACAACTCTTCACCTTTAAAGCCTCCACGTTGCGTAATAGCATCGACAACTGCGATTGTGCTACGAGCAACTTTATTACCTAGATCCATAAGTTGATCTACTTGTTCTTTATCTGCCATGTTATAATTAACCTCCGAAGGTAGATGTTTTTTCGAGTGCGATCCAATATTGAACGTTCAACTCTTTGTGTATGAACCGCGAAATAAACTTTGAGCTTAGTTCAACACTATAATCACCAGGAATTATCTTGATATTATTGATGTTGATAACAAAACTAAAGTTAGGTGTAGAAAACTCACCATCAATATCAATTGAAAATGCATTCGATGTTGAGTTTTGGGATTCAACCACAGATAGACATAATGAGCCATCTTTTACTGAGACAGATACTTCGCTATGACCTAAAGTAGAAGCAGCTTTCTTCACTTTATTCAAAGTATCAGAATCAAGAGTAAACTTGACTTCTGCCTCAGGCATATTAATATCTTTCTGTGGAGTTGTTAGAGTTTCTTCGGGAGAGAAGAAGTATCTAACTTTTGAACGACCAGTCGAATCACCAACAGTGACTGACTCATCTTCAAATTGTAGTCGAGGACCATCAACCAAACCAAGTACACCAATAAATTCATTCAAATCATAGATGCCAAATGGTTGTGGGAATTGTTCTTCTACAATTGCGGTAGCTAGAACATTTTTTGCCTCTGAAATTGTTTTGATTGTGTTGCCTTCTTTGATAAGAAGGTTTTGATTAATACCAGAGAAATTTCTCAAGATATTTAGTGTGTTATTAGATAGTTCCATCATATACCTCATTATTAATATAGTAGTTATTATACCACATGTACATAGCATTGTACATAGTTAAGCAACCATTTTACTAAAATTCTTTTCTTTCTTAAACTCAATTTTAGTGTTAAATTTTCCATCAAGTACTTCGCCTTTATGTGATATAACAAATACATTAGTATCATTGTCAAGTGTATGCAAAATCTTTAATAGATTTTCAATTCCTTCATGGTCTAAACTAGAATCAAATGTTTCGTCAAGAACTAGAAGATTTGTTGCAACAGAGTTTTTCATTTTAGCAATCTGTCGCCATGTAAATAAAAGAGCCAAGTCAATTCTTTGTTTTTCTCCTTCTGAAAACGATGCATATGTAAATTCATCGCGATGACGAGAACGAATTGTTTCTTGAAATGATTCGTCAAGATTAAAATGCACAAAGAAGTCTAGAACTTGTAAATACTTATTGATTAGTTGATTCATAACAGGCAAATACTGTTTAATAATTTTTGTTTTGATGCCTGTATCTTTTAACATTTCATTAATTACTGTATTATAATTAAATTGTTCAGATAGTTTTAGTTTTTCTTCTAGTAATTCAGATTTTGCTTCTTGATGTTCAACTAACTCAAGTTTTGCTTTATCTAAATCTACTGAGACTTCTTTATCTAAAAACTTTTGGAATTCTACGACGTCACGTTGGAGTTTCGAAATCTCTTGCGAGTTGGTAGTGAGTTGATGTACCCTATCTCGAAGCGTTGAAAGTACGCTAGTCTGTTCTTTAATCTCCGATTCCACGCCTTGGCCTTCAACTCCGATTTGCTTGAGCGCTGCCTTCCCCCGATCCTGAGATTCTTTAGTTGACTGTAAAATCTCATGTTTATGGCCGTCTGAAATGGCTTGGTCGCATACGGGACACGTCTCATTCTCTTCGAAAAAGGTGATCCGCTTGCCGACGTGGCTGAGACGCGTCTGCCTATCTTGACTTCGGAGGAGTAGGTCCTGTTTCCTATCCTGTAAAGATCGTAGCCTTTCATCGGCTTCTGATACAGATTCATCGAGTCCGACGCTAAGCTCACTATTCTTAGCCTGTAATTCATCGATGAGATTCTGCGATGCATGTATCTTAAGTTCATATTGGTTCCTACTTTCATTTGTAAGAGCTGTAATATCGCGAATATATTTGTTTTGTGTTTCTATTTTTGTTTTGTTTATTTCTTGTGTGTGTTCAATATCAGATAATCGTTGTTTTAAAATATTTGATTTTTCTCTTAAAAGAATATTCATTTTCGAGAAAACGTTAATATCAAGTAGATCTTCAATTACTTCTCTTCGTACCCAAGCAGATAACTGCATGAATGGAATAAAAGATGAAGAACCTAATACGACAACTTGATGAAACGATTTATGATTTAATTTTAAAATATTTGATTCTAGAATTTTTTGGTATTCCTTTGAATGAGACGATTGATTAATCATCGTGCCATTTTTCCAAATCTCAAATATCTGTGGTTTAATACCACGAATTATTTTGAATTGGCCTTGTCCAATAGAAAACTCAACTTCAACCACACAACCCTTGCCATTGATTGAATTGACCAATTGAGGTTTATTAATATTTCTGTGTGGCTTACCAAAAAGACTAAAAGACAAAGCATCAAGCATTGTTGATTTGCCTGCACCATTACCTCCTACTACTAATGTTGTTTTATATTCATTTAAGTTAATTTCAGTAAATGTATTTCCAGAAGAAAGAAAGTTTTTATAACGAAGTTTATTAAAATTAATCATGCAACCTCAAGCGCTTGTGCTTCAATCATTAATTCGCGAACTTGATTTTTAATTTTGTTTTTATCAAGCTCTGTTTCAACAGCATCAATATAAGTATCAACAATATCTTGGGTATCGTCAAAACTCATATTGTCATCATCAACGTTTTCACCTATAAACTCACTGAAATTTTCAGCAATTTTTAATTCGTAAATATCTCGGTTTTGAATGCGATCAACAAATCGATCAAACGTAAATTGATCTGCTTTATTAACAACAACAATCTTTACAAATTTATTATCTAAGTGCGAAACATCATAGTTATTATACTCTGTTTCGTTATCATTGTACACTATTTTTTCGAATAAAGTGTATGGATTTTTTATTTGAATAATCTCTCGAGTTTCAGTATCAATTACTGCAAAGTGTTTATCTTCATGTGCATCATTCCAAAAAAATTCCAGTTGAGAACCAAGATACCAAATATTGTCTTTCTTAGATTGTATATGATAGTGACCAGTTAGTACTTGCTCAAATCTTTTAAATGGAGATGCATCTTGGCCATGCTCGTTTTTTAAACCACGCATAACCTCAAAACCTTGCAGTTCTAAATGACCGCCCAACCAATCAGCTTTACATTCAGCTACAAATTTCATAGATGATTGATAGTTTTCTGCATTAATCCAAGGCAAAAGTGCAATCTTTAACGAACCATATTCCATAACTGTAGGTTCCATCACAATATGGATTTCATTCATATAATGACCAAGGCATTCTTTCAAAGAATTTAAGTCATTTGTATTTTTAAAGTACGTATCGTGATTACCTGGTATAATATCCATTTTCATACCATATTTACGAAGAGGATCTAAAAAGACTTTACGATTATGATTTAATGCTTTAAAGTTTACAAATTTCCTATGGTCATAATAGTCGCCCAAGTGTAAGATTTGTTCGATCCCGTTTTCTTGACAGTAAGGAAAAAAGATTTCTGAGTAAAATTTCCCTGCATTTTCGAGAAAGATTTCGGAAGAGTTACGTATGCCGCAATGTGTGTCATTGAGTACTGCTACTTTCATTTTAAAAAATCCATTAAATCAGAATCTACTGATCTAGTTCTTCGCTTCTTTTTTTCTTCTTTTACAAATTGTTTTACCTCAGTATCAACGTATCGTACTTTCTCAATACGATCACGTAAAGTATCGACAAAAGCTCCAACAACTTGTTGAGTCATTTCATCACCTAATTCATTATCGATAAAGCTTTCAATGCCAGATTTTGTAAGATATTTAATTTTAATGTCTTGTTGTTTCTTTTCTTTTGCGATTCTTCTAAGAAAGGCATACCAAGTAATTTGTGTAAAATATGCAAATGCGTTTGGTTTTCCTGTGCGTGTAGCTGCTTCAATATCATAGTTTTCGATAGCTTTTAAACAATTCTCGACTGCATCCATAACCATCTCTTCGCGATATGTGTAGCGAATAAAATTAGATTTGTGAGACAAACCTTCAGCGATTCGTAAGAAACACTGAGCAATATAGTCAGGTACAATGGGCAGAACTTGTGAATTTTTTTTAGCTTCTTGAACTACAGATACGTAATCAACCACGGCTTGGGAAAATTCTGCGTTATTTACATAATGGATACTTGCTCTTTTTGAACGTGCCATTAGTCTTCTCCTTCATAATATAGGTTATTATACCACAGTGGGCTTCAAATGTAAACAGTTATTTTTTTTCTATGTATGTGCGTTTTTTGGTGTACAAAAGCCTATTTATATGGTATAATAAAGCATGCTTTGGGGGAGAGAGATAGACCATCGCGTTTAATGTACTGTACCCTTTGGTTTAAATCTTATAATATTAGTATCTCCCGAATCTATAGGGTCGACGATTTTTAGATCTGGTTTTGATTTTTCATTTTTAATTTTTGCAAACTTATAATCTAAATACGAATCCATTTCTTCTTCAGACATTTCATCAATATCTATTTCGCTTAACACTTCATCTAAATTTAAGATCTTACGACTTTTAGTCGAGTTCTCAACTTCTTTTATGGCTTGAGCATAATGTACGGTTAGATCAATCGATGGATTCATTTGGCCAATGATATGTAATGAATTTAAAGTTTGTAATTCTGACACATCTTCTGTAAATGACATCCATGGTTTGAATGAATAATATCTAACATTTCTTTCATAATCGTCAACACACATCAGTTTTAACACCTTTCTAATTGCAAGATCTGGTGCATCTTCAGTAGGCTCTGTTATTACCTCGCAAATAATTTCTTCGTCATTTGCAAGTTTTAGCTGTTTGAGATTTATCATAGCTTTACCTTGTAAGTTTTATGATCAAACTGTTCTTTCTTATACATTTTAAGCCTTTCATAGGAATGTAATAAACAAAAATTTTGACGCGATTGCCAACTCAAATCATCTGTGATATCGTATAACTGTGTTATAGTACCATCACTGCTTTTTCTTAAACCTCTACCAATTGACTGTAATACTCTAATTTGCGACTTTGATGGAGAAGCAAATATAATATTATGTAGTTCTTTTATATTTATACCAGTACTAAACGTTCCAAGCGAAGCCACAACTATGGCATCTTTTTGATTTTCAACAATACCTCTAATGGCTTCTCTATCAGAAGTTTGTGTATCTCCAGAAACAAAAAATACTTTACGGCTTGAATCTGCTTTATCTCTTATCGAATTAAAAAGCGGTTTACCATGTTTCTCTACATAGTTATATAATACTAATGTGTTACCCTTCATATCTATAGCTAAGTTTTTAATAAAATTATTTCGTTTTTCGTGACCTACAATGTAGTCGATCTCATCCTGATATGCTCTCGGACCAAATTCCTTACGTACTTTTTCTGCATAATCAAGTACGATTCGTTTAATGGAGAGCTTGGCGAGAGTATCGTTGTCTTGTAGGGCTTTTGTTGTGGTAACGCGGTATATTTTACCGAATAAACCTTGGAGTACGAGTTCATGTGTTTGAGCTCCATCTAATGTTCCTGTTGTTCCAAATCTAAATTCTGCTTCACTACATTTGTTCATAATAGTCATCAATGATTTTGATTTAAATCCGTGACATTCATCTCCAAATACACAACCAAATTGCTGGAACCATTGTTGCTGTAATCTATGCACTGATTGCCATGTACTTACAATCACGCGTTTTTCGGTGGCTTTATCTTTACCAGAATAAATCCTATGGACATTTGTTTCTACGTCATACCCATATTGAGCAAAATCAGAATACATCTGTTCTACCAATGATGTTGTAGGAACAATAATTAGTATTTTGCCTTCATAGGTTTCTAGATACCAACGAAGCAATGCATAGATTATTAGAGATTTTCCTGATCCTGTTGGGGATAAGAGGATTGCTCTTTTTCTAGTGATCGCTTCTCCAATGCACTCAAACTGATAGGTACGAAGAGCGAAAGGAAGATTAAGGCTATCGCAAAATAGCCCAAGGTCAGAGGGAGAGATGCGGATTCGTTCATTTGGATCACCATACGCAGAAGATTGTGGACTTAGTATATATCCACGTTTCTTACAAAATTCAGATAAATGATAAAATAATCCTGCTGGTAATTCATTCGTAGATCTACTATAAAGTCGTATCTTACCATCCCATACCCGATTGCGAAATGCTGGCATGAATTTATAACCTGGAACATAGAATGAGAAAAACTCATTTAGCTCTTGGCTTATACCGCTTTCGCAATCTACAAAGAGATTCGAATGATTTAGTTTCCAGACTCGAATTGTTTCCATGAAATAATATTACGTATTGTTTGATGTCGCCATTTGAGATTATCTATAATCTCTGTTAATACCTCTATTAGAGTCTTATAGTATTGAAGCTTTTCTTCTGATTTTTGTATATCTAAATCAGAATTATAATAGTACTCCATTTCACCTTTTAGAATCTTAAGACCATCTGTTGGATCATATGTCCAACCAAGTGCATCCATTTTTTCTTTCGACATCTTACCATTATACCAAAGCCATTTATCACGCAATAATATTTTTTGCTGATGTTCAGCTTTCTTTAATTGCAATTTAGTTGTTGAAAGAAGAGAAAGATATTTAGAATGAAGCATCGGTGTCAAACGTGACGCTTCGTCCAATTTCATTTTGTCAATTTGGCTATCAGTAGCCCACATTTCATGTATTTTTTTAAGATCAAACATAATGTATATTATACCACAAAAAAGTCAATTTGTAAATCAAATTATACTAATTCAAAATAATTAAATCTAAATGCTGCATTGAACACTATAAATTCTGTTCCCGAAGCTGTCGATTCGAATACGATATCGCCTAAAGCAACAGGCACACAATCTATATATCGAACTTGTTTAGTTAGATTATTATGACTCGACAAAATAGAAAGTGTAACATCAGCATATGTTGGTGGATTGTTCATTGCATTCCCGCGCCTCTGGGCCCGGGTAGGTACATTTCTATCTAAATTAGTATCAAGCAATCTTCTAATCCAATTAAACATTTCTGAATAACCTTGCAAATTTTCATCTAAAATAACATTACACGATAATTCATTGAAAGTTAGTTTATCTCCAGGAAATGGAACACCAGCTACTTTTTGATATGGCATTTCTACAGAACTCATGAGCATACCAGGATGTGTTACATTCTGACAAAAGAATTCTAGATTAGGGTAATTACGCCTATCTATAGTTAGCTTAAAACTAGTAGGTTGAAGATAATTAAAATTTTCGGTTATATCTGCCATGTATCTATTTATACTCATTAGAAAGAAAAATGGGCGGCCGAAGCCGCCCAAGTTTAAGTGTTATTGCGATACCTTATGCGCCGAGGATGTTGTCAACGCGGAAGATACGGTAGTATTGGTTGCTCTTAGCGGCAGCCAAACCGTCTGCTGGTGATGCACCAACGAATGGATTTGAGACCATGCCGTAGCGAGTCTTAAAGCCAATCTTCGGCTGGAATGTATCCTCACCGACTGCGCGTACCATTGTTAGTGGAACGTATGGGCAATAGAACACACCTGCGTCATATGGGTTTGTACCCTTATAACCGATGTTGATGTAATCGCCTGTTGCGTATGGATCAATGTAGATTCTCATACGACCGTTTAGAGTTCCAGCAAATGTGTTGCCAGTATCGTCAACATTCAGTGCTGTATTCATTGCAGGTGCGTAGTCAAGCATACCTGAAGCTGCAAGTGCAGAAGCTACGTCAGATGAACAGATAGCAAAGTTACCTTTTCCTCTACGAGTTTCTTTAGCAATTACGTTAGCTTCACGCTCCATCTGAAGAATCAGACCCTTGAACTTCTCAACTGACCAACGACCATCGGCATCATTTTGGATGTCGAACACACCGTTTAGCTGTGTGTTAGTTGTTGATGCGCCAGTTTTGGCTTGTGAGTTGATTGTACGTACAACTTCACGGTTGATTTCAGCCATGATCTCAGTTGACAGAATATTTGCCAACTCAGTTTCAGCGTCAAGACCATGAATTGCTTTAAGGTCTTGGGCCAATTCCAAGCTGTATTCTGCTTTTAGAGCACGTGACTTAGCAGTCACAGTGGCTTTATCGATTGTGAAACCCATTTCAGCAAACGCTTGTCCACCAGCTTCGCCGAGTGATTCAGCTTCAGCTGTTGTGAATGGATCGCCAAGTGTTGGGCCTGTACGGTCGTTATCGATAGATGAGTCACCACCGGCGTCAGTTACGCCGATAAGTCCTGATGGATCACCATTAGCTGTAGCGTTTGAATCGCCTGAGAAACCGACAGCGGCTTCGTTGAACAGAGCTTCGTCGCCATTAGTTACGCCAGCAAGAGTAGTCTTATAACGTGACTTCATCGCGAAGATGAGGCCAGTTGGACCTGACATTGGCTGAACACCGCAAATGTCATATGCCATTAGGTTAGGCATTGCACGACGGACTAGTGCAATAAGAACTGGATTCCAGTTATCAGCTGCACCGCCAGAAGCGACAGTACCTGCGCCGGCTGCGTTAGTTGGAGCTTCCATGAGGCCTTGCTCACGGAGAGCGATTTCTTGGTTTTCAAGAATTGCTGCAGTAACAGCTTTTCTGTGATGATCGCTAATAGTACCAGCTGATTCTTCATTCAGTACCGGTGCCCATTTCTCGATCAACTTATCGTAGGATTGTGCATTTTGCATTTTGGACTCCCAATTATTTTTGCGTTTTCTTGATTGCACTAAGATACTGTTCCATTGATGAAGAAACGGCTACTGGATCAGATCCATCATCGTCTTCTACAATATCAGCTGTATCAGTTACTTTTTTGGTGAAGTATGATTCTTTGATTTGAACAACTTTCGTAGAGAAAGTATCCCAATCTTCGAAGTCAAGATCTTCGGCCAACTTCATAAGTTTTTCAACTTGAGTTTCGGCGAGATCAGACGAATGTTCACGCACAATTTTTTCGCGCTGCAATTCTTCTAATTCACCCTGCATTTCGATTGATCTAGCAGTTGTTTGATTAAGAGCTGTTTCCAGTTCTTCAACGCTTTCTGCTAATTCATCAACGAGATCAACTTTAGATTCTGGTACTTCGATGTAAGACTCAGTGAACAAATCTTTCAAGTTGTTCATGAATCCTTCAGCGATTTCTGTACGCAAACCAGTTTGGATAGCAAGTTTATTTTCTTCCATCCAATTCTCAACTACGTAGTTAAGATAGCTGTCGACCTTTTCAACGAGTTCTGCTTTAGTAGTAGCAACTTCTTCAGCAAGTTCTTCGTCGTACTTCTCTTCAAGACGATCAATTTCTTCAGCTAATTTTGATTTAATAGCTGCTTCAAAGATTGTCTCTGCTTTACCCTTGAACTCATCAGAAAGAGTTGCCTCTTCTGCGACGAGTGCATTAAGATCATCTGAAAAATCAACGTTAATTTCTAAATCAGAAGTTTCAGCAATTGCTTCACCTTCTACTTCATCAACGTCAAATCCTTCAGTGTAAGCTGCTTGCAGTTGTTGTTTAGTCATTGCCTGCAGTTTACCCATCATGCCAGCCATTAGTGCGGCTTTTGTCTTTGGCATTGGATCTTGTTTTGTGTTGTCACCTTTACGCTTTGGCGCAGTACCGGTTGCATCACCTGCTTTATCAACAGATGCTACAGACTGAGCTTCAGCGTTTTTTGGATCATGAGCTTGAGCTTCCACGATTTCGTTCTCGTCATCATGGAGTTCAATTTCCTGATCTTGATTTTGATCTTCAGTCATAATTGACTCCTTTTTTATTTAGTTTTGAGCAACGAGAGGAAATTCTTAAACTCACGAACCTGTGTCTCATAGAGATCAGCACGAGGAGCTTTCTTAATTTCAGTCTCCATTCTTTCAATAGTTTGTGCCTCGATAATACCGTTGTTCCATACCCATTCTACACCTTCCATAACTCCATTAACAAATGCGCTAGGTGCTGATGGATCCTGAACAATATCTACTGCATTGAGTAGAAAATCGTCCTTGACGATCATTGCGTTATTACCTCGTTCCAAACTTCCCATACCACGAGTCGAGACTCCTAAGTTGATACCGCCATCAAGCAAACCGCGAACGATCATGCCCATTGGTGTTTCCAAAATAGTAGCCTTACCCACAACATCGTTACCTTTCCAATCAAGGGATTCGATTTTGTGAGAAACTTTGTCTAAATTAACGGTCGGTCCTTCAGGGTGATTTAGTTCACCTACAGCACGACCTTTAGAAACTTGTTCAGTAACATATTTGTTAACTGCGTTTTCCATAATCGGCTTTGGATATATTCGACCATTTCGATTCTTTGTTTCTGCTTGCATGAATACACCTTCGATGGAATATTTTTTTCCACCATCAGCTTTAGCTTCAGTCAAGACCTCAAGATGATCTTCGTTGTATTCAGCAATCAGTTTCATTTTTTAGATACCTTTATAAATTCCGTACCAGCTTTTTTAGCCATACCAAGAGATGGATAAGTATCTAACTTTTCCATGTCTATATAGGTAACAAATTTGCCCTTTTCTTTATGAATCATAAGATGGGTTTTATTAATTTTTTTATCGAAAACATGCTCACCAGGCGGCATGCTCTTTCCCATTTTTTCTCGTAATTCACCAAAAGTTTTCATTTGTAACCTTTATTTATACTTTTATTACTCTTCATTTTCGATTTCATCCAACATTTCTTCAACTTCTTCATCAGTAACATCGTCTAATGATTCGTCTTCTTCGACTTCGTCATCTTCCTCATCTCCCGATTCTTCTGATTCAGACTCGCCCTCTCCTTCAAGGTCAAGCTCAAGTTGGTCAATACCATCTTCATCCCCCACGTTGTCTTCTTCATTATCCACATCTGGTGCTCCATTAAAAATCTGATCAGCCAATCGGACTTTTTCTTGATCCAATAAATCATCTAATTTAATAGTCATCATGTCGCCAAACGTCTTATTTGCTTTATTGTAGTCTTGATCTAAAGCTTGTTGAATAAGTTCTTGAGCTGTTGCCATGCCCTCAGGTTCTTGGGTTTCTACTTCACTCACTGTCATCTCCTTGTACAGGTTTTAATTCAAATTTTTGAGCCGCAGGTTGTGCCTGTTGCTCTTCTTCATCTGGCTCTTCTTCAGCTTCGCCATTAATTTCTTTTGCCATCTTCGCAATATCTTCATCAGAAAGCATTAATACATTCTTCTGAATCCACTCCTTAGAATAATATTCACCAACATAGTTAGAAAGAAGATCTAAGGTTTGTAGTCTTTCTCTCAAAATTTCTGAATCTCGAAGTTCAGTAAAATGGTTATCACGAATATAATCAACTGTAATATCGTTTTTCCATTCTTCCCAATCTTCTTCTGTGATGATTCCCTTTATAATTAATTGTTTTTTCAAAATACCATAAAATAGATGAGCAAATCTCATTCTAATTCTATCAATAAACTTTTGGAATTTTAACTCATCACGATTAACTTCATTAGCTCTACCTAAACTAAATTGTTGTTCTTGTTCTAATCTATTAATAGGTACGTTTAATGAACGATAAACTTTTTTCTGAAAATAAATAATATCTTCAATTTGACCTAAATTTTCACCGCCTGGTAATGTAGTAATTTCAGTACCTTTACCGCCCTCACGCCGTGGCAACCAAAAATCTTCAAGCATTGACATATGCTTACGATCATCTTTAATTTGACCAGTTGCTGCATCGTACACAAGCTTATTACGATACTTAGTCATAATACTTTTCATATATTCTTCTGATTTACCACGAGGCATATTGCCTACATCAATATAGAATATTCTTCTTTCGGGGGCTCGAGCAAGACGGTAAATGACAAGAGAGTCTTCCATCATTCTCAGCTGATTTATCGGCTTTAGCGCTTTATGCAAATAAGAAACAATTTTCTTACGATCTTCTGTCAATAGACCAGATGTTACGTAACTAACTGAATCTGGTGTCATTTTAATTCCTGATGTTGAACTACCAGGTTTTTCTTGAAAGATAAAAAATTCTTCAGTTTTTTCAACTATTTTAGCACCGGTAATAGGATCTTTTTTAGTTTTTACTTTTTTGACCTTGCGCATTTTAGCAGCATCAATCGGTCGTATTTCCTGTATACCTTCTTTTGGATTATCTTCATTCACAACAAGATGATGATAGATTCTACCATCAACATACCATCTTCTAAAAATATCATGCCCTAATTCTTTAAAATTAAGCATGGCATAAATCGAATCAAATTCTTCTTTAATAACTTTTTTAATTCTGTCTGGAGCTTTAACATCGTCTAAATTAAGATCTAACGTTTGTTCCATTTGAGCACCAGTAATTGACTCATTAACAATATCTTCGATAGCAGCATCAACTTCTGGATGCATTGCATTACCCCGATATTTCATAATCAATTGGTAATTATCTTTCGAATCATCACCATCTAAATTTAGATATTGACCATAATGTGTACCTGATGCAGTTGCATAGCTTCCACCTTCGTCATCACGAGGCGGTACAATCGAAGGTAACTTTTCAGCTTCCTTCTTTTTTGAGCGTTTAATTTCAAACCCAAAGAGTTTGATACCTTCGCTATTTCCTGCTTCTTCAGCCATTTCACGTCCTTATAAAAATAGTAAGAGAGGCAGCAAAACTGCCTCTCCTTATTTATTTAGCTTGTTGTGTTCGACTCGAAGTACTGATAAGCAAATGTTACTTGGAATCTTTCGATTTCATCATTTGAACTATACGCAAGATCGATTGGTGATAGATCTTGAGGGAATGAACCTCTGAAGGTGTAAGTCTTAATGACTGCACCATCACGATCTAGTTGATCAACCTTGAGATCAGCTTCGTATGCAATTGGTGATGAAAGACCAGTATTAGCACTATGTGCATTCATACCGTTCATCCATCTTTCCATCGCATCACGAATTGCAAAGTCAGTATCATTAATGATTGTTACTGTCCATGCATCGAATGTACGATCACCGGCCATTTTTAATTGTCTACCGCGGAATGGTACAATAATTTGTCCCATTGTGGAGCCTGGTAACTGTGCAGTTTCACACAAGAATGATGTCAATTCTGCATCACCGTTTGCGTAACCAGGAAAATTAATAGTAGCCTTAAAGAGGTTAGGACGAGCACCGCCGCCTCTCAGTTTTGACTTGAAGTCATCTACGCCGAGAATAGCCATTGTTCGTTACCTCCTTAAACCGTGCCAACAACTTCTTCGAAGTCAACACCAGATCTTACAGCCACAAAATTAAGTGTGATGTAATTGATCGAACGTGCTGGCTTGATGAAGATGTTCGCTATGAATTCGTTTCTGTCAACGATTGCCGGAGTATTGTTTGTTTCATCACAGACAACTCTAAAGTCTGAGATACCTCGTCGACCGCGTACTTCTCTTAGTACTGGCTCTACGATATTAACAAATTCTGCTCTAGTGAATTCATCGTTGAATTCGAATAGTGCTTGCTCAGCTGCTCTACCGATTGCTCGCTCAAGTACCAAGAACAATCTACGTACATTGATACGATCGAATGCTGATGGTCTACCAAGTTTCGTCTTATCACCGAATAGCAATGAGCCTTGACCTGGAATATTAGCAACTGGATTTACGCTTGCTTTATACAGAGAATCACGCTGCTGTTTGGTTGGAGTCCATGCGAGTGCAGTGATTCCAAGATATTGACCACGTCGTGAACCAGCTGGCGAGAACCAAGGTGCACGATTAAGATCAGTAGCAGCCATAATACCTGCTGTACTTGAAGCAGCCGGAATATTAATGTATTGATCATTAAACTTGTCGTAAACTTTCAAGAAGTTTCCATCCATAACTAAGTATGAAGAATTCGTGAAAGATGCGGCAGTTGTAGTGATATTTGTTGTAATGGTAGCTGCATTAGTCAAACCAACTACATCAGTACGTGCAGGTGATGCGCATACTACACAATCTTTTCTTAGTGATTGTGCTGTTGTAACGAGATCGTTAACAACTGTAGTGTGATCAGTGCGGCTATTCATGCTTGGCGAAATCATAAAATCAACTTCGACAATATCTCTATCTTCGAAAAGATCATGACCATTCAAAACTTCTGTAGTTGTTAAAATACCAGAATTTACACCAGAGTCAAAGTTATAGGCATGACCAGATGTGTGGTTATTAATTAAGAAGTTTGAACCAGAAACAGCAGCTGCGCCCGCGGCGGTACCTGCAGTTTGTTTCATATCTGAATCAAAATCTACCATGTAGACATATTCAGATCTTGTGTTGATAATCGATTTTGCAAAGTTTGTTGTACCATCAGGATTTGTAGCGTTTTGCGCTACTGATACGAAAGGATAAGTTTCGAGAACTTGACCTCTTGTTCCAGTCAACAAACCTTCTTGGTCAATAACTACAACATGCATTTCGTCGTTTGTAGCATTTACATCAGTCGCAAATGGCGATGTTCCAGGCGCGCCATCGAAGTTACCTGCATACGCCCAATTTGTGAAGCGTCCTGCAGAATCAACAGCCGGAAGCAAGTTAACAGAAATACTGTTACCAAGATCTCCTGGGTATCGTGCTACAAATGTGTGGCGATCTGAGTCCAAGCTATTTTCTTGGGCTTCGAAAGCGGTTTCGTTATTTACAGTTGGAACTCCACTAAAACTAGCTATTTTAGCGGGACCCTGCATGGTTGAGGAGTAAGCATTTTTTGCAGCTGCAGTTGCCTCACGCACAACAAGCATTGAGCTTGAATAGCGGAGGAAATAAGCTGCTGAATGCCAATCGATGGTGTTGTCAGAGTCAGGTGAGGCAAAGTTGCTTACTAGCTCAGCTTCGTTAGCTACTCGTACTCTTTCTCCGACTGGACCCCACCGAAAATTCCCTACGATTGCGCCAGTAGTTGACTGAACGTTTGGAACGCCACCAGTCAGATCTATCTCTTTGACAACAACCGCTGGTGATTCAGACGGTGTACCTAGTGCCATTTTTTTATCTTCCTTGTTAAAATTATATGAATCATAATACGAACAGTCAATTTACAGTGTTATTTATAATATTACAAATTTGGATCGTATTCAATGGCCCACTCACTATTTCTATCTTCTTGATCTAATTGATTCATATAATCTGTACCATCATCTATAAAGCCAAAAGGAACTATATCCTCGTCTATTTCTCTCATTCTATCTTCAAACATCATTTTTTTCATATTAATATTTGTCATATCATGAAAATAACCACCAGTACTAAAATATCCAAATAAAACTAAATTCATCATTAAATCATCGTGGTTACCATCAGATGCTTCATATGATTGACCCCTAGCTTCAAACGTAGACATTTCTAATATGGTTTGTTCGTCAACAATATCAAGTTTATTAGTTTCAACAATATCTTTAATTGCTGAGCAACCCAATCTTTTTGTTTTTCGAGTGATTTCGATTCCTAATGCATTTGCTTTTATAGCAGATTCAACATGTACATTTTCATATTCAAGATCATGCCATAATCCATTACATACTAGAGAGCCTTGATCATTTGATTCTACTACTACATAAGCATTATTGTAGGATTTCGCGTATTTATATATAATATTTGGGAAGAGTAAAGGAGAGATAGTGTTGTTGCGGTATACAGCAACCTGTGCAAACGGGGTAACGCTAATATCGATTAAGGTAAAAGTAGAATAATCCTGACCTCTTCCCTTCGACACATCTACAGTCATAATATAGGCATGCTTTTCTTTAGTCTCTTGATAAATCTTTAAGAGACCACCTTCTAATGTGCGAATAGGATTTTTAGCTCTCAATCCCATTAATGTTTCTGCATTAATTAGTGTATCACCGGTTCCAAAAAACGTATTGCCAAATTCTTGATCAAATTGTAATTGACTGGTATTTGCAATTGTTTGAATTCTCCATTCGTCATCGCGGCCAGGAACATCATGCCAATCAACACGAAAACTTTTATATTCGTTTATTCCTTGGATAGCTCCTTCCCAAACCTTGTGAAATTGATTACCAATCCCGTTAGCTGTTGATGTAATGATAACTTTAGTGTCTGTACCTGCTGAAACAACCGGATACGTGGAGGTATAAAACTCTGCAGCCCTTTCAACAAAAGCAAACTCGTCAAGATAAAGAAGGTTAACTGACATGCCACGAATAGAGCTACCGGAAGTAGCAGCAGCGACAATACGGGAATTATTACTGAATTCCAAAGTACCTTTATTGAGTGATTTTGATCCAGGCTGAAGAAAGAAAGGAATGTTTTCGAGCATGAGCGTAATGCGCGACAGCATTTCTCTTGCAGTTGCACCCTTGTTGGCCAAGATTGCAATTGTTTTTTCAGTATGAAAAAGAGCATACCACAATAAATAAGCACAAGCTGATATAGACTTGCCAGATTGTCGACAAGCCAAGATAATAGAGAATCGATTCGAATCAAAATGATTGAACATTTCTCTTTGATACGGGTATAAATTAAATGGCACAAGGCCAACGTCGAGCGATATAACTTTGACATATGTCTCTGCAAAGTGTATTGGATCGACCATACATTTTTTATATTCACGTAAAAGCTCCGGGGTCCATGCTTGTTGAACGCCATCTCTTTTTACATTAGGATTCCCTAGATACGTCTCGTTCTGGCGTAACATCAACTATATCATCTCCATTCTGTAGAAGGCGTTGTATATCAGCAGTAGAGCCAAGAAAAACATTATTAGTCTGTTGACCAATTTGTGGCTGTTTTGCTTCTTCTTCTGCTTTTTGCAACAAGTCCTTTTGTTTTTTGTTCAAATCCATCAGTTTGTCATTAACATCTGATGTATTTTTAATTAATCCAGCTAAAACTTCATACGCTCTTGGATGTTCACTTTCTCGGGCTACTTCGATCATAGACTCTAAGGCATCTTTACCTTTTTCTACAAGTTCGTAATACGTTTGACGAGAATACTCGTAATCATTTTTTAAATTATCTGGATTGTCACTCATTATATTTACCTATTATAAGGCTGCTATCCGTGTTTGGAAATCTGCAAAGTCAGCACTTGCAGCTGTCACTGATTTTAAAGTTGCTAGACTTATATATGTAGTTCCTGCACTAGTCAAAGTTAGATACGTATTGCTAGCATCAACCTTCGTTAAATAATTGTTTTCAACTGTTGTAATTTGACCTTCAAGATCAGTAAAATTAGCATCAAGCTCAGCGTGAGTTAATTCACTTCCCTTTACAAGTCTTTTTGTAATTGCCATTTATTTCTCCTATGAGACAATAGTATTAAAACCAAAATCACTATCTGCGCTTACGCCTATCGGTGTTGGCGTAGATGTAATTCTTTCGGTTCGAGATGCTGAATCGTTTATTGATGCCAGGTCTGTAAATAGATCAACCTGTGATTGCGTAATAACTGCACTTTCTGCTTCTAACGGTCCATAATATTGTAATTTCATTTCAAAACTTATAGTGTATATAATTGTTCTACGTGATTGCAATGATCCATCGTAATCATCGGTAAAATCAACACTTTGTATAATAATTGGTATGTCTTCAACAAAGTCAGGATATTTTGAAGAAAACGGCTTTATAGTAACAGTATATTGCGGATTGAATGTTGGTAATATCTGTTCTACAATTTGCAACGCGTCATCATGAGCCTTAGCATATATGTTCAATGTGAATGTAATATTATATGGCACCGGCGAATACATCTTTGTGCGTTTAGTGACAGCACTGCCAGGCTGAGAAAAATTACTTAACTTAGTTAATTGACGAGTTGTGTCATATTGTATTCCAGTAATTTCAAATGATGCTCTTGGTAACTTAATAGCTACCTTTTCTCCTCCATCTTGTAAGTCTGGGTTTTCTCGTACTCTTTCTAAATATTTTTCTTTTGGCGCATAAGCCAATGGCAACTTAACAGTACTAATTGTAGCACCAGCTGCATTCTTACGAAGAACGTACAGGTTATTAAACAATCTACCAAATATAGCAACTGCTTTTCTAGTCTTACTATGGTAGAAATATGTACCAAACATTAACGGTTCTCCAATATATCTTTCATCATATCGCTAGCAGTCTTTGTAAAAAGACATGGCACAATAGCATGTACAATTAAAATTGGCACTAGAATTTGCAATTTAACTGCAATTATTAATGCACCTATCATATGTTGAAATCCATTTTCTTTTACATCTTTTAAATGTTCTTTGCACTTCGTACTAAACATTAGTTATTCTCCGTGTCACCAAATGGGTTATCTTCAGAAAAATCTAAGAAATCATCAGATATTGTTGAAAAATCTATATTTTGTTCATTATTTGAAATACGATTTTCTTCCGAAACGGCAGTAGTATATAAACCACTTGGACTATTTAATGTAGTATTTATTACATCTCCATTTATTATAAATTCTTTAAATGCTCCATTATCTGCACCAACATGAGTCAAAAACAAATATCTATTGGAATCTCCATTAGAATCTAATCTATATCCAGTAACTTCTCCTCGAATTGTAGTGGTTGGTAATACTTGCCTAATATTATCTCCAACCCTATAATTACTATCAATTGTTGTATTTCCTCCAACAAATGTCACGTTAGGAATAGTAGTATAACCAAATCCTCCACTATCTAATATAATTTGATTTACTTCATTACTTGAAGAATCAATAAGAGCTCTTCCTGTAGCTCTTTTATAATCAAATTGTTGATTAATAACTGGTGTTACCCCTTCATAAAAATCATCTCCAGAATCTTGTACAGTAGTTGGAGTAAATGCAACCTTACCAGATTTTACAGTAAATTGATAATTATCTAATCTGCCAGTAAATGATTTATTTAGATTTGAATCTAATGCAAATGTTCCTCCTCCATAATCTAATTTTGGATTTGGTGATATATTTGTAGAATCATAACCAATATTAATAGTGTCTCCTGAATCATAAAAGAATTGATTATTTGTTGATACTCCCATTGCAACTACGGCTGCTGATTGGTTATCAAGAGATAATCTTAAATCATTATGATTTGTTTCTACTTTAACAAAATGCCAATTATTTTTTGTTAGAAGCGGTAAATTAATTCGTGTTGCAGCTATATTATCTGTTTGTGCTGAATCTTTCTGGCTTGAATCAACTCTATAAGCAATTGCTAATCTATCATTATTTGTGATATATAATCTAAAATCAGAATTCCACAATAAAGTTCTTGGTTGCACAGAATCTAAATAGATCCAGAATGATTGCATAACAAAACTATTTGAGTCTTGCCCATAGTCACTATCGATCGATCCCATTATTGATTTTGAAGTTCCTGTAGAATCATGCAATAAAGATCCTACACCAAATTTTGCAAATGAACTATCAATTGCTGCTAAATTAGCACTATCATAAAATGGCGCATCAATTATTATCGTCGGATTTGACGTATAATATGTTCCTGAATCGACAAGTGTAAGACTATTAACTATACCCATTATGTAATACTCGCTGTTGCTGTTGCATTTTTAGGAGCTTGTAGTGTAAGAACGTGCGTATGAGATCCGCTTCTTTCAATTGCATCAATTTCCACGTTATCGGTATCAAAATCTTCGCCATTATATTCAAACAGCTGACAACGTAATTTATATACAGGAATATCTTCAATTTGATAAAACGGTTGTTCATGCTCAACATGCATAACTTGAAACATTTTCTTAGTAAGCGGAAGATAAATTAAATCTCCTTCTTCTGGCCTTACTGCGGTCATGTCATTATCATATCTTTTTACTTGATTTTCCCACCTATTTCGTGAAACAATAAACGTTGCCTCATCTCTAATTTCAACACCAAAACGAGTAAATAGATCACCTTCGCCTTCAAATCCAGCTACGTTCTCTATATACATTTCTATTTTGTGTGATGAATTATAAGACGATTCTACATCTGCGCCAAAAATAGTATCATAATTTACAATATCACGAGGAATATAATAAACATCTTGACCATATATCTTAAGAGCCTCAATTACGAGGTTCTCATATAAGGTCATTTCTGATCTTACTTTTTCGGAGAAGTAAAAGTTACGAGCCATTTATCCCACCATCAAGGGTGCACCAAATGAGAAATCTTCGTGTAGACGCTCTTTTAGTCTCTCGATTTCTGCATTGGCATCATCATATAATTGTCTTCCATTAAAAGTGACTCCTCCAGGTAATTGTACTCCTTCAAACTTTAATAAATTCATGCCCCACTGTTGCTTAATAAGTGCAGTGGCATAATCTTTTAACCACCAATCATTCCAAACTGTTGTATTAGCTGCAGTATCTACAGCGCTATAAACATCTAAAATTAAATATTCTCCAATCTGCAAATCATCATCAACAAAGTCACCATAGATAAATAATTTACTTCCATGTCTTTGCCACTGAATTTGTGGTAAACCATTTAATTTTGAATCTAGCATAGCTAAATATTGTTGCATTTGCTCATAATACGCAAGATCTCCAGCAAAATTTTGCAAGTCAGCAATATCATTTAACATCATTTGATACTTAATATCAAAGAAATTAGTTGAAGTACCAAATGCTGAAGATATTGGAAACATTTTATTAACAAATAATACATTACTAGGTACAGTAATATATTCATTTGTTTTATCGGTAGCAGTAATTAAATGCTTTACATAACCTCGCACAGTCGCATCATAATGATACTCTTGCCAATATTGCAAAGCTTCATCAATACGATCCTCGATTTGATCTTCATCGACATTAATTTCGAGAACTGGATCACCAAGTTTTCGTTTGCAATAATCGATTAATGTATCTCTGGAATTAGGTACAGCCATAAAATAGTCTCCGATTAAAATTATCTAAGACTATTTATATGTTTTTTATTCTTTATTAAGTATTAAATATATATGCTCTACCGCCACCACCATTTGGCGATGGGCCTGCACCCCCACCGGTATTCACAATCACTTTACCATCACGGCTTATTCTTGTGTAGCCATTGGCATCACCAAAACCATAAACCACACCAGTATCATTCGCTGAAGTTAAAGTTTTAATTAATGACCATGATGTACCGTCTGTGCCATTATCTTTCCATATGTATACTCTACCTGCATCAGCACTAACATATTGACCTTCACCTACAACAACAAACGTATCTCCTGTTTCATTACAGTTAATATGGTTACCCCAATAACCACTAGCTACTGGGGTAGCTTTAGTTAACTTAGCTGCCTGTGTCCAAGTTGAACCAGATCTTGTGAATACATATACTGATCCACTGCTAGAACCACCGTCATCATCGTACTTTGAAAACACAAATATTCTATCTCCAGCGCCATTCATTGATATATGCCATCCAAAATTATCAGAAGCCGCACCATCAGATGGTGAAATAAATGCTTGTTGTGACCAAGTTGAACCAGATCTTGTATAAATGAACACTACACCAGTATTAGTACTGGTACCGCTTTTATTCATATTTTTCGAAGCAATAGCCATATAAGTTGCGTCATTATTAAATGCCGTAGCATTTCCAAAAGCTTGGCTACTTCCGCTCTGATATGATGGCGCTATTTTTTGTTGTTGCGTCCAGGTTACGCCACCATCTGCAGTGACATATACATAAGCAGATCCACGATTTGAATTACCATCATCATCATTTATTGATCCGCAAACAATATGTGTTCCAGTTTTATTAATTGTTATTGCATGTTGATAATCTTCTCCACCAAATATGTCATAGTCTGCAGCATCAGAAGCAGTCAATCTTGTCCTATATGTCCAAGTAGTTCCAGATCTAGTAAAAACATATGCCGCGCCAGCATATGTACCGTAATTTAATGCACCAACAACTGCTATACTTCCATCACCGCTAATATCACATGTTAGTCCAAACTCAAGACTTGCTTTTTTATCACTGGTTGGAGGTTCTAATGTTGTTTGCTCAGCCCAACTGCCGCCGCTATAATAATAAATATAAGCTTTTCCTCTATTCGTATAATCTGTATCCTCGGACGATGAACCAAAGATAGCATATGTTCCATCAGTACTAAGACCGAAATGATTCAAACCAAATTTATCACCATTCCCAACAGCAGCATTCACAATGTGAGTTTCAGTGGGTGTGACTGTAGCCCAATCAGTAGTAAATGCTAGACTAAGTGCAGTTGTGCCAGAACCAAATGAAATGCCATCCGAAACCTTAAATGTAAGAGTAGATGATCCTGGTGTCGCTGAACCTTCCGCTAATGGCGTAATAGTAAACACACTAGAATCTTGACTTAATGTTGCAATATTAGCAAATGAACCATCAGATTCTACAGTGTATGTTAAATTAGCATCTGCATTATCACTATCTGTACCAGTTAATGTAATTACAGTAGGAGTAGCATTAATGAGTGCTACATTGTACCACCCACTACCATTTGAAATATACATTCTACTTGTAGAAGATACAAATGCTTGATCGCCTGAATTCAGACTGGTCGTAGGCAAATCATTAATAGTTGGATAAACGCTTAAGCCTACATCAACTAAATTTCCACTGCCATCTACTAAGTTGGCTATTGAACGATTTATACTCATGCTATCCACCTCTGGGCATTTGTACTACCTCCTCCACTTGCATTTTCTGCAGAATCTAGTGAAGCACGTAAAGTAACTATTAAAGCGTTTGCTGAGTCAAGAGA
>Ga0181419_1000032_pt1 | contig 42374 bp, 50 predicted proteins | sample 42SPOviralmetaG_FD_130144 | JGI IMG/M metagenome (GOLD analysis project Ga0181419, IMG submission 130144) | Marine viral communities from the oligotrophic San Pedro Time Series (SPOT) site, San Pedro Channel, CA, USA - 42 SPOT_SRF_2013-04-24 | ecosystem: Environmental > Aquatic > Marine > Strait...
CCTAAAACGTAATGTGCTGTTTCGTACATCCAATTATTTGCTGGTTTATCAGCAGCTGAATGAGTTGATAATGTAGATAAACCTGCACATGGACAAACTGTATTGACCATATCTACTTTCTTTGGTTTATGATTTTTATTCTCATCTAAATGTATGTAATCTCCTTGCCAACCTTTTTCTCTAATATAGTTTATATAATGAGAATCGTTTGGTTCAAAATCTGAATATGATAAAACTTCTTCTGGCATTTGGCCATTTAGTTTATTCATAACTGCTATGCTTTCACCACCAATCAATGGTACGATACTACTGTATTTCATTCATCACCTTCGTTAACATTCTTGTTTGCCTATCCACATCATCATAGTGTAGTGGTATACAGGTTGCAAGTAATAATAATCCACCCATTAGTATTTGTTCTTTAGGTAGATTATATTCATCTAATTTTCTTAAAAATAAATCTTTTACATATTCATTTTGTGGAACATCAGCAACAATAGCATTATATCCATAATAACAATCATGAGCTAACTTAGCCCAATCATATATGTTATCGCCCATTGTTCCATACCAACTACCATACTCACCTCTTGGGTCAAGTAATTTAAATTGATCTGTTTGTTGATTGTATAAAATATTTGCTAAATGTAAATCACCATGCATTCCATTTATTGGTGAAGTATGTAAATAAACTTGTTCAGCCATTTCATGTAGTTGAGCAACTTTCCATGCTTCCATTACATTATAGAACTCATGATTCAATCTCTCTTTAGTTTTTCCTACCCACATTTCTTTTGCATTCTCACTAAACCCATCAATTAAATCTTCATCATCGACTGGATTATTAAAGTAATTTATTTTAATTCTAAATATTCTATCCATGACATAATCCCAATGTGAATCAGGCATATTCTCATATAACATTAAATCACTAAGTAATGTACCACTTTCATATGACATTGTTAGTTGAGTTGGATGTTCTAATATTCTAGGTACAAACATAGATTGTTCAGGATTTAAACATTTATACCAATTCTTTTCGTTTTGTAATGTTTTTCTTGAATGCTTATCATGATAATCTGGTAATTTTGTAATAGTTCCAAGCTCTCCATTAAACTTCAAATTATTAAAAGCCCTTGCTTTTCTATTAAGTAATGAAGCACAGGTTTTATAGTATGTTGGCAGGTCACCTATGTCATACCATTCTTTAGTAATATATTGGCTAAAGTTTCCATAGAGTTCTAGTGCACCTGATATATCGTAGGCCCTACTTTCATTGAAAGCTTGCTTAGCTCTTAATCCTTCCTTAAATGAATATAGTCCAACTAAAGCAGTAGCATTAGGTATTGGTTTTTCTGGTTTATTATAATATTTATTACCATCCCACATACACCAAGCTGATTGATTATCCACTTCCTTTGTAAGTAAAAAGTTTGTACCTAACGGCATATCTTTTTCTAATATAATAGCATCACCTAACCAAACAACAACTGGTTTTAAAGGATTTACTAATGCGTTCATACCAATAGATATAGCATCCCTTGGACCATCAAAAGATAGTTGATTAGCAAACCTTACCTTGGGATGTCTAACAGCACAATACTCTCGGATATCCGTATACTTTCCATCAACCACGACTATTTCATCAACGCTGCCATTGACTGCCTCTATTATATAGTCTAGGCAAGGTTTACCATTTACACGTACCATAACCTTCGACGTGCCAGAAGATAGAGGTCTTAGTCTTGTTGCTGCTCCTGCAGCAGGGATAACTAAATTGAATCCATTTTGTTTGTCCATTTAACAAATTCCTCCAAGTTCATTGCTTTATCATCTACGTAATAAGTAGATGAATAGGGTTTCCCCCATAATAGTTCATCGTAAGGTACATCATATCTTTCCAACCAATCGGTAGTTATCTTACCTACATCTTCTATAATTTTCTTTATATCGCCATTGTGTGTTAACATTCTTCTGGCAGTTAATAAAATAATATGGAACCCTAAATTCTTAAGTACTCTCATACCTTTGATTACCTTATTATTAGGTAATGCGTTTCCATATTTTTGTTGTGCATCTTGATAGTTGTGATTTGTAAAACAAATCGTATCATCTATATCGATTACAATTGTCTTTTTCTTATCCAAAGAAATCCTCCAAACTAGTTGTATTTAAATCTTTTATCTTAGTATGTACAATTCTTTTCTTCTTTTCAAAATAACTTAATTGTTGTTCTATGACTTCTTTTGCTCCAAATGCTGGAATATGATTATTAAAAATATCTATGAAAGTATCTATAGAAGTTATTCCAAAGCATTTTTCAAGTAATTGAGTCACTGTCATTTTATCTGTTTGCTTTCCAACAGTCTCTATATGTTTTAACATAGGTGGTATTACATTAGATGCATCAGCTTCCTGTCTGAGAAACTCAATACCCGCTTCTAAATAATCATTATACATTGATTCATCGTTTGATAATTCATGTATTTTATCTTTTGTCTCATTTAAATCTTCTCTATTTGACCATATTGCAATTGGGTTAGTTATAAATGTTGAGCCATCTTCAGCTATGTTATTCATTCCATAATTTGAATCAAATACTGGAACTGTACCTACAGCGATTATTTCCATTTGAGCATATTCAAACCTATCGCCATAGTTGTGTATTTCCTTTGGAAGATTATATCCACTATAACCAAACATAGAGTTTGATATTAAGTTCATACCATCTTCATATTCATAAGGACCAAAGCTTTGGCATATATCACTATCATAATCATATCCATCAAACTTATCTTGCCAACTTGTAATATCGATAATATCAAACTTAGCACCAATAGACCTTTCAATACCATGAATTGAGTAATGGAAATCTTTATCTAAGTTAAACATTTCAACCATTCTTTTTGGGTCCTTCATAGTTGTCCAACGACTTGCGTATATACAACTTCTTCTTTTATCTTTAAATGGTACCCAATACTTTTCATAATCAGAAACAGTAAATGGTAATTTCATACGAGCAATCCTTTCACCAAGTTTCTTATCAGTTAGTATACTTGATATATCTTGTGCGTATGTTGTTTCTGTTGAGAAGTTAAATATAATATCACATGCGTTTGCAATAGGAATATGCATTGGTATTCTATCAAAGTTCATTCTTTTAATTTCATGCATCATACCAACAAGAATTGGTTTCCTAATTTTAAGAACTAAATCTTCAAAGAAACTTTTAACTGTTGTTTGTTTGTGTAATGGACTTGGATAAGAATTAAGCATAACAATATCATAATTGTCATTTAATTTTTTAGCTACCTCTGGTATTTCTTCAGCTTTGAATGAGATGGAATCTTTTATATGTCCACCTGAGCGAGTAAATCCACGTTCTTGTAAATCGTATATGTCTACATCATTAGGCATATATCTTTGGAATTCATATCCAAACTTTTCTACGCCACAGCCATCAAGGCCTTTTCCAAATACTATTGCAATTTTCATAATTAGTTATATTATATCATAAAATCAGTGATTTGTACACTGTTATTTTCATTTAAATCTTTCATGTGTTTAGGTACTCCTGTTGGTTGTACCTTGAGATTAATCTTACGATTATGCGTTTTATCCTTCATATTTACTAATTTAATATGTTTAGGATATAGTTTGTTGAGCTCGCGTGCGGCCGTATGCATGACGTCCGCGTGACGCGCGGCAGCATTGCCACCTTCTTTTTCTTTACCAATGACTAATTGCCATTTAGTTATATAAAAATTATTAAATCCTTTTTCAATTGCACCACAAAATGCTGCTACATCTTCATAATATTTTACTTTTGTATAACCTAAATCGTTAGCTGTTAATTGTTCTAAATTTATAAAAGAACTAAAAGCTCCCCAACGATTTAATCCTATAGGAAATATATCTTTACCTTTAACAAAGGTTGCTGTAGCGATTACACCAAATGGCATATCTTCTAATAATCCAATTGAATAATTAATTAAATCATAAAACGATTCTTCTGATAATTCCTTTTCTTTTATTACATAATCTTTTTCATCAGTAATATGGCAAGGAACTATCTTAATATCATCATCCATCATCCAAATCTTTTCACCAGCAAAATGTTCACATATCGCATGTCTTTTTTCTGGTATGCCTGAATCTTTAGGTACTCTTAACGGAACTACCTGTACGCCTGGGTAATCAAATGGAATACTTTTATAACGTTCCATTTCAGATACATCTCTTCGAATACAAACATAAACTCTTTTATAAAAACTTTCAGGTATCCATCCATTTTCTAATACATCAATTTTACCATCAGGTCTTTTATATGTTGGTATAACTATTTTCATATTGATTGAATTAAGTTTCGTATTAGAAACATTACTCCTACTCCATTTAATAATAACAAAGCTCTATCTTTCCATATAGCTGCTACAACTGTCCAAAGTGTTACGCCAATGATTGAAAATATTAAATCATAAAATTGAAATCCATCTACTCCTCGTATTGACATTCCTGCTAATACAAATACAGATGCTATCCATTTAATATACCAATCAATCGTATATTTCGGTGTTGCACTTTTATATATACGTTTAGAATTTTGTATTTCTTTTGGGTCAAATTTCTGAGAACTCATATTCCACTCCTGCTTCTTTAAATATTTCGTTTGTTTTTCCTATTGCTTCTATCCATCTATCTGGAGTTCCTTCTGATACTGAAACAACTCTTGATACTCCAGCTTGTATTATACCTAAAGCACAATCACCACAAACTGGTAAACCCCAAATATAAAGTGTTGAATCTCTTAGTGATATTCCATTTTCTGCAGCATTGTATATACAGTTCATTTCAGCATGTACGACATATTGATACTTAAGTTCTCTATTACTATATCTTTCTTCACTATCATCGATACCTTTAGGGAATCCATTATATCCTGTAGATAATATTTTTCTATTTCTTACTGCAATTGCACCTATCTTTCTACTAGGGTCTTTACTCCATGTAGAAATTTCATATGCTATACCAAGAAATCTTTTATCCCACTTACTTAACAAGATCGAAATGCCTCTCATAAACATGTAAGTTTTGAACTTGCCAATAGATATTACCACCTTTTTTAAGTGGATGTCCATTGTAATATAAATCTTTTTCTAGTTTTTCTAGTACGTATTTTTGCCAAGCATAATCATTTCGATATCCAAATACAACATCATTACTTCTCATTTGAACCACACAATGTAGTTGTTCATCTCTAATATAATAAGTGACAGCATTTGTGCAAATAAAATCATTCTTACCATCTTCTTTATACTCACGCCAGATACTTGGTCTTTGATAAATCATTGAAGCTCTACGAGAATCAGGATTTATTTCACTTAGTTCTTTTACAACTTGATTATATTGTCTATGAAACTTTTTACTGAATATAAGATGACCATAATTAGAATTGATTTCACCATAATCATTTGCAGAATATTCCCATGCTGCTGGCGACTTACCATATATTTCAGCAAGTTTATTAATATTAGTTGACCTAGAGTTATACCATTCTATTTCAGCATCAATATATTCTTGATTAGGTTTACCAAAGATTGATGGCTTATCAGCTAGAAAAGATGCAGCAAATATTTCGATTGTTTTACAACCAGTCTTATCATCAGTAAACTCTTTATTTTTAAGTTTATCGATAAAGGTATTTGCGATATCTTTAGTCTTCAACATTATTCATTGGCTGATTGAACATATCTCTACTAGGGTCTTGGCCTTCCATTTTACCACGAATATATGCTACACAAAAGGATGCGTAATTGATTAAGTCTTTATATGAATCTTCCAGGGATTCAAAGTTTGGTTCTTTACCTGACTCAAGTAAAGATGTGGCACGTATTAGTTTGCCTAAACATGCATCATGTAAAGTATCAATACCTCTACGATAATGCATCGCTTGAGTTATTGTACTCTTATCGCTTTGATAATCGGCTGATTTTGTTTGTTGCAGTTCAGCACATTCCTGCAGTACTTTCATACTTTCTTTCATAATTTACTCCATAATTATCTATTATATCACATTTCATTGCAAATGTAAACTTATTTTTCTCTAACATTTTTTATTGGAATTGACATTCCTTGTACCCAGTTTTCAGCAGTATTTTCTGCGTATATTTCTGAGTGATTATGTAGTTTTGTTGTTGCTTCAAAATCAGCACCTTCAAATAAATCGACTTCCCATCCATTTTTAGCTAAATAAACTTTTGCCATTCTATTTTCATTTTGATACTGATGATGTAATTCTCTCTCCATAATAAATCCTATATGTTATTTCTAAATACGAACTCTATTGCTCGCTCTGCTTCTTTTTCCATATCTCTTTTGGCATACCAGTTTCCTGTGTCTGAATCTAATTGCCTGCATAAGTATCCAATCTCTTTTGCTGTGATTGGATAACCTTTAGCCATTGCATTTCCTGCAGTACTAACCATGATTTGATATAGTTTTGCATACCAACCTGTATCAGATATTGATTTGTATTCTTCAATCTGTTTACGATTAACAAATGGACAATCGTCATAACTATTCCAAGAGTAGCTGGTATTATTTAATTGATTTTTTCTATGTTCGATTAATCCTTTTTGAATTGCATCGGGTAATCGATTGAAAAATCCTTCTTGTCTATTTACGTATGGATGTTTACCCATTAGTTCTATTGGGTCCATTTGTTTTCCTTCACGAGTAAAGATAAAATTAAAAGCATCTTTATATTGATTAGGAATATAATACATACGAGATAAATCTTTTGTTTGAGCATCAGATACTTCCAAGAACTCTTTATTTAAAGCATACCAAAAGTGTTTGATATCCTCTTTGAGAACTGGATATTTTAAATCAAATACTAAACGAAACTTTGGTGACTCTTTTGTAGATGATGCTGTTGAATAGCAAATATACTTATAGTCAGGATAAGTTTTTTCAATTGTTCTTATATCACCTTGGAACGTATCAACATCTAAAGCTGCCCAGCCACCCCAACCAACAACATTATCATTTGCTCTTGTTGTATTTGGTTCATATGTGGCAGGTGATATGAGAGGAGCTTCTTGTTTTGTAGGATACTTATCATCACTAGCTAACTTATATAACACACCAGCAAACTCATCAAAAGAACTATAATCCATTCTCTTATGAGTTTTGTTATCGTATATGTTATCAAATATCGTTAAGCTTACCATGGTTTCCTGTATGACTTGGTGCTTCCCAATCTTCTGGCTTTGCCAAATCAGGTACTCCAAGTGGGTTTGGTCTAGATTCTTTTATTCCAACATACTTTTGCATATTAGCTTTTAGTACAGCATCCCATGCTTTGTATGGGTCAACACCATAAGCATCTAGTGTACCAATCGCAACAACACACAAATCAATGAGGCCATCAACAATCTCTTCAGCATCCTTACGCCTGTAAGCTGCTTGAGTTTCATCCAACTCTTCTTGTAAGAATTCAATTCTAAATTTAAGAAACTCTCTTAGTTTTTCTGGATTAGTATCAACCCAATCACGAGTTTGATATTTTGTTTGCATATCATGAATATCTTTTACCCAGTCTTTGCTCATACTATAATGTCCTTTTTAGGTGTCATGATTCTTGTATCTTTGCCTTTGATTTGGTCAACTAATGACTCTAAAGGTTCAACAATAAACATAACAAAGCTTTTGTTTATTTCCACACCATCTTTAGCTAAGGTATATGGCATAAAAGGAATGAATCCAATCTTACCAGGTTCCGGAGCAAATAGCGCATGGCCATCTTTGATTGTAATGCTATCTTCAGTTTCAGTCACTTTACCAATAACTTCTTCTCCATTACTTAATCTTACTAATTTATATTCCATATTTTTTTTCCTCTTGGTATATTATAACACATTTCTGTGTAAATGTAAATAGTTATTTAATTTATTTACAGTATCAATCTCAGTTTGTGGATTGTTCCATTGCCTATTCAATCTACTTGGATGTGGTATCTTACAATGTTCGACACCTAATCTTTTTAGATATTCAGAAGCTACATTTCCTAAAGCCACTATGTGAGAGTATTTATACGATTGTTCTAAGGTAAATATAACTTCATCTTCTAAGTTATAAATGTTAGTCCAATCATAATCTTCTTTTATCCAACCACTTACTCTATTCCAAGTAGTTGATTTTGATTTATCTACTAAACCTGGTTTCTGTCCAACAACTAATATCTTAGCCAAAGAAATCCTCCAAGCTTGCCACTTCCTCATGATTCCAACCAACTGCTTGTAGCACAGGTTCGATTGGGTCAAGGAATGTCTTTTTAAATTGTGTTTCGTAATCAATGTACTTAAGTAATCCAAATTCATCAGGTAAGTAATCAGAGAATGCAATAACATTCTCATGAATTGGATTTGGCATACGAAGATATACGAACTTGATTTTATCGCCATTGTTAATCAAAGGATATTTCTTTTTGAGCGATAAGTTATTTACTTGATGATTGAATAGTAAAGAGCCACGTACGTGCATAGGTGTACCTTTTTTATAGATTTGATTATGGTCTTTAAACTCACGAACTTTAGTAACGCCACGTGGAAATGCAATTTCATCTGGTGATAAAGTTTTAAAATGATTTTTGAAATGTTCAATTGCCATTTGTGTTTCTTTTTCATCTTTTGATATAATAATCTTGAACATCTCTTTTAATGCTTCTCGGCATGGTTCAGGTGTACTAGATTTGATTGCTTCAATTCCCATGATTTTTAACTTAGGCGTTTTATATCTTACACCCTCGTTGTCATGTACGTTTAAGATGTAGCGTTTCTTAGCTGTCCATATTCCTCTATCAGCTATAGCTTCCCTTTTCATAACCATACGATTAGATACACCACCAAGCATATCAAATAGTTTATCGTAAGACTTAGCTAGTTCAGGCTCAAGCATTTCATCAGCAACTTTATCCAAGAAGTCAATAGGATTCTCAGGTTTAAACTGATCGATTACATCTCCTAAGCGTACATACAAACTATCGGTATCGATGGCAACGACATAATCTTCTCTTGAATTCTTTTTGAGCACTCGATTAAGGTAGGAGTTAAGTGCATATTCGGCCCATCGTATCGTAAGCTGTCCGGTGAGGGTGATGGCTTCAGCAATTCGTTGGTCGAAGAAACGAAAATACCTGTTGCCCAAAGCACCATAAAGAGAATTAAGAAGGATTTTAATTGCGACCTGCCTATTCTCGGCAATTGCAATATCCCTTTCGATTTGGTATAGTTTTTGTTTGTCATCTTTATCCACCTTTTCCTTTTCATTTTGAGCATCAATCATTTGCTTTTTGATTCCTACCCTTTCATTATACATTTCATCAATAATCATTGGAAGTATTCCAACCTTTTTAGTTGTGAAGTGTTGGCCATTTGCAGCTACACATTCACCATCAAACTTTTTCATTTGCACATTTGGATTTGCTAGCATATCTTCAATATCAACTTTACTTACCTTTCCATTCACAATTGTCTCAGGTGACATATTGTATTGCATGATAATAGAAGGATATAGAGAGTTTAAATCAAAACTAACCATGTGATTATGTATTCCAACTTGAGGTTCTTTTACAAAACCACCAGGATAGAATGTTTTAGTTTTATCCTCAGCAAATGGTATTATAATATTATGTTCATATAGTTTCCTAAAGATAATCGTATCCCAGATTGCTGTAGTGCCAAAGGTGTCATTGTAGTTTACTCCACCTTTGTATGCCATAGTTAAACAAAGAGTAATTAAACCAAGTTTATCTTCGATTCTGTCTACCAACTCAACGTCCTTTATATTATAGTCAATAAATTTTTGGAAGTTATGTTTGTAAAGAGAATGCAAAGAACCATACTCTTCGTAGGAAAGCTTTTTCTCTCCAAGTACTACATGAGCAATGTGGTCCAACTTATAAGATTCCTGAGGACCATAAGAATATCCAAACTTTTTAAATAAGTCAAGGTAATCCAAATTAGAAATACCTTTGAGTTCGTAGGCAGTTTGAGTTCTACCCATCGTAGTTATTTCTCTACGTTCAATCATACTCCAAGGTGATAGCCTTTTTACGTATGGCTCACCAAGAAGTTTATGTATTCTGTTTACGAGGTAAGGTATATCAAAGAACCTAGTATTCCAACCGGTCACTACATCAGGTGAATGAGAAACTGAGGACCAATGTGTTATGAAGTTGACCAATAGGTCAGCCTCAGATTCATAGCTTTTATAAACTACCCGGTTGGTTTTCATTAATGATTTGTTTACATCGTAAGTGCCTAGGCCCCATACATAGTAAGTGTTATCGATATTATTTTTAATCGTAATCGCAGTGATTTGATTATCAGCTTTGTCTGGCTCGGGGAAGCCATCATCCGACGCAACCTCGATATCAATCGTTGTCACATTTACTTTGTTACGATCGAAATCGATTTGACCTGGAAATTGGTCATTGATGAAAGCCGAAATATATCGAGTGTTTCCAAAGATATGGAGCCCGGCAGTATGTTTGTTCGTTTGAACCCATTCATTTGCAGATCGCATAGAGTCAAAATTCATCTTACCAACTGGAGTACCATCCAAGGCTTTCCAATTTGTAGGACGATTCGTACTCACGAATAGTGAGGGTTCGTATTTAATTTTTTCTGAGATTCGTTTATTGTGGTCGTACCCACGAAGGAGTATCATATTACCATAACGACTTACATTAGTATAAAACTTCATAACATGTATATTATATCACAGTTCACGGCAAAAGTACACTGTTTTTTTAATTTAATTCAAAAGATTGGGGAGCTATCTCTAACTCCCCGCATGATTGTCAATTTGGCTTTAATAGCTGCTGGATTGCATTATCACGATCATTGGCGCTAATCCTAAGATTAATGCTGTGATAGATAATACGATCACGGTAGTTTTTAAGGCCTCGGCAACGTCTTCATACTTATCCATAAAGTGGACTATATGTTTCATGTTGTTCTCCAGTAAATATTTAATTTATATCTACTGAGTTTCGCTGCTCACCAGTTTACCCTTTCAAGTATTCTTTCTTCTTTGATGCCCCAGCAGACCCTAATTCGATCTTTCTAGGACGCTTCTCTTCAGGTAGTTCTACTCTGGCATACACCACTAATATTCCATCCTTCAAATCAGCACCGTCTATTACTACAAATTCTGAGAGTCGAAATGATTTCTCGAATTTGCGGGACGATATACCTTTAAATGCGAAATCTCGTTCGTCCTTACACATCTCACCAGAGACCTTTAGGATTCCATCTTTGACTTCTACATTGATGTCATCTTCTTTGAATCCAGCTATAGCTAATTCGATTAAGAATTTCTCTTCATCTACTTTCACAATATTATGTGGTGGATAGTTATCTGTTCCGGACCTGGCGCTTTGATGAATCCTTTCTAAGTCTTCAAATAAAGTATCAAATCCAACGAATAGTGAACGAGGCACGTTCAAGTTATTTCTTACCATTTTGTTTCCTCCTATAATAGCAAGGTTGTGGGAACCGGTCCAATACCGCATTCCTCGATTATATTTATACTAGTTGAGACACCAGTTTAAATAAATTTTTTTAAAAAGTGAGTTTAACCACTTTGTTTAATCTGCCTGCTTTCATAAACTTATGAAATTCTTTCCAGGCCTTTTTAATTCTTTTCTCCATTATTGCTGTTTCCTATATTGTATTTAGGGCACAGCTCCCATTGAGTTTTTTCCTTAAAAGGAATCACTTTGATTTGTCTCAATGGTGCTAAATCCTTTGCGACCTCTGGGTTAACTATATTAATAAGTCCCCAATCGGCTAGGAGAGTTGCGATTGTGTTTCTACGCTGTACATCATTTTCTATAAGATTCGATGGCTTACCATCTAATAAAAATAGCTCTTTGAAGTGTACAATAAAATATCTACCTTGCTTATGCAAGATGTGACATGATTGGAATAGTTTATTATCCTTCCTTGAGGCTACTCCAATTCTAGTTAATGTTTCTCTGATTTTGAGAAAGTCATCGGGCTCATTCAACGTTACTTCTAACATATCTGCCGGAACCCAATTCTTTATTTCGTTATTTTGTTCTTCCACCTTTCAATCCTTTTCTTTTCAACTCTTCTATTTGTGCATTATTAAATAATTCTAAAACGGATTTAGCTTTATCGTTGCTATACCCATAATGTTGTTTAATGAGTTCTAGGTTATTGATGTCCTGTGGCTTTATCCACTTGGACCATCTTTTCTTTTTCTTTATTATATTTATAAAAAAATCGAATTGAAGGCGATGGTCTAGGTGATGAAAACGATTCATTTCATTAGCATATAACACTGTATCGTTAAAAAACGAAAAGTTCCTATTGATTATGAAGGGATTGTACCCTTTTTCAGCTACATCATCGACCATGATATCTTTCTTAGTATCATTGATTGATTTTATATATTCAAAAGGGTTCATAATCCTAAGCCTTTACGTGTTTGTTCTGCTAAAAACTCTTGCGCTCTCTTACCTTCTTTCAACTCTTCATTCAACTCAGCTATTCTTATTTGAGCATCATGTAGTTGTTTTTGTAATTGCATTACATTGTTTTTTAGAACTTCTATTTCAATATCCTTATTCATTTAAATTCCACTCCTGCCATAATTTCAGTTAGACACGCAACCATATTGAGTTCATGGTCAGCCACAAAGCTGTCCTTGTACTGATAATCAGCAAGTATCAATATAAGTTGTGGTATCGACTGAGGGTTAACATATTCAGTTGAGCTATCGTATATCTTACGAAACATCGCAGCAGGTTCGATATCGATATTATCTGCAACCCATTGTCTCATCTTACGAAAGTCTTTTAACTTAAGATGACTCATAAGGTTTCCAACTGAAACATCATTTACGTTGACAAGTATACCAGAGTCAATACTACCTGATACACCATATCTTTGTAATTCATTTATTGTTCTACGAAAATCTGGAAAGTATTTCATTATCAGTTCAGCGAGAACTGGTTGCTCATAACTTACGCCTTCAGTTGTAAGTATATGCTCAAGCCTTTCCATCATACCCGCAGCAATAGATTGTTTTTGTCCTTTAGGAATACCAAACTCAATTACACTACACCTTGAATGTAGTGGTTCAATAATCCTATTCTTAAAATTGCATGTAAGTATAAACCTACAGTTTGATGAGAACTCTTCAATAAATCCACGAAGAGCTGGTTGGGTGGACTGGGGATTTAGATAATCTGCTTCATCTAATATAACCACCTTGTATCCACCCTCTAAACTGACTGAACTAGCAAATTGTTTAATCTTATTTCTAAGAGTATCAATTCCTGACTCTTCTGAGCCATTAATTATTATATAATCTAAATTTAATTCTTTACACAGTGCTTTTGCAACTGTCGTTTTACCGGTACCTGCAGTGCCCGTTAAGAGCATGTTTTGCAGTTCCTTTTGTTTTAATATTAACCCAAAATCTTTTTTAAGCTGTGAGGGTAGTATACAATCTGACAGCGTGGTTGGTCGATATTTTTCAACCCATAGATGTTCTTGCATTAGTTCACCTCCCAAGCTTCAACTGTATCTAGTCTGAAAGACCTCCATGCGTTTTTATCTATTGACCAAACAGGATATGCTTCCATTGCATCTTCCGTATAGTTAATAGTTGATTCAACTCCATTTGTTTTTAACACATCTGGGTTAAGAGTACATGGCATAACTCTTAGTTCGCCTGTATCTATTTTTCTGAAACTTACTGTGACTTGCCCTTTTTGTAAAGCCTTGAGCAATTTGGCTTTTTCATTTGTTTGCATAATATATCCTTAATTAAAAATTGGAGGGGAATTTCACCCCTCACCATTATTCAGCTGCTTCTTCAACAGGTGCTTCATCAACTGCAGGGACTGCTCCCTCTGGCGCTTCACCATCTTTTGGTGCGACTGAGTTAACGAATGCTACCACTCTATTTCTCAATCCGCCAACGGCTTCAAGCTCTGGGCCTTCAAAACCGCCACGCTTAGAACAGATATCAATTATCTGTACTACAGTTGCTAAATCCTGAATCGAAAGTTGAGGCTGTTCACCACCTTCTACCGGTGCATCAACTGCTTCTTCAGCTACTTTCACTTCTTCTGACATAACGTCCTCCTATAGGTTTTAGACTATTATATTTATACATGGAATACTGAGTTTTTCTCTAATGCAATAAAATATTCAATAGGATAATTACTATTAGTCCAGTTAGAAATTAGCTTAGATGATATACTTACAAAGTAATCACCAGGTAGTAATTTCAAGTTAGGAATACTTATTATAAAATTAAACTCATTCTTACATGAATTATCTCTGTCTACTTCAACGCTAAATACGTTTGAAGTAGCATCTCTGCTATCGGAAACTGAAGCAGTGATAACTCCATTTTCTCCGGATAGTTCTAGTTCAGTATGACCCAGAACAGCTGCAGCTTTTCTTACTTGATTCATTACTTCTTCAGTAAGATTAATACCAACTTCAGCTTCTGGCATACTAATATCTTTTTGCGGTGTTGTGAGTATATCCCTTTCAGCATAGAAGTATTTTATCTTTTGCTGATTAGTTGGAACATCACCACCGACTGTATTGCTAATTAAAACTGACTTTTCTTCAAAGTTAAGTTGAGGATTTTCAATAAGACCACATACTGACAAGAACTCGTTTAAATCATATATTCCAAACTCTTGTGGAAAGTCTTCAACAATTTCAGCTTTGGCCATAATTGTTTTAGCTTCCGATATGGTACTTAACCTTTGACCCGGTTTGAATACCAAGTTAGGATTAATCGTTGCAAAGTTTTTCAACACATTAAGTGTATCATCAGATAGTATCATATTTTTCTCCATAATTATACTATTATATCACAGTTCCACGTAAATGTACATTCTTTTTTTCAGAATAGTTAAAACCATTCCATGTAAAATATGAATGTAATCTATAATGTGGACTATCATTTTCATGGTCATTTATAAAAATAACCGCTGCATCAGGCGTAGGCTTCTCCCATCTGGTTAAAGTCCTATGCCTTTCATTTAAACGTTGTATGACCGATGGAACGTATTGTGGTATCTTAGTCACTTTGACTTCAATCCAATTTCCATCAGGGTCAATCACGTCATTAAATGTTTCATCATTATCTTGCCAACCTTCTTGTTGTAAAAGGAACCATTCAGCAAAATGACCAACTCTTACGTCATTCTCTACTTCTACTAATTCCCTTCCATGTCTGGTAGATTCTTTTCCATGAATTAGTTTTGCTTCAGCTTTGACTCTCTTTTCGAAAGCCTCTGTTCTGTAGTCCTCTCTATTAAATTCTATCATGTTCGTTTAGTGCTATTATTGCATAGTGTAAAACTTTCATCAGATCCTTACGTGAATCATCATGAGTTCCTTTTTTACCATACCTTTGTGCATACTTAAGAATATTACCAATGGCAAAACCAATACCATGTCCACAATCCGATATGAATTCAGTTGATTGAAACTGATTTTTCGAATAGTGTCCATTGTATGTTTTATCGATATAAGCCTGGAGCTCTTTGATGAGAGCTCCTTCGTTAAATTTGTAGTTAATTTTTTTATTAAACATGTTCATCCTCGAAGTCAGTATCGACTTCTTCTACTTCCGGAGCACCGTGGATTGATGGGTCATCGGCTACGACTTTGGAATATAAATCCAAGAATGCAGCTTTTGTATCTTCATCAAACCTTGAGATACATAGGTCAATTGCTTTATCAACCTTTCCGAAGATTGCATATGTTTGTACGATATGGCAAAGTCTTCTTGTTGAGATAACTTCATCTACACCATCATCGTAAAACGTTTTTCTAATAATGTCAGCCCATACTACTAAGTTTTGAGCTAACTCATCAGCAGTAAAATCTCCACCAGCATCAGATGGAATGTATTTATCCATGTGCTTTAGTACGATTTTCTTTTCCACATTGATTGATGGAAAGTGTTGGTCAACTGAAACAGTAAACCTTTCCAAGAAAGCTTCATCAATAATTGAAGCTGCTGTAAATCTTCCATCGTCTGAACCTTTGCCTTTTGTATTGGCTGTGGCTATAACATTAAATCCATCAGCAGGCTTAACAACTTCTCCAGTCTTTTTAACCAGAACAGGTTTGCCTTCGAGGATTCCTTGTAGACACATAATTTTATTTGTAGCTCTATCAATCTCGTCCAGTAGAAGGATAGCTCCATTTTCCATTGCTTTAAGAACTGGGCCTTTTGCAAATACGGTTTCTCCGTTAACAAGTCTAAATCCACCTAATAAGTCATCCTCATCAGTTTCAGGATTGATTTGAACTCTTATGAATTCTCTACCAAGCTTAGCACAAGCTTGTTCAACCATGAAAGTCTTTCCATTTCCTGAAAGACCACTGATGTAAGTTGGATAGAACATACCAGATTTGACAATCTTTACGATGTCATGGTAATTACCCCAAGGTACGAATGTGTTATCAACTAAAGCAAATGTCTTTTCATCATTTACAACTGATTGAACCATTCTAGCTGCATTGATTGGAGCAGCTTCTACAGTGGGTTGAACCTCATCTTCTCTGAGAGGTACGATAAGACCAGCCAAATCGTATGTACCGATTTTGACTCTGTTATCAGCATCAAAGATAGGACCATAGTCCTTTCCTTTGTAGCCGTATGTTTGGCCAACATCAACGATTTGTTGTTTTCTAAATTGGGTTTGGTCAGGATACCTGCTAGCAAGTTCCTTTAAGATTACCTCAGTTTGAGGTTTAAGATTTTTCACATTTTTCATAATATAATTAACTCCTTATTTTTATTATATACTATCTATTATACACCGTTTTTCTGCAAATGTAAACGGTTTTTTTCATTTATTTCACTTTTTTTCATTAGGCGACAATCCTTCCAAAGTTTGTTAATAATACTTTGTTATTCTTTTTGGACTTACTATGCCTTTTGAAAGCCGCAGTTATTTGACCTTTGGTAGCACCTGCATCTGGATCGAAATCAGCTGCAGCTGTTTCTAATACTGTTCCACCTTTAATTACGTAGAACTCATCATAACCTTTTAAAGCGTTTGATGTAAAACATTTATTTTTCCTGTACTCTTTTGCAGCGTTTTGGTAAAACTCTCTGTAGCTATCATCCCACTCATCACTATATGGATCGATTTCATTAAATACTCTACCCAGTATGCCCTTCCAATCATGATGGCCATTTGTAATAAAGAACCCGACGGTTGTTGTATTGTACGCCTTCTGAATATCTTCTAACATAGCTTGAGTAAGACCTCTTCCGGTATTGTTAGCTTTTATAACTCTTCCATCAACATGGAAAATAACTGAGTTATTGTACCATCTACCAGTAGATGTTCTTTTAATTTCAGTGTTTTTATAATCTGTATGAGTACTAGTACGATTAGTATCACCATCACTTATAACTACTAAGTTCATTTTCTCAACATTGTGCTTTCTTTTAAAATCTTTGATTAGCTTTGTTGATACATTAAGAGCTTGGTTAAGTGGTGTTGAACCATATCTTTCGTACTCAGAACATATCCATCTATCATCTGCGTAGCATCCTTGTTCCATTTCTTTTCTAACATAACAATGATATAGAGCTTCTTCTAATACAGCTTTTCTCATACTTGAACTAACAATTTGTGGCATTGATAAGTTATCATCTCTCATCTCACCATCCATTTGTGTTATTGTATTATTGTATCCTCTCTCAGTAGTAAATCCATAGATGTCAAATGGGATATTAACTGCTTTACAGAATAAACTTAAATGAACCACTTGGTCTAGGACATTACCCATTGTACCTGACATTGAACCTGAGTAATCAATTAATCCAATCAATCCATGATTTTTAGCATCAGCCAATCTTGTGACTTTAGCAAATATATCATCATCAGTTTTATATGACCATAGTTTATTTACATCGATTGAACCACTTCTAGCTGTTTCAGCTCTTGTCCATCTAAATGCTGCTTTTCTTTGCTCAAATTCTTTGACTGCAAAATTAACTGACCTTTTAGCATTTGCTAGGTAATCTTTAAAAGAATCTCTGTATGAATCAAAATCTTTCATTCCATAGTAATCATCTTCTATATAAATTCTATTTTGATCGATTGTTCGCTTTCTTGATTCCATTAATGTTTTGTAATCTACAATTGAAGCATTTTTAATCTCAGGTGAAAGTTCTCTAATAACTAAATCTTGATCGCCATGCTCATCTACATCTAAAAGTTTTCTTTCATTATTTCTAAAGGCTTCATCTGTTTGAGAAACATCTTCTTCTTTTTTCTTGGCTGGCTTATCCACATCCTCCGCAGATAGCGTATTCTCATCGTCGCTTCTTGAGCTAGAATCATTGGTCTCTTTGCGATCGTCAGAGTCCTCGCTATCCGCAGATTTTGTTTCAGTTGAATCTGATTCGACATCTTCTTGGCTAGAGCTCTTAGTCTCTTCCGTGGAGCTTGAACTTTCAGATTCAAAATCGTCATGACCTGATTGGGTACCTGGTTCGGTTTCACCATCTGATGGTAAATCACCATCTTCAATTTCAGGTTCTTGTATTAATTCTGGTGTGTTATCTTTTGTGTATGCTAATATGTCCTTTACTACTTGAATTACATCTTCAAAAGTATCGGTTGTCATTGTAGCATTATATAGTGCTTCTTCTTCCGGATTAAATGGAATGTTTAAGTGAGCACCAACTTTTGCTTTTAAGTTAATTTTATCAATAAGTTTAATATTATTAAAGTCATGGTCTTCTCCAAAGAATCCATCTTCAAATAACTTCTTATAACCTCTTTGAAATGGTCCTACTAAACCAACATATCTTGATTTGATTTTTCTTTCAATCCTTGCATCTTCAACAACATTAATATATGTACGTGGACATCCTTCCAATTTTTCAGGAGAATCATGCCAACCTTCAAATGGTGTTTCCAATGCGTGACCAACTTCATGACCAATCAATAAATCAGAAACATCCTTTCCTTTGTCAACCCACTGAGGAAGACCAAGTACTCTGTTCTTGATATCAAACCAAGCTGTTTCGTAATTACCATGTTGTACTGAGATATTCTCAGTTGCTAATAATTTGGCTAATATAGATTTTTGACTCAATTTAAACTCCTTAATTTTTAAACTAATATGTATATTATACACCGTTTTTCTGCAAAAGTAAACGGTTTTTTGTAATTATTTTAAATTGTTACGTTCCTGTAACGTTCTTGTAACGCAACTGTAACGTTTCTAAACTAGCGTATCTTCGAGAAGTTGTTCTTTTTGAAAAACTCTATACGTGAACGGAACTTATCTTGTAGCACATCACCTTTGTGAGATATAATAAAGACGTTCGAATCTTCATCCATCGTACCAAGTATCTTAGTTAGATTATCTACACCATCCACATCTAAACTTGAATCAAAGGTCTCATCAAGAACTAATAGATTTGTTGATGCTGAATTTTTCATCTTAGCAATATGTCTCCATGTAAAGAGTAATGCTAAATCAATTCTTTGTTTCTCACCTTCAGAAAAGGATGCGTAGTTAAATGAATCTCTGTGTCTTGATCGAATTGTCTCGTTAAAGCTTTCATCCAAATGAAATGATACAAAGAAATCTAGTATCTGAAGATAATGATTAATTAATCTGTTCATAACTGGCAAGTATTGTTTGATAACTTTAGTTTTAATTCCAGTATCTTTTAACATCTCACCTATGATTTCGTTATAAGTTCTTTCTTCTACAAACTCTAACTTTTTCTCAGTTAACTTATCTTTCTTTTTATTTAGATTTGTTTTACTTCTTTTTGCATTTGATACATCACCAGTTGAACCCATCAATCCATCAATCTCTTTTTGTATTTTTCCAATCTCAGTTTGATGTACTCCGATTGAATCATTATTACTATTAATCTTCTGTTGTTTTTGACGAAGTTGATTTAACATATCAGCATTTTCTCTCTGAGATTGCTTGAGCTGTCCAATAGATTTCTTTAAATCTTCTTTTGCTTGTTGTAGTTCAGCAGCTTTATCCTTTATAATCTTTTGTTTAGTATCTTTAATCTCTTGGCCAATATCCTGGTCACAAGTTGGACACGTATCATTCTCTTCGTAGAACCTTGACTCTTGAACTAAATCTTTTATCTTTCCATTATAAGAATAATCATATCCTTCAAGGGTAGACATTTTTTTAGTTTGTTGTATTTGGTCTTTCTCAGAACTTTGTATCATGGCTGTTAAACCTTTGCCCAATGTTTTTGACTCTTCAAATAGTTTAGTAATCTCTTCTTTATGAGTTTCAATACTACTTCTTTTCTTTTCTATTTGGTCATCGTTCAGCTCTTGTAAATCCTTTATATATTTCTCAGCTGCTTGAATTTTAGTTTTAACAATATCAAGGTTGTGGTTAATATCAACTAACTCATCTCTTATTTTAATATTTCTTTCTTTCAATAAAATATTCATCTTAGTAAAGATATTGATGTCCAATAAATCTTCTATTACGTGTCTACGCGTCCACGCGGGTAATTGCATAAATGGAATAAAAGAACTACTGCCTAATACAACTACTTGGTGAAATGATTTATGGTCGAGCTTTAGTATATTTTGTTCAAGGAACTTTTGATAATCCCTTACGTTACTAGCTTGGTTAATCATATTACCATTTTGCCATATCTCAAATTTGTTAGGTTTAATACCTCTTACAATTTTAAAATCAACCTGGCCAATAGCAAACTCAACTTCTACTATAGAATTTTTATCGTTGATTGAATTAATTAATTGACCTTTCTTTATATCTCTATGTGGTTTACCAAATAATCCAAAAGATAATGCATCCAATAGTGTAGATTTACCTGCACCATTTTGGCCTACGATTAAAGTTGTTGGTGATTTCTCTAAGTTAATAGTTATAGGATCGTTTCCTGTGGAAAGAAAGTTCTTCCACGTACATGATTTAAAATGTATCATAATACCTCTAGGTTCTGTGCTTCAGTATATAATTTTCTCAATTCGACTTTTAGATGTTCTTTATCTAAGTCTGTTTCCACAGCATCGACATACGTATCCAAGAGTTGTGTTGTATCCTCGAGAGATATTTTGTCATCTTCGACATTCTCTCCAATATACTCTTCAAAACTCTCAGCTATTTTAAGTTCATATGTATCAATACTTTGTAATCTATCTACAAACTTATCGAACATATACAAGTCATTTTTATTTATAACAATTAGTTTAATGAACTTTTTACTATATTGACTTACATCGATTTTATCGTAATCAGTTTTACTATCATCGTATATTACTTTCTTAAACATAGTAATTGGATTTCTTATTGCTTCAATCTCTCTTGTTTCTGTATCTAATACGTGGAAATACTTAGGGTCATCAACATCAGCCCAGGTAAATTCCATTTGGCAACCTAAGTAATGTACATTTCCTTTTGTTGATTTAGTATGGAAATGACCAGATAATACCATTTCAAATCTATCAAAAACATCAGCATTCATACCATGTGGATTTGTCTGACCTGGCATCATATCAAAACCTTTTAATTCTAAATGAGCTCCAAGTATCGGTGCACCACAGTTTTTTGACCACTCAGTATACTCTTGATAATTACTATTGTTTATCCATGGAATAATAGCAACTTTACATCCATCATAATCTAATACAGTTGGTTCCATACAGATATTAACGTTTGATGTAAAATGACCGAGAAGTTCTTTAAGAGAACAGAGCTCGTTAGTGTTCTTAAAATATACATCATGGTTTCCAGGAATAATATCCATAGTAATACCAAGCTCACGCATTGGTTCTAAGAAGTGTTTACGATTAGCATTCAGTGCTTTAAAGTTAACAAACTTTCTGTGCTCATAGTAATCACCTAAATGTAATATCTGTTTTATATCATGTTCTTTTAAATAAGGAAAGAATACTTCAGTATAGAATCTATCAGCATAGTTCAAAAAGATATCACTTGAATTCCTGACACCACAATGGGTATCATTTAATATAGCTACTTTCATTTATAGAATAACTCCAGTTTTGCTTTTTCTTTTTCTTTTACTTTTTCTTTCTTAGCAAATTCTTTGATTGCAGTATCTTGTTTACGAACTTCTCCAATCCTTTGCTTGAGAGTATCTACATACGCCATTGTTTCTTGAGCAGTTTCACCATCCATACCAGCTTGTACGAAATCGTCAATACCCATTTTCTCAATGAACTTAAACTTAATATCTTGTTGTTTCTTTTCTTTCATTATTCTACGTATAAATGCATAATAACATATTTGCGTAAAATAAGAAAAGGCGTTTGGTTTACCAGTCCTTGTAGCTGTTTCTATATTATAATTTCCAATAGCCCTTAAGCAATTTTCTACAGCATCCATAACCATTTCTTCTCTATAAGTATATCTTACAAAGTTTGGTCTATGTGATAACCCTTCTGAAATTTTTATAAAACATCTAGCGACGTAATCTGTGACTTTTGGTACTGGTTTGTTTTGTTCTTTTAAATCTCGACATTCGACTGCATAGTCCATGACGGCTTGTGAGAACTCTTTGTTGTTGACGTAATGAGCCTTCTCTTTAGGCTTTAATTTTGCCATAGGTTTTCCTCCATAATTAATCTATTATATCATATTTCTGCGTATTTGTAAACAGTAAATTAATTAAAAAAACAGTGTACAAATGCCAGTTTTTGTGATATAATAATATAGTATCCCGGAGGGAAGGAGTATACAAGATTAATGTATTGTCTTCTTGATATCTACTTCAGATTCCAGGTACTGTTTCTCTTCTTCGTATCTATCTAGCAAGACTTCTTCAAGTTGGTCCATTATTTCAATGTTCGAACGAGGAGCCTTGAGAGGGACACGCTTTTCAGATAGTTTTAAAGCAAACTCAACGTAAGCTGCTTTCACATCTTCAGCTACACTAACATGGTTTACAATATGGTTCATCATAACTTTAAAAGTTTTATGTTCCGAAAAAGGAAACCAAGGGGTAAACTGAAATCCACCTACTATGTTAGAGGAAATATTCAAAGGTCTTTCAACCAAATATGAATCATCGTTTTTCACTGCTACGAGTCCGATAATTTCATCTCCATTTACTAACTTAAAGTGTCTTATATTGAGTTCTTTCATATTATATATTTATATCATGCAGATCGTAATCAAACTTTTCTTTTGAATATATTTTGATTCTTTCTGCAGCATGGTTTAATGTGTAATTCTTTCTAGTCTTCCAATGTAAATCATCAGCTATATCGAATACCTTAGTATTTCTGCCATCATCCGATTTTCTTAATCCTCGTCCAATGCTCTGTAATACTCTAATTTGCGACTTAGAGGGGCTAGCAAAAATAATGTTGTGAAGATTCCTAATATTAATACCAGTACTAAAAGTACCAATGGAAGCGACAATAATTGCATTGTTCTCAGTTTCAGTAATAGCACGGGTCTGCTCTCTTGTATCAACATCAGTTTCTCCCGATACGTAAAATAGCTTTCTTTTATCATCTATCTTTTCCTTTAATAGTGTATGCAATGGTTTACCATGTTTCTCTACATAGTTAAATAGTACTAAAGTATTTCCTTCTAAATCCAATGCAAGGTTTCGTATAAAATAATTTCTTGGTTCATATCCTACTAAAAAATCTAACTCTTCCTGATACTTCCTTTGTTCTTTACAATACTCATCTTTATACTTTAATAGTAATACATCAATAGTAAGTTTAGCTAAAGTATTTTTATCCATTAACTCTTTTGTTGTTGTCACTTTATACACCGGGCCAAACAAACCTTCCAATACTAATTGATGAGTTTGAGTACCATCCAAAGTACCAGTTGTACCAATACGATATTCAGCTTCTGTACATTTCTCTAAGATTGATGTTAATGATTTAGCTTTAAACTGATGAGCTTCATCTCCTATTACCATACCAAATCTTTGAAACCATTGTGGACCTAACTTATATATTGATTGCCATGTAGATATTAAAACTCTATTCTTAATACCATGCCTTTCAGCTCCTCCATATATTTTATAACATACTTCATCGTTATTAAACGACTCATCTTGTGAGGAATAATCTGCAAAGTCAGAGTACATCTGCTCAACCAATGATGTGGTAGGAACTATAATCAAAACGTCATCTTTACAGTAATCTAAGTACCATCTTATGGCCAAATATATAATCAGACTCTTACCTGAGGCCGTAGGTGATAATAGTAAACCATTCTTATTCTGTAATGTGCACGACAGTGCATCTAGTTGATAGTTCCTAGGGATTATCCTTTTACCTGCACCAGAAATCACCAGAGGCCCCAAAAAGGCGTTTAGGTCAATATTTTGAGTTTCACCCAAATTACCGTAGCCCGCAGATGCGGCTGTTATAACCTTGTAGTCCCTCAAATCTGCGAATTCTTTTAAATATTTGAATAAACCGTTATATAAAGTTTGTCTTTTATAATCATAAAGTCTTATCTTTCCATCCCATACTCTATTCCTATAAGCTGGCATAAATTTATATCCAGGTACAAAAAATTGGAAATGTTCTGATAATTCACGTTCTATACTAGGGTCACAACTGACATGCATAAAAGTCTCATTCATCTTTGCTACTTTAATTACATCCATAATATATTCTGTATTCTTTGTTTGGTTGACTCAACATCTTTACATAAATATCTATTTATATACCAATGAAGAAACATCTCGTTTTCCTTCTCACTATACCAACTGATATCTCTAACAGCTGTTTTAAGATGAGGTAAGGTTTGAATCTTTTCAGTTATCCAATGGTACTCAGGAAATCCATAAGATATAATAGGTACTTTATGCATCATACACTCAATACCTGCTGTACTATTTTCTAATACCGCTACGCGCGCGTGTGGGAGCACGTCATGTATACTCACGTACCCGTCTATAACAGTTTTACCTTGAGCTCTCCACTTTTCTATTTCTTTATCTTTTCCTTTCATACCAGGATGTAATTTAATTACCATAGGTTCATCATCTATAGCATCTACTATTTGACAAAGCTTTTTCCAATGGTCACCAAATCCAAAACCATTTACAGTTTCATCGTGTGGTTGTTGTCCTATAATTAATATATGTTCTTCAGGTATTTTAATTTTTGTCTTACGCCATTTAAGTAATATTGAATCATCCCATTTATTTGATTTTTGTTTTATTAAATGTTGTACGTGTTCTCTATCTGTTTTTAAATTCATAGAGTAATCAAAAGGATTCATCCAATCAGGTTCTACATAAGCCATCTTAGAATCGTTAGCATATCCCCATTGGTCTATTGCAAAATGTCTAGCTGTTGGAGCAGTTGGTTTTATTATCATAGAATTTTTAGCTCTTGGCCAAATAGATATATGATTATAAAAATGTATGTCAGCTTCAGAATCTTCTATTACTTCTCTGTGACCAAGCTGTATCATAGCTTCACGAACTATTTCATAGTATCGTCCTAAGTTATCAAAACGGTTATTGTGAAATTTAAATACCACTTGTAAATTTACGCCACTCTATCATGTTCTTAATGGTTTGATGTCTCCATTTAACATTGTCTAGTATTTCTTTGAGTGTATCGCATACCTCTTGCAGGTATATCATCTTAGACTGATGTTCTTGAATAATTGGGTCAGCATCATAGAATTTATCCATATCTCCTTTGAGTACAGTTAATCCATCTAACGGGTCATAACCCCAGCTTTTAGAATCCATTTCTTCTTGAGATAGTTTACCATTATAATGTTTCCATTTATCTCTTAGAAGTACTTTAAATTCTAATTCAGCTTTTTTAAGTTTCATTTTATTTACTGATAATATCTCAAGATATTTACCATGTAATTTAGCTGAATCTCTGGAAGATTCGTCCAAAGCCATTTCATCAATGACTGAGTCTTTTTTCCACATTTCTAGTATTTGCTGTAAATCATTCATATAGTATATTATATCACAGTTTACGCAAAAAGTAAACTGTTTTTTTACTCAAATTCAAAGTTAGTATATGAGAAAGTTATTTCCGTTGATAAGTAATTAACTGATTCTGCAGTTGAAGTAAATTCTAAACTACCAATTCCTGTAGGAAATATATCCTTGAATCTTATAGTTTTATTTACGTTATTATGAGAAGTAAATACTAATAGTGTAGCATCTTCTTTTAAATTTTCTACTTCTTTACCTTTTGCTGAAGCTATATCATGCATCCAATTATAAGTTTCTAAATAGTTATCAAAGTTTTCTGTTATTTGACATGTAATACTTAAATCAGAAAATGTTAATCTAGTTCCAGGTGCTGCATAATCAACTGTTTTATATGGCATAGCTTGTTCTTCCAAAGTAATTTGTGGAAGAGTGATTGTAGTCGCAAAGTATTCTAGGTTTGGAAATCTCAAACTATTAATTTTAAGATGAAACCCTGTAGGACTTAAATAATTTTTGTTTGTTGTGACTGCCATATAATATATTTATATAAGAAAAAGGGCCCGTTAAGAGCCCTTTTAAAAAGAGTATTAACTCTGGCTTACACCATAATGTCGTCAACTCTGAAGATTCTGAAGTATTGGTTACTTCTATCTGAACCGATAGAACCATCAATAGCTACATAAGGGTTAGCAATCATGCCGTACCTTGTTTTGAATCCCATTCTTGGTTGGAAATCGTTCTCACCAACTGCTTTAACCATTGTTAAAGGAACGTAAGGACAATAGAATAGTCCAGCGTCGTATGGATTTGAACCTCTATAACCAACACAAACGAAGTCAACTGTTGCATATGGATCGATGTAAACTTTAACTCTACCATTTAGTAATCCAGCGAATGTATTACCAGTATCGTCAACGTTTAAATCAACTGAAAGAGCAGGTGTGTAGTCTAAAAGACCAGCAGCTGCTAAAGCTGAAGCTACGTCTGAAGAACAGATAATGAAATTACCTTTTCCTCTTCTTGTTTCTTTAGCGATAACATTACATTCTCTTTCAATCTGCATGATTAAGCCTTTAAATCTCTCAACCATCCATCTTCCGTCTGAATCAGTGTTAACATCAAATATACCACTTACAGCAGTAGATGTTTGTAAAGCACCGATTTTAGCAGTTTTAAGGATTGACCTTACAACTTCTCTGTTGATTTCAGCTAAAATTTCAGCTGATAGGATGTTAGCCAATTCGCCTTCAGCGTCCAATCCATGAACGGCTTTAAGGTCTTGTGCTAATTCCATTGTGTACTCAGCTTTTAGAGCTCTTGACTTAGCTGTGACAGTAGCTTTCTCGATTGTGAAAGCCATCTCACCGAAAGCACCGTCTCCAGATTCACCAACACCTAATCTTTCAGCAGCGGCTGTGGTTAAACCAGAACCGAATGTTGAAACAGTGTCAGCTGTATCTGCGATTGAACCGTCAGTGTCAGCATCAGTAACGCCAGCTAATCCAGTTGGATCTGCTTGGTGAGTACCTGTACCTGAAAAATCAGTATCAGCTTCGTTAAAGAAAGCTTCTGTTCCTGATTGTGAGGTATATTTTGATTTCATTGCGAAGATTAAACCAGTAGGTCCACTCATAGGTTGGACACCAGCTACATCATAAGCAATAAGGTTTGGCATTGCACGTCTTACTAAAGAAATTAATACTGGGTCAAAAGTACCGATGTTATTCGGTGCTGAACCTGTTCCAATATTGTTAGCAGCTGCAGCTTCAGAAATGAAATTTCCTTGTGCTTGAGCTCTTTCTTCTTGTAATGCAACTTCCTGGTTTTCTAACAATCTAGCTGTGACAGCTTTCTTGTAATTACTTTGGATTGGGTCTACACCGTCATGGTCTAGAACAGGACCCCATTTTTCCATTAAGTTTGCGTCTGCATTAAACATTTTTTTCCCCTATTTTAAGAAATGTGTTTGTTAATAGCTTGAGTATATCTAGCCATTGACTCAGATACTACTGATTGCTCAGGATTATCTTCACCAAGTAAACTATCTACTTCGTCCACTGATTCGTTAACTTCACCTTTGAAGTATGAATCTCTAATAGTTTTAACTTTAGTTTCAAAAGTTTCGCTATCTTCGAATTCAACATCTTCTAGTAATGATGCTAATTTTTCAGCTTCAGTTTCTGCAAGCCCTGAAGATTGTTCTCTTACGATTTCAGCTTTCTGATATTCAGAATTTTGAGCATGTAATTTAACGTTATCTTCTGTGGTTTTGTTTAAAGATTCTTCGAGTTCATTAACTTGATCGTTGAGTTCATCAACTAAGTCAACTTTACCTTCAGGAACCTCGATATAATGTTCTGTGAACACCTTTTGAAGTGAAGTCATAAACTCTTCAGCAATTTCTGTACGTAAACCGTTAGAAATAGCTAATTCATTTTCTTTCATCCAATTTTCTACTACGTAGTCTAAGTAAGCATTTACTTTTTCTACTAAGTCATCATTGATTTCTTTAACTTCTTCTTCAAGATTTGAAGCATATTCAGACTCTAGTCTGTCTACTTCTTGTGTTAATTTTGAAGTTAACACTGCTTCGAAGATTGTACCAGCTTTATTTTTAAAGCCATCAGATAATGTAGCCTCTTCAGCAATAAGAATATCTAAATCCTCATCAAAATCTACAGATTCAACCTTAGCTTTAACCACTTCACCATGCTTATCACCTGCGCCTGAAGCGGCTGGTGCTTTTGCTGATTTAGGTTTAACTTGGTTTTCTGCATCTTTAGATGATTTTAAAGAATCTTCTTCTTCTGCTTCAGAAACTTTAATCATTTTAGCGAATAAGCGTTGTGCATCTTCTTTTTTAGCAGCTTTGAGCATATCTACAGCAGCTTGAATTGTGCCGGCTTTAGTTTTAGGAATATTAATCTTAGGAGCGTCTTCTTTGACACCTTCTTCGTATTCTTCTTCCTTCTTCTTTTTACCGTGCATTCCTTCTTCAATAGCCTCATCTTCAGAAACTTCTACAGTTTCCTCTACTTGACTCTCTTGAAGTTGGTCTTCTTCTACTGCGGGGCTCTCTGCTTCTTGATTTAAAATCTCTTCTGACATTTTATATTCCCCTATTATTTTGAGAGTTTATATTAGAGAGGAAATTTTTAAAAGCTCGAATCTCTACCTCAGGTAGATGTTTCTTTGGGGTGCTTTTTATTTCAGTCTCAATTAATTCAATATCTTGCGGTGAAAGTACGCCATTATCCCATACCCATTCAACACCTTCCATAACTCCATTTACAAATGCACTTGGAGCTGAAGGGTCTTGAACAATATCTATAGTAGATAACATAAAGTCATCCCCCACATACTGTGCGCCTTTTTTCGATACAAGACTTCCCATACCACGACTTGATACACCAAGCTTAACACCACCATCGAGTAGACCTTCTACGATCTTACCCATTGGGGTTTTAAGAATTGATGCTTTTCCTACAACATCATTTCCCTGCCAATGCAGTGAATTAATTTTGTGTGAAACTTTATCCAGGTTTACAGTTGGTCCTTCCGGATGATTTAACTCTCCAACTGCTCTTCCTGTTTTAACTTGTTCGGTTATATACTTATCTACGGCTTTTTCCATTACAGCCTTTTCGTATACTCTACCATTTTTGTTCTTTGCTTCTGATTGCATAAACACGCCTTCGATAGCGTATTGTTTCTCACCAGTTTTCTTATTGGCTTCAACAATAATATCTAGGTCGTTATCTACAAACTCAGTTATTAATCTCATCTTGAGCTTCTCCTGCGGCGTCATCCACTGGAATTACAGGTTCTTGACCTGCCATTGTTGGTGCTAATTCTATTTTCTTAGCATCCAAAGCAGCCTTTAATTTTTCTGCCATAACAGAATCATAGGCTTTACCAGCGGCAACATTGTCGCCATCTTTTAAATTGTTTACTATTTCTTCAACGCTCATAATATTTTTACCTCGTGTTATTATTTATAAAAATTATAATTTCTACTAAGCGAATCTTGGGTCATCTGGATCTGGCATATCCAGCTCTCCAGCTTTATCCTCATTATCTATTTGCTTAGCAATGTCTTCAATCTCTTCTTCACTGAATCGTAATACGTTCTTTCTTACCCATTCATTGGATATATAAGTACCGACATACTCATCGAGGGAACTCAACATTTCAAACCTTTCTCTTATCATTTCAGATTGTTTTAACTCAGAAAAATAGTTATCTTCAATATAATCAAATACAATACCATTCTTCCAACTATTCCAATCTGAAGATGTTATAACACCTTTCAATAAGAGTTGTGTTTTAAGTAGTTGCATGAATAAATCAGAGAATCTTTTTCTTAATCTGTCAATAAACTTCTTAAACTTAATTTCATCTCTAGTTATTTCAGTTGTTCTACCTAAACTAAATTGTGCTTCTTGTTCCAATCTATTTAATGGAACATTCAATGCTTTATATAGTTTCTTTTGGAAATATAAGATATCATCTATTTGACCTAGGTTTTCTCCACCTGGTAATGTTGATATCTCAGTACCTCTTCCACCTTCTCTTCTTGGTAGGAAGAAATCTTCCAACATTGACATATGTTTTTTATCATCTTTGATATCGCCTGTTTTAGCATCATATACCAATTTGTTTCTATACTGTTGCATAATACCACGTAAGTAATCTTCCGCTTTTCCTTTTGGTAAATTACCTACATCGATATAAAATATTCTTCTTTCTGGAGCTCTTGATATTCTATAGATTACCAAGGAATCTTCCATCATTCTTAATTGATTTACTGGCTTTAAAGCCTTTTGTAAATATGAAAGTATTCTTTTTCTGCCTGGGTCCATTACACCTGAAGTACAGTATGCAATTGCATCAGGTTTAATCTTTAATCCCTGATTGTATTTACCCATTGCGTTATCCTGGTACATAAAGTATTCTTCTACTTTCTTAATTATCTTTGCACCAGTTCTTTGGTCAACTTCTTCTTCTACTTCTTTGACCTTTCTTAATTTGGTTGGATCGATGTATCTTAATTCTTTAATTCCTGCTTTAAGATTCTCGTTATCTACTACGATATGATATGGTAATCTACCATCAACATACCATCTTCTAAATATATCATGAGCGTATTGTCCAAAGTTTAACATACTCAATATATTATCAAATTCGAATCTAATCATCTCTTTGATTTTATCTGATATATCTACTTCATCTAATTTAATATTTACTGGAGCATCATCATGGTCTCCAACAATAGATTCATTTACTATATCTTCGATAGCGGCATCGCATTCTGGTTGAGATGCAATGTCTCTATATTTTAGCATCATATCGACGTCAGACTTTGCTTTATCTCCATCTACATCTAAGTATGCTCCAAAGTGTCCACCCGCTTGAATAACGCCTGCGCCATCCTCATCCGTTTTAGTAACGAAGGAAGGTCTATCAGGTTTCTTATCTTTCTTACGAGTAATCTCGAAACCAAACATCGAGATTCCATTATTTTTATTATCTTCTGCCATAATATCCTATGAAACTAGGGGGAGGTTTCCCTCCCCATAATTGTATTTATACTTACGAAGTGGTATTGGATTCCCAATACTGTACAGTCCATGTACATTCAAACTCTTCAATAGCTTCACTTTCGTAACCAACTGCAATTTCTGCAATTGCTTTTGGCCAACAACCTCTAAAGTCGTATCTCTTTAAAGTCGATCCGTCTCTATCTAGTTGCTCAATAACCATGTCAGCAAAATAATCATTTGTATTACTCAAACCAGTGTTAGCACTATGTTCGTTAATAGCATTTGACCATTTTTCTAAATCATTTCTGATTTTAAAATCAGTATCATTAATGATTGTGGTTGTCCAATCACCAAATTCTCTAGCACCAGCCATCTTTAGAGTTCTACCTCTAAATGGTACAGCCAGTTCTCCTAATGTAGAATCAGGTAATTTTGAAGCTTTTACTAAGAATGAAGTTAGCTCCACGTCACCACCAACAAATGATGGATAGTTTACAGTAGCTTTGTATAAGGTACTTCTAGCACCTCCACCAGTAAGCTTTGATTTAAAATCATCTATTCCTAAAATAGCCATGTCTTACCTCTCCTATTGTCCACTAATTTCTGAGAATTCTACCCCAGAACGTGTTGCTATAAAGTTCAATGTAATAAAGTTAATAGACCTTGCAGGCTTGATAAAGATATCTGCTACAAATCTATTGGCATCTATTACTTGACTTGTGTTATTAGTTCCATCACAGACCACTAATGAATCTGTAATACCTCTTCGACCTTTGACGTCTCTTAAGAAAGGCTCAACTAAGTTTTTGAATTGAGCTCTTGTAAATTCGTCATTGAATTCGAATAATTGTGCTTTCGCAGCTGTTGAGATTGCTTTTTCTAATGTGATAAACAATCTTCTTACATTGACTCTATCAAAAGCTGAAGGTCTTTGTAGTAAAGTTTTATCACCAAATAGTAATGTACCTTGTCCAGGCATTGATACTAATGGGTTGATTCTTCCTTTATACAACTCGTCTCTTTGTGCTTTTGTCGGGTTATAAGCTAACTTAGCTACACCTAATAGTTGACCACGGTTAATACCAGCTGGTGAGAACCATGAATCCGCTACATTGTCGGTGTTAGCACATAAACCAGCCATATGACCAGAAGCACCAATATATCTATATACGTCGTTATATTTGTCGTATACATATAATGCTCCAGAATCAACAAAGCCGTATGAGCTTGAAGTTAGACCATCATGGCCCGAGTCTGTTCCATCACACCATTGAATTACTGATGTGTGTGGGTTAGCTACTCCAACGCTGTCCTCTAATGGTGGAGATACAAAAGCCATACAATCTTTTCGAGCTGTTGCTATTGATATTAAATCATTTGCTATTGTAGATGAATTATTTACATCTGGGTAAGCAAACAATAGATTAATATCTACAGTTTCAGCATCTTCGAAATTATCGTATCCTATTGCAATCTCTGCATTTGTAGGAGCATTGTCGTCTGTTCCGCCAGCCAGTGAGCTATCAATAACAGCTGTGTTGGTTGTCATAGCACCAGATTGAGAAGCTACAGTTTCCCCTGCATCAGTAAGAGAAGTATCATGATCTGACCACCAAATCCACTCTGAAGTTTGATTAATAACTTCTTTGTAAAAATTAGTAGTACCGTCAGGTTTCTTAGCATCTGAACCTTGAGATACAAATGCAAATTTTTCTAGTACTGTGTTTGGTGTACCTGATATTGCTCCTAATTCATCGACAACACAAATGTGCATTTCGTCTGCAGCACTTGTCTTACCTAAATCTTTTGCAAAATCAGATGTTTCAGGTTTTCCATCAAACTCGCCTTTGAAAGGCCAAGCATTGTAATTACTAGTAGAAACACCAGCTGTCACAACACTAACTTTTAATGAATTACCTAATACACCAGGGTATTTAGCTACCCAAGGTCCAACGCTTAGAGAACCACCAGAGTAATTATTATCATAATCCTCTTCGTTCTTGATTAATTGTCCGGTTCCACCAGTAGCAACTGCATTCAGATGCCCAGATGATACACGAACTACTTTCAACGCATTGCCATACTTTAAGAATGATGCTGCGGTTAGAAAGTATTTAGCGGTATTGTCGTCCGGTGAACCAAACTTCTCGACCAATTCGTTTTCAGAACTGACCAAGACGATTTCGTCCGTAGGACCCCAATTAAATGAACCTGCAAAACCACCAATTGATGATGATACAGCAGGAATCACGTTTGTGGCGTCGATCTCTTTGACCCTTACGCCGGGTGATATTTGAAATGACATCGCTTTATCCTCTAATTATTTCTTGAGTTAGTTAATATGTTCCATAATACGGTTATATTCAATCATTATTATTTATACTTTTTTAATCTTTAGTGTAATCGTCATCCTTACCTGCGTAATCTGATACTACAAATTTACGGTTTGGATGTACTGAAACTCTTAATTTTGTCATAGTTTTACGATTAACTAACATTTCAGATGCTGTATCTTTTTCAGTTAATCCTAATTCTATTATATATTTCCTATTATTAAATGTTATACCATGTTCTACTACTGGTCTTGTATCAAAATCTTTCTTACCTCTTTTAGGTTCTGATATATCTACAATCTCACTTTCAAACTTTAATCCATTCTTTTTCCATTTAGCGGTATCACCATCAACTACTAATTCATCTACATGTAGCATAGTTGCTGAAGCTGAATTACCTGTATCGAACTTAGCTCTTATAAGATTATTAGGCATTCCATCTAATTCTATTGATTCTATAAACCCTACTTCTTTTCTCATCATAGGTCTTCTATTCTCTTCTAAAGATAACCTATCAATTACTTTACCTAATACAACTTCATCAGGTATCTTTTTAGTTGGTTCACCTTCTTGGTCATATCCCATAAAATGCGACCTAATACCAGGTGAGCCATTTACTTCTAGTACGTATATGTTCTTACCAACCTTACAATGGTCAACACCACAATATACTGCGCCTGAAGTTCTAGCTGCTTCTACTATAACTTTTCTTTCTAATTCTGTTAATACATAAGGCTGTGTATCAGCACCTAGGTGAACGTTATTTCTAAATTCTTTATCATCTTTTTTGATTCTTTCAGCGGCTCCAATAATCTCACCGTTTACAACAAGAGTACGTATATCTGATTTAATATCAAAGAACTCTTGTATCAAAAGGTCAGCTTCAAACTTCCATAATGATTGACATACTGAAACTAAAGAACTCATATCATTTACTTTAGATACACCAACACCTTGAGTTCCTCTTAATGTTTTTATAATAACTGGAAATTTACCACCTATTTTATCATGAGCAGTTTCTATTGATTTAACATTATTTACAATAGCTGTTCTTGGAATAGGTACGTTATTTCTTTCTAAAACTAATGATGATGCCATCTTATTATCGCATAATAACATAGATTCTAAATCATTTACTAAGAAGAATCCGATTGTTTGTAAAGAAGATACTAAGGCTTGAGCAGTTAAAGATTGAATAGCTCCAGCTCTTACGAATACAATTGACTTATGCATATTAATGGTCATATCAGTATCTTCACCATCAATATTTCTTAACTTAACTTCACCAATCTCAACATCAGATGAAGTAATATAAGCTTCAGTAATATCAACAAGAGTATGTTTTATTCCTCTCTTTTTTGCAACCTTCTGAATTAAATCCGCAAAGGTTCCTTCCTCATCACTAAGGCCTAGTACAACTATTTCAAGCTCACTTGGTTTAAGCGGCTCTTCAGTTTTCTCTATTAAAAATTCGTTGAATTTTTCCATTCTGTTTCAAACCATATATTTCCATCTGCGTCTTTAGTATATTTATTCGCATTATTTTGTTCCGTTGTAAAGCCAAAAGGCAACATATCATCCTGTATTTCTTTTAACCTTTCCTTATATAACATATTCTTCATATCAATATTAGTTAATGATTGGAATACATCAGTTGTTGTAAACCAAGAAAATAAAACTAAGTTCATCATTAAATCATCGTGGTTAGGTGCTATAGCCATAAATGAACTTCCCCTTGAAACAAAGGTACTCATCTCAACTATAGTTTGTGCATCATATATTGTTAGCTTATTTTGCTCTATGAGGTCTTTTATACCTGAGCATCCAATACGCTTAACTCTTCTAGTCATCATTACGCCAATCGCATTGGCCTTAATACTAGATTCAACAAACACGTTCTCATATTCTAAATCATAATATAAACCATTACAAACTACAGCACCTTGGTCATTACTTTCTACCACGACGTAAGCTTCATTATATATATTCGCATACTTATATATAATATCTGGTAATAGCATCGGTGATATATTATTATCTCTAAATACTGCTACCTGTTCGAAAGGTTTGGTGCTTACGTCAATTATAGTAAATGTACTATAATCTTGATTCCTTCCTTTCGAAACATCCACTGTCATAATATACTCATGTTCTTCAACAGGATTTTTATATATTAGACATTTTTCATTTACAAACTCTGGGTCTCTACTTTGTTGTGCTAATAACGACTCAGCACTAATTAAAGTATTACCTCTTCCATGGAATGTATTACCAAACTCTTGTTCAAACTGTAGTTTACTTGTGTTCGCTACTGTTTGGTCTTTCCACTTTTCATCTCTTCCTGGTACATCCCACCAATCAACTCTAAAAGGTTTAAAGTCATTTGTTTTCTGAACTGCACCTTCCCATAACTTATGATATACATTACCTATACCATTGGCTGTAGAACAAATTATAATTTGTGTTTCTTTACCAGCCGTCACAACCGGATAAGTAGAAGTATAGAATTGTGCATCGTTATCTACAAATGCAAACTCATCAAGGAAAAGAAGATTTACTGACAAACCCCTAATGGAACTTGCAGAAGTAGCGTTTGCTACAATCTTTGAGTTATTACTAAACTCTATACTTCCCTTATTTAAAGCCTTACATCCCGGTTGTAAGAAGTAAGGCAAATTTTCTAAAGCCAAAGTAATCCTGGCTAACATCTCTCTTGCGATTGCTCCTTTGTTAGCTAATATCGCAATAGTTTTCTCAGGATGAAAACAAGCATACCATAGTAAATATACTACTGATGATATTGATTTACCACTTTGTCTACAAGCTAAAACGATACTAAATCTATTATCGTTAAAGTGATTAAACATATTCTCTTGATATTGATATAAATCAAAAGGAACTAATCCTTCATCAAGAGAAATAATCTTTACATAATTACGTGCAAAGTATGATGGGTCCTCTAAACATTTCTTATATTCAATTACTTCTTCTTTCGTAAAAGAAGTTTCAACACCATCTCTTTTAACGAGGTGATTACCTAAGTATCCAAACTCGTTATTCTTGACTCTTTGCATCGATTACATTATCCGTATCTAATAACATCCTTTGTAAGTCTGTAGTACTACCAACAAAAACATTATTGTTTGTCACTTCTCGATTAACTTTATCTTCTTTCTTATTTTGTAAATCGTCTTTATCTTTTTGAAGCTTCATTAACTTCTCAGTAGTATCACCCAAATCTTTTATTGTTTTTGATAATACTTCAAAGGCTCTCGGGTGCTCGCTCTCACGCGCGAGTTCAGCTAAAACATCTAATGAACTCGTACCTGTCCTTATTAAATCTTTATACGTAGCTCTTGAAAATTCATAATCGTCTTTTATATCCTTATCTATGATAGGACGATTTGGAACCTTACTTGGAAGATTCTTATCCAATGCTTTCATCATCTTTTCCTTTTTCATTATGTGACTATATCTAATCTACCACCCATACCACTATGACTTGAACAATAATAGTATAATACACTAGGTGTACTATCATCAATCTCTATTGTGCTTACACCACTAGTTTTATTTACATTTGTTAAATACTCAACACCACTTGCATGTGTACCATCATTAGTAGTTGAAAATCTCAATGGGTGAGCTGTAGGATGATTGAATGTATATGTTCCACCTCTTTGTAAAGTAAATCCAGCTTGTTGTATACTACCATAATAGTATGCGTTACCGGTACCAATTGTTTTAGCAGCTACAGTTAACGTATATGTTGAAGTACCTGTTTGTTGGTTATAACCACCACCATCAATTGTAGTAGTGACAGTATAATTATCATCAGCATCAGCTTCTGTTTGTGTGACTCTGAAATCCATTTCTTCTAATATATTATTACCAGCTCTATCACTATTAAGGTCAATATTAATTTCTCTTATAATACCTGTATTTGAAGCTGGTCCATAGAATTTCATTTTCATTGTAAAATCTAGTTGATAAGTGAGTACTCTTCTTGCAGTATAATCACCTTCATACTCATCTGTTATTTGTACATTTGTTAATACCAGTGGTACATCTTGTTTTAGTGTAGTAAATGTATCAATTGGTCTAATTGTGACTGTATACTCTGGTTGAAAGTATGGAAGTATTTGTTCCATTATTTGTAAACCATCATCTTGGTTTTTAGCCAATATATAAAGTGACATACCAATATCGTATGTTGTATAATGTTTAATTAATTTTTTAGTTGTATTATCTGAAGTATTTGTTTCTTGTATAGCTGCCCTTTTAACCAATCTTTGATTAGGGTCTAATGCTAAAGAAGTAATTTCAAAAGCCATCCTTGGTAATTTAATTGCCATTGATGCATCTCTACCAGTATCTCTATCTAAAGCTGCTAAAAACTTTTGCTTAGGTCCATAAGCTAATGGAACTTTCATAGTATTAATAATATTCCCAGCTGAGTTTCTTCTTACAATTTTTAAGTTATTAAATAGTGTACCAAATACGGCCACCGATTTTCTCATTGTTGCATGATAGAATGGATCGCCAAACATTAGTAAGTCTCCGATGGGTCACCAAATGGATTAACCTCAGAAAAATCTAAGAATCCATCAGCTACAGTTTCAAAATCTATGTTTTGAGCTAGTGCATCATCAGCCCAAGCTGTTCCTGTAGAATCAGTTTGGTCGTTAAATATTGTTGTAATAGCACCACCCAAACCAGATGATAATCCAGTTATAGCGTTCCCACTTGCTGAACTAAATTCTCTATAATCAGTAGTTCCACTGACTTGTATTTGGTCTAAAAATAATCTCATACTTGATTGTGATGATTTAACTCTTTGTACGATTTCACCAGATATTTTAATAAGTGGATCAGTTGATAATGTTTGTTCTGCTCTCTCACCAACAACTAAGTAAGAATTATTTGTAGCTAATGTAATATCCATCGCTACCTCATAGTTCTCATTTGCTTGGTCATCAATTACACCAATTTCAGTATCAAAATCTTCGCCTGAGTATTCAAACATCTCAGTTGTTAATTTATAAACTGGTAAATCAGATAGTTGATAGAATGGTTTATCATCTTCAACGAATTTAATTTCAAAGAAAGTATTTGTCATAGGAAGGAATAATAAATCGCCTTCCCTTGGTTTTGGATTTATATTTCCTGAGTATGATGGGTCTGCACCAGCAACTCTTCTTTCCCAAACTTTTCGAGAGATTACGAATTCAGCTTCGTCTCTCATTTCTAATCCAAACTTAGAGTATAAATCTATTGTATTATTAAACCCATCTACATTTTCTAAATATGCTTCAATTAAATATGCATCATCAAACTTAGATGCTGGGTCTTCATCTAATATTACATCTCTATTAATAAGTGTACGTGGTATATAATAGACATCTTGCCCATATATCTTCAAAGACTCAACGATTAAGTCTTCGTACAATTGTTGCTCAGACCTTACAGCCTGGCTAAAATAAACATTCCTAGGCATATTTTATCCTGAGAAAAAGTCAACTGGTCTTTCCCAATTCAATCTTGCTTCTTCTTCTAATAAGGTTATTTCTTCTTTGGCATCATCAAATAATTGACGGCCATTAAATGCAACACCACCTGGCATTTGCATTCCTTCAAATTTTAATAGGTTTTGGCCCCATTGCCTTTTGATTAAAGCAGTAGCATATTTCTTTAAATAATAATCATTGTATATGTCAGTATATGATGCTGGGTCTATTACTCTAATACACTCAACAACTAAATATTCATTAGGTAAGACTTCTTCATCCCAATCCATAAATATTTCTAACGTATTTCTATGACGATTAAAATCTATATGTTTTTGGTCAGAATCAATTACTTTATCTAATAAATCTAGATATTCCATACTCATAACATATTCAGCTAAACTACCCATAAAGCCCATGTTATACATATCGTTTAAGTGTATTTGATATCTTACATCGAACATATCACTTGAGGATACATCATCACGTATTGGCATAACTCTTACTACATCAGTAATTAAACCATTGATTGGTATATAACGATTCTCTATATCACCTTTAGATATTCCGTTTGAAGCGATTGTTCCTGTAGCTCCGGATGTTCCACCAGTAATTACATCACCAACCGCAAAGGGTGTATTAGAATCTACTAATGCATTATATCTTAACTTAGTAGTACTTGTGACTGAATCAATAATAGCTTTTGCTCCTGAAGTTCCACCTGTAATAGTTTCACCTTTTACAAATGTACCATTTGAAGCAGCTGCTGTGGTTAATTCTGAGTTTGTGACCTTATGTTTTAAATAGAATTTTTCTGTAGCATCATCATGATATGTTTGCCAAAATTGTATAGCCTCATCTACACGATCGTCTAACTGATCGTCATCAATATTGATTTCTATAACTGGAAATCCCAGCTGTCTTAAACAATAATCTTTGAATGTATCTTTACTATTTGGCGCTGCCATAATCTTCCTTTCCTATAATTCTATTTATAATAGTTTATTTCCCGTTTATCCCTTAGGATATTTATCTTTTACTGCCTTACATGCTGCATAATATGCTGTTAATTTACTATCGTCGCCTTTACTGCTCCAATACATTGCATCAGCAAAATCTGCCAGTGGAGGATATTCCCCTTGTCTTTGTAATCCTATATTGAGTTGTTTAGTATTCCACTCATTTGTAAGTCTTAAAACTTCAGCATCTACTTCTGCTTTAGTTGGCTTTGTAAGTGTGTTAGTGTCATGCCATTCTAAAGTATTGTAATCATTTCCTGATATACTCCAACTTGCTCCTGGTTTTAAATTTCCTAAAGCTGTTGGATAACCACTGTAAATATCTTTTTCTTCTTGTATTAAACTTTCCATTATGCTTTAACCTCCGCCCAAATAATACTCGACCCTCTGGTATTACCTGAAGAGTTTTGGTAATTAAATGTAAATTGTCCATTATTGTACGAACCACCGTACATATAAATGTAATATGTTCCCCCTGATGATATTGTTCCAGTTGCTCCATGACCATGCATTTTAGCCCTAGCATTTCCTATATTCCCGGCCGGATACATAACGTGGTCTGTGTTGTTATTAATCATATTCGCAGAGCCTCTACTAGGAGCTGAACTATTTGAATCAACATATATAGCAATTTGTGGATTACTATTAGTTGAACCATTACCACCCTGATTGTTATTAAGTATTTGACCACTATCGTACCAAACTATTATTTTACTTCCTGCCCTGACAGTAATTTGCTGTTTTAATATCATAACCCCATTTGATAATGAATGTTCATCACCTGTGGTAGATACAGCATAAATGTTATTATTAGCAAAATGAAAATTCATTTTAGGTACGACATAGTCAGTATCAATTCTCATCATCTCTGTTCCACCAGTTTCAAAAACTGTGATTCCACTCGCTCCATCTTGGAAAGCAACATTAGTGTGTCCGCTGCTAGCACCTACCTTTAACCACCTATTATTACCACTGTTTACATAATCATATCCATTTGCGTGTCTGGTTATTCTAGGGTCAGCAGTACTTCCATTTGGACCAATATAAACAGTGCCTGTACCATCAATGGTCATTCTAGTACTACCAGCATTAGTATGGAATTTTAAGTTTCTACTTCCATCGTAGCTCATTCCACCATCATATGCATCAGTATTATTAGCATTGTCTCTAGCAAAATAATATCCACCAGCATTTGCACCATTATATAATGCCATACCTCCAGCAGAACCCGAACCAACCACTAACATGTTAGCGTTGGCATGTGAATTTCCAGGAGTTTGAATTCCAATTCCAACTTTGCCTGAAGAATCAATACGCATTCTTTCTGTAAATCCACTAGTATTAGCAAAAATTAAATTATTAGAAGTTGCATACATACCAGCTTGTACACTATCAGCATTGTTTGTCCAAACTAACCAACCAGCATTTTCAGCAGCACTTCTTCCTCTTAATTTTAAAGCATTACCACCTGAAGTTGCTTGTATTTCTGTAGTATAAGCTGACGGCGTACAACCAATTCCAACATTGCCTGAAGAATCAATACGCATTGATTCAGTTCCACCAGCTCTAAACATTGTAATATTGGCAAGTGAACCGTGAGACTGTCCATATAAAAGAATGTTTGCTCCTGCATTCGAAGCATTACCACCAGAAACATATGTTAAACTATTAGCTGCTCCGTTTAAAAGACCAGGAGATGAAATATTGTGTGAGAAATCAAACTCATCATTACTTGCATCCCATAAAATAGTTGCATCGGTAGAGCCATTTACAGCATCTTGTATTGTAAGACCAGCTCCATCTGCATTAGATGAAGTATCACTTGAAGCATGATAGTTAAGTGTTATGTTTTTATCTGTGACATTTAAATTTGTTGTATCTAATTCGGTAGTCGTTCCACTTACTGTGAGATTACCTGATACTGCAAGGTTACCAGTTACTGATGCA
>Ga0181419_1000033_pt1 | contig 42339 bp, 24 predicted proteins | sample 42SPOviralmetaG_FD_130144 | JGI IMG/M metagenome (GOLD analysis project Ga0181419, IMG submission 130144) | Marine viral communities from the oligotrophic San Pedro Time Series (SPOT) site, San Pedro Channel, CA, USA - 42 SPOT_SRF_2013-04-24 | ecosystem: Environmental > Aquatic > Marine > Strait...
ATATGCATGAACATATTATGAGGAAAGCCTATGATTTTTTCTATTTTTTTTTGTTTTTCACTGCTATCGCCTTGTTGTTCTTCATTAATTGCATCTTCGCCATCTATGTAAAATTTTAATACATTAGGACGTCTGCCTCTTTCTATACGATAAGACTTGCCTTCTATTTCGAACTCTACTGTGGTAATCATTCCTTTACCATTTGTTTTGTTTATAAGGTTATCTTTTCTGATGTTTGTTAAAGCATCACCGTATAATGCATAACTTAATGCATTAATGATAGTAGTTTTACCAGTACCATTTCTGCTACCGTCTCCGCCCATGTCTAAGTTGTGGCCTAGTACAAGTGTAAGTTGACAGTTATCAAAATTAACTGCCTGTGTGTTGTTGCCAACACTCATAAAGTTCTTTGCTGATACGTTTTTAATTTTTAACATTATTGGGTTTCTATGCTGTTATAGATATCTATTAAAACATCTTTTTGTACTGTATTACTTTCTATAGTTTCTAATTGCTGTATAACTATTTGGTCAACACTTTCAAAACTAATTTCGCCACCTTCATACTCCTCTTCTTCTTTAATAGGAATAAGTTGCAATTCTCTTACTTTATATTGCTCAGCCATTTTTTCTCTTATAAAGTTTGCTTCTTCATATGATATGCTGATGTCAAGTTTTACTCTTGCATAAGTGTATGCATCTAACAGAGTAGCATGGTCATCTAGTAATTGTTTTAATGTAAACACTTTATACTTAGGACATTCTGCCCAATTAACATATAGAGGTTCTTCTCCCCATGTTAGGAACATGGCACCTCTTTCATTATCATCTACATCTGCGTAATTATGTGGGAAAGCATTGCCTATATAATGTATATTATTTTTAAACTGTCTTTTATGAAAATGACCACTGAACACATACTCAGGACCACTCAGCATTTTATCATTAATGCCTCCGTGATCTGGCATCTCTACCATTGCATTCATTTTAAAATAAGGTAATTCAAAATGACCAAACATATATTTGCATTTCATTTTTTGCACTTGTTTGAATTCGTCGCCTACTAACCAAGGTATGATTGCAACATCGTCTTGTAAAAAATGTTCATCTACCATTACAAAGTTAGACAAGTCCCTAGCATATTCAATACTGTTTAATTCTCTTTTATCTTTATAATATAAATCGTGATTACCTGTTATAAAATAAACAGTTTCAAAGGCATCATTTAATTTTTTAAAATCTTTAATAGATGCATTCATAGTTGCAACACTAATACTTGCTCTATGGTGATTCCAGTCACCGAGGAAAATACAGGTTTCTGCATTTCTGGCTTTTGCTTCTGCAATAAACCAGTCCACGTACCTGTGACAGTCTTCTATATGTAAACGGCTATTTTGCTTTAGTCCGTAATGTATGTCCGTAAAGCAGGCCGCTGTCTTAAACAGTTGTGCCATAAATTAGTCTTGTGAATTTTCAGATTGTGCGGCCTCTCTAAGTACACGCATTTCTTCTTCATGTTGGATTTGTCTACCATAACTTGGTAAATGTCCACTGTCGATTAAGATATCATCTCTAATCATCTGATTTCTTTTCTCTAAATTTAAAATTCTTGTAAAACTATTATTAACTGCGGCAGTATAATATGCAAATGGATTATCTGATTTTGCTTCATTAAATTGTAATCCTATTTGAGATAATTGCACTAATGCTTGACCACGCATTTCATCTACGTAAGTGTAACCTCTCCAGTTTGATCTGTGTGAATATCTTTCAACTAGTTTTAAGAACATAGTTCCTAACTTGTTTGTAATTCTTCCATGATCTACACAAAACTCACCGTTACTTAAACTGCCCTGCCAATGGCTTCTTGCAACTTCTTTTATTTCACCGCCTATGTAAGCATAATGTTTGAAGGGAGGAAAGTTTACTTTTGCTCTTGTTTCTGCTTCGTTCCTAGGATTCTTTTTTCTACCTGGCTCTAATGGAATATGTTCCATATCCATAACTCTAAAAACTAAATCTTCTTGGTCTATGCTTTTAGGATCTATTGCAAATTCTTTTTGCTTGGGTTTATTTTTATAATCTTTAGGATCATGTAATGCCATTGCGGCTTGATATCCTGCTGATTGTATTTGTGATGCTCTGTTTTCTCTAGCAACCTTTATACTGTTTCTGTTGATTTTTTTAACGTCTTCTAAAATTACATCAAAATTTGCATATTTGTCGTCTGCTACATAACAGTAAGTCATCTTACTTTTGTGTATTTCTTTTAGAATGTCTTTGTTGTTAAGGTAATTAACCTTTTTTGGCTGTGCCATACATAACTCTCCTCAAAATTATCGTTCATTTATATTGTGTTATTATACACAGTTCTTGTGCATTGTCAATAAGTATTTATAAGAACTGGCAATTTAAAACTAGTTTTAATGAATACGATAAATAGTTACATACAAGGAGATTAAATGCCAAGCGGTAGTGATTATTTAAAAGGATTAATAGGCGGAGTCGGAAACAACCTAATAGGCAAAATAGGCGGTGGAACAACTGTTACTGGAGCATTATTAGGCGGTTTATCTGATGCAGATTTCTATTCTTTCTTTTATGATGGCAATGCAGGCCCTAGTAGAAACCCAGGAAGTAATTTATTATTTGGTGCTAGACAGCTCAGTGAACAACAATTAAAACAACAATTAGGTCAGCAAAGTAATCAGGCCGCAAGTTCTACTGCAATTAATCCTAGTGAAGGTAAAGGATTTGTAGATCATTATGACTGGAGAGCAAGATTAAGACCAAAGGGTGGCGGCGCCAAACGTTTTTACGGTAGCGAAGATAATAGTATTTTAGAGCCTATCAAATCTTCAGGTGGTTTAGTATGGCAATATACGCCGCAAATTTATGTATCAGCATCTGCTGAATACGATCAGGCACAAATGCAAGGAATGAATTACCCTATTAATACATATCAAATGTCAACACCTCCTAGACTTACATTAACATCTACATTCACAGTAAACAATATAGATGAAGGTAGATATTTTGTAGCAATGATGCAGTTTGCCAGAATAGTTACAAAATCTTTTTACGGTGATAGTTCAGTAGCAGAAGGCACATTTGGAACACCACCGCCTGTAATGTTATTTGAATATTTAGGTGATCATGGTTTTAATAAAGTTCCTGTTGTTGTATTATCTTACTCTATAGAATTACCGCCCGAAGTTGATTATGTACCAGTAGAAATTAAAGTGGGAGAAAAGCCAACAACAACCTATGTTCCAACAGAATCTACTGTTACTTTTGATTTATTACCTACATACACACCACATAAATTGCGTAAGAATTTTAATCTTAATACATTGAGAAGTGGACAAGCATATAAAGACGGATACATTTAATGGCAGATTTTCATAGACAAGATAGTTTTTTAAGAGGAGCACAATCCTTTGATGGCTTTTTGGATGTAAACTCTTTACCTAAAATTCCTGAAGATCCTTTTGAACTTGATTATAAAATAAAAGATGCAGAAGCAGGAAGGCCAGATATACTAGCAACAAATTTATACGGTACACCTAGACTTTGGTGGGTATTTGCTTTAAAAAATCCTGATGTCATTAAAGATCCCTTAAATGATTTTAAAGCAGGAGTTATGATAAAGATACCGTCACCGGAAACAGTCAAAAAGTTACAGGGATAATACAATGGACGGTGTAACAACAAATAATAACTTTTTAGGTGAAATACCAACTAATCCTTTAGATCAATTTGATAATGTTACATATAATATTAAATTATATTTAATACCACCTGACGAAGATATAGGCTCCGCACCTTTAGAAGATATAAATCCAAAATCAGATCAAGGAGGACAAACTGCTCCTAGAGGAGGATTTCTTAATGGCGCCTTTGTTGCAAAGCCAGAAAACACAGTGGTATTAGCACAAACCGGTGTCACAGGGACACTAATAGATAATTTAGTAATTACACAGGTACCATCAGGAAAAGGATTTTCTTTAGCAAAAGAACTTTCCTGCACAATTAAACAACCGGGTGCCGCTAATTTTTTCGATATGATTGTCCTAGCAAGAAGACGTTTAGGAATAAAAGATCGCCTTCCTTCAGGAGAGGCTTCTTCTCCTTTCTTCTTTGAAATAAATTTTCAAGGATATAGAGAATCAGGTGATGGATTTGAATCTGATGACGGTGGACAAGTTAGGCATATTGCAGGTCCTTACAGATATAGGTGCCTATTAAAAGATGCAAATTTTTCATTAGATAGTACAGGTACAACTTACGATTTAAGTTTTGCTGTTACAAATGATGTTGCTTTCTCAGATAGAAATTTTAAAACAGAATCAACAATTACTGCTACAGGAAGCACTATAACAGAAATGATAACCTCTTTTAAGGATAGTTATAATGCTTTGAAAAAACTTAATTCCGGTAAAACTACAGATTTACCTGATCTTATAGAATTTAATTTACATAATTTAGTAAAAGAAGGACAGGATATCATTAAGGATGAGACTTTAGTAAATGAACAACAGATAGATGCTCATGTAAATACATTGTTAGACGATTCAGGTGAAACAAGATCAGACATAGTTGAAAAGGCTAAAGTTGTAGAAGGCGGTACAAATATTAAAACAGAAAAAATTAAAATAGAAGTACCGGCAGGTACCAGTATAGATAAATTTATCGGTATGGTATTAAATCGAAATAGAGATTTTATGAACGGCATTGTAAGGAGCAAAGAAAAGAACGCTCAAGGTACTAATACAACAGAAAGAGAAAAGACTAAAACTACTAATGTAAATTGGTATAAAATAAATGGCCTTGTTAAGCAAACAAAATTTGATGAAACTAGAGGAGGGTATGCAAAAGAAATTATCTATATCCCAACAGTATACAAAACTCCTACAGAAGCTCAGATAGCAGACCCCAAAGAATTAAATATTGAAGAAGATGAAATAAAAGCCAGAATACAGGCTATGGATATAAAGAGGGCCTATGAATATATTTTTACTGGGCGTAACGATCAAATATTAAGTGTAGATTGGAAATATAATTTTGGGTTTAATCTGCTAATACCTCCACACGGAGGAAGATTTGGTAATGCTGTTTTAAATGAAATTGCAAATTTTTCCACTGAACCACAACGTAGTGATGACGGTTCCCTATCCGGTAAAGACCTTGCTTCGTTAGGTTCTATTTTACAAGATGCTAAAAAGTTACTAAATTTATTTAAAGCCGCAAAAGAAGGAAGTATACGAGATCTTGCCAAAGCGGCCGGATTAGATGACGCAAAGATCAAAGAGGTCATATCAGAACGTACAGGTAAGGCCGCAACAGCATTAGTAGATGCATTGTCTAATAAACAAATTGGACAGGCCGTAGCAAATGCAATTTTACCTAAAGGTTCTTCTAATTCTGCAGGTAGTTTTACAGAAAGCGACAGGCAAATACAAATAGATAATAGTATAGGCGAAACTTACGATCCGGAGCCAAGTGGGTATATTTACGGAAACGATCTTTTAAGTGGCATAGGATTAGATATAGATATAGAACCATTTTTATCTGATGCAGATGTCAAAACGGCTGAAGACGCCGGTATAGATTTAAATAGTTTAAAACCTAATGTTGTTGAAACTATGGTAGAAAGCGAAACGTCCTCAAGTGGTCCTCCATCATATAGTAATACTTTATTTGGGTATATGTATGGGCAGAAAGACACCGCAGATATTATGTTTAATTTAGACATGACATTAAGAGGAGATCCTTGGTATTTAGGAGAAGCGGACAGGAAAGGTTATGTGAGTTTTGATAATATACCAGATGCCAAAACATCTAAATCTACAGAGGAAGGATTAGATGATTTCGGATCAGATAATTTTATTTTATTTGAATTGAGGCAACCGCAACACTTTGACCCATTTATTAATGATGAAGATTTAAATACAGGTATGTATCCTCCTGGTAAGCAAAGTTATATGGTTACGGGTGTATATAGGATATTAGAAGTCGAAAATAGTTTTGATAACGGTAGGTTTACGGTAAATGCTCGATGTGCTAAAGAATTTACTTTAGACTTGTCTAAATTAGATATAGATAGTTTAAGAGTTAGTGATTTACAGGATACAGCAGTTGAGGCTCAGAGACTTAGAGATGCAAAATCAATAGATCTAACAGAATCTGGAGATAGATCATCTTACACACCTGACTTTATACAAGGTGCATTAGATACATCAAATAATTTAGGCTTAGGCTCAACGGCAGAGTCGTTAAGAGATAATGGACTTATTAGCAGTGAACAATATGATGCTTGGAAAGACAAATACGGAGGAGGATAATGCCTAAGAATTTTTATGTAAGCAGTGATTCCGCAGTAACTCATGGTAATCCAATTGATAAAAAGAATACTAGTAAAAAATACTTTGGTATCTATATAGGTATAGTAGACTTTAATACAGATGCTACAAGAACAGGTAAAGTATCGGTTTACATTGCAGAATTAAATAGAGACCCTAGTGAAAGAACTTTATTTGAGTGTATGTATACGTCTCCCTTTTATGGAGGTTCTAGCACATCTTTTGTAAAATCAGATGATGTAACACAGGAAGAAAAATCTAGGCGTTCATATGGTTTTTGGACACCACCCCCTGATGTAGGCAATGTTGTTTTAGTTGCATTTGGTGACGGCCTTTTATCAAATCCTTTTATAATAGGCCACACAATGCCTACGCCATATAACCAGATGATACCGGGTATCCCTGGTGGCCCAAGTTTTCAAGGTGGACCATTTAATACACCTACAGTAGAAAAAAATAATTTCGATCCAGACGATAAACATAATGGTAAACTAAGACCTATATTTCATGACTTTGCAGAAACAATAACAAAGCAAGGTCTTATTAACGACCCAATAAGAGGTGCGACATCTAGTAGTGCTAGAAGAGAATCCCCAAGTCAAGTTTTAGGTATTTTAACAAAAGGACCTAGAGACCCTGACGGTAAACCTTTAGGACCCGGTCATCAATTTATTATGGATGACAGTGAAAGTAATTCTAATATAAGATTAAGAACAGGTGGCGGAAATCAAATTTTACTAGACGACTCAACAGGTTCGATTTATGTTATTAATAAAAACGGTACAGCATGGTTTGAATTAGATAAAAATGGTAACATAAATGTTTTTGGCGAAGGCTCAATGAGTTTGAGAAGTAAAGGAGACTTTAACTTAAGAGCAGATAAAAATGTTAATATTGAAGCAGGTAATGATGTAAATATAAAAGCCGCAGGTGATAATGATGCCGGCGGATATAAAGGCATTGCAAGTAAATTAGGTGCATTAGGAATACCACCATTGGGTGTAGGCGGTTCTGTAAGAATACATGGAACGGAAGATGTTTCTATACATGCAAACTTGAACTCTCAGATTACAGCAAACGCAGGTGAACTACAATTAAGTTCTGCAGGAAGATTAACAGCAACAAGTACATTGGGTGTAGCAGTACAGTCACAGGGTTATACAACTGTTCAAGCAACAGGTAAATTAGATGTATTATCAGGAGGAGTTGCAACAGTTTCTGCAGGTGGTGTTTTAAATTTATTTGGTGCTACAATAGGATTAAACAATCCTGGAGTACCACCAACACCAGATCTTATTCCTGCTATTCCGGCGCCACAATTAGGCGGTGCAGAAAAACCAGATCAATCCTCATCTCAACCTGAATACGATAGAGAGTCGGAAGGTAATCCTATACAAAACGGTGGACAAAGACCTGAAAAAGGCCCTAGTATTAATACTATTGTAGGTAAACTAGTTACAGCAGAACCTTACATAGGACACGGGCAATACGATCCTAGTTCAGATGATAAAGAAAGCATGGAAGAAGATATTTCTGCAGAATCAGAAACGTTAGAAAATCAAATAGATCCTACAGATGAAACACCAGCAGATGCTGATACGCCTGAAGGTACAAAGATAGGTAAAGGATTTTCAGATGCAAAAGATAAATTTGGTGATTTAAAAGACGATTTTGATGAGGCTACATCTGGTATCAAATCAATCTATGAAGATTATAACGCAGTACTAAGTGATTTTTATGCCCTTCAAGATTTAAACTTTGCTAGTATACAGGGTCTAATGGGAATTGCAGATAAATTAGGAATTGCTATTCCGCCGTTTAGAATTCCAACGGTAACAACTATACAACAGAAAATTATAGGACAGTCTAAAATACTAACTGACCTAGAAGCAAGACTTAATCAGTTTTCTTTAGACGGATTGGGACTGCCAGTTGATTTACAAGATGCAGTTGTTAAAGGTATGAAAGGTGATATAAGTGGTGCCATTAACGATGCAACAGGCGGAAAAGTAGAAGACTTTAAAAATGCGGCTAAAGACAAAGTAAATGGAGCAACAGGAGGTAGTGGCAGTGGCGGATAATGTATTTGATGATGTTGTAGAAAGATTAGCAAAAAAAGGGATAGATGTCTATATAGACGGACCTAGTATAATTTATTTACATAAAAAGACAGGATATAAATTAGTAGAATTTATAGACGGACTAGGGCCTGCTTCAGAAAGACTTGCCTTAGAAGCCGATCTTAAAAAGGCACTTAAAGATGCACAAAGATTTATACAAGTACCTTTAAACGATAATCAATTAGGCGCAATGGCAAGTTTCATACAACACATAGGTATAGATAATTTTGCAAAAAGTAAAGTTTTAAAAGCATTAAACGAAAAAAAATATGAAGCAGTACCAAAACTTATGCAGAACTATAGGGTAGGAAGAATGGGTAAAAAACATACTAGGCCTAAAGTTAGACAGGACTATATTGCTAGAAGAAGATACGAAGCAGAATTATTTTCTACACCAGGACATCTCAATTGGCAAGTAGAATTAGATGATGTTGAGGAAACGTTATACCCAGCACAAAGAAATCTTAGTTTTGAAGAATTAAGAGCGGTACTCAAACTTGCAAAAAGAAGAGCATATAATAAATTAGGAATTTTCTTTTAAGCAGTCTGTCTTAAAGCCTTTTTAAGATCAGCATTTTCGACTAACAATCTATATTTTTGTTCTTGTTCATCTGCAACTGCTTTTTCTAATAATTTTATATGAGCTCTCAAACCATGATTCTCATTATTTTTATCAACGAGCATAACTCGTAATTCCTCTTCTAAGGTATCGTTTAGTGTGTTTATATCTGACATATTATTCCTCAAAGATAATTTGTTGTAACATATCTGTTACATCATTATTTAACAAAACTCCGCTGTGACCTGCTTCTATGTAAACATTTTCAGTGTTTTTGAATTTAGGCGGTGTGGTAGATTGACTAGCAACCGATATCATTCCATCGTTTGCATGTCCACCTAACCCTGCTAATGGATTAGAACCTCCTGTACATACTATATTAGTGTGTTTTCCTGTAAAAGACTTTTCTTGTAAAAGTCTTAAAACATCTGCACCTGGTTTAGTATTTTCAAATACTTTTCTATTTCTAAAAATCATAGATAATATTCTTGCTACTGGAGTACCTTCCCAAGGAGTTGCTATTGTAATAAGGTGATCTACTTTTCTAGGATACACACTTGCATACCAACTTGCTAGTAATCCGCCAAAACTATGTCCAACTATTACTACCTTTTGCTTACCCCATTCTCTTTCTTTTTGCATTCTTACATGCTCAACTAAATCGTAAGGATCTTGCTCCATGTCGTATGCAGGTGCAAAGAATGGATGTTCTGGCATCTTTAATGTATAATAATTAAAGTTATCAGGGTCTGCATTCGCACCATGTAAATAGATCACATTTTTCATATCATTATTATAACACCTATATTAAAGATGTCAAGCAATAATTAAAACTATATTTAAATATTTTGATAAATACTTACATGGCGACATTGTTTAAAGGATTCAGTACAATAGATAAAAAAAGGGCACCCTTTACCCTTACGGACACTGATCTTATCAAACGAGATTTGTTAAATCATTTCTATACTAAAAAGGGAGAACGAATTATGCGACCTAATTTTGGTTGTATTATTTGGGATATGTTAATGGAACAAGACTCGCCGGCTTTACAAGAAGAGATAAGAGAAGATATAGAACGTATTGTTGAGTTAGATCCTAGAGTAACTTTAGAAAATACAATTTTATATATAAATGATCAAACTATAAGAGCTGAAGTAGTGTTAAAATATTACAATTTAGATCAAGCAGATACTTTATATTTAGAATTTAATAAAAGAAATGCAGAGGCAGAATAATGGCATTAGTTGATAGACAGAATAATTTATTTGCGGCAGAGGACTGGAAAGTTGCATATAAGGCTTTCAGCGAAGTAAACTTCCAAGCATATGACTTCGACACAATGCGTACTAGTTTAGTTGAATATGTAAGAACAAATTTTCCTGAAAACTTTAATGACTATATAGAAAGTTCAGAGTTCATAGCAATTATAGAATTATTGGCATTTTTAAGTACAAGTTTAGCATTCAGAATGGATGTTAATACCAGGGAAAACTTTTTAGAAACAGCAGAAAGACGAGACTCAGTATTTAAATTAGCAAGAATGTTAGGATACAATCCTAAGAGAAATATTCCTGCAAGTGGATTAATGAAAGTTACTGCTGTAAAGACAAACGAGCCTTTACAAGACAGTCAAGGAAATGATATATCAAATCAAAATATATTCTGGGACGATGCAAATAATCCAGACAGTTACGAGCAGTTCATTACAGTATTAAACGCCGCAATGGGAACAACAAATAGATTCTCATCACCTGTAAAATCAGGTAAAGTAGGCGGTATTAATACTGATCAGTATACAATAAGTACCCCTATTACATCTCCAATTGCACACAGTTTTAATCTTAATGTAAATGGTGTTGCAAGAAGTTTTGAAATCGTTAATGCTGATTTCTTTGATGGAGAATATTTTTATGAAAAGCAACCTGACCCAACAAACAATTTAGGGTTCTTTTATAGAAATGATGGATTAGGATTATCAAGTAATAGTACAGGGTTCTTTTTGTTATTTAAACAAGGGCAATTAGCATTTGAAGATTTTAATTACGAGACTCCGTTACAAAATAGATTACAAGATATTATAAAAAATAATATTAACGAAACAGATGTTTATATACAAGAAGTAAACACGCAAGGTATTGTACAAAATCAGTGGACTAAAATCCCAAATACAGTAGGACAAACTTTAAATTATAATAGTAAGGCACTTAATACAAGAAATTTGTATTCTATAGAAAATCTTAATAATGACGGAATAAGAATTAAATTCCCAGACGGTAATTTTGGTAATGTTCCTTCTGGTATATTTAGAGTATGGCATAGAGTTAGTGATGGAGAAAGATTTACTATACATCCTGATGATACTAGAAACACATCAGTTAATGTACCTTATGTAAATGCAGACGGCGAATCATTTACATTAACATTTACATTTGGTTTAGAAAATACTGTTAGCAATAGTTTGCCTGCAGAGAGTCTACAAAATATAAAAAATAGAGCACCTCAAACATTCTATACACAGAATAGAATGGTGTCAGCACAAGATTATAATATATTTCCTTTAAGTCAGACATCAAATATATTAAAACTTAAAGCAACAAATAGAACACATGCAGGTCACAGCAGATATATAGATATTAATGATCCAACAGGAACTTTCCAAAGTGTTGAAACATATACTGAAGATGGATTTCTTTATAAAGACGATGACCCTATAGCAAAAGAAATTATAGTCAGTGATAATAATACACCTGCTGAAGTTGTAGATAATACTATTGTAAATTTCTTAAAAGAACAAAAATTAAACAATGTAATATATGACACATTAAGAGAAAAATGGAGTAACTTTATTCCAACCAAGTTCCAGACTGATACTCTTAATATAAGATGGAATCCTCTTCCTGTAGCAACAGATAGCACAACCGGTTATATGACAGAAACATTTAGTAGTGCTGATACTGTAGTAATGGTAAACAATACAGAGTCTACTAAAGTTTTCCAAGAAAATACATTTATAAAATTTGTAGATACAACAAACATTGCAAATTATAAATGGGTTAGAGTTACAGGTGTACAGAATAATGGTGCTTTATCCAGTGGATTAAGTACAAGCATAGGTCCTTGGACACTAAGTGATAATGTAAATTCTAATTGGAGAGCAGACGAAGTTATTGCAAGTTTAAGAAAAACATTTACTAATTCAGAACAAACACTTATAGAAGATGCTTTAAAAAATAAAAGTACATTTGGTATAGGTTTTGATTTAACTGATCAATCTTATTATGTAATATCAAATGCAAACCTACTTAAAACAGGAAATTTAGGTATAGAGAATGCAAAAGATACCACATTATCAGGAAAAGATAATAGTTGGATCATGCTATTTGAATACACACCTGTAGATACTACTAGTTACAAATACAATGTTAGTATACGAGGTTTATCTTATGTTGTACAAAGTGCTAACGACTTAAAATTTTATAATGTTAAATCTGTAAAAGTTACAGATGGTACAACTCAAGCAGTTAGTGATACAATTACGTTTAATACATTAAATTACAAACCTGGTGTAACAGAAACATTTGTATGGTCAGATTCAAATGATGATGGTGTTGCAGAAGCCTGGCAAAGTTTAGATAATTCAGCATACTACGACCCTAATGGTTTAAGAACAAATATTGCATTAAGAACACGAGATATAAAATGGTTTGATGTTAATGTAACATGGCAAAGTACATTTGGATTATTGAGAAACGATGCAGTAACTGATAATCATACTCCAGCAAATATATATGCTTTAAATAGATTTGTAAATGCGGCGAATGTATCTTTAAATCCATATTTTGATGATGGTAACATATCAACTAATAATGTAACATTGTCTAATAACGATGGCCGTATTTCTAAATTACCAAATAATTTAAATTTTACTTTTGATAATACAACTTTTGGCTACAATATTTTAGATGATAATGGTGATATTACATATAAACAGTACAATCATAATACTGGCCTAACAGAAATTTATCATGGTAACAGTTCAATATACACATACGGTATAGACGGAACTACTGGCAACACAAGTGAAGTAGGAAGAATGTTCCTATCAAATGCAAATGCTACAGCAGGAACAGGTACCTTAACATATGATGAGTTAGATGATAATTTCCACTTGTTTGCATCAGATACAACAGGTGCTATAAGTAGGGATAAAATTTTAGTAGAATACAAATCAGCCAAAGACAGATTAGATACTGATATTGTTTATGAAATTTCAGACGTATTTAAATACTCAGATGGATATACAGATAATAGAAAAGTAAAAGTTGCACCAGTAGATTCTGATGGCGACTTAGTTCCTGATAAACCGTTCCAGTTTAATGAATTCGTATCAAGTACGGATCTTATAATATTTGAAAATTATACAGACTTTGATGGCTATGTATATGATAGACCGGTAAGTGGAGTAATTTTAGATTGGAGGGGAGAGACAGATTGGGATAATACAAGAGCCAGCGGAAACCCAGCGACTATATCTCCAATAAGTTATTCTGATCCAGTTGAATGGAGTACAGTAAATTATGTTATTGTGGATACATTAGCATTAGCAGAAAAGTTTGAAAACACAGCAGACCAATATTTTGGAATAAAAATTTATGTTGTTGAAAACGAAAAATTCTATGTAATGACAAGAAGTAGTACAAATTCTAATGCTATTAGTTTAGTAGAAACTGCTAATTGTTTTGTTAAAACAGGTAGGGGCAAAGATCAAAATACAAGACTACCTGATGTTAGGCCTTGTGTAATGAAATGGGACCATAAAGCACCTAACGATGTTAGAATAGATCCAAGTATAAGTAACGTTGTTGAAATGTTAGTATTAACGAATGCTTACTATTCAGACATACAAAAATACATTAGTGTACCAGGTACAGCATACCCACTAGCACCTACTAGTGATGAACTTGCAAACGAATTTCAAAATTTAGAGACATTTAAAAATGCTAGTGACACATTAGTTTATAGAAGTGCAAAATTTAAAAGATTGTTCGGTGCAGATGCAGACGAAAGTGTACAAGCAAAATTTAGAGTTGTTAAACTAGCAGGAACTACACTCAGTGATAATGAAATCAAAACAAAAGTAATACAATCATTTAACAGATATTTTGATGTAAATAATTGGGAGTTCGGTGAAAATTTCTACTTTACTGAATTAAGCAGTTATGTACATCAGCAGTTAAGTGGTATTATAGGAAGTATAGTTATTGTACCTAAAATAAACTCAGGTAACTTTGGAGACTTATTCCAAATTAAAGCAGAAAGTAATGAATTCTTTGTTAGTACAGCAAAGGTTTCTGATGTTGAAATTATAGATAAAATTACTAAAACTACATTGGCTAATTAATAATGGCAGATAAAATTTACAAAAAATTACCGGGCATCCTGCAAACAGACACAATCAAGAATTTCTTTGAAGGAACCGTTGAACAATTATACAGTAAAGCAAATGTAGAATCTGTAAGCGGATTTATTGGTAGGAAAACATCCATAGACCAGAAGGTAGACGGCACATGGATTTACGAAGAAGATAAAGATAAAGAATTTTATGGATTAACTCCAGTTGTAAATAGCACAAATGCAAATACCAGAGTCAGTGAGAATTTTATATTTTACGATGAATTTGTTTCTACATTAAAAAATTACAATGTTGATTTATTAGATCATAACAAAATTTTAAAATCTAAATATCAAGCATTTTTACCGCCCATAGAATATAACAAGTTTTTAAATTTCCAAGAATATTATTGGAGTACAACAGGACCAACAGCAATATCAATATCCGGTTCTTTAACTGACCCTATTAATGTAGATAAAGATATTCTAGGCAAAAGAAATTATACGCCAAAAGACGGTAAAGCATTTAAAAATGGAATGAAAGTTTCCTTTACTGGTGACTATGTTATCAGTAATCCAACATACGTAGGAAAAGAATTTATTGTTGAGGGTGTTGGAGATAGTATAGTACTTGTACCTGTAGATGTAAGTTATGCCAACGGCATAGCCAACCCACAAACAAGTAAGGATTATGTTGTTTTAGGCAGAGGTTCTGCTAATAAAAATGTATGGAGTAGAGTTAATTTTTGGTATCATAAAGAAAACTTTATAGATGCAGGTGACGATATTCCTGCTAAAACACAACAAGCAGATAGACCTATATTAGAATTTAATAAAGATTTAGAATTATATAATGTAGGCTCAACAAGTAAAGGGAATGTAGATGTTAGTTCAACATTATTGTACAGCGAAGTTGTTGGATTAGATGCTAGTAATGTTGATATAGATACTGTAACAATTGAATCAGGAACAACATTAATATTTCCTAATGATGATGCAAGTGTATCTGCTAACGTATATGTGGCAACAGTAGCCAATGCATCGCTTTCTAATGCAATTAGTTTAAGTGTTAGTACTACCCTAAGTAAAGGAGATACTGTATTTGTTTCCTCCGGTAGTTCAGAAATAGGTAAAGAATATCACTATAACACAAATGGCTTGAAACAATCTCAAATTAAATCTAAATTAAATCAAGCACCATTATTTAATTTATACGATGACCAAAAACGTTATTTAGGTGATACAACAATTTTCCCAAACAATAATTTTGAAGGTAATAAACTTTTCGGTTTTGAAGTAGGCACAGGAAATATTGATAAAATTTATAATTTGCCTTTAGCATATAGATCTTTTAAAAGTGCTAGTGAGATAAGTTTCGAAAACTTTATGTCTACAGAAACTTACACTAATATAGTTTTAGGTAGCAGTGAATCTACAGATATAAAAGGGTACTATTTTTATAAATTATTAAAAACACAGTCAGAATATTACAACAACTTTAAAACTGTAGACGATTTTAGTGAACAAAGAATAGAAAGAAAATTTGATATTACAACTACTTTCTTAGATAGTTTTAGCGAAGAGTTTGAATTAGGATGTATTCCAAATGTGCTATCAACTACAGCAAGTGGATTTGATATTATTGTAAGGAAAAACGGAGACTTATTTACTGACTTTACATACACATCTAACGATGATAAAATTTTAATTAAAAGAAAGAATTTTGCAGTAGGTGATATTTTTGAAACTTCATGTACATCAGATTCTTTAATAGATAGTACAGATAATATAAGTAAATTCACATTACCTCTAGCATGGGGAAATAATCCACTTAAAGAGGATATCACGAAGATATCAGAGCCAGAGTTTTTACCTCATTTTAGAAACTATATGGAAAGACAACCTGGATTTACCGGTGATGTTTTAAATAATAACAACTTTAGTGATTTAAGATTATATGATAATCTTGCAACAGATATAGTTAAAAGTAATAATGATTTAATTCTCGGTGCCTTCTTATTAGATGATCAACCACATAATATTGTAGATGCATTAAGATTTAACAGTAACGAATATAACAAATACAAAAAACGATTCTTTAAAGAACTAACAGATTATTATAATATTGTAGATTTTAATGAATTTACTAATGAAGAAATTTTAGAAAAAGTTTTAAGAAATTTAATTGCTTTTAGTGTAGGCAGGAATGTATTTGGACAAACTTACATATTACCTTTTGGCGATAATTACAATAAAGAAGTATTAATAATAAATGACACAACGTTGTCTTCACATACTTTATCATCGTCCTTAGATTTAGATAAAGTAGAAAACAGTCTTTTAATTTATTATACAAGAAACAATGTTAAAACTTTAATGTCTATAGGTGAAGATTATACACTTACATATAGTCCACTTACAGTAACATTTAAAAATTATGTACCAGAGTTACTAGATGAATTAGAATTTAAATTATATAATTCTAATAGGGATAGTGTTGAATGTCCTCCTACTCCTAGTACAATGGGATTATATAGACTTTATACTCCTGCAAAAATATCGGACGATACTTTCCAAACACCACAGGAAGTTATATTAGGACACGACGGTAGTAAAACTCCAATTTTCAATGACGAAAGAGATGATATTGTACTAGAATTTGAAAAGAGGATTTATAACTCTGCAAAAGCAGAATTTAGAGAAAAGAACAGTATTCCAGATATAAACATTTTAAGAGCCAGACCAGGTGAATGGAGACAAGGAACATTAATGGTAGACACATTCAACGATGTGCTACAAACTAGTTTTGAAAATTGGGTCATGGAAAATAAAGTAGACCCTATTGTAAACGAATTTTACGACAACAATGATAAATGGACATGGAACTATAGAGGAACAACAGAAGAACCGGGACACTGGAGAGGCTGGTTCGAATACTATTACGATACAGTAAGACCTCATACACATCCTTGGGAGATGTTAGGCTTTGTAGATAAGCCAACCTGGTGGGACGATCAGTACATAACAACTACCTATACAGACTATAGTAGTAATAATATTCCTATGTGGTCTGATCTTGAAAAAGGCATAATACGACAAGGAGATAGAGAAAACTTTGTAGATGGAAGTTTTGATGACCAGTTTAATCCTTATAGAAGAAGGGGTGCTGGTACTAGAGTTGACCTAATAGAAAAATGCCCTGTTGATAGTGATGGAAATTTAAAAACTCCTTACGAGATTACAACAACAGGAGTTTCCAGTTTCTCACCAAGATGGAGCTCATCAGAGCCTAATACTTCACAAGGCTATAAAACAACAAGTTTTATTTCTGATGATGGTATTAATGTTCAGTTTGATGCAACTAATAGATACATTACCAGTTATGGTATTCCAACATTTTCTAGAAGGTTTATAGATGAATCTGTCGAAAGACCTGAATGGGGTAATTTTAAATCCACTTACAGAATTCCTAATAATATAGATTATAACACATTAGGTCCAGGCACTGAACATTCAATCGATCCTTTGTTAAAAGGAGCAAGTGCAATACTAGTAGGGGGTTTACCATTATATAGTCCTATTGCTGATGCTTACGAAACTGATAACACTTGGGCATACAACTTAGGATTTTTAAATAAGAGCTCTAAAGAAAACGGAGACTTTGCAAATACAGATACAGATGGTAAAGTTTACTCAGTAACAATTACAAAAGAAATGAGTAATAGTACTGCATGGGGAAATTCAACAACACACTCTGGAATAGTAGGTTGGGCATTTGATGGTTTACCAATTTATGGACCATATGGTTACACTGATCCTATGGATAAGACTAGTGCAATCACAAATATTAAAAGTGCATTTACATTAAGATCAGGTAATAGAGCAACAGGGCCACAAGGAGCTCATACAGGAGAATTTGTACAAGACTATGTTTTAGATGCGTCTAAAAATGGCATTAACGGATATGCAGACAGATGGAATACTAGATATGGATTTACGCCAGAGTCACCAAGTCAAGCAATAAGATATTATGTAGTTACCTTAGATGATAACGGTGACGACATGTTCCCTTACGCAGTAGGCGGTGGAACAAAAACATTTAATGGTTCTAACGTAGTATACGCAGGGCTATTCTATAATAACGTACAAGATATAGATACAAACTATAACGGTACTGCACCTACAAATTCATCGGCAACTTATGCCAAAATCAGTGAACGTATTAATCGTATTACAGACGGTACAGGACAAGACAATCCATGGAGGTTCGGGGATAACGGGCCTGTAGAAAATGCTTGGAGATATAGTGAAAAATATCCATTTGCTGTTGTTGAAGCACTTTGCTTAACAAACCCAGGTGGATTTGCTACACAATTCAGTGACCCGACACAAATAATTAAGGCCCCAGCAGACAGAGATATATATGTAAATAAAGATACTAGAAAATCTTGGAGGTTCACAGAAGCAGATCATTTTAAAATTCATGGCGATATAGATGACAATGGCGAACTTGTTACAAATATAGGTTATACACAATTTATTAATAGTTGGATTAAATTCCAAGGACTGAATGTAGTAACAGATTTTGCTGAAAAATTAAGAAATTTAAATGTAAAATTAGGTCATAGATTATCTGGATACATTGATAAAGATACAATGACAATGTCAATGGATCAATATAGTACCACAGGAAGTAGTACTAACCTAATTATCCCTCAGGAAAATATTACTGTAAACATTCATAACTCTCCTTATAAATCTAGAAACATTTATCAAGGTGTAATTATACAAAAAACTACAACTGGTTATAAAGTAAAAGGTTATGATAAAAATTTAGGACACTTTAAAATTTTAGAAAGTGACACAACCGGCAGATCAGAAAAAATACAAGTAGGCGGAGAGGCACATCCTTTTGTAGATTGGCAAGAAAGCACATCATATAATAAAGGCACTATTGTAAGATATAATGAAGTATATTATGAGGCTAAAGAATACGTTCCTAAGTCCACAACATTTAATAATGTTTTTTATAAAAAACTAAACAAACTTCCTCAAATTAATTTTAAAGAGGGTGCAGTATATTTAGATACAACAGGAATTATAAAAAAAGTAGAATATGAAACTGTATATAGTACAGAACAAGAAGTATTTGATTTCTTAATATCTTTAGGAAGATACCAAAAGCATGTAGGTTATACCTTTGGTGAATATGATATTAGCATAAATGAAACAAGAGATTGGGTATACTCTGCAAAACAATTCTTGTTCTGGTTACAGGGTAATTGGCAAACAGATAATACATTAGAATTATCACCAATGGCATCTAAAATTACATTTGAATCAACTAAAGGTTTTGTTGCAAAAATTAAACGTAATGAATTTAATATGTTTAACATTATGGACAAAGACGGTAAGTCTATAGATCCTAAAGAATGTGCAATTAATAGACAAGATTTAAGATTAGAAATTATACCACCAGCAGGTAAAGAAATTTATGCAGTCTGTTTATTTGTAAGAGAAATAGAACATGCAATGGTATTTGACAATATTACAGAATTTGCTGATACACTTTATAATCCTTTATACAATCAAAAACAAACAAGAATTAGATTAAAAGGAAATAGAACAGCAAACTGGGACGGTAGATTTATTAGTGAAGGGTTCTTGATTGAAGGAGATTCATTAAAGCCTAACTTAGATAACCTTGCAGAAAGCATGGGAAGATATCATGAATTAGGATTTGTACCAGTTGAACGACAAGTATATAATACTGCTAGGAATTTATTTGGTTATCAAGAAAAAGATTACCTTGCAGAATTACAAATAGACGATGATCAACAATTTGAATTCTATAAAGGATTTATACAGAATAAAGGTACAAAAACAAGTTTAAGTAGAATAGGAAGAAGTAGTGCTATTATACAAGGCAACATGGATGTATATGACGAGTGGGCAATTAAAGTTGGCTCGTTCGGTGATTTAGAAAACAATCAAAGTGTTGAATTAGCATTAGAGAAAAAAGATTTTGTACAGGACCCTCAATTATTTACATTGTCCTTCCCTGAAGATACAACAGGTGTTGTTGATAGAATAGATGTTTTAAACACAAAACATCAATACTTTGATGTACCTGAAGTAGTAATCACACAATCAACAGATGGTACTCAGGCAAAAGCAACAGCCGTACTGGATAATAATGGATTAATAAGTTCTATAAATGTTACTGAACAGGGAACAGGTTATACAGATACACCTGGTCTTACAATTATTACTGGCGAATTAAGTGTAGGAAATATATCAACAAAATTAGCAAGTGTAAGTGCAAGATCCTCTGGCACCATCACATCGGTTACACAAAATACAAGCGGTAGTGTAATAAGCAGTAATATTTCAAATATTAATTCTTTAGGCACAATAACAATCGCAGATAACTTTGGTGCAACAGCATCCTTTAATTTAAGTTCTATAACAGATGTAGCAAATATTACAACAGCGATTAATTCTGATGCAACAATTAATGCTAACATTACAGCATATACAATAGACAATTATATTTCTAATAATGGTAATGTAGTAATTAATAAAGGATTAAAAATATCTGGTAATGACTTTACTGTTGGAGGCCACTCACCTACATTAGCAAATCTAAATATTACTGCTGGAAGATATCAGCCAAGACAGAGATATGCACTTAATGTTGCAAACAACACCCAAACTTCAGATATAGTAGTTTCAGTTGATAATTTAGCAGTAGCAAGTAACAAGTATGTTTTTGATGCAGGAGATAGATGGCAAATTACAGCACCGTCTACAGTTTCAGGAAATAGTAGTATAAGTTATGTTTTAAATACAGGTGTAGTAAACGCAAATACATCGTTCCATAGTAACAACATTACAGAGTATGATGGTAATTATCCGTTTGTAGATGTTTACCTTAACGGTACAAAGATAGAAAATCCAGGTTATGAAACAAGGTATCAAGTAGATAATACAACAACAATTACATTCCCAAATGTTGGCTTGTTACCTGATGAGCAAATTGTAGCAGGTTCAAATGTTTATATTGTTGAAAGAGCAACTATAGATTTAGAAGATGCATATCAAGGAGACTTACCTGGTAGTACTTTAAATGTAAAAGCAACTACTAATGATGACATAGCAGTACATGTTAAGAGTGTAAGAATATATGAAATAACACCTGATGCAAAAGATGACGAAGTAATATTAATTGATATAGATGATACATCAAGATTCCTTAAGAAACCTAGCGGTGTTAGAGAAAGTAATTTATGGCCTAAAACAGGAAACGTAACATATCAAGGATTACAAGATAGTAAATACAATCCTTTGCCTAACGCAGGATATGTAAATGAAAAAGATGTAAACTTTAGTGCATTTGACCTAGGCGGTGTTACAGAATTATTTGGTAATAACATAAAATTCAAACCAACAGGTAATGATTTTATCCATGTTGCTAAGAGTGAAAATTTAGACTGGAATGTTTATAAATTAAAACAAGCAAATAAAGGTAATGTAAATTTTGTTGAACAAGATGCAATTACAGACACAGCATATTTATATACAGAAAGAAGTCTATTTAATTATGTAGACAGCAACCAATTATTAGGTAATGATTTATCTAGGTATTTAGATTATGCATTAGTAGTTAAAAAAGCAGACATTACAGATGAGTTTGTTATATGGCAAAATGAAGATATTGTAAGAAGAAAATCTGTACAGATATCAAACTTTGGTAGAGCGAATATGATCACTGCTAATATAGGCGCAATAGCACCTACAAGAGTAGTAAGTATTGCAAATATACAGCCAGCCATTAGTGCTTATACAAGTGCAGACGCAAATATTATAGGCAGTAATACTATACAAATCTCCGGCTCACAAGGCACACTAGCAAACGGAGATACAGTTGAATTCTTTGTAAGCAGTATAACCGACAGATCATTTACAACAAGTAATGTATCCTATGTAACAATTACTGATACTGCTAATTTAAAAAACACATCATTAGCAGATAGAACATTAAACTTTACAGAAAATGCTAGTTATGAATTTGCAAACGTAAAATATACAGGTAATTCTCAAATAATACCTTTAGAAAGTTTAGAAATGGCAGTTTATAATGCTAATGCAGATAGTACAGTAAGTTATTTTAACAAAAGTAATATTATACTTCCAGCAACACATTTGCCTGCTACTAATACAAGTGTTACATTAACAACATTCCATACAGGTAAATTAAAACTTGGTGTTGCAAATATAAATTTACATGGTGCAGGTATTGTTGCCGCAAATAATGTTGTAAGATTATCAGCAACTAATACAACTTATAACAACGCATCGTTTACAGTTACAGACGTAGATACTGCAAATAATACAATTACTATTGATATTGATATTTTCAATAAAAACATTGATCTTTCAGATGATTTTGACAATCAATTTTTAGAACCTGCAGAGTTAGGGATCACAGGATTTGTATTTGAAGAACAGTATCCTTTACATGCACAAAGACATACTATTAGTAATGTTAGTTTAACAGGATTTACAGTTCAACAAGCAAACGTCACAGCAAATATAGATTCTGGAAATTTATCTTATGGTATTTTTGGTAAAACAGAGATTACTGCTACAGATCATGATTTAACATCTGGAGAATTAATTAAATTATCAGCAAATGCATACTCTGGATTCTATTATGTAGAAAGTGCAAGTAAAGATACATTTAAGATTGATGCACCTTATAATTCAAGTATACCTGCAAGTGGAAATATTATTCCAGAAGGTATAACTATTACAACTGATACAGCACACGGTATAAACGTTTCTTATGCAGGTAAGAGAATTGCTGTTCATTTAGCAGAACCTAGATATTATAACCAAGTTTATACAGTAAGTGATGTAACTACTAATACTATTTTAGTTGAAAATGGTGCTTTTGCATTCTATCCCTATTCAGTTGTACAGGAAAACGCAGTACTTACAACATTAGATCACGGTTCAATGACCCTCAACAATTCATTAATTAATATTAATAATGTAAACTCTCCAGAATCTATAAAAGAAGAATTTAATAGACAAATGGATTTGAGAAGAGGATTAATTGACGACAACGGCTTGACAATTCCAATGCTTAATAACATAGAATGTAGTGAAAAAGTATATGCAGGAGTTCCCTCTACAGAAGTACAGGGTTCAGGTCCTTATGTACCGAGATCTCCTAATATGGAAGGTTTAGAACTTAAAGGTGTGATGCCTTTTGCTACAGAAGACGATTTAAAATATGGATTCCCAGGGGAAAATATAGATGACGTTGATATGATCACTGATCATAGAGCGAGGCCCGGCGATTGGCCACCATTTGGATTAAGAAATCCAAAAATTCCAGGTAAGAATACAGGTACGGTGCCATCAAATACACAAATTCCATTATACGATATTAAAGGCAGTGGCAAAAATAGACGTAGAGCAGACTATATTGGGGTTCCTATACTTGATCCTACTAAAGCATTTGCGGCTTTAGATGTTAAACAATGTGAAATTTGTGCACCTGCACCGCCCCCAGTATCATCAAGTGTATCAAATGCTAATGGTAAAAGATATATTAATAAAAATTACGGCGGAACTATTACAGTAAGTGCTTCAGGCAATGGTAAAGGTAAAAGACCATGGCAAGGAACTTACTCAGGATATTATAAAACCACTGGACCTAAAAGAGGACAAGTTTCACAATTCGGTGGTAGTAAACACATGCCAGCAGATGCATTATTAGGCGCAATAACATGGGCTGATAATGGAAGTAGAAATACATTTAGTTTAAGTTGTACGTTTAGTGAAGCAGGAACTTTCTATGTACATGCATATTACTCTGCAAAAAATACCGGGGGATCGGCCTCAATTAGCATAAGTGGTGCGGCAAGTGGTAGTACTTCTCCAAAGCACTTAGGAAAAACAGATTCCAATTTTAGTGGTCCTGGTAGTGTAATACCGTTTACCGTAACAGCAGGACAAACAGTAACAATAAACGGAGTAGCACAATGGGGCAGTAATCACTGGAACTCTGTTGGATTCCATTTAAGTACAAGAGCAGGTTCGTTAAGTACAACAGCAACAATAGAAGATCCTGCAACATCAACACCTACAGAAACTGCAAATACTACTACAGGATCTTCCTTAGTACAAACTGAGTTTATAGAACAGTCAACAAGAGAATGGAAGAAAGGAAATGCTGGAAAAGACGATGAATGGTTGTTCAATCCTGGTGCAAGTGGAATAATAGAAATACTATTTGACATGTATAGCGGTGCAGACGGATTAGAAGTTTATCAAGGAGACCAAGTTACACAATCATCCTTAATATCATCAACTCAACCACAAAATTTAAGTGTTCTATCAGAAGCAGAAAAAAGTGAAATATTAACAAATGCTAGAAAACCAGGTGCAGGACAAAATACTGGACAATCGGGTGTAATAAGAAATTATATAGAAAGTTCTATATCAGCACCAAATAATACAGGTGTAAAATACGGTGGTGCCTTAAGATTTAATTTTAATAAAACTTCAGGCGACTATATAAAAATTAAAGTATATAAATCAAGTAGTGTTTATAGATTTGTATTAAAATACCCTAAAGTAGGCCCTAATATTCCTAATCCAGGAGTAAATCCGACCACAACAGGAGCATGTGATACAGCAAGTGACGGAAATACAACTGTCACTGGCAACAGTTTACCACAAACACCAATAAATACACCAGTAGGTGGCGGTAGTAATACCGGAGGCGGAAACACTGGTGGTGGAAACACTGGTGGTGGTACTACTGGCGGCGGAGCCGGTGGCGGCGGTAGACGTGGCGGCGGTGGCGGCGGAGGCGGCGGTGGCGGTGCCGTAAGAAGAGTTCAAGCACAAGCAAATAAAACGTATGGGCCTGTTTATACACCACCTCCTGTTGAAAAATTCCCTCAACCTTCACCTATAACACCTTATAAACCGGGATTCCCTATTGCTCCGATATCACCTTTACCTGTACAGGTGCCTTTCACTCCATTTATTACACCTAGTATAGTAGGAGGCGGAAATTTAATAACATCTAGTTGGCAAAAGGGCATAAAAAATATTAGAGCTGGCGGAAATAATCCTGGCGCATTTTTTAGTGCTAATTTTGGTGATGTAGGTTTGCCTAGTTTAGCAGGTTACAGATTTATACCAAATGTTTTAAGAAAAACAACAAAAATTACAAAAGCAAACAACATTGGAAGGTTTATACCATTAGAAGGTAACCAGTATGTGAATACAACTATGCAAAAAGTAACCGGTGGTAAGAAAATACCATTGGCAACACCACTTGCAGAGAAGGTACCGTTTAAACCTAGTCCTTTAAGAGCAATAGACGTCAAAGAGTACAACTATAACTTTATAACAAAGTTAAATAATCCGTATTTTACAAAATCTGGTAATGCTATTAGTTTCCAAGCACAAAAAATAGGTGGAGATCTTGTTTTACCTGACGGAAGTAGTATAAGAAATATACTTGGAGACGCAAGTGGTATAAATGCAGACAACGTATTAATAAGATACCCAGGAAACGAATTAGTTGACTTTGTAAACCGAGGAGATAATCCTCCAACATACGATTATCTACCAGGTGATACAACTATTCCAGACGAATTAGGACAACCTGATGTAGATAATATAGATTTCAATAGAGGAGGCGGATTCTCTATACAACCTTTACTAAGGACTCCAGAAGGTAATTACATTCCTGGTGGCCCACAAGTAGGATGTCACTTAACACAGCCTACACCTGGATTCAACATACCAATGGATAACATGACTGGTATAAAACCAGGCGATGAACTTATTATTAATAATAGAAAATATGTTTTCCCAGGCAGTGACCCTAAAGTTGTAAGAAATACTTTAATGTGCGGACCTGCTGGTAGCGGAATCGAAGTTAAAGACACTAAAGTTAATGGTAAAGATGCTATAAGAATTAGTAGTTGTAGTGGTGCACCAATTATTATTAGAGATGGTTGTGCAGGCGGTGTTTATAAGGAAGTATTAGACTTTCATGTTGTAAGAGGTTTCGATCAAAGTGTAGTAGACACTAGTAACACATTAGTTTTACCAGCGATTTTCGGTACAGCAAATACTGTTACAACAGCAAGTTATAATACTTACGGCCCACAGGGAGATAACACAGGTGTTGCTACAAGTGGTGGTTCAGATATAACAAGTGAGCAAGGCGTAGGTGCAATATTATCAAGTAGTTCAGTTAGTAAATCAACTGGAGGCAGTGGTTATGTTGTAGGAGATAGATTAAGACTAGTTGGAGGTACTCCAATAGCAGATCCTTACGGTAGTGTTACAGAAATCTGTATAGATGCACCAGGAGCCGGATATTCTGATACTGCAAATGTTGTAGTTTATATAGGAGACGGTAATACACCTGGTAGTGGTGCTAAAGCAGGTAGTGTTATATTAGATGATGAAGGCGGAATTAAAACTATTCTAATGGTAACCGGCGGTGAAGGCTACGATGTAACTAAACCACCTAAAGTAAGAATTATAGATTTAAATGACACTGGTTTAGTAATACCAGCATCGGCACATGCAAAAGTGGCTTCAGGAGATAGTGTACCTCCTAGAGTAGCAAAATTTGTTGTTACTAGTATAGATGCTGTAGGAACAATTACAAGTTTACAAATTATTGATAGGGGTATTTATAAAGTATTCCCAAGTGATTTAACAATGGGTATTCCTTTAGAGTACGACTATGTTAATCTAGGAGATGAAACAGGTACAGATGCAGATGGTAATTTCTTCCAAGGAACAGGGTTAGGACAATTTGATCCATTAGCAGACGGCAAACGTTTAGGCTCACCAGGAGGATACGATCCGATTAATGACACATTAGGTGGCGGGTCAGGTGCTAGGGTGTTCTTAACATCAAGAGAGATACCAGATTGCTCAGAAAAAGGAAATGCAAGAAGTCAGTTAGGTTTACCAGAAAGAGTTACAGAAATAAATATACCAGAAGATATTACAGCATGTTTTAATAACAATTTAGCAGGTCCTGGATATGATGAAGACTTATATTTAGAAACAGAGCCAGTAAACGATTGTATTACAGCAATTAAAATTAGACATCCAGGTTTCGATGGTGTAAGATTAGATGAAAATGTTCCAGGATTCTTAGATAGAATAGGATTACCTAGAGGTGATTACAACCAAGACATGCTATGTATGGTATCAACAGTAATTACAAAATCTTTTGAACAAGATAGAGACAATAGTGTAGGTACAACAACTGGATTTGATATATTAGATGTAGACGGTTACGGTACATCTGGATTTGCAACATCAGAAGCAACAACATTAGAGATTAATTGTGTAGATAATTTAAGAACAGACCCTAATAGTTTATTTGGTGTAGCAGGAAATACAGGCGGAGACGACTCGGCAAATAATGTTGGACTATCATTTACAACTGATTTATATCAATATGAATTAAGAAGATTAGATGGCGGCCCTGTTAATACGGTTAACCTACAACAAAACTGTGATGTTTATTATTTAGAAAGTCATAGGTTTGCAAACACATCTGTTATAAGCAGTCACACTCATATAGATGATGGTAATGTATCTATTGCAAATTATGATAAAGTTTGGATAGATGAATATGTTGATTCTGCTAATAGTATAAATGGCTGGGCATATATAGAAAACAATAGTCTAAAAAGATATCATGAAAGTTTAGTTGATTCTAAATTTGTAAATAATACTATTATTTACGATTCAGAAACAGGTGAAAAAGATTGGGACCTTTACGAATATGATCCTTTTAAAGGTGTTATACCAGGATTTATAGACAAAGAGATAGACTTTGTAAGCGAAAGTGATCCGGTAGTTTATAATCAAGCAAGAACAAGATTTGGTAGCAAGGACGTTGGTAAAGTCTGGTGGGATACAAGTACAATAAGATACAGATGGTACGAACAAGGCTCTTCTAATAGAGAACGTTGGTTAAATTGGGGTAAGACATTCCCTGGTAGTAGTGTAACTTTATACGAATGGGTAGAAAGTAAATCACTACCTCAATCATATATTGGCACAGGCACGCCTAAAAATGCATTAGACTATGTAACAGAAACATTTAAAGATCCTGTAACAGGAGTAAACCAAACATGTTATTATTACTGGGTACAAAACAAACAAGAATTAGATAATCATGTTGCAACAGATTTAAATAGACAATATTCAACATTTGAACTTGCAAGATTGTTAGCAGATCCAGTAGGTCAAGGATTGCCTTTGATTAGTTTTGTTAGTGATACATCGTTTGTACTTACAAATGCTAGTTCAATAATAAAAGAAGAAGATCAAAATTTACAGATTAATTTAAGTAGAAACTTAAATCCAATTGGGCAGAAACATGATGCTTGGAAACTTCTCAGAGAAGGCGACAATAATAGTGTGATCCCAGAAGATTTAGGAAACAAATTAATAGATAGTTTATGTGGTAATGATGCTAGTGGTAAAAGTGTACCAGACCCATTACTAAGTGAAGTAGAAAAATATGGTGTTGCATTTAGACCTAGACAATCTATGTTTAAAAATGTAAAAGATGCAAGAAGAGAACTAGCATATAGTTTAAATGAAATACTTGCAGACATTAAATTAAATAGTGAATTCGTAAATTGGGACAAAGATTTACCAGCAAGTAGAACTTATATAGAAACAGTAAATTGGTTTGACACTATAAGAGTAGACGCATTTAATAATAAAAAAATTAGATACGATAGTTCTTATAAACCTATTTTAAATGTTGGTAGTATTTCTGAACTTACTGCTATTACAGGCTCTATCAAAGACGGTGCAATTATACAAGTACAGCCTAATGTAACAAGTAGATACGAACTTTGGAAATATGTTTCTAAGACAAATACGTTCACACAAATTTCTATAGAAAATGAGACTGTAAAATTAAAAGATACAATATTTACAGACGAAACAAATACAACAATGCAAACTGAAATAAGATCATTATTAATTGCATTAAGAAATAACGTATTTGTAAATTCTGTTAATTGGAACAAACTATTCTTTGCACTATTAAAATATTCAGCAGTTGAACAAGATCAATTAAATTGGGCATTCAAATCAAGTTATATCTATATTGAAAAAGAAGAAGAAGATTTAGTTAAAGTAGACGGATTTAAAGTTGATAACTTTGATAAAGTATTAAAATATTTTGAAGATGCAAAACCTTATACATCGAAAATAAGAGAATACAAAGACGGTAAGAGCCCTGCAAAAGAACTTATACAGTATACACAGATAAGTGACTTTGATAAGCCACCATATCCTGATAGTGCGACTGGTAATGTCAGAATTCTGGATGACTTCTTGCAAGACGATTCTAATATTATACAAACAAATAATAATTATGTCAAGTATTTTGGAGTTAGTGGTAATGCAGATGCAGACACACCTATAAGAAAAATAAAATCAACAATTAGGTTTGATAGAACTAATACTGTACTAACTGATTTTGAACCATTAGCAAATGTAAATGCAGATTATACTAAAGCAGATATGAATACAAGTATAGCATCAAATATTGTAACATTGATGAACTTTGGCCATACACCGAATAGTAACACCGCAATAGCAAGTAATGTATATTATAGATATGCTGACCGAGTATTTAAATACGATACAGAAGTACAAGCACAATTTAAAGTAGATCTTGATAGTTACTTTGGTGTTACTGATTCAGTTTCAAATGCAAACATTATTGGTAGTTCTGCAAATATACTTACAGCCATTAACGCAGGTAATTTAAACAATACATTAGACTTAGTAAGTACTAAAGTAGGTGGTAAGTTTAGAGGAACATCTTTAGATGCAAATTTATTTACAAAAGTTGTTTCAGGCGCAAGTACACAAGATTACCAAACACAATTTGGATTTGGTAGTGAGCCATTTGGTAAAGTAATATATGATAACCCTATAGAAGTAGATAACTATGTAGGTTCATTTACAGAATCAAGTACTTTAACAAAAGATAATATTGCATACGAAGGTTTTGATGGAGTAACATTCCAAAGAGTTGGTTACGGAGAACGTGTACCAGAAGAAATGGTATTGTTTGATCCTTACGAAACTTTGATTATAAATGTTTTAACAAGTAATAAATTAGCAGGTAATAGTAGTTTAGCAAGTGCAAGTGCAAACGCATCAACAGTAGAATATCAAGTAACAATGGATTTATTTGGTAATACAGAATATATGAGAAAATTACAGGACGGTAGTGCAAATACACTACTAACTGCTAACTTACTGATGTCAGATAATGAGATATCAGTTGCAAATGCAAATATATGTACTGAACCTTCAGCAACAGTAAATGGAGTTGTTTGGGTAGAGAGTGAAAGAATAGAATACACAAGAATAGATTTAGCAAATAATAAGTTATCAGGATTGATTAGAGGTACAAGCGGTACAACTATACAAGATTGGTACAGCAATAATACTGTTATTGTTTGGGACGGAAGTGAATCGCAAATATTTAAAAACTTTGTAGACAATTCTGTAGATAGTAATGTATGGTTAGACAGTGGAGCAACTAGTTTAACAGATAAAGGTAATGTAAGTGGAAATACATCTGTAATGAACTTCTTACATAATCTTAAATAAATATGTACTTAACTGATAGTGATAAATAGTATGATGGAAGAGAGCAAAGACAAAATGAAAGAGCAAAAAGACTTAAAACCTAATGAACATGCCGGTGTAAATATGAACGGTCATATATTAATCAGAGATAAAGAAACCGGTGAGGAATTAGTAAACAAAAGAAATGCTATTCACTATGGTAACATGGCTTACATAGTAGCGAATGCTCTTAACGGAACAGACAATGCAAGAGTGTATTACATGGGATTTGGAAACGGTGGTACTAGTGTAGATACTACAGGTAAAATCATATACAAATCTCCTAGAGTAAGTGAAGCATTCCAATCTTCTGCAAGTTTATATAGTAGAACATACAAAAAGATTGTTGGTGGCTCCGGTGATTCAACAAACCAAATAGAAGTCATAACAGGAACATCTTATTCTGATATTAAGGTTACAGCAACTTTAAGTTATTCAGAGCCAGCAGACCAAGATCTTTTCGATACAAGTACAGATAACAACGGCTCTTATGTTTTTGATGAATTAGGACTTTTCAGTTACCCAACAGATCCTTCGCCTAGCGACGGCAGTGACCCTATTGATACTAGTAGAATGTTGACTCATGTTGTATTTCATCCTGTACAAAAAGCACAGAATAGGGTTATAGAAATCATATATACTGTCAGAGTACAATTAAGTTAGGAGTAGTAAGTGGCATATAGTATAACGAATACAGACGGAACAGAAGTAATTATTATTGCTGATCAGTCTATTGATTCTACTTTATCTTTAAATTTAATAGGCCCTAACGCAACTAATTACGGCGATGATATAGCCAGAAATACTGTAAGGCATTTAGAAAATTTTGCAGGGACAACAGCACCTAATCCAACAAAAAAATTAATTGGACAACTTTGGTATGATAAAAACGACAATATTCTAAGAGCATGGAACGGTACTGTTTGGCAAAAACTAAGACCACAAATATTAAATACCGAGCCTACAGGAACTGGATTAGAAGCATCTAGTTCAGGCGATTTATATTTTAATAGTGTAAACAATCAATCATATATTCATGATGGTACATCATGGAAATTACAAAATTATGCAGGTGAAGTCTCCAGCAAATTTAAGTCTGTAGACGCAATAGGCGAACCACAGACAGCATATGGTTCAAAATTTAAAACAATATATTTAAAAGATGCTGGAAATGTTTCTAGAGCAGTAGCGGCACTTGTATCAGTAAACGATAGCACAAACGCATTATATAAAGGCGTAACAAACGGTGAAACAGTAATGGCTGTATTCACAGATGAGGCGTTTACACTTGGTAATTTTGATTCTGAAGCAGAAGGTATAGATGTAAATTACTATCCTGAATTTGCAGGTACAGGTGGTATTGGACTTAACCTAGTTAAAGGTATGAACTTGAGAGCAGATTATTCTCAAACATCAGTACCATTAGCAGATTTGGCCACTAGAGCAACAACAGCCAATGCATTATACAGTTCAACAACAGGCACAAATATAGAATCTGACTTTAGTGGTGGTATAGGTAGTACATATATTTTTAATAGTAAATTAGATATTATACCAGCAGATGATAACAGTAGAAAATTAGGTGACGCAACTAAAATATTTGCACAAACATATACCAATGAATTACACTTAGGTAAAGACAGTACATCAGCAGGTAAAATATTGTTTGAAAATGCTGATATCCAAATAGGTGCAGATGTAGATGATGCCTCGCCGGCAGTCAATGGTTATCCAGCAAGTCACATTTATACAAAAGATTTAACAGTTTCAGGTAACGTTAGTTTTGATACAGGCGTACAAAACTTAGGTTCGCAAAGTACACCTTTAGAAAACTTGTATGCTAATACAACGATAGTATTAGGTGGTGCAAGTGGTGATATTACACTTAACGGATTTGGTTTTCCTCCAGCAAGTACTCCTAGTGATAACCAAGCATTAACATATGATAGTGGTACAGGTAATATAGATTTTACTAGTGTTGCATTAAGTTCAACACAAATGATTGCTGGTGCCGGTCTCACAGGCGGTGGTGATTTATCTGCAAGTAGAACATTTAATGTTGTAGGTACTGACGATATAATTGTTACAGATAACCTAGTTGGTGTTAGGACATCTGCCGATAACCAAGTTAATTATATTGTAAAACGTAATGATGCAGGTGACTTTACAGGTGGTACTATTACCGCTGAAACCAGTTTAGTAACACCAATATTAACAGTTAATGGTAATGCGGCAGTAACAAATTTATCAGCAACACAAATTGTTCAAGCAGAACATTTATCCTCAACAGACGATGCCACAATCGCTGATACATTAACAGCAGGAACATTAACAGATGGAACACTAAGTATTAGCAGTGGTGCTATAACAAGTGGCACAACAGCATCATTTAGTGGAAATGTTACAGCATCATACTTTGTAGGTACAGCGACACAGGCACAATATGCAGATTTGGCAGAAATATATGAAGCAGATGCAGATTATGAACCAGGTACAGTAGTCAAAATAGGCGGTGAAAAAGAAATTACACAAACAGAAAGTCACGCAGATACAGATGTATTTGGTGTGATATCAACTAATCCAGCATACTTAATGAACAGTGAAGCAGAAGGATTAGCAGTAGCATTAACAGGTAGAGTACCAGTTAAGGTTTTAGGAAAAATTAAAAAAGGTGACAGACTTATATCAAGTGACGAACCAGGATATGCATGGGCCTATACAGATAGCGATAGTTACGACACTAGAGCAGTAATAGGTAGATCCTTACAAGATAAGGAAGACGGCGGCTTAGGAATAGTAGAAGTAGTCATAGGTGTAAAATAGATAAATATACACTATATAATAGCAATTATTAGGAGAAATAGATGGCATCAGGATCAAGTTATACAGTAAGTGGCGGAACCACTATGACCGGTGTTGTATCAGGAGATGTTATTGATGATGCAGATTTCAATAACATGAGAACAAATGTTAATGCCCTTATGGGTACAGCACAGGATGTTACTTTAGGCACATATACTGCGGCTTCAACTTATGGTTGGGGACAAGGTGGTGCAGGTGTAAATGCCGCTAGTGCAGGTGGACTTGTTTATGCCGATAACGCCACAGGCGGATTTAAAAGATTACAGGATGATGTACAGGCAATGTGTGCATTTTTAGGTGTATCAGTTAGAACAGGTGTTGGATCAGATGTTGCAGACGGTGGATCAATTACTGCCGCAACTTGGACTAATACAATGCTAAACATTCAAGATTGTTGGAATGCTAGATTCTCAGTTGCAAGTGATACAGGTGCAACCGGAGATAGTTCAACATTTACCAGTACATGGAATACTAGTTTATCAGCAGAAGCAACATTTACGTTTGCAAATGAAGGAGCATGTAGAGGCTACTTTAATGGTGGTGGTAAAGTAGGATTTACCTCAACAAGAGCAAGTGGTAGTTCAACTACACAGAATACTAACTGGACCGATACTCTAAGTGCTTTAGGAAACTATCAATTGAAACATGATACATCCTATGCGGCTTCAGGTACAAATTCAGGATTAGGGTTTTACGAATTAACTACAAGTTATCAAACACTTTGGACTAAATTTGGTTCAGGTAGTTATGCAAGTAACTTCTTTAGAGTTGAAGGTAAAATAAATTCAACAACTAACCCAACAGTTATCACACTTAAAGCAACATGGAGTGACCCTCACGCAGAAGGAGCCGGCTCTTTAGGACCAGACGGACAAGCAGGAACAGGCGACGAAGCATTCGGTAATGACTTTATTGATGGAACACTTACATTAAATGGAAATACATTTACACCAGATGCAAGTGGTTCAGGATTTAGTTTCTCAGCACCTACAGTAAGTTGTGGATCTATTAGCGGAACATAATAAAAACTCTCGAGTTAGAAAGCCAGTTCATAGTAACTGGCTTTTTTTTGACTGGTAAATAGTAGCATGAGTACAAGACTAACAAAGGCTCTGGAGTTTGCAAACTATCGCACAACGATTAACAATCAACAGGCACAACTAAAAGCAAAAACACAAAACCTATTAAGTTACAGTATTAATGGCGGTACATTTACTATTGATGTGCCATTAATTACCTTCTGTAAGCAACTTATGGACGAGGGACAAACTGAAGTGGTACTCTTAGACATTTACAATAATCCAATTAGAGTAGATGTAACAAAGTTTTATGAGGAAATACATAGTAGATATTTTGAAGTAACAAACGATTATTATGTGGAATATGAAAAACTTCGTAAAGCAAGAAAAGTACACAAAGTTTTGGACCTAGATGAAAAAGGAAAGTAATTCACGCGGTGTAATAATGTTTGCACATAACAATACGGAAATAGATTATTTTCGTCTTGCAGTTGTGAATGCTTTACTAGTACAAAAGAATCTAGGTATAAAAAATGTTACAGTAGTAACTGACCCTCATAGTCTTAAACAAGGCGAAAAAACTTTAGGTAAAAGATTAATTAAGAAAGCAATTAACAATATAATTGTAATAGAAAAAGATAAAAAATTTAAAGCATTAAATCAAAGACTTTATAAAGACACCAGTCATACTACTAAGTACTTGCCTTTTTATAATGTTAATAGATGTGATGCTTACCACTTATCCCCATATGATGAGACATTACTAATAGATGTAGACTATTTAATTTTAAGTGATACATTAAATCATTGTTGGGGACATAACAACGAACTTATGATGAATTGGAAATACCAAGACATCATGTACGAAAGAAAAGACCCATCGTTAGCAAGGCTAAACGACATGGGTATTACCATGTATTGGGCGACTGTGGTTTATTTCCGCAAAACAGAATATGTAGAAAGTTTCTTTAACATAGTTAGTCATGTTAAAAACAATCCACAGTTCTATAAAGACTTATATCAATGGCAAGGTACTCTATACAGAAACGATTATAGTTTCTCAATTGCCGCACATATGATGTCTGGTTTTGTAGACAAAGGTATACCTCAGTTGCCTACTACCCTTTATAAAAGTTTTGATACAGACGACATACATAGTGCTATAGATGAGAACACTATTGTCATGTACTTAGAGAAGCCCAGAAGCCCTGGAGACTTCATGCTAACTAAATGGCAGGATATTGACTTACATATAATGAATAAATGGGCAATAAACAGAGTAAGTGAGGAATTGTTAGAATATGCAAGATAAAGAAAAGTTCTACAATGCTTCGCCTATGAAATATATATTATTGAGCGACGTAATAAATCACCCTGATCATCAAGCAGGTAGACTTCTACATATTAAAGAGTCTACAGCAGATATGGTTTTAAAATTTTTCAGATCAAATATAAAAAATTTAAAGTACCAGTTCAATACTAAAGCAAAAACAATAAAGATCAATTTAGAAGAAGATGATTACTTTAATTGTTTTGTAGTATCTAAAATACATTGGTTAATGCATGATTTTAAAGTAAATGGTGTAAGTTTCGCACCACAAGGGTTTTTACAAAAAACAATAGATGGAGATCAATTTGCGGCAGAAATACATCCAGGTACATATAGATATCATGCAATGATACTAGCAGAAATGTATAATGAATATATCATTGTTGCTGATAAAGAAAATATTTTTCCTGATCATAAAGTTTTATCTTTTGAAGAACACAATGAACTTGTTAATAAAGGATTCATAAGAGAAAGAAAAGGCTCTTATTCTGAAGTGGAAGTTTCAAACAAAGGAGAAGATGTCTTTACTTTACATGAAGCAGGAAATCATCACGATTGGAATATTTTAAAACAATCAGAAGAATTAATTAAAATGTTCACAAATTTAACAGTTTATACAGATGACCAAGAGGGTGTAGAAAAATTAAATCTAATCAAAGAACAAAATATAGATGTTAAAATAACAGATAATGGTTATGCTACAATTCCCCATAAAGAAGAATGGAAAGGTATATCTGTTTATATACCAAAATCTGATTCCATGGAAGATCATTTTACACTTGACATGATATTAGATTTAGATATCGATACTGATATAGTATATCATATTGACACCGGAGTAACTATTATAAATAATAGTTCAGTAGGATGTAAAAGACTGATACTAGAAATAATACAAGAATCTAAACCTGAATATTTAGATAATTTTTTATGGGCAAGGAGAGTAGTCAGAAAATGAAGTATTCATCAAAACCGTTTCCTTGGAAACATTATATATTAGAAGATTTCTTTGAGCAAGACGATTTTGAAAATATTAAAAATTTAAAAATTAATAATGCAGATTACTCAACTATTACAGGTTTTAGAGATGTTATAGGCGGCAGGACATTCTTAAATAATTCCTTTGTAGAAGAAAATCCAGAATTTAAAAAAGCCGCAGACTGGTTAAACAGGCGAGATTATTATGAAGATTGTTTTAAAACAGATTTAAGCAATACATATATGAGAGCAGAAATTATACATGACAGATATCCGTTTTTTCATGATATACATTTAGATTTACCTTGCAAAAATTTAACAACAATCATTAATATAGATAAAGAGGACGAAAAAAATCTAGCAACAGATTTATACCACACAAAGGAACATCACGTAAAAAGATTAGACTGGGTACCTAACGGAGGACTAGCATTTAAGATTACAGATTCTGCTTGGCACGGATTTGCACCTACAGAATATAAAGGCATAAGAAAAATTATGATTATTAATTATGTTAATATAGATGAATGGTGAGATAAGGATCAATTATATATTAATGAGTAAAATTGTTTCACCATGTATTGATAGATGTTTCACAGATGGTAATAAATGTCCAAGTTGTGGCCGTACCAATGACGAGGTACAAGAATGGTTTTATGCAGATGAGAAAAGAAAGAAAGAAATTTTAGAAGAATGTGCAAAAAGGTTAGATCCTGTAGCATATGATTATTGGGAAGAAATGTATGAGTATAAAAGGCAAGAGCAAGAAGGCTCCTAGTTTAGGAGACAAAATAGAGCATACTTGTAGACTCAATGGAAAGTTTGAGGGTAAAGTTATAGAACTATTGGCTATGCAATTCATATATGAAACTAAAGAAGGTCACCATAGGCATTGCCTTTTTAGAGAAGATTGGAAATATAAAACAAAATGAGTAGAGGGTATATAGTAATAGCACAAAACAATGATACTGTTGACTATCTAGAGCAGGCGTATGCACTTGCACTCAATTTAAAACTAACACAGACTACTGTAAGCAATCTAACAGTATGTGTTGATACTAAAACTAAAAAATTTATAAAAGCAAAACATAAAAAAGTATTTGATAGTATAGTGGACATACCTTGGCAGGACGATGCCAAAGACGCAGAATGGAAGATTAATAATAAATGGAAGTATTACTATATGTCTCCTTATGATGAAACTGTAATACTTGATACTGATATGATATTCCCTACAGACGTAAGTCATTGGTGGGACATAATGGCACAAAGAGATGTTTGGGCAACTACAAAAGTAAGAACATATAGAGGCGAGGTAGTTAGTAGTAATTTTTATAGAAAATATTTTGCGGCAAACGAATTACCTAATGTATATACTGCTTTCTTTTATTTTAAGAAAAGTGAAATCGCAAGTGAATTATTTGCAATGGTAGAAATTATATTTCAACATTGGCAAAGAATGTTTTTCAAATATATGCCTAAAGGTAAACCAGATTGGTTAAGCGGAGACGTTGCTTTTGCACTTGCTATGCAGATTTTAGGAATAGAGCATGAATGTACTAGAGAAAATATTGATGAAGTGCCAACGTTTGTACACATGAAAAGCCATGTGCAAAATATACCAGATACAAGAATAAGTGAAATATGGACTGAAACATTACCAACTTATTATAATACATACAAAGACTTTAAGATAGGAAATTTTCAGCAACTCTATCCTTTCCATTATGTAGAAAAGGATTGGATAAGTAATACTATGATAAAGCAAATGGAACAAGATTATGGCATTAAGTGAAGCAGAAAAAAGACGTAGGAGATTTTTAAAATCTAAAAAAGAGGCCGGCGGTGATATAGAGTCTTTACAAGCAAAAATGTTTGATAGAGATTTTTCTGTAAACTTTGATAAAGAGGGAAATATTCTAGGCTTTTCTCAGGAAAAAATAGTTAAAAAGAAAGGTACATTTTTAGAAACATTTAAAAGAGAGCAAATTGAAATATTAAAAGGTAAAAATACTAATTTATATAAAGTAGTTCAAGATCCAAATATAGATACAATTTTTAGTATTCAATTAAAACCTGTAGAAAGTGTCTTTGTAAGAACAGAACAAAGTTTTGTAAGTGTAATAGAACATGGTAAAAAGACAGGTGCAGATATATTAGTCTATTTCGAAGAAGATCAATTTATTGTTGAAATCACAAACAAGATAAAAAAGAAATATAAAGATATAGAACCAAAACTAGCAAATATAAATGGCGGTAAGATTCTAAAATTTTATTTTACTAGCATACGTGATCCACATTTTTTAGTCCATAATATTAATATATCTTTAGAAAAATTATTAACAAGTACAAAGATATCAACTAAAGTTCCTAAAAAATTGAATCAATGTAGTGTATATACCCTAAAATTATTTGATAAATATGTGCGTACTTAAAAAATACACAGGACGACACATATGGCAAAAATTGATGTTACAGAACTAGACATATTCTATATTTCATACGATGAACCAAATGCTGAAGAGCATTGGGCAGATCTATTAAATAAAGTACCGTGGGCAAAACGTGTACATGGTGTAAAAGGCTTTGACGCCGCACACAAGGAATGTGCAAATCAATCAGAAACAGAACGTTTTATCACAGTAGACGGTGATAATATTGTTATGGATGACTTCTTTGAACAAGTATTAGACGTACCTGACACAGACCATGACGGCAATAACATAGCAGAAAGTATTTTTAGTTGGAATGCTAAAAACATTCTTAACGGATTAGTATATGGTAACGGTGGACTAAAATGTTGGCCAACAGAATATACTAAAACAATCAATACACATGAAGCCGCAACAGACGGTGAGGGTATGGAGTTTTGTTGGAAACTAAATTACATACAACTCAACGACACGTTTTCAGAAGTACATCAAACTGCTTCTCCTTTCCAAGCCTTTAGAGCAGGATTTAGAGAAGGTGTTAAGATGAGTTTAGATCAAGGTGATAGAGTTTCGCCCGATGACTTTAAAGAAAAGATTTGGTATGGTAATTATAACAGGCTAAATGTTTGGTGTAATATTGGTTCAGATGTTGACAATGGTTTATGGGCAATGTACGGTGCTAGACTAGGTTGTGATATGACTGTACTAAGTGATTGGGATACAAATTTAATTTCTGATTATGATTGGTTTAAAGACTTTTTTGAAAATTCTGTATTGCCTCGTTTTCCAGGAGATGAAGTATGTAAGTATACAAAAGTTTCTTGGAATCCTGAGATGGTAGAAATTGCTATAAAAGACTTAGGTGTAAAATTAAACGAAAGCATAAATTCTATGATGTTGTTTGATCCTAATCCTAATATGTGTAAATTTTTTAAAGCAACTTACGTCAACCCTAGAAGATGGGGAGCGATGATAAGAGAAACACAAATACAAGAATTACTAGAAAAAGGGTTAATACAATAATAAGTGAGCAACTACGACCAGGCCGCTGATAAGGCTAAAGAACAACTGGACTCTATCAGTCCAACAATGTGTTATGCAAAATGGACACAGGTATCCATGCATCTAACAAATGGTAAAACACATAGTTGCTATCATCCTCCAACACATGATATAGACGTTGAGGAACTAAAAGTAAACCCTTCAGCACTACATAATACAACTGAAAAGAAAGAGCAACGTGCTCAAATGTTAGCAGGTGAGCGACCAGAAGGGTGTAGTTACTGTTGGCGTATAGAAGATGTTGGCGGTAGAAGTGATAGAGTTTATAGGAGTGGCGAGTACTGGGCACAAAATGCCAGGGAAGAAATAGCAGAAGCAGGTGCTGACGGAAACATAAATCCCAGATATGTTGAAGTAAACTTTAATCAAGCATGTAATTTTAAATGTAGTTATTGTAGTCCACATTTAAGCACTACCTGGGAAAAAGAAGTCAAGGAACATGGCCCGTATAATATTATACAAGGCGAGCATAATAATTTAGACAGTTTAAGTAAACAGCGATTACTACCACAAAAATTAGCACAAAACGAAAATCCATACGTTGAAGCATTTTGGAAATGGTGGCCTGAGTTATATAAAAACCTAGAAGTTTTTCGTATGACAGGTGGTGAACCATTAATGGATGTAAACACATTTAAAGTTTTAGACTATGTGTACAAACACCCTAATGCCTGGTTGGAGATGTCTATGACATCGAACATGGTACCACCTAAACCTATCTTAATGGATATGTTTATAGAGAAACTACAAAGATTAGAAGAGATACAAATTTGGGAAGACCCAGAAAAGTTTAATCCAAACTCTGGGAATAACTGGTATGTAGCACCAGCATGTAAGAACTTTGCCACGTTTGTAAGTGTAGATGGTTACGGTGAACAAGCAGAGTATATGCGTAGCGGTATGGATTTTTCAGTGCTACAGAAAAATGTAAAACGAATTTTAAAAGAAACTGATAATAGTACTATAACATTTATTAATACGTTCAATGTACTAAGTCTTACAAGTTTACGTGACTATTTACAATGGATATTAGACTTGCGAGACGAGTATGCTAAAGACAGACAAGGAATAAAATATATTCCTATTCCAGATAATGGAGATCACAAACACCCTGATTATGAAGTAAAACCTAAGCAAAGAATATGGTTTGATATACCTTTACTTAGAGCACCACTGTGGCAATGTATACAAATAATGCCTGACTATTATCAGAGTTATTTAGAAGAAGCAATCGCATTCATGGAAATGAATCAAGCAGATGAAGTAAATATAGACTATAGAGGTTTCAAAGATTTTGAAATAGACAAAGTAAGACGTAATCTAGAATGGATGAAAGCAGGTTCTAGTATGGATAAGGACGAGCTACTTAAAGCAAGAGCAAATTTTTATAAATTTTTTATGCAACATGACGAAAGACGTGATACAGATTTTTTGTCTACTTTTCCAGAAATGGAAGACTGGTGGAATATTTGTAAAGAAGCAGAG
>Ga0181419_1000035_pt1 | contig 40806 bp, 58 predicted proteins | sample 42SPOviralmetaG_FD_130144 | JGI IMG/M metagenome (GOLD analysis project Ga0181419, IMG submission 130144) | Marine viral communities from the oligotrophic San Pedro Time Series (SPOT) site, San Pedro Channel, CA, USA - 42 SPOT_SRF_2013-04-24 | ecosystem: Environmental > Aquatic > Marine > Strait...
GATTTAGAGGCGTTCAAATTAGCCTATGTAAGCCAATAAAAAAACCCTTTGACACTTTGCAAAGGGCGTTAATATATAAGCATAAAAAAACCCCCCCAAATTGGGAGGGTATAAATAAAGCGTTTAAGGGCTTTAATTCGTAAGGGCTTGTAGTATTGTAAAGACTAACAAACCAATGAAGGAAAACACATATAAAGCGTTTATAGTGTGTTTTATTGCTTTATTAATCATTAACTAATTAAAGTGGGTGGTTGATTATCTTGAAAATAATAAATCGTAGCACCCTTGAAAATTGCCTTTAATTGATTGTATATATTAAGCCTTAGTGCGACATCTTCATAAATAAAACAAACTATATTAAAGGAGGTTTGCTCATCCTCTAAGCCTCCACCACCACAAAAGCCCACATTACAAAAATATGGGATTTCTTTAATTGTAGCAAGTGCCATATAATCTTTTGCCCTTATGATTTGTTTTTGAACATCATTTGAATGATTATCACGATTGAATAATATTTTAAATTCTAATTTCATTTTTTATTTGTTTAAGTTAGTTAATTTAATTCCACCCTCATTTATTAATGATTGGCGTTCTTGTGTATTTAGCCCTAAAAATTGGGTTAAGTATTTGCTAGTAGTCCTAGAATAATTATGGTAATATTCATCTAGTTTAATTTTACCATTTTGCTTAGGTACAAACGCAATAATTGATTTATACGATTGGAAGTATTTCCCCTTAGGGGTTTCTATTTTATATTGGTTTGCAATAGGACGCCCACTTCTATTAGATTTTAAAGGCGTGATTTTTACGTTTTTCATAATTGATTTTATTGATTAATTTGTTTGCAATATATATTTTTTTTTAAATATAAGCATTATAATATTTTTTTTATTCACTTTTTTTTCATTCTATATTAATAAGTCAAACCACCAAAAAAATCAAGGAGTAACAAGAATAATCCATTTCCTTGTAAATAAAAAATCAAGCGTACTTTTGAACCCACAAAAAAACCCACTATTTCTAGTGGGCTTGTAAATAAAATAAGAGGCGTACTTTTATGGTTCTCCACCTTCACTTATATGTATGAACGCACATATAGTTATTGAAATCCATAATAGTAACATAGGTATGCTCATAGGCTATAGGTTTTGATTTTAAGTTCATTTGCTTTACTTCTAAGCCAATAACTTGGTAAGGTTATCAACTTGTACCTCAAAAGCAATTTAAGGTAATTAGGGCTATTATTTTGCAATTTCATATTATTAGTAATTAGGTGAATAATTCATGCACCAATCCTCAAATTCTCTAATGTATTTCCAATTCTCAATAACATCATATTTGTGTCTAATTTTGTTCATTTCCTTAGCACCAAAATCCTCATACATTCCATGCCTTTTTGCTCTAAGAATTAAACTCATTTTGTGTTTTGCAATATCTTTTATGCACTTTTTCATTTGATTATTTTCTAACATTTATTATTGTTTTTAGTTATTAAATTTGAGTATCTATTTACTACTTTTGTCATTACATGATTGAATACAACTTCTTTAGCAATATCATCATTTACTTCCAAATCATACGCCTCACAACAATCATCAATAGTTTGTTGAAATCCATCACTAAAGGTATCATAAACCCTATCTATCTTTACATCAAAGAATTCATCCTCTAGGACTTTAGGAGGTAGTATTTCATCTACGCCATCATCAAACATTTGAGTGGGTTCACTTCCATGAATATACCAATCTTCTAACCTTTTAAACCCATCAAAGTAATATAATGTTCTTTTTAGGCGATTGTAGAGGCTTTCATCTACTTTCTTAACATCTTCACCATACATGGACATATAGTCGCATAAAGATACCTTTTTGCCACCATCAATCTCCTTATTACATTCATCAATAATATCTCTAGCACTTTGATGTAGGCTTTCTTCAATAAAATCCTCTAATTCTTTTAATGATAATTGATTATCCAAATTCTCTTCAATTCTCTCACCTTTATCATCTAATTTGAGGACATGAAAAGCATTATACTTTTCTTGATTAGGTTCATAGTTTGCACTTGTAGGTAAGTATATGTCAAACAAATCCTTACCACATAGTGATAATGTAAAGCTATCACTACAATCATTATGATATGTTGTATCTTCCACCTCAAATCCCATATCCATAAAAACCTTGTAATATAATGGGGTGGTTTTTTTGTTGAATATACCTACGTTGTATAGCCAATCTTCATTATCAACATTATCCAAATACCACTTATACAAGATTGCCTCTAATTTTGCTAGATTGGTTTCTTTATAACATCTATTTTCTATACTTAGATAGTATGTTGCAATCGCATCATATCCCATTTTTGCACTTTTATCAATAGTTATATAGTAATGCTCCATATATACAAATACACTTTCATCACATCCTCCATCTACATCTTGGTTACTACGTTGATTGAAGTCATGTATTAGCATCTCTTCTTTTGTGTTTCTAAAATCTTGAATATTTCTCATTTTGATTTATTGTTTTTGGTTAATTTTATTTTAGTATAAGTGTCCTCCACTAATTTGGTGTCCATCATCATCAAGGACTTCGTAACGCCATTCATGTTCATGAAAGGTATCTTCAAAGCCATCACCCAATCCTAATCCACTTTGCCATTCTTGTTCTTCATGATGTTTATCTAGTTTATCCTCCACATGAAGTTCTTCAAAATTGTCCTCAATATAATTAGGAATATCATCTAACTTTGTACCTTTTGGTACGTACACTATTGCATCATCTATTTTATGTACTACTCTTCTTAATTTAACTATTACTTTTATCATTGATTTTATTTAATTTAATTAATAACTTTTCACATAATTTTAGTTCTTCAAGGACTAGGCTTGATAAGGTGTTTTGGTTATTGTTTATAGCATCTATAAACTTATTTTCCAATTCTTTTTGCCTTACCTTGTAGTAATCTAAAATATCTTGATTGTTGAATTGTATTGGCATATTTCTATTCATCATCACTACTATTATTTATAATCTCATTTATGCTATCCTCCATATCAACTATTTGCCTTGCATATTCTAAGATTTGCTCCATGCCATCTATTTCACTATGGCTACTAGTACTATCTATATCACCATCATTTATAGCATCAACGCAATCTCTTAACGCCATACTAGTATTCTCAAACCTACAATAACTCATGTTTCTCATATTTATATATATTTAATTAGTAAATTTTATTTAATATCTCATTATCTTTTAAGATAAATCTATCCCATCCAAAACACTTCACATAGATTTTTTTATCACCATTGATTTTGAAATCAACATCTCTTATAATTCTTGTAGTATGTATTCTACCTTCCATATAATGAAATGTAACTATTTCTATTTTATCACCTATTTCTAATTGATTTATTTGTTCTTGATTTAATGACATTTGATTTATTTTAATTAATACTAAAATCATATAAGCATAAATATTTGAGATACGCAAATCAAATCAACTAAATTTTGGTAGGGGTTTTTTGGATTTTTGAAAAAATTTGAGGGAAATTAGTATTTTGTGTAAATGATTTTTCTAGCGTACTTTTGCTGCTTGTAAATGATTTTTCTACCGTACTTTTGTAGCCTGGATTTCCAGATCTATTTGGTTTCTGCAGACAATAAAAAAAGGGATGATTTTACTCACCCCTTTTCAACTATACAAATTCAAATCAACTAAAAATTTGGTATTTGGCTCAAAAATTAATCTGACCTTTGTTCTTCCATATACCAAACCAAAAACATTACAATATAAAGCAATTTTTTTGATATAAAAGCATTTTTTTAGAAAAAATGTGTTAATCGTGCTACTTGTCCACTATCTTTCTCATGTAAAAAAGCCTCTACTGCTTTTGGCGTACCAACATAACCCTTCCTGGAGTGCCAACTATCACTAGAGCTTGGTGAACGCATATATTCTACTGTAACACCTATAAAGTCTTTAGCATCTCTCCATTTATGCTTTACTTTGTGATGTATATGATGCAAATACCAATATCTAAATTTTGTTTTAGCCCAATCTTGTGCTTTTTCTTGTGCCATTATTAATGGTAGGTTATCCATTTTACAGCCATCTCCATGCTCTAAGCCTATTAAATTAGAACCATAAGTATAATACTTTCTATATGATACTCCCGCATCCACTGTAACATCTTCTGCTTTCCTAAACCAAGATTTTAAAGCGTGAGCCAGGTGAAATCCAGATTGATAATCGTGATTACTCATAGAGTGTACGCAATCTACTGGAGCTACATCCCTTAACATTTCTACACAATTAACATATACTTTTAATGCTACTTGATAATGCTCCCACCATTTACTATCACAATCCTGGCGAGTGCCTTTTGTAGTAGTTTCGTAAACATTGTCCACATGGAGAACATCATTACCAATACAAAATAATATTTTAGTTACGTTAAATCCTTTTGCTTTATTTATTAAACCACTTACTCCTGTTAGAACTCTTTCAACAGCAATATCTAAATTGTATTCTTCGTTTGTTTCATCTTGTGATGCGTATTTTCCAATATGAATATCTGCAGGATTAATCACTAACAAATGCTCACCTTGTAAATGATTTTTAGGGCGTACTTTTCTAGGGTATTCAGGAGCATTATCTTCTATTAAAGTAAGCACATTGTCAAAGACACTACTTTCATCTACAGGATTTGTTTTTGTAACTACTGAAAAACGTAGCTCACCTCCCATATTTTGCCAATGTTTTACAGAAACGACATCTTTTTTGTCTATGCCTCTTTCTATTAAGTGTTTGTCTAAAGCAGAATTGTGTGTAAGGTTGTAATTTAAATTTTCTAAATCACCTGCTCTATGTTGATATATTAAATTTACTTCTTTGTCGTTGAGTCTTAGTCTTTTTCCCATAAATGATAAATTTTACAACCCTTAACAGTTTTTACCAGTTTTCGTGTGTATTCTTTTTTATCTTTTTCCGATTCTGGAAAGTATTTTGGGTTTTTTGAGTTTAATTTGCGTTTTTTAGCCATATCTTAAACTTATTTAGATTTTTGTACTTTTTCGTATGACCTCCCACCAAAATATGAACCGATCACTGTTAATAAAGTCAATTTTATAAGCTCAATCCAAGAATTTTCTACCTTAAATGATAAAAGTCCTCCATCTATAAAAATTAGCAATATTGTGCTTAAAACTAAGAAAATTAGCACCATTGGGCGTACATTTTTGCTTAACCAAGAGTCGCTATTCATGTCAGATTGCCATCTTTTTGTTACTTCTGCTTGGATTTGTTGTTCATGAGCCAAGAAAAGTTCTTTTATTTTTTGTTCTGCTTGTAATTTTTCTTCTTGTGTTGTAGTTAAGTCATCTATAACCCCACCAACATTTTTTACTAAGTCAGATGCTCCACTAGAGAAAATTTTTGATAATATGCTCATTATATTTCTATGTTTTTAATCCATCTAAAGGCTTTTTTATAAAACCTATTGTCTTTTTTGTTTTGTCTTGTTTGGCAAACATCACATATAGTATCAGTAACAGTCATTCTTACTGTATCTACTATTTCTCGTAAAACTATTTTGTAATTGTAATATGAACTATCGCTATCTTTTTTTAAAGTATTTAGCTCATACATATTGCTTAAATTCCATATACTGTCTGTATATTTCTTTTCAATAACTTTAATATCTCGTTTTTTACGCCACAAATCCTGCTCTAATAAAGTTTTTTGTTCTTTATTATTGCTTACAATCATTAAAGCACTATCAGCAGCTAAGAATAAACTATCTAAGTTTGTTTCGTAAACTGGTAACTGATCATTATCTTCAATATAACATGATGATAAAATGAGCAGAAATATAAACCATAATCTATTCATTAATCCCTTGTAAAGTTTCTATAAATTTATCGTTTAATTTTTTATAATCACTTCTTAAAACGATAACCTCTTCTTGTAAAGCCTCTATTTGATTTGTTAAAGTTGTTTTGTTATCAATGTATAAATAACCAATGGCAATCAAACAAAAGAAGAGAACGCCTATAATTGGATTTGCTGCAAAATCTTTAAAATCTATTGGTGATTTCACCCTAAAAACATTTTAATAATTAAGCCAATTATAGCCACATATATTACCCAAAGAGATTTACTCATTATTTTTCTAGTAGATGTATTTCTATTTACTCTAGCTACCACTCCATGATCAGGGTCTAAAACTTTTTCAGTAAGCCTATCTAATTTATCTACTACTTTGTCTAATTTTTCTTCCATTGAGTCTATTCTCTTTTCCATTAGTGCCATTTCCTTTATGATGTCCTTGTTCGTTGCCATTATATTCTTTTATCTAAGTCTATATATTCTATTGTTACTTCGTTTCCTTTAATTAATTCTTTTGCAATATCTGGATATATTCTTTTATACGCATTAGTGGACTTTCCAATGAAACCATCTTTGATGATTTTATTGTTTTCTTGTGAATCCCCCACAAGAAGGCATCCAGCAGTATGTTCATCAGTGTTACCACAATGTATAAGAACATATTTAAAAGCTGGAACCTCACAAATTTCAAGCATCCCTTTGTGAATACTTTGAAATCTTTTTTTATACCTCTCGTTAAAACCACCTTCATGTCTAAAATTTATATTATAAATTCCTGCAGGGATTCTCGTTTCTCCTTTTACTTTTAAAACTCTATGCTCATCTTCTAAAGTATAGCATAAGAAGTTTAAACCAAACTCATCTTCTAAAAAAAGTAAGCCATGAGTACTGTCTTTTTCCGAGCTAAACCTTAGAACTTTAAGTTTCATGTAAATGAATTTTAAAGCGTACTTTTAAATACTTGCTACAAATACTTCAATATCACAAGCTGCAACACTTGCCTCTGCAGACATCACAAATGCAGCATTATGAGCTACTGCTCCTTGTGCAATATCAGTGTTATCTGCATCAAAATTAGCACCACCCATGATAAAAGATTTACCAGCATCTATCTTTAATATCATAGTATCACCATTATGTATTTTTAAATTGATATAATTAGTATCATCTAAATTTGTAACTCTAATATATTTTACGTTTGCTGCCACTAGAGAACCTTGTCCTGTTCCTCCTAATTGCACTACAGGAGTAAAAGCACCAATAGGCACTTCAACTACTCTATTGTAAACCTCATCAATATTAGCTACTGTAAGGGTATTAGTGTTACCATAAGCCTGTCCATTTAAAGTTACTGTATCTGTTAAAGTTACAGTCAAATTTGCGTTTGTTACTGTTGTTGCCATTTATTTTTATTTTTTTAATTATCTAATTCTTTAATATATTCTGTTGTTTGTATTTCATCAACACTTATTCCTGTTCCATCACCAACCCAATCAATATGATTAGTAAAAGTAAAATTAGAACAAGTGTCAATGTTGTTGAATTTTCGTATTCTATCATTTACTATTTGTGTTGTAGCAATAATTCTTTTATCGCCCTCTAAATTATTTATTTTAAATGTTATTGCATCTTTATCTAGTGATGCAAATGTTTCTTCTTTTATTAAATAGTATTTTATTATCATATTGCAGTATATCCAGATGAACCACTTACAGTAAATGTATTACTATTACTAGAGTCATCATTTCCATTTTGTTCAAAATTCCAAAAACCTACTAAATTACCATCAGCAGCACTATGAGTTGTTGCATCCATAGGAGTGCCTGAATTATATAGTTCTGTAACTTCACTAGAACTAAGTTGTTTATTCCAAATAGTCAAACCATTATATAAAGTTGGCGTACTATTACCAGTTTTGACTTCGCCATTAGCAACACCATTAGAACCAACACTCCAAGATCTATTATTAGTGGTACTCATAGATGGACTACCACTACCAGAATTATAAGTAATTGGTGGAGCTCCTGCATCATTAGCGTTCCAATATAGTTTCATACCACTTTGTGCGTTAGTTGTTGATTTACTAAGTGTAATTAATGAATATCCATCATCATTAGCATAACCTCTATTACTAGCACTCCAAAATGTACTACCTAAACCGGCAGCTTGATACCCAGCAGCATATTGTCCAGAGTTTGCATGAAACAACCACTCGCCTTGCTTAGTCCAAGCATTAGATGATGTTGTTTTGTTACCATACTGTAAACGTATTCTATTGGTACTTTCAGTGTATATAACTTTAATCATATCAGAAAGCTGATAACTCGCATTTTGTTTTTGTCCAATCAAAAAATGTATATTAGTATTTAAACTACTACTCCATCCTGCTTTAACCCAAAAGGAAATTGTAAAAGCACTAGTTCCGGTAAAATTTAAATCATCTGTAGTATCTACAAAATTTATAGAGTTACCTGTACCTGTAGATAAAGTTTTACTTACTGCGTATTCATCACTAAATTGAGAACTAACAACCTTAGTAAGTCCTAGCACCTCACCTATAGAGGCGAGGGCTACAGAACTAACTTTAGAAACACTAGCTATAGCTATAGATGATATTTTACCTATGTTAGCCATCTACTATTTCTATAAAAGTGTTATCAGGATTAAAGTACATTTGTGATTCATCAAGCGAATAACCTAAAACTCTTACATTATCTGAACCACCAGATGGAGCAGTGCTTGTTACAACACCTAAATCTCCTAAATAAACTCTAGTAGCTAAACTAGTAAATGCTTGACTAACTGTAACCATACCTCTTAAAAGCATACCATCAGTACCTGAATTGCTACCTAAAGCGATAGCTAACAAGCCTTCAAATTTACCTGCAGAGTCTTGATCAGCTAGTGTCCAAGTAAGGTTACCTCCTGATATATAAGCCATATAACACTTCCCAGCAGTAGTTGCTATAGCTGTACCTAAAAAAGTTATATCACCATCATGAGTACCTGCTCCCGCACCACTTATTGCAAAAACTTTAGAGTTTTGTTTTTCGTACTTTTGTGCCATTATTGGATTTTAGAAATCATAATTGTTACATCATTACTTGCAGGTGCTGAATTGAAATCTACAGTAACTTGATTTACAGAGTTTCTAACTACTTCAGCATAAATAGTATCATAACTTGATGAATCAAACATTTGAACCATAACTGCTCTTGTGCCTAAATTGTGAGTTACAGGAATACTAGTTAAAGAACCATTTCCAATCGTTTCAGTATGACTTCTTGCAGCTAATCCTTCGGCTGTTACAGCTCTAGAACTATCTACACCAGCTTTAGCCTCTGTAGTTGTTGCTAATTCAACAATACCTTTTGTTCCTACACTTGCATCTGGCTCATCACCAGTGTTTGTACCTGAAACAGTAATATCTGCTACGTTTCCTAAACCTACCATAGCTTTAGTAATACCACTAACAGTCCCAGTAAATGTTGGAGATGCTATTGGAGCTTTAGCAGCTAAATTTGTAGTAATTGTAGATGCAAAATCATCATCATCACCAAGTGCATCAGCAATATCATTTAAAGTTTGAAGTGCAGCCGGTGCTGCGCCAATTAAATCACTAATTTCAGTTTGCACAAAAGCAGTAGTTGCTATTTGCGTTGTATTAGTGTTTGCAGCCGCTGTAGGAGCAGCTGGAGTTCCTGTGAAAGTAGGACTTGCAGTGTTTGCCTTACCACTTAATGTTGTAAATTGTGCAGCCGACATAACACCAGAAACAGATGCTGTTGCTACAGGAATTGTTGCGTTAGTACCATCAGAAGATGTAATCGTTCTTGCTGCTGTAGTACCTGTAATTCCTAAATCTGTACTTACATTTGAACTTTTAGCAGAGTTATCTTGTATTGCACTAGCTTGTGATGCAGTAATTCCAGTTTTAGAATTGTTAGTTGCAATATTAGATTCCATAGTATCTAAATCAACAGCTTGTGTTACTGTAATTCTTCCCATTTTTGTAGAATCACCACTTGGATAAGAGTTCTTCGCTGTATTTGCAGTGATAGCACTTGCTTGTCCAGAAGTAATACCTGTTTTAGCATTGTTAGTTGCTATGTTAGACTCCATTGTGTCTAAATTAACAGCCTGACTTACAGAAATAAAACCTACTTTGTCTGATTGTGTTGAAGTAATACCATCTTTTGCAGTATTTGCTTTTATCTCATCAAAAAGTTCATCAGATAAAACACCCCAATTATTAGTATCAGCTACAGGTAAACTTGCGTTTGTACCATCACTTGAATTTATTGTTAAAGAAGTACCATTTTGAGTTACAGATAAATTAGTTGTTACATTATCAGTTTTAGCTGTATTCGCAGTTATCGCACTTGCTTGTGATGCAGTAATACCTTGTTTAGCTGTATTTGCAGTAATTGCACTAGCTTGTGAACTTGTTATACCTGTTTTAGCAGTGTTAAGTGCAATAGCATCAGTAACAGAAGTATCTAAGTTTACTGTCGCATCACCTGTAGTACCTCCTGATACATTAATATTAGTACCTCCAATTACAGATGTAATATCTCCAGATGCAGATGTTAAATCAGTCCAATCACTTGATGAAGTTCCTAAACATACTCTAATTGTATTACTGCCGGTATTGTAATACATAGCACCCTCAACAGCCGCTGGATCAGTTGCTGCGTGTCCTACTTTTAGCTTTAAAAGCTCATTATAGTTAAGATCTAGATTACCAGCTACATCTAAATCATTTAAAAATTTAATTGCCATTTTTTTCTTTTTTTATTATTTATAATTAATTAATGAATGCTTTCCCTGAGAAAGCTGATTTAAAGGAGATGGTAACTACGTTATCATTAACGTAATCTACCTGTCCTACTACTGTTGTTCCCATTGAATCAACAATAGTAACACTAGCTTTTTTGTTTAAGTTATGAGTAACAGTCCAAGTCGCAGATGATGAACTTTGTGTGTGAACAAAGTTTTTATCACTTACGCCTGTATCTGCTAATATAGTAGAAAATGGAGTAAACTTTATAGCACCATTAGTATCAGTATGTAAAACTTCATTTGTTATTTCTACATCTTGTATTACAATACCAAAACCTGTTCCATTTTCTAGTGCAGGAGATGCTGTAGTTAAACCTGTAATAGTAACTACTCCACTTCCATTAACACTTGATGTAAAATCAGCGTGTCCATTTATAGCTGAGTTTAATGCAGTTCCAACTTCTAAAGCTGTTGAACCTATACCTGAACTTGTTAAATCTACTGCTATAACGCCACCATATCCTGTCGGAGTTGAAATAGTATCTGTATTTATTACTTTAAAATAAACAGCATATTTTACTACATCAGTGCTGTTGTATAAACACAAATATTGATGATGCAAACTACCACCGACATCTGCAAGAGGCGTTATTGTTATAGTGCTTGTATAGTTTGCCTTAACCCACTCTACAACACTTTGTCCATTTTTAGTGGACACTGTTCTTTTTCTAGCTGGTGCGAAACCCTTTGGATTATGTATCTGGGAATCACTTAAATTATTGTGATGTTTCATTTATTTAGTATGTTATAATCCCATGTCTTTTACTCACATTCCCACCTTTTGTTTTATTGTCGCAACCATCACACCCTTGCCATTCAGGATATAAAGTGTGATTGTCATCTAGATATTTTTCCATTTTTTTCTTATAAGTTTCTGCTTTCTTATAAGTTTCGTTACGTAAATAATTTAATTTATTAGGATCTACAGGGCTTGTAAAATCAGCAATATTATCTACAACGCCTTGTGATGTCGTATTATAAGTTATGTCTGGCAATATCTCAAACTTTACGCAGAATGCCAAATAATTTTTAATATAATCATTAACCAAAGTTACATAACTACCACCTGAACAAGCATTATATAAATCTTCACCTAGAAATGGCTTAACATGATTTAGTTCTGCTATCTCTATAAATGTTGATTTTATTAAATGTGAATCAAAATTTGCATTAGTTATTGTTCTTGATATTACTTCTGATTTAGTTATTAGTGCCATCTTCGTTATTTTCCTCGTTATTATTTACTTTTTGTTCGTTCTGCTTTGGTTTTTTTTCTTCTAATAAATCTTGCATTTCTTTTTCACTTAGTTCTGGCAAATGAAATATTTCTCTACCTTCTTTTATAGAAATAAATTCACTTGGTGCTACTGCTCCTAATAAAGAAACTGGTGGTTTTGTGTAAAATCTTAGGTCAGAGGCATTTATACCTCTTTCGGTTTTTAAAATCTTTTTTAATATTTTTAAGAACATTCCTTGCGGTTCTTTAATTACTGTACTCATAGCTATATCGTAAGCAGTAAGTATTTGTTGGTTATTTCCAAGTTGTCCAGCAACCTGAATACCTGATAAAGCAGGATTCCATCTATGTGCCGATATTATATTATCATTAGTAATTTTTTGTAGTTCCATAAATGAACCATCACTAGTGTCGTTTATAATATTTACATTTGTTGCATCACCATCACCATTTTTTGCTATAAATAATATTTTACTATTATCTCCTGCTCCTGTTAGTTTTGCTACAGCATCATCTATAAAGTCTTGTGCTTCATCTTCACCCATATCTGCATTTAATTCAACGATTGCACTTGGCATAAATCCATTTTTAAAGCGTGTAAGATTATAAACTCCTATTTGATTTGCAATACGTATATGATCTAATGCGGCACAGTAATCAGGCATTCCATAATAGTAATATGTACTTTCATAATCAGAAAAATGTATTATAGTTCTGAAAATTTCACCACTACTTTCTTTTTTAAATTCAGGATATTTTGGTATCTTACGCATATCATCTGGATATTGTCTTGCGTGTTCCCAGTCAGGATGCAAAAGTATATGTTTGCCACCTTTGTGTACTCTAGCTGTTGTACCATCTTGATGAAAAAAGTTTATATAGCCTTGACCTATAACAACTTCCATGTATGCGTTTCCTAATTTCCAATAATCTGCAAAAACTTTTTTAGCAACATCATCCATTGATTCGCCAAAAATATTTACATCTTCTAAAATAGTTTGTAATTTTTTATTACTTGTTCGTAAACCTTCACCTATAGAAAAAGTAGTCTTTGTGCTTAGTATTGCTCTATGCGTTGATGCTGAACGAGATAGTTCAGATAATTCTTGTGGAAATAAATTATTAATACCAAAAGGAATCCAGTCATCTCGTAAGGGTTTATACGGATGTGGCTCTTTTGGAGTTTCTTTGGATAAGTCTTTAGAAAAAGAATAACCTAATATTTTAGGACTACTTTTTGTTTGACTTATATTTGTTAAATTTTGTTTCTTTTTTCGGCTCATTTATGATAACTTTTTTTATGTTTTGTTTTTCGTTTACAACTTCCTCTTCATTTTCTAAAGAAACATAAGGTTTGCCTTGATTATGTAGGTGAGATAATACTTTGTTGCTTAACATAGAATCAAATCCAACATTAATAGTATGTCCTACTACCTCAACGGTATCATTTTCATTAGAAACAAAATAATCTTTATTAAATTTAAATTTCATCATGATATATTTTTTTATGTAAATATATAAGATTAGGGGAGATTAATCCCCTAATCCTATAAAAAGTTATTAATGAACTAGTTAGAGCTCCAAGCCTTAGTAACACCAGTTTGAGCTTGATATAAATCAATCTGTCCTGCGTTACCTGGATTTGAGTTTGCTGCCGAAACTACTACTAAAGCCTCTCTCGGGTATTCAGCGTGTACTCCTGCTAATTTAACTTGTGTACCATTAGCATCTTGTAAGCCAACTCCTGAAGTTTGTTCTCCAGATGAAAACTCTAAGTAAGCATTTTTCTCAAAAACTTTATCATATCCTAAGATAAAGAAATAAGTTTCTGGTGCTGCGGTATCACAATCATCAGCATAAGTTTCAATTAAAGCGTAAACACCACAAGATTCAGTTAATTCTCTTAATCTTGCGTTGATTTCTTCAGTAATTTTAGGTATGTAAAAATCTAATTCTACATTTACAAGAGTTGAGCCATTCTCTCTTGTTGCATTTGCAGTGAAACCACCTGTTCCTCTGTCAAATTGAAATTCAAAAAAAGTAGATGAAGTAAAAGAATTAAATTCACCACCATGAGCATCAGAACCTGGTCCTGATCCAGCCGCCGCATATCCTACAGCACCTAAACCGCCTTGTTCCATAAGCCATATTCTTTTAAGTCCACCTCTTCGGTTTCTATCGCAACATATAATTGCGTGTCCTTTAGTTATTGCCATTTTATTATTTTTATTATATTGTTATTACAAAGTTATTGGGGGGTTATTCACCCCCCTTTAACATCTTATTAAGCTGTTTCTATTGAAGTTACAACCATTCCTGGTTCTTTTACAGCAGCACCAAAAGAGTAAAGCATTCTAAATCTGTTTTCTTTACAATCTTTATTATACCACATATCAACATCTTGTGCTTGGAAATCAGTACCAATAGTGATATTGTTTTCCATAGTCCAGATAGCACACTTAGTTTCAGCAGCTGCATCTGGTGCGTTACCATTCGCCATATTTGCTAAACTTGCGTGATAAGTTGCAACATCAACATCCCAAGAATTTTGTACCATTAAAGGCACACCATTAAATCTTAATGCTCCAACACCATTTTGTAAATCTGCATAAGCAGCTGTATGTGAACCATTAGATGCTCTTAATTCTTTTGCATAAGAATCAGCAAAAGCTCTTGAACAGTAAATTACTTGGTTTTCAGCAGTAGCTAATTCAGTAGAACGAGCCGCTAACATAGCCTCTAAATGAGGTATTGTAGCTGTAGAACCTTGAAGTAAAGTTTGAGATGCAGGTAAAGTTCCAGCACCATGAGCAGTATCTAGAGCTTTCCATACACCATTACATAATGCTTGTGTTCCAGCACCATTATCAGAATCTCCCCACCATAAAATAGTAGACATATCTCTCATTATACCTTGTAATACTAATTCAGAAACGATTTCCATAAAGATAGTTCCTGATAAATCATAACGACTTATACCTCTTCTCAATAATTGAGATTTAATGTGAGATAATAAAGCTGTTGATTGTTGTGCGTGTTCAACTTCTAATCTACATAGAGTTAGAGTTATCACATCATTTGCTGATCTTGTATCATCAGCTTGAAAGCATGAAGTATTCATAGCTTTTGTTAAATCTTTAAGTGCTGAGTACCTATCTAATTTTATAGATGCTCCAGACACATCAGAAATAACCTCCATCCCTTTTAGATGGTCATTTTCAAAAAACAATGGAGATAGGAAATACTTTCTAGCATCTTCTTGACTCCATGTTAAACTTGTGTTAATTACATTTGCCATTTTTTTCTAATTTTTAATTTTTAAAATAAATTTTCTTGTCATTTGAGATGCTGTTAGCTAATACATCCCACGCATTTTCAGAATTTACTTCTGGAGTTGGGTTAGGGTCTTTGCTAGGTACTACATCACTTGGAGTTCCCTCCATTTTTGCTACTTTAAAAGTTGAAATTTCATCTTCTAAAGTTGCTATGTAACCATCCTTTTCAACAATTTTGCCATTTAGTTCAACGATTGCTTTATTAGACTCTTCAATAGACTCTTCTAAGGCACTCATTTTTTCAACAACAACATCATTATCAAGAATTTTTACTTCTTTTACTTCTGCTCCCTTTTTATTAAAAAGTTCAGAGATGTAAGTTTTTAAGTTTTCAAACTCATTTTCCATATTACTTTCTTTTTTAATGTTATTAAATAAATTACTTACAAGAGTTTTATTCTTGTAATCATACTTGTTTATATCAAATCTTGCAGCAAGTTTGATTGGTTCTTCAATTTTATCTACAAAACCATTTTCTACTGCCTCCGAACTGTTAAACCAAGTTTCCTCATTCATCCAAGAACGAATTTGCTCTTCGCTTTTACCACTCTTGGACATATATATACTTACTAGCCTATCACCCATTTTATCCATAAGGTCGGCTGCTTTTCTTAAATCTTTTGCATCTCCTACTTCACCACCCCATACATTATGTATCATGTATAAAGAGTTTTCACTCATAGTAACCACATCACCTGCCAAAGCAATAACACTAGCCATTGATGCAGCAATACCTTCTATACGAGTTGTAACTTTTTGAGGCATTCTAGATATAGCATCAAATATTGCTAAACCATCTACTACAGAACCTCCTGGTGAATTTATTCTTAGAAGAACATTTTTATCTGTTGGAATAGCTTTTATTTCATCTATAAAAGATTTTGCATCTACTCCATAGTTTCCTATCTCATCATATATCATAACCTCAGTAAAATTACTAGCGGCTACGTTTTTTATATCATACCAATTCATTTTTATTGTATTTTTTATTTTGGCACTTACCTCATCATGTTCATGGCTATAAGTAAAAAGAATTGTCATTTCTGTGCCATCTTCATCTGTTTGGGTTACATATAACTCCCCAACATCATGTAAGGTTTTCATGTCAGATTCACTAAAATCATATTTATGATCAAAGTATTCGTTTTTGTATTTTGACTTTTTGTCTATTTGTTCTAATTTTTTTATAGCCCAATTAATACCACTCGTTCCTCCCCAACAATCGTACATTAATCCTCCACAGCCTTCATCATAAGGAACATCTTTGTGTTGTTGATGTCTTTTAAAACTCGCCATGCGAGAAATTGTTGATCGGCTTAGCTTTTCTCTTCGTGCCAACTGCCCTGCCCGAGTCCAGCCTACGTTTGTTCCACAACTACTGCCATTTTCTTCTTTGTACTTGATAGCTCTTTTTGCATTATTAGTTGCAGATTGAGGGTAGTCGTTGTAAGTCTCAGCCATTTTACAATATAACTCATAAAAATTGAATTAGTTTGGAAATTAGTGGAATAAAATTTGCATATCTCGTTTTTTGTTCATTACATTGTAGTTCAAATCAAAACAAAACTTTATGAATTTTACCACAAAACTATCAGGACAAAATGCCACAGCCTTTAATATAACCAAAGAACCCCTTGACTCTACTTCAGAATTTTTAGTTGAATGGGAGTTTGTTGCAGAAATGCGTGAGTGGGGAGTAAAAGGTATTTATGTATATATAACTAAAGTAGTAGGTTTAGTTTCTGTTGATTATTTAGATAATGACAAAACAAAAGAAATAAATATACATAGTGATAATGATAAATGGGATATAGAAACAGAGTTCGCAAGTAATTACGAGCTTGGCGATTGTATTCAACCACAAAGCATTTGTGCAGATATAGAAAGTAATATTATAACTGTTTATTTTTACTAATATGAGTTACGATAATTATAAATTAAGCAACCCTATAGATGATGGGTTTTATAAAGGCATGGTAAGTAGATGTTGTGGTGCTGAAATAGGCACTACTAACATAAGTAACTGTTGTTCTTCTAAAGTATATGAAGAAACAGATATATGTAGAGAATGTAATGAACACGCTGATTTAGATGAAGAGTGTTGTTTAGAATGTGGCGATTCATGTGAAACAATAGAAGATTATGAATACATAGCCTTAGAGAGAGAAAGTAGAGAGGAAATGATGCGAGATGGTGCAAAAGATGAATATTAACTAAAATTAAATTATGTCAAAAATTAAAGAAGTAGTGGATTTACAATTAGAAAGAGAAGATGAGGTGGCAAAATACTATTCACAAGTATATAAAGTTGCAGGTTACATGGGAGTAGAAAAAATATGCCTTGAATTAATTAAAGCGAATGTTAAATTAAATAAAAATAAAAATGACAAAGGAAACTAAAAAAGAAACACTAAAAAGATTATTTCTAGCTTGTAATCTTGTAAAAGAGGATGTATTTAAACACAAGCACTATACAATAATAACAAGAGCAGGTATTGACAAAATAATGGCTGCAAATCAAATAGAAATTCAATACGATATAGTAAATTTATCTGAAGATCATAGCCATTGTCTTATAAAAGCTCTAGGCAAAAAAGGAGATAAAGTAATACAAACATTTGGTGAGTCATCACCTAAAAACAATAGTAACGCATATCCTGTTGCTATGGCTGAAAAAAGAGCAAAGTCTAGAATAGTTCTTATGTTAGCTGGGTTTTATGAGCATGGCATATTTAGTGAAGATGAGGCAGATGATTTTGCAAGTTCAAACCCTAACTAATGGAAGAGAACGATTGGATAGATGATGTTTTAGATGATGAAGAGTGTTCTCTATATCAAATAGGAAAAATAGAAAGCCTATTAGTAACATCAGCATCCAACATATATTATGAGAATATTAATTTAGAAACATTAACATACAATGAGGCAGAGGCTATCATACAAGACTTATACACGAACAACTGCACTACAGATACTAGAGAGCAATTTAAACAAATGTCTAGAGCAGGGGTATTTAAATAATTGGGATAAAGTAAAAAATGTTATAAGAATTAACAAAGAATTTGTAAAAGATGTAATTCCTATAGGTACTAAAACATACATACCATTAACAGATTTTATAATTTTTTTAGAAATAGTTCCTGAAGAATTATGGTGCGGTTCTCCAGTTTTTTATTACGACATAGATAGATTTTGTTGGGATGCTTTAGGTTTTTTGGGAGAAAAAATTCATAAGTCTACAGTTAGAACTAAATACTTACAATTATGTTTTGCCAAACTAGATATAAGCATATCAGAGGTTTTAGATAATGAAGAAGATTTGTTCTTAAAATATAAAAACAACAAAGAAAGATTTTTAGCAGCCATAGGTTATGTAGCCCAAAGGCTAACAAAAGCAGATTTAAAACAAATATTAATTAAAGCAAAAAAATTAAGTGATGAAAGATTTAATATCTCTGAGTAGTACAGAAGAGGCTATGTTTAATTTAGTTTCTGTATGTAGTAATTTAAGCTACAGACAAATAAAAGCAAAAAGTAACGAACAAAAATATGTTATGCCAAGAAGTGTATTATCTATTTTATTATTAGAAGAAAATATACCTGCTAATAGAATAGCTTTAATTCTTGGTAAAAATCATTCTTCAATATTAAGCTATAAAAGAAAGCATGATATAAATATGCAATATTACAAACCTTATAGAGAATTATATGAAGAGTGTAAGGATGAATATTATACAACCTTTAGAGCAGCAAAAGTAGATTCAATGGCTGATCAAATAAAAAATTTACAGAAAAATATAAAAAAACTTCAAAGAAATATGAAGAGAGTAAATGAGTATGAAAAAAGTAAAACTAACTATTAATTAAATTATTACAAAAATGGACAAACAAAAGCAGTATATAAATGGCATGATTATTAAAGAAAAAACTTTTGATAATGGTGGCACACAATTAAAAATGAGTATAAAAACTACAGATTTAATTGAACAATTAAACAAACTAAATGATGAAGGTTGGGTAAATTTAATTGTAGCCAGAAGGCAAAACCCAAGTGAAACAGGCGTAACACATTATGTTTATGTAGATACTTGGAAACCTACAAAGAAAAAAGCTATACAAGTAAGTACAGAAGATGACTTGCCATTCTAAATAACCTTAAATGAGGGGAGTAGGCAACTACTGCCAACCTAATATTAATATTATTAAATGTTTTTTTGCTCCCCTTATTTTTAAAACTATATAAATGACAGAAACACCAAATTATTGGGCTAACCTACCAGCTAACGTAAGATACAGTGATAAAATAAATCCTATGGAAAGATTGCTTTATGCAGAGATAACTGCTCTAAGCAACTATAAAGGATATTGTTGGGCTAGTAATAAGTATTTTGGTAAGATATTTAAAAAACATCCTAATAGTATAAGCAGAAATTTATCAAAACTTGCCTTACATAAATTTATAAAAATACAAATAGTCAAGACAGGTAATCATGTGGAAAGCAGAAGAATATCTATAGCTGATAACCCTAAACAAAATTGTGAAGTACCCATTAACAAAAATGTTAAGTATAATAATAAAAAAGAAAAAGAGCTTTTATTTGAAGAGTTTTGGAATAATTATAATTATAAAAAAAGCAGAAAATTATGTTATGCCAAATTTATGAAACTAAACATTGAAACTTGCAAAAAATGTGTTAGTTCTGCTACAATATATACTGATTCAATAAAAGATATAAAGTTTAAAAAACATCCTGCAACTTGGTTAAATCAAGGCTGTTGGGATGATGAGTTTGAACAAAGCAACAATGATAAAATGGTATATTAATGACATTTTACGACTATGGCATACAAATAAAAAAGTCTTCAGGGCAAGTAAAAACTAAGTGTCCTAAGTGTTCACATGAACGTAAAAAAAAGTCTGATCCTTGTTTATCTGTAAACATAGATGATGGCGTTTGGAATTGCCATAACTGCGGTTGGAATGGTGCTATTAAAAAACAAAACAACTATATGCAAGAAAAAATATATGTAACTCCAAAATCAACTAAAGATATGTTTGACTATTCAGAGAAATTTATTGAATGGTTTGCAAATAGAGGCATATCTAAAAGCACTTTAATTCAAAATAGAGTTGGTGAAGGAAATGAATATATGCCACAAGTTGGCAAAGAAGTAAAAACAATACAATTTAAATATTATAGAGATAGTTCTTTAGTAAATATAAAGTATAGAGATGGTGCAAAAAACTTTAAATTAGTAAAAGATGCAGAACGAATTATGTATGGTATTGATGATTTACTTGGGAAGAAAGAGGCAATAATAGTTGAAGGTGAATTAGACAAATTAGCTTTTTATGAGGCAGGATTTAAAAATTGTGTTTCAGTTCCAAATGGTGCTAGTAATTTAAAAATGGAATATTTAAAAGATTTTCCAACTAATATAGATAGAGTATACATAGCTGTTGATAGTGATGAGCCTGGACAAAAATTACAAGAAGAGTTAGCAAGAAGAATAGGTAGAGATGTTTGTTATAGAGTTACATATCCAAATGATTGTAAAGATATAAATGAAGTTCTTATAAAAAATAAATCTTTTGGAGTAAAAGATTGTATAAGTAAAGCACAAGCATATCCTTTAGATGGCGTTTTAAATGTAAATGATTTTGATTTAGATATAGATACCTTATATGATAATGGTTTACAAAGAGGTGAAACAGTAGGGCATGAAAAATTTGATCAGTTATTTAGTTTTGCATCATCACAATTAACTGTAGTTACAGGCATACCTACACATGGTAAAAGTAATTTTTTAGAACATATTTGTATAAAATTATCATCAAAACACAAATGGAAATTTGGGGTTTTTAGTCCTGAACATTTTCCTATGCAATTACACTTTTCAGTTCTTGCAGAAAAACTTATGGGTAAGTCTTTTAGAAAAGCCACTAAGTATGAAAGAATGAGTAAAGAGGATTTAGACATAGCAAAAAGATTTATATCTGAACACTATCATTGGATTCGCCCAGATGGAGATGTATATACTATTGATGCAATATTAGAATCAGCAAAAGGTTTAATTAGAAGGCATGGTATTAACGCATTAATAATAGATCCTTACAATAAAATTGATGCAAATATAGGCTCACAATCAGAAACTAATTTTATAAATAAATTTCTTACAAAACTTACAATATTCAAACAAAAATATGATATACATATATTTTTAGTAGCACACCCTCGTAAAATGCAAAAAAAAGATAATGGTTATTATGAAGTGCCAAGTTTATATGATGTAGCAGGTAGTGCAAACTTTTACAATCAAGTAGATAATGGCATTTCTGTATATAGAGATTTTAAAAACTCCCTAACAAGCGTGTATGTGCAGAAAGTTAAATTTAGACATATAGGCGAATTAGGTTATGCTCAATTTAAATATAACATACAAAATGGTAGATATAGTGAGGTTGGCGAACACTTGGATAATGATACTTACATTAGTGATAAACAAGAAACAATGTTATAATTTGGAATTTAAAAAAATTTTTCGTTACATTGTATTATGAATTTTCCTGTTATTATAATTATAATAGTTACAATATCAATAGGTTTTGCTATTGGCACAATAATTACACTACTTATGGTGAACCAAGATATTAAAGATTTAAATGCCGAATTAGAATCTTGGAGAGAGCAATACTATAAACAACTAGATTTATTTAAAAACAAATATACAGATGATTAAAGTGGGAACTTTTTTTAGTGGCATTGGTAGTCCTGAACAAGCTCTTCTTAATTTAAATATAGATCACGAAATAGAATTTGCTTGTGATATAGATAAATTTGCTAGGGAAACTTACACAAAAAACTTTGATTGTAAAGAAATGTATAACGATATAACTACTTTAGATATGCAAAAATTATCTTATGTAGATTTATTAGTGTTTGGCTTTCCTTGTCAAGCATTTTCTTTAGCAGGCAGAAGAGGTGGCTTTGATGACACAAGAGGTACTTTGTTTTATGATGCCTTAAAATATTTAATTGAACACCGCCCTAGATATTTTATTGCAGAAAACGTTAAAGGTTTAGTAAATCACGATAATGGCAAAACTTTTAGAACTATTTTAGATTGTTTAAGTAAAACAGAAAACAATCAATTTTCTTTAATGCCATTTGATAATTTAGGTTATAACATACATTATAAAGTTTTAAATACAAAAGATTTTGGAATTCCACAAAATAGAGAACGTATTTTCATTATTGGCATTAGAGATGATGAAGATAATAATTTTAGATTTCCAAAAGGTGAAAAATTAAAACTTACATTAAAAGATATTTTACAGGATAATTACGACAATAAATATTATCTAAGTGAAAAAATGGTAGCTGGTATTTTTAAAAGTAATTTTCAAGAGAGAAAGCCTATGAATATTGATAAGGTTTCTAAATGTTTAAAGATTGGTGGTGATATACCTTGCTTTGAAGTTATAAGCCATTCTTTATATCCAAGAACAGGTGATCCAAAACAAGGAGGCACAGGGCGTTTAAAAAAATCAGATGGCACTTCGTATTGTGTAGATACACAAAATATGCAGGCAGTAGAGGTAGTGCAAGTAAATCAATCTAAAGAAAGCCATAATCAACAGCCATATCAACAAAATAGAATTTACGATACAAAAGGTTTATCTCCTGCTCTTTCTGCAAATTTAGGTGGCGAGAGAAATCATTTATTAAACACAAAAAAAATTAGAAGATTAACACCAATAGAGTGTGAAAGGTTACAGGGGTTTCCTGATAACCATACAGATGGAGTTAGCGACACACAAAGGTATAAGCAGTGTGGTAACACGATAACAGTGAATGTGATTCAGGCAATAATTAATAATTTAATAAATTAAATATGCAATTTGAAAATATTGTTTTAAATATGTCAAGAGCTGAAAAAATAAAGTATCTTCACGAATCTTTAGAAGAAAGAAACTTTGGAATGTTTCATTTACTTTCTACTATTTTATCTTTAAGAGATAAAAAACATGGTGGCATAGATAAAAAAGAAATAGATCTTATTTATCAAAAAGTAATTTTAGATGCCAAAACCAATATATAGAGTGTTGGTAAAGTTTGAATACCGAAACACAAAACGAAGTAATTATATTAAGGCTAGAATTAAAACAGGAAATATTGATACATTTGCCTTATCTAAAAATAAAGAAGAAATTCTTGAACACATAAAAGCAAGAATACTTTTTCAGATTGGTAAGAAAGATGGTGAAGTTGATATTAGAATTATAGATTACGAAATAGAAGGACAATATGGCAAAACAAATTACTAGAAGTAAATACTATTATGATTATGATAGAAATACTAATCAAACAAAAACAAAAACTATGATAAATCCAAAAATGAAAATGACTAAAGAACAACTAGGCTTAGTTTCTAAAGAGAGAAAAGAAAAGCCTGTTTATACTGGAGTATTAAAATATTTTCCAGATGCAATTTTAGAAGTTGCAAAATGCAGCTTTAAAGGACAAAAACAACACAACCCTACCAAACCCTTGTTTTGGGATAGAAGTAAGAGTAGTGATGAACTAGATGCTCTTGCAAGACATTTAATTGATGCAGGAACAATAGATAGTGATGGCGTAAGACATTCTGCTAAAGTTGCTTGGAGAGCTTTAGCTAATTTACAAAAAGAAATAGAAAATGAAAAGAAGAGAAGATGAGTCTTATGAAGATTATGTCATAAGAAGAAAAGAAGAAAATGCTAAAACAAAAAGAAAATTAAAAGGGATTAATATATTTCCTGGCGATTGGGGTACTTTTGATAAAAGAATAGATGGTGAATTAGAATCTAGAATGAAAAAGGTTATGGAAAAATTTAAAGATAGATTTAGAAATAAAGATGAGTGATAAGGTATGTGCTATGTGTGATAAGCCTTTAAGTGGTTGTCCTTGTAATCATAGGAAAGCAGATGATGGTGAAATTGTTCATGATCGTTGTTTAGATAAATATAATTATATACTAAAAAATAAAACAAATGGCAAATGAGTTAGATGATAAATTTAGGGTTATGGTAGATTTAAAAGTTAAAGGTAACGCTACAGGAACTATATTTGTTAGAAACGATTTAAAAGACACTATACAAAGAATTGAATCTACAAACGAAGATAGAGTTGTTGGTATTGTTTATGATGGCACATATAACTTAGAAATACTTACTCAACCTCTGCAAGACAAAGATAAATTAAAGAAAATTAAATGATAGTTTATCCTTTTCCTCCTATGGCTAAACCAAGAATGACAAGAGCAGATAGTTGGAAAAAACGCCCAATAGTTTTAAAGTATTGGGATTTTAAAGACAATATAAAAAACTGGGCATTCCAAAACAATTTTAGATTAGGCAACGAAATATATTGTGTATTTCACATACCTATGCCAAAGTCTTGGAGTATAAAGAAAAAAACACAAATGATTTATGCTGATCACCAACAACGCCCAGATGTAGATAATTTATTAAAAGGCTTAATGGATGCTTTGTTAGAAGAAGATTCACACATTCATACAGTATATGCAAGAAAGGTATGGAGTGATAAGGGATGTATAGAGTTTTATTCTCTTACTAATCTTTTACTCTCTTAATATTATAATCTTTTGATGTTTTGTATCTTTGCTTGTAAATTATATTACGGCATTGTCTTTCACTTAAATCATGTCTAATAGCAACATCCATAATAGTGTTACCTATATTACCTTCATTCTTTGTAATATAAATATCAAAATCTCTAAACATCATATAATTTCTTAATGATTTTGGTGCTATAATACCATTTTCAATCAAATGATAGACTAAATCTTTTACAGTAAAATCTTCACCCCACCTTATAATAGACTGATCTCTAACTAAATCTAAAAACTCATCTATAATTTCTATTCTATTTGGCATTAACTCCAATATCCTTTTGGACATTTAATAAAATCCTCTTCAATCCTATTTTTAGTTTGTAAGAAACAACCACAAGCTCCACACTTTTCAATTACTTTTAAAATGTTTTTGTATTCTCCACAGACATTTGATCTACAAATATCTAATCTTTTTTTAAACTTTTTTTCTGTTGTAAACTTGACACCCTTACCAATAATAAGTTGCCAAAATAATTTTCTTAAATCTTTAAACATAAACAAATGTATTATATTAATATTAAAATAAACTAGCTATAGACTCTTGAACTTGAACATTAGATTGTGAATTACTTATGTCTGATTCGCTTACTATAACTTTTTGTTGGTTTAATTTTTGTGCAATCGCCTCTGCGACATCACTAGCAATAAAACCTTGACCTGCATCTTTTAGTGCCATATTAGATGCTGGAGTTATACCGCCACTTTCAAAAGCAACACCACCACCCGCAACATTCATAGCACTTAATTGTGGCTTAAACATAGCTGTAGATTTTCTATTTATTACAGCCTCGCCTCCTTCTAGTTCTGCTACTCTACCACCAACAGCAAACTTAACACCACCTTGTGCGTGTCTAGCTCCATGCACCATACCACCTTTAGCAAACTTATCATCTGCACTAGGAACTAAACCACCTTGCTCACCAACAAATTTTTGACTAGCAATAGCACCAATTTGTGCTGCAACAAAAGCAGACATTAAAGGTGCTGCCGCAATAGCACCAATACCTGTTTGTGAAGAAACTTTTGTTATTGCTACTGCACCATTTATAACAGCTGATATTATTGAGTTGGTTTTTTCCATGATAAATAACTTTCTTTTTATCTCTCTTAGTTTTTCATCTTTTATTTTTTCTTGTGCTATTTCTCTTCTATCAAAAGCTCTTTGCATAGCCTCTGTGTCTTGCCCTGCCGCCTCAGCTTGTGCTAACTCTGCATCAAATTTATTTTGTCTATCTAAAGACTCTCTTTCAAAACTATCTTTAATTCCTTTTTCTTGTACTTCAGCTTGGTTTGATACAAATTGTGAAACTATGCTAAACATTTGACTATATATTTCGCCAACCTTTGCTAATCTTTCATCTTCTAAAGCATTCATAGAATCAGTTGCTTTTTTTGCTATAGCTAGTTTATTTGCTTGAAATTGTGCTTCACTAATTTCTCCTAAATCACGAAGATTTTGATTGTTATCGGTTTCTTCCTTTTTTAAATCTCCAATAAGTTTTTGTTGTTGTTTATTTATTTTAAATATGCCAAGTAAACCTTCATTTTCTTTATCTAACTCAAATTGTTGTTTTTGTAAAATGTTTAAAGCATTGTCATTTCTTTGTCTTTCTAAAATAATATTTATTTCATTTTCAGCTTTTAATTCTGCTTGTATTATAGCATCTTTATTGGTTTGTAGTTTTTTTAGTTCTTCATCTAAAATACCAGCAAAAGCATTTTTTCTAGCTGTTTGTCCTTTATCAGTTTCGGCATTTATTTCTTCCCAACCAAGTATTGTTAATTTTTTAAGAAATTCAAATTTATTTTTATTTGCCTCTAAAAATTTTATATCAGCTTTTACTTGCCCTTCTTCATTTTTATCTTGCTGTATATTTATATTTTTTATGTTAGCTTGATTTAGCGAAAGTTGTTTCTTAAATTTATTTATGTCAATATTAGCTAATTCTTTTGCGTTTTCTATTTCTCTTTTTTGTGTATCTTTTATATTAGCTATTCTTAGCTTTACTAATTTGTCAAAGTTATCTTTTGTTTTTTGTAGTCTAAAAGCAGATAAATCTCCATCCTTAAAAGCATCACCACCTCTTTTTAATGCAGCGTTGAGGTTAGTTACTTTAGTTTCCATCTCTTGTATTATAATATTTAACTCTTGACCTTGTTTGTTAAATTCCTTGTTGCCATCTTGAAATAATTTAAGCTGATCGTTTTCCATTAAACTAAAAATAAAATTATCGTAATTTATTTGTGCTTGGTTAATTAGCTTAGTATCTTCTGCGGCTTGTTGCTTTGTAAGTTCGTGTTGTAACTCTTGCCCTTCTTGTATTAATTTTAATCTTGTTAATTCAGATTCAGTTTCAGCTAAATTAATTTTTTGTTTTTCAGCATTCATAGATCTAAAATTTTCCAAATCTTTTTTGTAACTATCTCTTAATTTTAAACGAGTTGTCTTATCTTTTAAAATTCTAAAATCGCTAGTTTCTTTATCTGTACTCATTTTAAACTTTAACTCTTCTCTCTTTTGTTTAAGTAAATCAATATGATTTTGACTAACATCTTTTGCGTTATCTTTTATCTTTTGTCTTTCTATTTCTATTCTATTCATTTCTAAATCAAAATGTGCTTGGGAAACAGTATTTCTATCTAAAGCTAATCTTATCGCATCTTCATCAATTTGTAAAAGTCTTTCTTTTGCTTTTTGCTCATCAGTTAAACTTTCTGTTAAATCTTCTAAAGTGGCAATATCCATTCTTATTTGTTCAGTTTCTGTAAGAAGTTTATTTAATTTTACAAGCTGATCTTTGGTTAGAATTTCTACATCATAATTTTCTAACATATCACCATGATTTTGTTTTAATTCTCTTAGTGCATTTGTTCTATCTAAAGAACCTTGCACATGAGCTTGTGAAGAGTTTATGTCTTTTCTAATAGCATCATTTAATCTTTCTTGCATCAAAGCAGCCTCACCTACTTCATCACCATAAGACATTATAGCCTCTATTGCAGTAGCTAATATAACAACAAATATTCCTATCCCTGATCTCGTTAAAGCAACTTTAAAAGCATTTGTTGCGGCTGTAGCTGAAACAGTTGCAGATGTATATAAACCCATGTTTATTGCTAAAGCACGAATACCTAATCCAACTGGTTTTAATAATACTCTGTAAGCAATAGTTGCGGCTTTCATGCCACCAAAAACTATAATATAGTTTCTAAATGCCAAAACAATAGTGTTTACAGCAAGTCTAAGATTTGATAAAGTAGCATCACTTTGCGATAACTCTTGAACCCAACCAGTTAATTCATCTATAGAGTTTCTAAGCGAAACATTAAAAGTTTCTCCAATAGCAATACCTAATCCTTCTGTAGCAGATTTTAAAAGTGTAAAATCACCTTCAAGAGTATTAAGTCTAATTGCTGCCATTTTTGCAATAGAACCTTCAGCTTTATTTAGTGTATCTAGCGAACCTTCTAAGCCATCTATATTTTCTAGTAAAGTTAGAAAAGCTGGGGCTGATCTTTTATCTAATAATTCAGTAGCTTCAGTAACACCAAAGGTTTCATCTTTTAATCCTTTTAGTGCCTCAATAAGCTGTGGCAATCCTTGTACAGTACCACCTAATTTTTTGTTTAATTTTGAGTTAGCATCACCTAATCTTAAAAATATGTTTTTTAAAGCGTTACCTGCTAAAGAACCTGACAAACCATTGTTCGCTAAAATTGCTAATTGTGCAGATGTTTCTTCTATTGTAAACCCAGCAGCCCTTGCTACAGGAGCTACAAATTTCATTGATTGTGTAAACCTTTCTAAGTTTAATGCAGAACTTGTAAAAGCAGCACCCATAATATCAACTACCCTACCTGTTTGACTTGCCTCAATACCAAAAGCTCTTAAAACAGAACCAGCAGTTTCAGCAGAAGATTTAAGAGATTCACCTGTACCAGCAGCTAGAGCAAGAGTACCATTTTGTGCTGCTAATATTTCTTCAGTTGTAAAACCTAATCTTGCATACTCTTCTTGTAGTTGTCCTACTTGTGTTGCAGTAAATACTGTACTTGCTCCTAATTGTCTTGCCGAATCTTCTAGTTTTTTAAACTCTGCATCTGTAGCACCAGTTATCGCTTTTACAGCAGCCATTTGTGATTCAAAATCAGCAAAAGTTTTTACAACACCACGAATACCACCTATTATAGCTCTAAACGCAAAAGCAGAAACAATAGCTATACTGGCAGAACGAAAAATGCCAATCATTTTATTCCCAGTTTTATTTAAAGTTTTAGCACTTCCATTTAAGCCTGCAATACCATCTTTGTTTTTAGCAACCGATTTAGTTAAACCATCAATCTTGCCTGTTAATGCAGCATAAGCTGCTGTTTGAATTTTTAATCCTTTCAGGTTTGCTTTAGCTAACGCAAGTTTTTTGTTTAACTCATCTAATTGTTTTAGATTAGCTTTAAACTCATAAAGTGTTGTTGTATTAGCCATTAGTATGATTTTTTAGGTTTCGGTTTTTTAACTATCTTTTTCTTTTTTTTTGCCATTTTAGTATTCGTTATTTTCGCTATTCGTGTTATAAATATTTTCTATCTCATCAGCCTCTAAATATAATTTTCTTATATCTTCATCATCAGTGTAAACTACATGACAAATACTGCCATCATCTTCCTCAACAATAAGTTCTCCACCATAAAGTTCTAGTTCTCCTGATCTATTAAAACGTAAGGCATCATCAATTTTTTCTAAGTTTGTTTTCTCTCTTACTAAAGGAGTTTCTTTACCAGAACGCTGCTTTAATTCGCTTTTTCTAAGTGTTAATTGTCCTTCAGGTTGTGCTATTTTGTTTTGTATTAAACTAGGAGTGGCATAATTACTATCATATCTCCATTCAATTAATTCTACACTAGTTAGTTGTTTTACTCCTGGCTTAAAATCTTTTATTTTATGTACAGTCCAATAAGTAGAAACATTATCTATTTTTAAATGAACAATATCTCTATAATCAAATAAATTAATATCTACAGGACTTAAAGCTATATTACAAGTTCTTATAGCTGCACCACCACTTATTTTGTTATAAGAATTTTTCCAATACTTTGTAAATAATCCAGGACTTACGTTACCATGTCCGTCATCAAAATCATTCCAAGATAAATTGTAATCATCAATAGCTATGCCTTTTTGCCAACCGTTAATCCAATCTAAATATGGATATTCAAATAAAGGAACATTTTGTCCACTTTCTTTTTTATAAACATATCTTGCACAATCAGTTTTGCCATAATAATTTAATATTCTTATACCTGCTTTTGGCAACCTTTTGTAAGGTGGTCTTTGGAATCCATTAATATGTCCACCATCTTCAGTCCAAATAACTGGCATCAAAGGATTGTTTGAGTTTGTAACAGGATTTGTCCAAGTTAAATCACCCCAAGCATAAGCGTTAGGAGCTACCGGATGATTACTACCTTGTTGTAGTGGATTTGGTTGTAATCCATAATTATTAAATCTATAAGTTGAATGAAATACTGTAGTTCCTAATTCTAAAGTTTCTTTTTTAAATCTTTGTAAATTTATAATTTCATAAGATTTATACTCATCTAAATTATTATCTTCTCTCCAAGCCGCTAAACTTTCTATACCATTATCTCCACTATCTACTTTGTATTTAAACTTTACATTTTGTGCTAAATCTTTTGCTATAAATTTATCAGTCCAAGATGTTCTGTCTAATTTATTTGTCCAATCTACAACTTTACCAGAACCAAAAAAAGAATTGTAAGGTTCACATTTTACTGTTTTAGTTTCTTTATCTGCTATCCACTGTAAATTAAATAATTCAGTAATTCCTTTTAAATAAGTTTTTTGATCAGTACAAGGTAAAACTCTTGTTAAGTTTACATCTACCTCTGGAGCAGTTGATGAAAACACAGGAAATATATCAAAAGTTAAATCTGAATGATCACACCACATACTGTAAAATGCCGAATAATTTCTTACTGTTATCTTTACAGATATTTTATCATTTGCATTTAAATTATGTATAGCGTTGTCGGTAACACTTAACCCATCACCAATACCTGATTCGCCCACATCTCTTTGTCCTCCTAGATAGCTATGTCCTTGCCTAGACATACTTTGTCCATTCCTTAAAACTTCTAATCTAATATGGCATAAGCTAGTTGCTCTAAAATCTTGTGCTACGTATAATGTGCCACTTATACTAATATCATAATTAGATGTAAAAGGCACTACATAACCTAAGTGAACTGTATTTGTGCTAAAATTATTTCCATTATCAAAACCTTCAACTATAGCTGGAAAAGTATATCTTGTAGTATAAAAGTTTAAACCAGAGGGTGGACACTTACCTCCTGAATCAAAATTACCACCGCAAGTAGTTTTATTAAATAATGCAAGAGAACAGCTATGTCCTCCATCTACATCATACAAATCATTCTCCATGTAATCTTCACCTGAAGTATAAGGTATAACTAACTTTTTAAAAGTTTCTGATTCAATAAATTCACTATCTAAAACGTAACCAATATCTTCAAATATTTGATGAGTTACTTTATATGCAAAAATAGCAGGATGAAAGTCATTATTATTTTTTATATATTGTTCGTTTGGATTTACACTAGGTGCGTTCCATTCACCATAATTTATTAACCCATAAATATGACTATCTGTGTCTGCAGTATTATCCCATGAACTAACTATGTTATTATGATTTTTTTTGTTTTCTGTAGAAAAAGCAAGTTCACATATTTTTTTATTGTCTAATAAATTAGCCCAATCTATAGAATCAGAAACTATATGGCAAGAGAAAAAACCACCTTTCCCTGTAATTCCTTTTTCAACTCTAATTAATCCTTTAAAAATTACAACGCTATCTACAGAAACTCTACATGGCTGCCAATTTATATGTACTCTCTCCGAACCTACAGCTAACATAGGATCTAATACCCTACAATTATGTTTGTTAGCAGGTATTGTAAATGTTTTACTAAAAGCTGCATTTTGTTTTGTTAAATCATTTAAATTATTTATTTGAAAAGTTAAAGCTAAAGGAATAGTATTGTTTTTTAAAATATCTAAAAAATTCCATTCTATGTCATCAATATTATATGTGTTTGTAATAAAATTAGGAACTGCTCTGTTTTGAAATTCTGTGTCTTTTCTTGTTATTTTAATATAATCAACAGTACATCTTGCAGGAGCTCTTCTATCTATTGCTTTCGCATTTATTAAATTTACAGAACCATTACTAGAATGAAAATGAGTACCATTGTCCATCATAGTAACACCACCATTAGTCATGGTTTGTCCAAAAATATCAGTGCGTTTTAAAGCAGCTAAACAAAAAGTATAAGTACCAACATCTTTAATTTGTAAATCATTTTGTGTATATAAAGAAGTTATATTGTTATTGTAAGGCTGTCCTTCTAAAACATCTATAGTTGCATTAATTATTTGTGAAACTCTTATTTCAACCTCATATTGATCAGCACTACCTCCAGCACCTGAACCAAAAGAAACATTAGTTAATCCTAACAAACCAGGACTTGTAAAACAATCGTTTTGCTTTACTCCTAAATTTGCATCTCTGTAAATAGAGCCTTCGTAAGAGCCTATACTTGTATTGTGAGATAAACTCCCACCAATCCAATGAAAAGGCGTGTTAGAGCCTCCAGAACTATCCCACGCAGCCGAATGCTTGTATGCAGATATATAAAAAGTATGTCCTTCAGGGTCATTCCATAAATCTGTTAAATGTAAACTATAATCATCTAAAGTATCAGAGCCATTCCCTCTTAAAATCATATCACTTCCTGAACTAGCAATTATATCAAAACAACTTAAATTTCTTCTAGTTACATTGTTGCCTGAACCAGATGTGCTATTTTCATTTACAAAATATATTGCTCTACCTTGTATATTATCAGCATGAATAACAGAATTTCTTGGGAAAAACCTAGCACCTCCCGCGTTGCTTTGTGGATTATTGCTTGGAAAATTTATTTGTGTATAAGGATTTTGTGTAGAGTATGCAGTTAGATAAACTATTTTATTATCATCTGTGTTTGTTCCAGGACGGAATTCTCTATTGCCAAAAATATTTAAATATGTTAATTGACAACCTTGTATGCTTGTATTACCAATACCTACCATTTCTTGTAAAGAACCACCAACATTAACTGATGGTGAAGGCATATAACCAGTGTAAACTACTCTTTGGTTTACATTATTAATAAATAATCCATTTAAACCACTATTAAATCCTTGATCAGAATATTGTATATTGTCTTTACAACCTACAGATGTAATTATTGAGGTTGTACCAACTTGTGTTGTATTTGTAACTTCTTTAGTACCAACTACTTCGCCTATTTCTAAAACACAATTTTCTGCTGTATAATTTATTGCCATGTTATCCTTTTTGTAGTGTAATTTTTTCTGAATATATATAACTAAATTCTACAAATTGTAAGTTACTTTCTGTTGTGTAAATAGCAAAAGAGTTTGGCACTATTAAAACAGGAACAAGTTTACCATTGTTTAAATTGGATGTTGTATTATGTTGATATTTACTTTCTTTTTCTATCCAAACTAAAGGACTAGTAAGCATTTCTTCACAATGTAAAGCAACATCTTTTGACATAGGTTGAGAAACTACTGTAAAAGTATCTTCTCTATCATTATATAAAGTTTTTCTTGCGTGTTGTGATTCGCCTAACATACTTGTAGATGGTAGTTTGTCAAAAGTAGAGCTTTCAAATTTTGTGTTTTTACTTTCAGTACCATAAATGTTTAGCCAATCATAACCACCCGAAGAAGTTCTAAAAACAAATTTAGTTCTATTGCACTTGCCATTATCTTGTTTATCACTCCAATCAGCATATAAAACATCTACTAAATAACCTGTAGTATGGCTAAAAGTTCCAGGAGTACATAAAAACTTAACCTGTCCACCACTTGTTTTTACAAAAGGTGCTATAGCGACACCACTTGAAACTAAATCATTATTAGCATCAATAATATTATTTCCTGTAGTACCTCCATGAACAGCTATATAATTCATTAAAAGTTCTGGATGAACAGGTATCTTAACTAAAGAAGATTGTGTTACAAAAGTTTGTATTGTAGAACTTGCTGCATAATCTCCATTATTATCAAAAATAAATATAGTTAGCCAAAACTCACTCCAAGTGTTATCTAAAGAAACAGGCTGGTATATAGCATCATTACGAGAATCTTTGCGATTTATAGTGTAAGATCTACTTGCCCTATGACTGCGGAAGGCATCATTAACAAAGACATTGGGAGAGTTGTATTGAGGTGAGTTTTGGCTAAATCTTAAACTTATATCGTTGCTTCCATTAGCTAAATTATCACCTAAAATTAACCTATCAATATTTAAATGATTGGCATGAGGAAACGTAGCATTTGAGTTTAAGACTAATTCTTGTGTTATATCAGTTGTTGTGCCTAAAGATAAAAAAGGACTAGACTCAACGTTATCTATAGGATCAGTTAATAAAGGACTATCAGGCGTAGAACTATATCTGTTTGCATAAACTACAATTCTAAAATGCGTTCCTGTTTCGTAAAAACCAGATGTAACCATTTGTGAGAACTTACTAAATGTGCCTGTTACTAAGAGTTCTCTTATATAGCCCATAATATTAAAAGTATAATGATCAGGATTATCGTAATCTTCATAAGCATGACATATTATACCTGTAGGCAAAAAACCTGAAGTTGTAGTTATGGTTATTTTTCTTTGTATTTCGGCACTAAGATAAGCTGCAGTTCCATCTAAATCTTTTACTTGTAAAAGAATTGGGCGATACGCAGAATAAAATTCTCTGTCAAAATCTTGTGTTATTTGTAAACTCATTATATTGATATATTTAAAACAGCATCTACTCTTTCATTTACTGTTTGTGTTGTTCTTAAAACTATTATTTCGTTTATTTCTTCATCTAAATTTTTTTTCACTTCATCAATCCAACCAGGATTACTAGGAGTTGTACTTGTACCACCAAATTTACTGTTAGAGCCTGCTTTAGTGTTTGCTATTGCAAAAGCAGTTTTTTTAGCCCTTTTGTAACCCATGCCTTTTTTATTCATTAACCACATTGTAAGTCCTTCAATGTATGGCGAACCTGGATTACTACCAGCTTTACTTTGTAAATTAATAGGAGCAGGAAAAGTTGTGTTTAAAAGTTTACCATACCATAAGCCTTCTAGTATTATAGTTTGGAAACCATTACTATCTCTAACAAAACTTTTTATACTTCTTTCTAAAGCTCCTGTAGTGGACATACTAAATTCACTACCACCTCGTTTGGTTCTTATAGCATCACTAAACCTTTTCTCAACTAAACCTTGTATTTCTAGAAATATTGACATATTAATCGTTACATCCACTTTGTTCACAATCAGCTAAAGAAGAATAACTACCGCTACCATCACCTGGATCAACGCACTCGCCATTTATACAATTATAACTTTCAGCTATTTGCGTTGGTGGGAAATTATTTGGGTTCATGTCAATACAATCTACAAAAACCTCTAAATTAAATTGACAGCTTACAGACACTAAATTATCATTATGCGTACCTTTTTGTCTAATAAAATTTATTGTGTCTGGTGGCAAAACATCTTGTGCATTGTTACTAGATGCTAAACAACCTAAAAAATTTAAAATTCTTTTTTCTAAAGCACTCATTATAACATGAACATTATCAGTTAGTTCTACTCCTGTAATATTTCTTTTAGATGTTGGGCGAAAAGCTGAAATTATACAATTATAAGTTTTTAAATTAGTATTTACATCTACAATACTAGAAGTAGGATATTGAAAATTTAACATATCGTATTGTATGCTATGATCAAAGTTGATTGATGTCAAATTACCAAACTTAAAAGATTTAAACCCAACAGCAGTTGAGCAAGTACTCATATTGTTTACTATATTTGTTAAAGATGTAGCCATTATTTTTGTTTTTTATTTATATCTGTTAAAATTTCCTCAAACTTTTGACAAGCATTTTGCCATGACAAGTAAGTTAAAATTTCATCTAATCCTGCGTTTAAAACGCTATCTATAGGGCTTAAATCTTTGCTAGTAAAAATTCCATCTTTTGCAATTCTGTAAACAGAATTTAGCCAACCATAACCATCTATTGTTCCTTTTGCTGCTCTTTTAGCCTTTGGATCTCCACCGCTTGATAGGTTAGGAAACTGGTCAGCAATCCTTGTTCTAACTTGTTCAAAAAAAAAGCGACATCCCAAATTGTTGCCATGTCTAATTTTTCAAACAATTTTGCTCGTTTATCTATTAAATCATCATTTAACTTCTCATCTTCACCCTCTTTTTTACAAAGAATAGCTAGTTGTCTTGGCATATACTCTATTTTACCTCCTTCAATTAAATTAGATTGTATTTCTAATTGTTCTGCTTCAATATACCTTCCAAAACTAGACTTACCCATTAAATCTTTTGGTAAAAAAAACTTTTCAGTTCCTATTGTAAAAGATTGTATATTTATAGGCACATATTGTTCATTTATAAAAGATAAAGATTTCATAATCTTTTCTGCCTCTCCTAAATCCCAATGTGATACCTCTTCCTCACTGCTATTTGTCCAAAAAGCTAAAACCTGCGTGTTAAACTCTAAAGCCCTTAGTGTTTTTTTATATTCATCTTCTGTTTTATCCTCTTCCTTATCTTCGTATCTTTTAATTAGTTTTGTAAAATCAAAAAATTTATTCCATTTTACTTCTAACCAGTTTTCAGGTAGATTTACTACCTTATCGTTCATCTTGAATTCAATCATTAGTTTAAGTTTATGTTTATTTCTTTTTCAGTCAAAGGACTAGCTATAATGCTAGTATTTAACCTATCAAGAACATTAATAGTCAAAGATAATAATTTTTGCTCATAATCCTGAACCTCTTGTTCTTGATATAATTGTAAGTTGGCAAAAAACCCTTTACAACACCAATACATATTGTTTGGCAAAGAAATATACCATTCTCTTCTATTTACACTACCAGTTGCTACATAATCGCCTAAACCATTGTGATACGCAACTACTCCATGAATCAAATCTTCAAAGGCTTCATAATCTTCAGTAAAAAAAGTTGCATCATAAACTAAGCTATAAACATCATCTAAATAGCTGTTAATTATTTTAGAATGCTCTTTGTTTAAATAAAAAATTTCTAATTCAAAAGCCATCTTACAATATAACGAATATACTTTGGAACTTTATGGAACAAAAAGTTAATTTTTTTATCTCCACGCCAAAATGCTTTTACCACCTCCAAACAAATATCTCATTCTCATCATAAGAGAATCTGCGAAATCAGGTGAGTGTCCAAGCACTGCTTTCATCTCTTTTTTGCTAATTATTGCTAATTTATTGTCATTATCCATGTTTTTTCTTCTAATAACCTCAAATTCTTCAATTATTTTGTTCCTCATGTCAGTATCGTTGCATTTTATCCAAATATTACCCACATTTACTTGTTCTGCAAGTTTATAATAGCATTGTGTCTTTAAATTTTGATAGTTTTCTTTGCTTAGAGGTTTGCTATTATTAACAAAAGGCAATACTCCCTTCATGTAGTGAGAAAGATATTGTCCAACACCATCACTATCAATAATAATGTTTTTCTTCTTGATGTCGTGTTTTTCGGCTAAATTTCTTATCAATTTTTCTACATTATCTGCAGATGTTTTGTCTTTTGTTACAATTTCTTCTACTACTAGCCCATGCCACACACATATTACTAATTTATCACTACCAAGTAAAGCAACATCACAAGAAAGATACTTTTCTGCGTTTTCAGTTGATACTGAAGAGTTTGTAAACATATTTAGTATCGCTTCATAGTCAAAAAGCCTATCTTCACCTGAATCATACTCCCAATTTCCATGTAAAAGTCTTTCTCTAGATACAGGGTCAAGTTTTCTTAGTTGTTCTTCATAAAATTCAGAAATATGTGGATTATCAACTAATTTAGCTTGAACAAATTTCTTATGATCAGCTAAAGTGTCATCTCTATTCTGTTTGTAGAAATCGTACACCCAATTCTTGGCAGGGTTACAAGACATAAGAACTTTAGGGCGTAGTTTATATTCAGAAAGTTTATATCTTATTCTTGATGCAACTACATTTTTTGCTTTTTCAGTACATTGGTTCACCTCATCTATAAAAGCACCTGAAATCTCCAATGAACCAAGTGAGTCAAAATTAGGATCAGCAGGATATTGATATAAATCTTTTAATATAATTGTGCTGCCATTTAAAAACTCAATAACATTAGATTGAGCATTAAATTTATAGTTTTCTCCTTTTTTAACACCCCAATCAGAGCAAACCATAAAAAAAGAGTTTAAAGTAGTTTCTTTTAGTGTTTTTAAGACTGCTCTACCCATAAGCCATCTTGTTCCTGGATAGCGTAAGCAAGAATACAATAACCAAGCAGCACCAAAATAAGATTTACCACCACCAGCACTACCTCCAAATAATATTTCAGAAGTAGAGTTGTCGTGTAAATATTCCCAAGCTAAATGTTGTTTTTGTGTAGGTTTAAAATTTATTTCCAAACCTTTTTTACTAAACTTTTAGTTGTGTCAATAATTAATCTTGCCAATATCCATAAAATTACGGATGGCAAAACAGAACAAACAGCGGTTATTCCAAAAGCCCACTCTAAAACACCAGGTTTTTTGTCTTTATTATAATTTTCTGCAAAATCTTTTACGTTTTCTAACATTATCTAAAATTTATTCCTCTATCTGCTAACCAAGTTTTTGAATCAGATGATAAATCAAAATTTTCCATAAATGCTACTCTAGCAGTGTGAGCAGAATTATTTGCAATTTGATCAGCATACAATACATTTATATATTGTTTTGCTTGTTCACCAATATCAGTTCCATCAAATATAGTGCTTTTATTTATTCTAGTCATTAATTCTAAAATATTATAATCTACAGCAGTATATAAATCATACTTATCAGCATGAGTGTCTGCTAAAGCTAAAGTATCATCTATCCAGGTTAGAGCTTGTGATGCTCTTGCTGTAGTGCCATTAGATAAAAGAAATGCTTTTAGTTCTTTTGTTGTCATGTCATCTTTTAATATTTGAAATGATGTGCCAACTTTATATTTTAAAGTCCAAGTAGTACCAGAAACTAATTCGGTTTCTACTGCTCTTATTGCGTTTCTTTTATTAGTTGGTTTAAAAAAACCTTTCTTATATTGTTTCTTTTCTCTAGTCTTATCTTCATATACTAGTTTTGTAGCATCTCTTCTTTTTGTTGGCGATACTTTTGTTGTAAAGTTAGACTCGTTTACTGAGTGTGATATACCAAAACTAATTGGCGTTGCGATTGTTAAATCCATTTTTTATTTGTTTTTATTTGTTGCTAAATGTTCCATAAAATGTCAATTATTTTTATTACATTCGTACTTTATTAATTAGTATTCACTTAAAATTATATTTCTTTAACTAAAGTGTTTATTCTTTTGTTAAAGCGATTATCAGGGAATACTATTCTTTCTCCGAAGGGTTCTGATAGTTAAACACAAATCCCTCTCCTCCACTAGTAACATCAACTCTATCTACAACTATGCCTTTCATCTTTGCAACATCTTGCAATAACAATCTGCATAAATTCAAATCACCTGCCTTGTAAGACTTGCGATATAAATCTTGTAACATAATTTGATGCTTATCAATCTCATATTCTCTTTCTTCTGAAAATTGCTCTGCGAAACTTTCTAAAGCCTTTTTATAGTATATACTAGCCATCCTTCTCTTGATTCCCCAATGAGCTTCACAATACTCAACAATATCTGTATATCTTACTCCCCTCAATATTAATTTAACAACTTCTGTTGTTCGTTTATAGCTTACTAAACTAGTTGCTTTACCAGACTCTTTATTGAGGTTTAAATCGTTTGGATTATACTTTGAAACAGTGCTATTTATTATCTCAATATTCGCATCTTTTTCAAGCTCTTTGGCAACTCTCTTATCGGCTCTTTCCTGATCTCTTTTATTCATATTTTCAATTTACATTTTTAGTGTAACAAAGATAAAGAAAAATAATCCATATAATTTGGAACAAAAATAAATATTATGCACCTAGTGTAATAAACTTGAAATTTGGAAAATCTAGTGTGAATATTAGACTACCCCCAAATCTTCGGATCCATACGTAAAAAGCTCATTTCCAGGCTACACAAATTCACAAATTTATCAAAATAACTTGGCGTTTTTGGGCGTGGATTGTTTGACATCTTGCAACATTTCAACGCCTCATTTGATGCCCATTTTTAGGCGTTTGAGGATCTTTTTTTGCCTCTAGTGGGTTGATAAATAGTTGAAATCATGCCTCAATGCGTGTAAAATAGTTTGTCTAGAGGTTAGATTTTAAGCCCTCAAACCACCACCCCCCACCACACACACAACAAACAAACCATTGATTGATTTAGAGGCGTTCAAATTAGCCTATGTAAGCCAATAAAAAAACCCTTTGACACTTTGCAAAGGGCGTTAATATATAAGCATAAAAAAACCCCCCCAAATTGGGAGGGTGTGAGATTGCTTTTTAAGGGCTTTAATTTATTATCGCTTGTATTATGGTGAACACTAACAAAATTACAAAGGATGCCACATATAAAGCGTTTATAGTGTGTTTTATTGCCTTTATCATTAGCTTATAAGCGTGGGTGGTTGATTATCTTGGAAGTAATAAATTGTCGCACCCTTGAAAATTGCCTTTAATTGATTGTA
>Ga0181419_1000037_pt1 | contig 39315 bp, 24 predicted proteins | sample 42SPOviralmetaG_FD_130144 | JGI IMG/M metagenome (GOLD analysis project Ga0181419, IMG submission 130144) | Marine viral communities from the oligotrophic San Pedro Time Series (SPOT) site, San Pedro Channel, CA, USA - 42 SPOT_SRF_2013-04-24 | ecosystem: Environmental > Aquatic > Marine > Strait...
ACACGTTTTGCCCAAGGAACTTTATTTAATAAGTCTGCCCAATGCTCCTCGGCATTAGGTTCATCATACGATATGTAGAATATGTCCAATTCTGTAACATCAATTTTTGCCATATATGTCGTCCTGTGTATTTTTTAAGTACGCACATATTTATCAAATAATTTAAGGGTATATACACTACATTGATTCATTTTAGGAGGCACTTTAGTTAATACTTTTTGTTTCGTAAGCAAGTCCTCTAACTTTACATTTATATTATGAACTAAAAAATGAGGGTCTCTTAGACTTGTAAAATAAAATTTTAATACTTTACTCCCATTTATATTAGCAAGTTTAGGTTCTATGTCTTTATATTTTTTAATAACCTTTTTTGTAACTTCGACTACAAAATTTCCATCTGCAAAACTAACTAGTAAGTCTGCCCCTGTTTTCTTGTCTTCGTCAATTAGAGTAACAAAACTTTGTTCAGTTCTTACAAATACACTTTCAACTGGTTTTAATTCTATACTAAAAACTGTATCTATATTTGGATCTTGTGCTACTCTATATAGATCTGTATTTTTACCTTTAAGTATTTCTACTTGTTCTCTTTTAAAAGTTTGTAAAAACTGTCCTCTTTTCTTTGCAATTTTTTCTTGAGAGTAACCTAAAATATTACCCTCCTTATCGAAAAGAACTTGAAAATCTTTATGGTATTCTTTTGCTTGTAGAGACTCTATATCACCCCCGGCATCTTTTTTTGCCTTTAAAAATCTTCTACGTCTTTTTTCTGCCTCACTTAATGCCATAATCTTGTTCCATTTGCTTTATCATACTATTACTTATCCAATCCTTTTCCACATAATGGAAAGGATAGAGTTGCTGAAAGTTTCCTATTTTAAAATCTTTGTATGTATTGTAATATGTTGGTAATGTCTCAGTCCATATTTCGCTTATTCTAGTGTCTGGGATATTTTGTACATGACTTTTCATGTGTACAAATGTAGGTACTTCGTCTATATTTTCTCTAGTACATTCATGTTCTATTCCTAAAATTTGCATAGCAAGTGCAAATGCTACATCTCCGCTTAACCAATCTGGTTTACCTTTAGGCATATATTTAAAAAACATTCTTTGCCAATGTTGAAAAATAATTTCTACCATTGCAAATAATTCACTTGCTAATTCACTTTTCTTAAAATAAAAGAAAGCAGTATAAACATTTGGGAGTTCATTCGCCGCAAAATATTTTCTATAAAAATTACTACTAACTACCTCGCCTCTATATGTTCTTACTTTTGTAGTTGCCCAAACATCTTTTTGTGCCATTATGTCCCACCAATGACTTACATCTGTAGGGAATATCATATCAGTATCAAGTATTACTGTTTCATCGTAAGGAGACATATAGTAATACTTCCATTTGTTATTAATTTTCCATTCTGCATCTTTGGCATCGTCCTGCCAAGGTATATCCACTATACTATCAAATACTTTTTTATGTTTTGTTTTAATAAGTTTTTTAGTTTTAGTATCAACACATACTGTTAGATTGCTTACAGTGGTCTGTGTTAGTTTTAAATTTAGTGCGAGTGCATACGCCTGTTCTAGATAATCAACAGTATCGTTGTTTTGTGCTATTACTATGTAACCTTTACTCACTTAAATATTTCCAATCTTCTCTAAAAAGACAATGTCTATGATGTCCTTCTTTTGTTTCATATACAAATTGCATAGCCAATAGTTCTATAACTTTGCCCTCAAACTTTCCATTGAGTCTACAAGTATGCTCTATTTTATCCCCTAAACTAGGAGCCTTCTTGCTCTTGCTTTTTATACTCATACATTTCTTCCCAATAATCATATGCTACAGGATCTAACCTTTTTGCACATTCTTCTAAAATTTCTTTCTTTCTTTTGTCATCTGCATAAAACCATTCTTGTACCTCGTCATTGGTACGACCACAACTTGGACATTTGTTGCCATCTGTAAAGCATTTATCAATACATGGTGAAATAGTTTTACTCATCTATATATAATTGATCCTTATCTCGCCATTCATCAATATCAACATAATTTATAATCATTATTTTTCTAATGCCCTTATACTCTGTAGGTGCAAAACCATGCCAAGCAGACTGTGTGATTTTAAATGCTAGTCCGCCGTTAGGCACCCAGTCTAATCTTTTTACATGATGTTCCTTTGTGTGATATAAGTCTGTTGCTAAATTTTTTTCGTCTTCTTTATCTATATTAACTATCGTAGTTAAATTTTTGCAAGGTAAATCTAAATGTATATCATGAAAAAATGGATATCGATCATGTATTATTTCTGCTCTCATATATGTATTACTTAAATCTGTTTTAAAACAATCCTCATAATAATCTCTTCTGTTTAACCAGTCAGCGGCTTTTTTAAATTCTGGATTTTCCTCTACAAAAGCATTGTTTAAAAATGTTCTTCCGCCTATTACATCTCTAAAACCTGTAATATTAGAATAATCTGCATTGTTAATTTCTAAAGATTTAATTTTTTCAAAATCATCTTGCTTAAAAACATCTTCTAATATGTAATGTTTCCAGGGAAACGGTTTGGAAGAATACTTCATTTTTTCCAAACTCCTTCAGCAAATACATCATTGTAAATATTGTGACAATACAATTTCATTTGAGGTTCTGTGTACCAGTAAAAATATGTAAGTTTAACATTATAGTCTACACCTTGACTTCTGGTAGCCTTTCTTTCATCTTCTAATATATAATAACGAAAAGGATTCATGTTTATTCCGAATACTCTGTGTTCTAGTACTCTAAACTTTTCACCTTGTGCTATAGTTTTCATTTTAAATTACTTTTTACCTGTTTTAATGTTTTAAAATAATATTTTGTATATACTCTTTTTTGTTCTATAACATAACAAGGTATTATGCCTAATAAGTTATCTTTAAATATTCTAAAATTTTTCCCTTCTTCTACTAAAGTCATCATATTCTTACTACTCTCCTTGCCCATAAAAAATTATTTAGATATTCAGGTTTTGACTCTTCTATAATTTGTGGTATAAGTCTTTTACATCCTATAGAACCGTTATTTATAATAGTAACTCCTGTATCTACAAAATATACAATATCTGTATCTAAATCTAATTGTAATAGCATATCAAATGTAAACACGTCTTCCATATTTTCTGATTTAGGAATATAAACAGATACTCCCTCATAATTTTCTTTATGAGGTATATGTACATACCCTTGATTTGTAGTTTTTATTTCTAAATTTTCTTTTGCAAGTAAATCTAATTTTTCTATATCATTTATATCATCTGTATATATTGTAAGATTTGTATAAATTTTTGCTAATTCTTCTAGTTGTATAATAATATTCCAATCGTGATGATTGCTATTTTCATGATTAGTAAATACATTTTCTTGCCTTTGTGTAGTTTCTATTTCAGTATATGAACCTACTCTTTCCCTTATAAATCCTTCATTGACTAATTGTAAATGTTCTTCATATGATAGTTCTGGAATATCAGGGAAATAATTTTCTCTGTCTGCAACAATTATAGATTCGTCATACATTCCTGCTACTAACAAAGCAAAGAATCTATATGTACCTGGATGTATTTCACATGCAAACTGATCTGGGTCTTCTTTTTGTAAAAATCCTTGTGGTTTAAAACTAATTCCATTTACTTTAAAATCATGTACCAACCAATGTAGTTTTGTAAATTCATATATATTAGTATATTCTTCCTTTACTTGAATTGTTCCTCTTAATACTTTTGGAAGAAAGTTGTATTGCATCTTTTTTTCCTTTGCTCTATAAAATCCTAGAAATAAATCTTTAAACATTTCTTGGTAAAAAATGTTTCTATCCGTTGAGTATTTAGGGTGATTAAAAATATCCTTTAATTTAATTTCTTTCATAGGAGAGGAATTGTAGAACTTTTCTTTATCTTGCATATTCTAATAACTCCTCACTTACTCTATTTATAGCCCATTTATTCATTATATGTAAGTCAATACCCTGCCATTTGGTTAGCATAAAGTCTCCAGGGCTTCTGGGCTTCTCTAAGTACATTATAATAGTGTTCTCATCTATTGCACTATGTATGTCATCAGTATCAAAACTTTTGTAAAGGGTAGTAGGCAACTGTGGAATACCTTTATCTACAAAACCAGACATCATATGAGCGGCAATACTGAAACTGTAATCGTTTCTGTATAAAGTACCTTGCCATTTATATAAGTCTTTATAGAATTGCGGATTATTTTTAACATGACTAACTATGTTAAAAAAACTTTTCACATATTCTGTTTTGCGGAAGTAAACCACAGTTGCCCAATACATTGTTATACCCATATCATATAATCTTTTTAATGATGGGTCTTTTCTTTCATACATGATGTCCTGATATTTCCAGTTCATCATAAGTTCATTATTGTGTTCCCAACAATGATTTAGTGTATCACTTAGTATTAAGTAATCAACATCTATTAAAAGTGTTTCATCATAGGGGGATAATTCATAGGCATCACATCTATTAACATTATAAAAAGGCAAGTACTTAGTAGTATGGCTCGTGTCTTTATAAAGTCTTTGATTTAATGCTTTAAATTTTTTGTCTTTTTCTATTACAATTATATTGTTAATTGCTTTCTTTATTAATCTTTTGCCCAAGGTTTTTTCACCTTGCTTTAAACTATGTGGATCTGTAACTACAGTAATGTTTTTAATACCTAAATTCTTTTGTACCAGTAATGCATTTACTACAGCCAAACGGAAATAATCTATTTCAGTATTGTTATGTGCGAACATTATTACGCCGCGAGTATTATTTTCCTTTTTCATTTAGGTCTAGAACTTTATGTACTTTTCTTGCTTTACGAAGTTTTTCATATTCTGCATAGTATTCATTTGTTACTTCAAAGTATCTACTATGTATTTCTTCATAAAACTTTTCTACATCTACTTTAATTGGATTATTATAGATATCTAAGAGTACAACGTTTTCTTGACCTTCATCAATAAGTTGTTTACAGAATGTAATTAATGGTACGTCAATAGTAAATGTACCACCATGAATGCTATAACTTAGCAAGTTTTGTGTTTTTGCTTTTAATTGTGCCTGTTGATTGTTGATCGTTGTTCGATAATTTGCAAACTCCAGAGCCTTTGTTAGTCTTGTACTCATGCTACTATTTACCAGTCAAAAAAAAGCCAAACTATAAAGTCTGGCTTTTAATCTCGAGACTGGGTATATTAAGTTCCGCTTATATTACCCATTGAAACTGTTGGTGCTGTGAAACTAAATCCTGAACCACTTGCGGCTGGTGTGCCTAATCTTGAGTTCAATGTCATTGTTCCATCTATAAAGTCATTACCGAATGCTTCATCACCTGTACCTGCAACACCGTCTGGTCCTAATGCACCTGAACCTTCAGCATGAGGGTCACTGAATGTTGCTTTTGCTGTAATTACTGTTGGATTTGTTGTTGAATTAACTTTACATTCCATTTTAAAGAAGTTAGATGCATAACTACCTGAACCAAATTTTGTCCAAATAGTAGTATAACCTGTGCCTAATTCGTATAGACCTATACCTGCATTTGTACCAGAGCTACCTGCACCTGTATTATGTTGTAAATATACAGAACCCATTGCACTTAATGTATCAGTCCAGTTAGTATTCTGTGTAGTTGAACTACCACTTGCTCTTGATGCACTAAATCCAATACGTCCACCACCATTAAAATATGCTCTTAAAAGTCCTTCATTTGCAAAAGTAAATGTAGTTTCTTGTGTTAAAGTTGTATTCCATGATGACGTATATGTTTTTGAACTATCTGTTGATGTTGATCTCGCCGCTGGAGAAAATCTATTATTCCAACAATCTTGTACATTTAGCATTAAATTTGTAAATGTTGCCGCAGTTATAGAGTCTCCGTCTGCAACATCTGTGCCTACACCTGATCTTACTGATTGACCTAAAAAGGCACACATTGCCTGTACATCGTCTTGTAATCTTTTAAATCCGCCTGTGGCATTATCGGCATAAACAAGTCCGCCTGCTGAAGCGGCATTAACACCTGCTCCGCCTTGTCCCCAACCTTTTGTTGAAGATGCAGTATATGTACCTAATGTTACATCAGCCGCAGTTCCCATTAATGTATTAACGTTAGTACGAGCATTATTGAAATCTGCATCATCAATAACATCTCCTGCCACAACACCGGTCATAGTGGTTCCACCACTAACTGAATAACTTGATCCTGATGCCATCTATTTCTCCTAATAATTACTATTATATAGTGTATTTATCTATTTTACACCTATGACAACTTCTATTATTCCCAAGCCGCCATCGTCTTTGTCTTGTAAGGCTCTACCTATAACTGCTCTTGTATCATAATTATCACTGTCTACGTATGCCCATGCATAGCCAGGTTCATCGCTTGATATAATTCTATCGCCTTTTTTAATTTTTCCTAATACTTTAACAGGTACTCTTCCTGTTAATGCCACTGGTAATCCTTCTGCTTCACTGTTCATTAAGTATGCTGGATTAGTAGATATCACACCAAATACATTTATATCTGCGTGACTTTCTGTTTGTGTAATTTCTTTTTCTCCACCTATCTTAACTACTGTACCTGGTTCGTAATCTGCGTCTGCTTCGTATATCTCGGCCAAGTCTGCGTATTGGGCCTGTGTTGCTGTACCTACAAAATATGATGCTGTAACGTTTCCACTAAATGTTGCCGCTACTCCGCTTGTAATGGAACCACTATTAATACTTAATGTACCGTCTGTTAAAGTACCTGCTGTTAAAGTATCTGCCACTGTGGCATCGTCTGTTGACGATAAGTGCTCTGCTTGAACTGTTTGCGTTGCTGTTACATTCGTTGCATTTACTGTAGTAACTGTTACTAACGGTGTAACTACACTTGTATCAGCAGTAATTATAGACCCTGCAAAGTTACCTGAACCATTTCTTTTTACAATATGATTAACTTGGTTAGTATCTGATGCTCTTACACCTACTAGGTCTGCTGTAACTATAATATCATCTGTTCCAACAACATTAAATGTCCTATTTGCAGATAAATCTCCACCACCTGTTAAACCTGCACCTGCAATCATTTGTGTTGTACTTAAAGCAACACTAGTAAAGTCTAGGTTACCTGTTGCACTATCAAAAGTTAATGCTTGGTTATCACTAGGTGTACTTGCTGGAGGAAAACCAAAGTTATTAAGTGTTATGTCACCACTTGCACCACCTAATACTATTGTTGTATTAGCATACAAGTTTTCTAAAGGTGTACTTTGCGAACCTAAGTTTTGTACTCCTGTATCAAAACTAACGTTACCTGAAACTGTTAAATCTTTTGTATAAATGTGACTTGCTGGAAAACCATTTACTGCCGGTGAGGCATCATCTACGTCTGCACCTATAACAATATCAGCATTTTCAAATAATATTTTACCTGCTGAAGTACTATCTTTTCCTAAGTGTAATTCATTTGTAAATGTTTGTGCAAATATTTTTGTTGAGTCACCTAGTTTTCTACTATTGTCATCTGCTGGTATAATGTCTAATTTACTATTAAATATATATGTGCTACCTATACCACCACTAAAGTCTGATTCTATATTTGTACCAGTTGTTGAACTATATAAAGCATTGGCTGTTGTTGCTCTAGTGGCCAAGTCTGCAAGTGGTACTGATGTTTGAGAATAATCTGCTCTCAAATTCATACCTTTAACTAAGTTTAATCCAACACCACCTGTGCCTGCAAATTCTGGATAGTAATTTACGTCAACACCTTCTGATTCTGAATTAAAATTACCTAATGTAAATTCATCATCTGTGAATACAGCCATAACTGTTTCACCGTTTGTTACACCTTTATATAAACTGTTTGTACTATCATTTACTGATACTAGTGCCGCTACTGCTCTTGATACGTTTCCGCTATCCTTAAGATAAATTGTTTTAAACTTTGAACCATATGCTGTCTGAGGTTCTCCTATAGCATCTACAGATTTAAATGCACTAGAAACTTCACCAGCATAATTTTGTATTCTCCATTGTGTTCCATCATGAATATATGCTTGATTATTAACACTATTAAAATATACATCACCTGAACTAGACGCCTCTACACCTGTACCTGAAGGTTGTGCATTTAGTACTTGAGGTCTTAATTTTTGCCAAACAGTACCGTTCCATGCTCTTAATACGTTATCATTTCTATCGTACCAAAGTTGTCCAATTAATTTTTTTGTTGGATTAGGTGCTGTTGTTCCTGCAAAATTTTCTAAATGTCTTATAGTGTTTCTTGCAATATCATCACCGTAATTAGTAGCATTGGGTCCTATAAGATTTAAAGAAAATGTAGAGTCAATAGACTGATCAGCAACATTAATTGCTACGTTTCCGTCTGTATTTGTTATACTATATGCCACTTACTACTCCTAACTTAATTGAACTCTTACGGTGTATATAATTTCTATTATTCTATTTTGTGCTTTTTGTACAGGATGAAAAACAACATGTGTCAACATTCTACTTGTTTCTATAGGATCACTTCCGTCACTTGGAGAGGGATCTGTAGGATAACTAAAAAGTCCTAACTCGTCAAAAACATATGAACCATCGTTATTAGTACTGCTATCAAATAAATCTTGGTCTGCTGGTTCTGAATAACTTAATGTTGATGTTACTTTAATATCAGAGTATGATGTTCCTGTTATTACTTCTATTTGGTTTGTAGCATCTCCTGATGCTCCAACGATTTTTTTAAATGTTCTGCTGTATAAACTAGCAGAAGATTGGAATGCTTCACTTACTCTTGGAGACTTGTAAATTATTTTACCTGTAGTATCTACACTAGTACCACCGTTTCCAAATGCCATGTAATATACTCTTGCATCATCTGTTCCATTAAGAGCATTCGCTACTATGAAAGCCATGTTACCATAGTGAATTGCATTTCTTTTATTCACTAACTCTTCACCAGTTTCTTTATCTCTGATTAATATGTGTCCGTTCATATTTAAACCGGCATTTTCATTAGGTTGTAAGTCTTTTTGTTCGTTCATTTTCTCTTTGCTCTCTTCCATCATACTATTTATCACTATTGGTTATGTGTGTATTTATTTAAGATTATGTAAGAAATTCATTACAGAAGTATTTCCACTTACATTTCCTTTATCTGTTAAACTTGTTGCTCCGCTATCTAACCATACGTTGCTATCAACGGAGTTTGCTACAAAGTTTTTAAATATTTGTGCTTCACTACCGTCCCATACTATTACTGTATTATTACTATACCAATCTTGTATAGTTGTACCTTTTGTTCCCCTTATTAATCCTGACAATTTATTATTTGCAAGATCAATTCTTGTGTATTCTATTCTTTCACTTTCTACCCATACAACACCGTTGACTGTTGCTGTTGGTTCACTGACTATATTTGCATTTGCTACACTAATTTCATTATCTACTATAAGTAAATTTGCTGTTAATAAAGTATTACCAGTACCATCTTGTAATTTTCTCATATACTCTGTTTTACCAAATAAATCCATTGTTATTTGGAATTCAACTGTTGACGCATTAGCACTTGCACTGGCTAAACTACTATTACCTGACAACTTGTTGCTTGTTAAAACATTAACAATAAGTGTTTCGTAAGGATCAAACAATGCCATTTCTTCTGGTACACGTTCGCCGTAACCTACTCTTTGGAAAGTTACTCCGTCAAATCCTTCGTAAGCAACATTATCCTCTGTAAGTGTACTTGATTCTGTAAATGAACCCACATAATTTTCAACTTCAATAGGATTATCATATGATGCTCTTTCAAAAGGTTCGCTACCAAATCCAAATTGTGTTTGATATTGTTGCGTACTTGCACCTGCTACAACCTTTGTAAATAGGTTAGCATCTAATGTTGTTCCTCTAAACTTACCTCCTACTTTAGTACTAACTAAATCTAATGTAGAGTTCAGGTTACCAGCATTAATGGCCGCCAATATGTTTGCAGAACTTCCTATAATATTTGCATTAGATACTGAATCAGTAACATTAAAATAACTATCAAGTTCTACTTTAAATTGTGCTTGTACTTCAGGGTCGTATTTAAATACTCTATCAGCATATCTATAATATACATTACTTGCTATTGTTGTATTACTATTATGTGTATTACCAAAATCCATTAATGTTACAATATTTGTTGCTATACTTGTATTAGTATCTGCTTTAGTATAGTCTAGATTTGCATTCTCTAATGGTTCAAAGTCTGTTAATATAGTATTTGTTCTGTCAAATTTAATGGTTGACTTTATTTTTCTTATAGGTGTATCAGCATTTGCATTACCACTAAAGCCAAAATACTTGACATAATTGTTATTTGTTTGTATAATATTTGAATCGGACTGTAAGAAGTCATCCAGAATTCTGACATTACCAGTTGTACTGTCAGGGAACGGTGGCTTATCAAAGTCACTTATCATATTATCAGTTATGAATTCTTTAGGTGGACTTTTACCGTCTTTATATTCTCTAACTTTTGAAGTATAAGGTTTTGCCTCATCAAAATATTTAAGTACCTTATCAAAGTTATCGACTTTAAATCCATCTACCTTCACTAGGTCTTCTTCTTCTTTTTCTACATATACATAACTTGTTTTGAATGCCCAACTTAATTGATCTTGTTCTACTGCAGAATATTTTAATAATGCAAAATATAATTCATTAAATTTAACTGTATTCTTAAATACATTATCTCTTAATGCAACTATTAATTCTCTCAATTCTGTTTGCATTGTTACATTGGTATCGTCTGTAAATATTGTATCTTTTAATTTTACAGTTTCTTTTTCTATAGCAATCTGTGAGAATGAATTTGTACTTGAAACATATTTCCATAATTCATATCTACTAGTTACATTTGGTTGTACTTGTATAATTGCCCCATCTTTGATACTGCCTGTAATTGCTGTAAGTTCTGAAATACTACCTACATTTAAAATTGGTTTGAATGTACTATCATATCTAATTTTTTTATTGTTTGAAGCATCTGTTCGTATGGTGTCAAACCAATCTACATTTTCTATATAAGTTCTTGTTGTAGGTAAATTTCTATCCCAATTAACAAATTCACTATTAAGTTTTATGTCTGCTAGTATTTCGTTTAATGTAAATGCAAGTTCTCTTCTTGCTTCTTTTACATCCTCGAACATTGTTTGTCTAGGTCTGAATGCAACACCATATTTTTCTACTTCACTTAATAATGGATCTGGAACTGATTTACCAGAAGCATCAACACCACATAAACTATCTATAAGTTTGTTGCCTAAGTCATCTGGTATTATACTATTGTTGTCGCCTTCTCTTAATAACTTCCAAGCATCATGTTTTTGTCCTATAGGATTAAGATTTCTGCTAAGATTAATTTGTAAATTTTGATCTTCTTGTTTAATTATAGAACTAGCATTTGTCAAAACAAACGATGAATCACTTACAAAACTAATTAAAGGAAGTCCTTGTCCTATTGGGTCAGCAAGTAGTCTTGCTAATTCAAATGTTGAATGTTTTCTATTAAGATCTATACTTACATGTGTATCTAATTCTCTTTTATTCTGTACCCAGAAGTAATAACATATCTCATTAAGTCCTGTTTCAGTATTTTTAACTGTTTCTGTAATATAGTCTACAGCATTTTTAGGATTACCTGTACCTCGATATGACTGAGGTAGTGTATTACTTTTTACCCATTCGTATAATGTAACACTACTTCCAGGGAATGCCTTGCCCCAATTTAACCAACGTTCTCTATTCGTTCCTTGCTCGTACCATCTATATCTGATAGTGCTAGTATCCCACCAAACTTTACCAACATCTTTACTTCCGAATCTTGTTCTTTCTAAATTGTAAACTACAGGATCACTTTCTCCAATAAATTCTATTTCTTTTTCTAAAAATCCTGGAATAACTCCTTTATATGGGTCATACTCATAAAGATCCCAATCTTTTTCACCTGTTTCTGAATCGTATATTATTGTATTGTTTACAAATTTAGAATCAACTAAACTTTCTTTTTGTTTTTGTATTACATTAGATTCTAAATATGCCCAACCTACTGAACTATTTGTTGCATCGTGATATCCTAATGTGTCTACCCATACTTTATCATAACTTGTTAAAGTAACATTACCGTCATCTATATGAGTATGACTATCTATAACAGATGTGTTTGCAAATCTGTGACTTTCTAAATAATAAACGTCACAGTTTTGTTGTAATGATAACGTATTAACAGGAGCACCTGACAGATTTCTTAATTCATATTGGTAAAGGTCTGTTGTAAAACTTAACCCAACTGCATTTGCGGCTCCGGTTCCTCCTGTATTACCTGCAACTCCAAATAAACTATTAGGATCTGTTTCTAATCTATCAATACAATTAATTTCTAATGTAGTTGCTTCAGTTGTTGCAAATCCTGATGTACCGTATCCTTCTACGTCTATGATATCAAATCCTGTTGTTGTATTTTCTCTATTATCTCTGTCTTGTTCAAAAGATTTTGTAATAATAGTTGATGTCATACATAACATATCCTGATTATAATCTCCTTTTGGTAATCCTATTCTATCTAGGAAGCCAGGGATATTTTCATCTAATCTTACACCATCAAAGCCTGGAGTTCTAATTTTTATTGCTGTTATACAATCATTAACAGGTTCTGTATCTAAATATATGTCGTCATCTAAGCCTGTATCTCCTAAATTATTATTAAAACATGCCACTATGTCTTCAGGTATATTAATTTCTGTTACTCTTTCTGGTAATCCTAATGTACTTCTTGCATTTCCTTTCTCAGAACAGTCAGGAATTTCTCTTGATGTTAAAAATACTCTTGCTCCTGAACCACCTGCTAGTGTATCATTGATAGGATCGTAACCTCCAGGTGATCCTAAACGTGTACCATCTCCCAGCGGGTCAATCTGTCCTAGTCCTGTACCTTGATAGAAATTGCCATCTGCATCTGTACCTGTTTCGTCACCTAGATTCACATAATCGTATTCTAAAGGAATACCCATTGTCAAATCACTTGGGAATACTTTATATATACCCCTGTCTATAATTTGTAAACTGGTAATCGTACCTATTGCGTCTATAGTAGTAACAACAAACTTTGCTACTCTAGGAGGCACACTTGCACCTGAGGATATTTTAGCATGTGCTGTTGCTGGTAAAACTTTTCCTGTATCATTTAGATCTATAATTCTTATTTTAGGTGGATTTGTAATATCGTATCCTTCACCACCGTTTACCATTAAAATATTTTGTATAGCACCGCTGTCATCTAAAATAACACTACCTGTTTTTGCTCCACTACCAGGAGTATTTCCATCTCCAATATAAACTACAACGTTTGCTGTATCAGAATATCCAGTTCCTGGGGAATCTATACATATTTCTGTAACACTTCCATAAGGATCTGCTACAGGAGTACCTCCTACTAGCCTTAATCTATCTCCAACAACATAACCACTACCACCTGTAGATCTACTTGAAGAACTACTGGATAATACAGACCCTACTCCGTCCCCTGCAAAACTATTTAAAGTACCTGTGATGGTTCCAGTTGGACCATATGTTGTATAATCTACAGTTGTTGCACCTATACTTGAATTACTTTGTGAGAATCCAGGTAAAACAACGGTATTACTTACATCAACAACACTTTGTTCAAATCCTCTTACAACGTGGAAGTCTAATACTTCTTTGTATATGCCACCTGCACATCCGTCTCTAATAATAATTGGTGCGTTACTACAACTACTAATTCTAATTGCATCTACACCATTTACTTTTGTGTTTTTAACTTCAATACCACTACCTGTTGGCCCACATTTTAAAGTATTAATTACAACCTTAGGATCACTGCCTGGGAAAGTATATTTTCTATTGTTTATAAGTAATTCTTCGCCAGGTTTTATACCCTCTAACTTATCAAAAGGTATTGATATACCAGGAGTAGGTTGTGTTAAGTGACATCCTATTTCTGGACCGCCTGGAAGGTAATTTCCTTCCGGAGTTCTTAATAATGGCTGTATTGAGAAGCCACCTGCTCTATTAAAATCTATATTATCTGAATCTGGAGGTGATATTTCAGTTGGAATTATAGAATCTGCTGGTAGATAATCATATGTTGGCTGATTAGGCCCTCTATTAACAAAATCAATTATTTCACTACCAGGATATCTTATTTGTATATTATTAGCATCTATGCCTGAGGCATCTCCTAAAACATTTCTAATACTACTTCCATCTGGTAAAATTAAGTCTCCCCCTATTTTTTGTGCCGCAAAGGATATACTTGCGTCAGTTTTACTAAAATAAGGATTATTTAATTTTGTAACAAAATTATAATTGTAATCTTTTACGTCAATTGCTCTTAAAGGACTTGGTTTAAGTGGTACTTTGTTTGCTAATGGTGTTGCCAATGGTACTTTTTTACCGCCTGTAACCTTTTGCATTGTAGTATTCACATATTGGCTTCCTTCTAAAGGAATAAATCTACCAATATCATTCGCTTTTACTGTTTTTACTGTTTTTCTAAGTACATTTGGTATAAATCTATATCCTGCTAAACTAGGTAAGCCCACATCTCCAAAATTAGCAGTGAAAAACGCCTTAGGATTGTTTCCACCTGGTATTAAATTTTTAATTCCTTTGACACTACCAGAAATTAGACTATCAATCATTTGTGTTGTATTTAATTTTTGTATAGTGTTTGGTACTATAAATGGTGTAAACGGCACTTTAACTGGTAAAGGACTAAACGGAATCGAAGGAAATGGCAACTGTGGTATAGGGGAAGGTATAGGAAACGGTGCTGTAGGGGGTGCCACATACACTGGTCCATAAGTTTTTAATGTCTGTGCTTGTATTCTAGCAACACTTCCGCCGCCTGATTTACCGCCGCCTGAACCAACGCCACCTGTAGTTCCGCCACCTGTAGTGCCACCGCCTGTAGTACCACCTGTAGTACCACCACCTGTGGTAGAACCACCGCCTACTGGTGTATTAATTGGAGTTTGTGGTAAACTACTACCACTTACTGTTGAATTTCCGTCACTTGCAGTATCACAAGGTCCAGTTGTTACAGGATTTACACCAGGATTAGGAATATCTGGCCCTATTTTAGGATATCTTAACAAGAATCTGTACACACTACTAGATTTATATACAACTATTTTTATATAATCGCCTTGAGCCTTATCATAATTAATTCTAACAGCACCACCGTATTTTACACCAGTGTTATTCGGTGCAGATCTGGCACTAACTTCAAAGTTTCTAATAACACCTGCTGGGACTGGGTTTCTTCCGCCTCTTGCTTTGGCTTTCTGTGCATTTGATAATATATCTGACTTTTCTGCTTCTGTAAGTACACTTAAATTGTTTACTTGACTAGAACCTATTAAAGAACCTTGTGTAACTTGATCTCCTTGATATATTTCTATACCATCAGCACCACTATACATATCAAATAATACTTCTACAGTACCACTTGCACCTGGATTAAACAACCATTCGTCGTTTGTACCTGCATTTCCTTTGCCCCAGCCTCTTGTAGATTGTTCTACAAATTCTTCCTGTATTAAGGAACTAGATGTTGATGTATTTCCTGTAACGGGCGGTGTTGTTGTTGTAGGATCTTCAATTGTTGCTGTTGTACTTAATGAATTTGATCTAGTACTTAAATGGAATCCAACAGAATTCCAATGGTTACTACCGTATTTTGCTCTTCCGCTTATAGTTACTGTTTGCCCTGCTGTAACAGTAATTTCTAGTATTTGGCCTGATCCAGAATAGTTTTGATCTGCTTTTCCTAAATATTTAGGTATAATTTGTGTTCCATCTACAAATATCTTAGATGTACTTGCAGTATTTCTTGCAGAATAATATGCATGTACATAAAAAGTACCTGCTTCACTAAATGTACAATTTAAACTAAATGTATTTGTACTTCCGTTATCAGCCCAAGTCATTGCACCTAACAATCCATCTGCTGGCATGTGTTTACTACCACCAAATTGTGTTACTTCACCTCTTTTAGGTCCTGTTGTTACATAGTAACCAGAGTATGTGTTTTGCCATCTTCTTGCACCTTTACCGTTACCTGAAGCACTTACACTTATAGTACCACCGTAATTTTTATTAATATATTTTTTACCGTTTCTATTTGTAACAGTTGAGGACACAGGTGGTGGTGACGGAGCACAAATATCACATAATTTTACGTCTAATGCCGCAAATGCTTTAGTTGGATCTATAATTGGTGACCCAATATAATCAGTTCTTTGTCTTGTTTTACCACTATTTTGAATATCATAAAGTGGTATTTGTGTATTTGGAATAACTGAGCCTAATGATCTACCCGGAATTTTAGGATTTCTTAATCCAAAACCTGGATAATCACCTACTCTTGCTCTATGATCTCCTACAATTCCATCACCTGATACGTCATCTAATACTTCTCCAGGGAATCCGTATTTAAGATCGTCTTCAGTTGCAAATGGCATATAACCTTTTAAGGTTAATCCTTCCATGTTAGGTGATCTTGGTACATACGGGCCTGATCCTGCTATTTGTGTTGCAGGAATACCTGCATAAACCTTTTCACTACATTCAATGTTATTAATCATTGGAATTGTAAGACCGTCGTCATCTACTAATCCCCTTCTTAAATCTATTTGTCTATTAAATTCTTCTTTTATAGATTCCGGGGAGTTTACATTGTTGATATTAATTAAAGAATTGTTTAATGTTATTGCACCATGATCCAATGTTGTAATTGTAGTTGGCATTCCTGCTTTAAACCTTCCGGCTTCTATATCTACACTTATTGATACATTAGTTGTAAAGTCTTGAGTTGCATTATAATATACGCCAGCATTTCTTATTCTTTCATCTTTAGATACAGTCAGTCCTGCTGACCAATCTCTAAATTGTTCACTGGCATATGGATAAAATCCGAAAGCATTATCTACTAAAACTGTATTTGCAGTAACATCACTTACTCTGTAAACTTGGTTATAATATCTTGGTGTTGCCAAATGAACTGCAATACGTTTACCTGTATATGATACATTAATACCATGATCTTCTGTTGTATTAATAGTAATACCTTCTGGAATAATATTTCCAGTAGAGGCCACATTTGCATTAAAAGGAGCATCAATCTTAAATGTATCTTTACTTGCACTTTCTACATAATAAAAACCTGAATATGCATTTGCATCTAATTTTACTAATTCTCCTGATGATAAATCATGATCTGTAGCAGTAATTTGTGTCTTGCCGAATATACCATAGGATAAATTACCTGCATCTATATTTGCTGAAACATTTGATTGTGTAACTGTAAATCCAGTTATACCTACATTACTTATTACATGTCTTTGTGCATGTAATGGGTGCTGTTCTTCAAAAACAAATCCACTTATTCCTAAATCTGCTACAGTAACATATTCGTTATCAAAGTCATCTGTCAAATCTATATTTTGATTAGTTAAATCTATATCAATTGTTACTGTATTGTTTGCAGTATCAACTTCAGATACTGTGAAAGAATTATTATTGTATAAATTATTTGTTGCTGTTAATCTTACTACATTATTTGCGGCAACTATTCCTGCACCATGTAAATTAATGTTTGCTACGCCAAGTTTTAATTTACCTGTATGTAGTCTTGTAAGAGTTATACTGGTATTTGTAGCAGGTAAATGTGTTGCTGGTAAAATTATATTACTTTCGTTAAAGAAGCTCACAGTACTATTTGCATTGGCATTGTAAACAGCCATTTCTAAACTTTCTAAAGGAATAGTTGCACTATTACCTGCATATATTACATTTGCAAAATCGTAACTGTCATTTACTGTAAAACTAAGTGTTCTATTTGATTCTGAAGTATTATTAAGGTTAGATGTATTAGACTTTGTAACATATTCAACATTACTTGTAGTGAAGGCTCTGTCTGTAATACTTGTTACAAAAAATTCTACCTGTTCGCCGTTTTGTAAGGAACTTTGAGAACCTGTAATTTGTACTGTATTACTCCCTATAATGTTTGCATCTGCATTTGTGTAACTGCTAATTGCAGGTGTAATATTTGAAATACTTACTACTCTTGTAGGGCCTATGTTTCCTATATTAGCAGTAATCATTTCTGCTCTACCAAAGTTTGAAATTTGTACAGATTTTCTTCTTACTATATCTTCATTTTGCCAAATAACAAATTCATCAGATAAATCTGCTTTCTTTATAACAAGAGCATAATCTAAAAATCTTGATAAATCATTTTCTAATAATTGATTACTGTCTACATAATTAAATAAACTTCTTTCTGTATAAAGATGTGCTGTTTCTGTTACATCATCTTGTTCTACAAATGTGATATTCCCTTTATTTGCTTGTTTTAATTTGTAAACATTCCAATCTAAATTTTCACTTTTAGCAACGTGTATAAAGTCATTTCCTGTTGGCTTAAATCTTATATTATCTGCAAATAATTCTGCAACTCCGCCTAAATCAAATGCACTAAAATTAACATTAGATTCATTTACATAACCTGCATTAGGTAATGGATTATATTTAGTATCTGTTATTCCCCTAAATGAAACATTTCCAGTTTTAGGCCATAAGTTACTTTCTCTTACACCACTTGGCTTCTTAAGGAATCTTGTTGTATCATCTATGTCAATTAAAATCACTTCATCGTCTTTTGCATCAGGTGTAATTTCAAATATTCTAACACTTTTAACATGTACAGCAATATCATCATTCGTTGTTGCTTTTACACTTAATGTACTTCCTGGTAAGTCACCTTGGTAAGCATCTTCTAAATCAATTGTTGCTCTTTCTACAATATAAACATTTGAACCTGATAAAATTTGTGTATCAGGTAGTAGCCCGACATCTGGAAAAGTTATTGTTGTTGTATTGTCTACTCGATATCTTGTTTCATAACCAGGGTTTTCAATTTTTGTTCCATTTAAATATACATCTACAAATGGATATACGCCATCGTATTCTGTAATATTATTACTATCTAATGCTGTTGAAGAATTTACAGCACCTGTGTTTACAGCAAAACTTACTGAACTATTTCCTATGACTGTGGAAGGAGCAGTAATTTGCCATCTATCTCCAGCATCAAATACATAATTACTACTTGCAATAGTTGTGCTGTCAACTGATACTATAATGTTAGACTTTACTGTATTGTTTGCGATATTTACTGCATACCTCTGTCTTGGCTGATATCTACCTGCAGTAATATTTAAATTTGCTAATGTAGGTGCATGTCCGCCTATTGTAAAGTCGTTACCTGATATTTTTAATCCTTTATTAATAATTACGTTACCGCTATTAGAAATATAATTTTCTATAGTATGTGCTGTAATATTAGCATTAATAGTTGCATCAGAATTAATTGCTGTTGTAATGTTTGCAACATCTGTAATTGAATTTAAATTAAAAGATGCAGTTGCCCCAAATTCATCTGCTATAGTAATTGTTCCTAAAGCATTTATATTTGCATTAGATGTACTAAGAACATTACCACTAGTATTTTGAGTTACAGATGTTATAGTATTAGAAGATCTTGCATTTATTCTTGCTAATCTATTTGAAACATTACCTACACTTATTTCACCTGTAATAATTGTAAGTCCAGGTGTATCAGTATATCCTGTGCCTTGCTCTGTAATATTAATAGAACCTATTAATCCATTGTTATCCAGTACGGCTGTTGCCTTTGCTGTTGTGCCTGTAGTAGGTTCTGTAATTAATACTTCAGGTACATCAAAGTATTTGTGTTTTGTATTTAAAATATCTATTCTGTCTACAACTCCTGTTGTATCTTCAGGGAAGGATAATGTAAACAGTTGTGGATCTTGTACAAAATCAGTTTTGTCTAATGCAAGTTCTACACTTTGATTATTTTCTAAATCTCCGAACGAGCCAACTTTAATAGCCCACTCATCATATATGTCCATGTCACCTTGTATAATAGCACTACTTCTTCCTATTCTACTTAAACTTGTTTTTGTTCCTTTGTTTTGTATAAATCCTTTGTAAAATTCAAACTGCTGATCGTCATCTATTTGTAATTCTGCTAAGTAATCTTTTTCTTGATACCCAAATAAATTTCTGGCTGTTTCATAAACTTGTTTTTCAACTGGAATAAATCCTAGTTCATGATACCTTCCCATGCTTTCTGCTAAATTATCTAAATTAGGTTTTAGTGCATCGCCTTCAATTAGGAAACCTTCACTAATAAATCTTCCGTCCCAGTTAGCAGTTTTATTACCTTTAATTTTTATTCTAGATTGTTTTTGATTGTATAAAGGTATGTACAATGTATCAGCAAAATCTGTAACATTGTCTAATACCATTGCATGTTCTATTTCTCTTGTAAATAAACATACAGAATAAATTTCTTTTCCTATTGGTGGTATTATTTCAACTCTCAAATTTCGTCTATTGATTGCACACTCTTTAGGATTTATAGATTTGCCGTCTTTATCCATAATATTAAACATATTAAATTCGTTACGTTTAATTTTTGCTACAAATCCTTTAGTTGTTTCAAAAGTTACCTTACTGGCCATTGGTGATAATTCTAAAGTATTATCTGTTTGCCAGTTTCCTTGTAACCAGAATAAGAATTGTTTTGCGGAATATAACCAATCTCTTGTATCATTTATACTTCCATCATACTCACCGAATGTATATCCTAATTGCTTTTGATATCTTCCTAAAGATATTAAGAAATCAAATACATCTTGCTCATTTGCATAGACAGTTCCATATTCTACTTTTTTAATTAAGTTTGTTGTATCTAAAAATACTGCACCTTCTTTAAAATTAATTTGAGGAAGTTTATTTAATTTCTTATAAAGTAGTGATGAGAAGGTTGTTGCCTTAGGCACATATTCTTTTGCTTCATAATACACATCTTCATATCTAACAATAGTTCCTTTATTATAAGATTTATTTGCCTGCCAATCTACAAAAGGATGTGCCTCTCCGCCTACTTGTACTTTTGAAGATCTTCCTGTTACGTCACTTTCTAAAATTTTGAAATGGCCCAAATTTTTATCGTAACCTTTAACACAATAACCTGCTGTTGTTTTTTGTATAATTACACCTTGGTATATATTTCTTGTTTTGTAAGGAGAATTATGAATATCTACTGTGATATTTTCTTGTGGTATTATTAAATTAGTACTACTACCTGTTGTACTAAATTGATCCATGGACATAGTCATAGTATCTTTGTCTATATATCCTGAGAATCTATATCCTAATTTTACATTTAAGTTTCTTAATTTTTCAACAAAATTAGTAACAACATCTAATCCTTGGAATCTAAGCCAACTATTTACAAACTGTGTGTACCCAATATTTGTTATTGAATTACCATTTGAATCTATATCACCGTGTATATTAAAGTGAGTACTATCTAAGAAGTTCCAATTTTTTCTTGTTGTATTGTTAATATATTTTTTATAGTTTGCTGGTGCTTTTGTAATTTTTGTAGGATCACTAAAGACTGTAGCAAATTTACCTGGACTTGCTAAACATAATAATTCTGCTATTGCAAACGGGTATTTTACACTATATTTCCATGCATTTTCTACTGGTGCTCCGTCTCCGAATTTCCATTGTGTGTCTAGATTTGCGCCTTCTTTAAGTGTAATATTTGTTGCCGACTCGCTTTTCTTGGCGTATGTTGCCGTTGTGCTTGTTAATGCTGTACCATTTTTATTTGTATCTATATCAAAACCTGTTCCTGCATAAACTCCTGCATAAGTTAAAGGATCACTATCAAATGTTGTTGTGCCACCGCCTACTGCGTATGGGAACATAGGTGTACCGGTATCGTCTATAGTTGCAACATAATATCTTATTGCTGTACTAGGAGAATCAGGTGTAAATCCGTATCTTGTATTGTATCTATCTGCATATCCGTCAATTCCGGTCTTGGTAGCATCGTATTCATAATCCTGTACAAATTCACCTGTATGAGCTCCTTTAGGTCCTGTGCCTCTATTGCCTGCTTTTAATTTAAATGCACTCTTTATATTTGTAATACTGCTACCGCTGTTCATAGCATTAGCATAACCATAAGGACCGTAAATTGGTAGTCCGTCAAATGCCCAACCTATAACACCAGAGTGTGTTGTACTGTTACCCCAAACACTACTGTTACTCATATCTTCAGTTGGTATTGCTGTAAATATTGTACCGTCTTCTGTGGTTTTGGAAATATCTCCATTTGCTCTACTTGGTGCTGTTTGATACCCTAGATCATATATCCAAGTATTGTCTGTGTAAGTATCGGATAAAGGACTTGCTAGTGGTAATCCATTTATTAATATTGCACTAGAGCCTTGTACTAATTCATTATTAGTTGTTGATTCATTACCGAAACTCAATGAATTGTAATTCATATTATTAGGTATTCTGTATGTGGATGGGAAAATTCCCTGTTCTGGTGCTCCGTCTGTTTGATCTATTAATCTTCTTGAATAGTTAGGTATATTATAACTTTCAATATATCTATGTACAGCATCAAATTGTACATTAATTCCGTCTTCTGAAAGGAAACTTGTTGTTTTAAATCCTTGTGTTACATCTGGTTCAGTTGTTGTCCATACAATTCTAAATGTACTTACGCCTGTGCTAGTAATTTCTTTTGGCGTTTTTAAATTTGCATTAGCATCTACTGGGATCAATTCTATTAAATTAATTCTTGTAGCTCTAGACCTTCTACTAAATCGATTTAAAATATCTCTATATAATTCATTAGTTACATTTTCTCTAGGCCCTTGTCTTATAATGCCTTTTTCAAGATCTTCCCACATAGGCCTATTATTACTTCCGTAGTCACTATATGTTGTTGTTATATATTGATTATCCCACCATTCTGGTTTCTGAATAAACCCTAACATTTCCCATGGATGCGTGTGAGGTCTTACTGTATCGAAATAGTATTCATACCAGCCTCTCCAATGTCCAGGAATAGTTCCTGTGCCTGTTTCTAAAAATGCAGTACCTTCGAAATTTTCTGTATAGTTCCATGTCCAAGGATTATTGTTGTCGAAAAATTCATTTTTTACAGGGTCTACTTTGTTTTCTACAACCCAGTTTTCAAAACTTGTTTGTAGTAAATCATTGTAGAGGTCCCATGCTGGAGATTCTCTTCTCCATCTACCCTGTCTTATATCAAGTACATTTAATTCTGGATATTCGTTTTTATCTCTGAATTCTGCTTTTGCAGAATTATAAATTCTTTTTTCAAACTCTAAAACTATATCATCTCTTTCATCGTTATAGATTGGTGTTCTACTACCGTCGTGTCCAACAATTAATTCTTGTGAATCTTGGAAGGTATTATCTGTAATCTTTTCAGGATAATATAGAGGATATAAACCCATTGTGCTTGGTGTAGGTGGACACTCTACACTATCTCTATCTTCGTTATAAATTTTAAATTCAATTTCATCTAATAGTTCTGGATTGTAATTTTTAAATGTTACTGTAAGAGGACTAAATGTAAGTGTGTAATCTTCACCAACAGTCAAAAGTGTTTTTATATTGTCTCTTATGTAATAAACTAATAAACTGTTTTCAACTTTATCTAAGTCTAATGAAGTACTTATTGTATGTGATGCCAAAGTAATATCATTAACAATTATAGACTCTTTACTATAATTGTCTCCAAAAGGTAATATATAAGTTTGACCAAATACATTTCTACCTACACTAAAAGATATTAAATTTCTTAATACTTTTTCTAGTATTTCTTCGTTTGAAAAATCTTTAAAATCTACAACATTATAATAATCATTAAGTTCTTTAAAAAATCTCTTTTTATATTTGTTATATTCTGCACCATTAAATCTTAATGCATCTACAATATTATGCGGTTGGTCGTCTAATAAAAAGGCACCTAAAACTAAGTCTTGATTTGGTTGTACTATATCTGTTGCATACAATTCTTCTCTAGTTAGAGAACTAAAGTTGTTTACACTTAATGCATCTCCAGTGAACCCAGGTTGTTTTTCCATATAATTTTTAAAATGTGGTAAAAACTCTGGCTCTGAAATCTTTGTAACTTCCTCTTTGAAAGGGTTATTGCCCCATGCTAAAGGTAATTCATGTTTACTTTTATTTCCTATTACGTTACTAAGTCCTCTAGAAAATACAGATATTTCAAATATGTCGCCAACTACAAAATTGTTTCTATCTATTTCTATTTTAAATCCATCACTTATATAAGTAAAATTATGGAATGCTTCACCGTTCTTTTTAACCCTTATATTCATACCGCTTGGGAAATCTGCTCCTGTTCTAGGCGAACATCCTAACTCAAATATTTGTTCGAAATTGTCAAACATTGTTCTAGTAATTTCAATTACTCTTTCTATTCGTTGCTGACTTTTCCATTGTGGGTTTTTAAAGTTATTATGATATTGTGCTGTCTTTCCAATTTTAGCACTTAAAGAACTAGTTCCTGTACCATCATCAGACGTTTTATATACTGACCTTAAAATTTTATAGTAGTAATAACCAGGAATTTCTGTTGGTGTTGTGCTACCTATAACTATGTTGTTATAAGTTTCTGTTTCCATAAAGTTTTCAAAACTTATTTCACTAGCATTTTTAAATGATCTAAATGCTAGTGGTAAATTATAAATTTTATCTACTACACCAGTTCCAACTTCAAAGCCAAATATTTTATTACCATTAAAATTATTACTTGGGTATATTGTATTGTCGCCTAGGTATCTTAATTTATCATCGTAAAGTTTAAATAAAGGTGCTTGATTAAGTGTAGATTTAGTTTGTGCTTGTACTAATCCGTCATTATAATAAAATTCTTTTCCTATTTCTGCACTACCTGAAGAAACAAATACAGTATCTCCGCTACTTAATATGCTACTTACACTTAAACTTATTGCATTTGCATTTCCAGAATCAACACTAGCAACATAAACGTTTGCAGATATTTCTTTACTATCATTAGGGAATATTATTTTAGTACCAGTTTCTATAGTTACTGTATCAATAGCAACATTACTGGCATCTAAACCAACTACTTCGCTGAAAAGTAATGTAGAACTAACATCAACATTACCTTTACTTGTAGAACCAACATTAAATAATTCTAAGTCTCTATCAAATTCTAAAATAGGCCTATCTGCCTGAGTAATTTTTGCAGGTATATCGTCACCTGCGTCTGTAAAGTTTTCTTTGTGATACCAAAAGTTTACCCTACTCCAAACATTTTTATTTTCTGCACCTCTTCCTAATAAAACATAATCTTTGCTTGTTTGCGGATTATTATATCCATTTGCATAATTTACATCTACTGGTACAAGTATAATGCTTTCTCCTACGCCTTCAACAATAAATTCTTTGCCTACGTATGCATCAGTATCAATTACATAATCGCCTGAGAAAGTAACTTTCATACCGTTTTTAAATGCTTTACCGCCTGATGGTGTGTATGAGGTCTGCCCTACAATGTCTTTGTCAACATTTATTTGGTCGTTTATACTACCTATAATTATTATTGCTGTAGGGCCTGTTGTACTCCAATAATATTCTTGATAGTTTAAAAATTTGTTAAGTTCTACCGGTGGTAAGAAAGTTGTAAAATTAGTTTTTAACCATTGATTTTGTTCAAGTGTATCTACATTATAATTTTTTAAAGTATCTACAAACTCATCATAAAAAATAAAGTTTTCACTTACGCCTGTATTAGCATTAGTATTATTAATTGTAGGTAATAAATTATAGTACTGTTTGTCTATATCATCTTCGTATATCCAAGTACCGTCTACAAGTTTATCCTGTGATGTTTTCTTTCCTACAAATCCACTTATACTTTCTACATTTGCTTTACTGTATAATTGTTCAACAGTACCTTCAAAGAAATTCTTTATGGTATCAGTCTGTAGAATTGCGGGTAACTTATTGTAAATTTTATCTGCCATTATTAATTAGCCAATGTAGTTTTAGTAATTTTATCTATAATCTCAATATCAGAAACCTTTGCTGTATTAACAAAGAATTCATTGCTTTCTGCTTTTATTTGGAATAAGTCTCCAAATTTTCCAGAATTATTTTTCGGTACAATAATTATACTACCTATTACACCACTTAGTTGTTGATGTACATAACTACTTAATTCTGTAAAGTAGAAGTTTTCACCGAATTCCCAATTGGAAACATTAAAGTAATTATTGAATGCTTTTATAACTTTGGTTTTAATTTCATTATCACTTAATGTTGTTCCTGCAAGTTTAACAACTCTAAATTTAGCCTGTACACTTTCATCTGCGTCGGCTCCAAATAGCCTCTTGAATTTTGCACTTTTATATACTAATGTGTCACTAGCATTTTTAAAGTCCTCTAAGGTTTGGAACTCGTTTGATAACTCTTCACTAGTAGGTGATAGTGGGAAAGGAGTACCGGGTACATTAATATATTTTTGTATGCTTGTATTGTATGCATTTGTTAAAACTAACATTTCAACAACATTACTAATACTTGGGTCTATTCTTACATCGTTTGGTGCTTTGTGGTCCCACTTCATAACACACGGCCTAACATCTGGTAATCTTGTATTTTGATCTTTACCTCTACCAATTTTTACAAAACAATCTGTTGATTCTACTAGACTTATATTATCAGGATCTGTACTACTTCTAGTCATTACATAGAATTTTTCGTTTTCTACAACATAAATTTTTATACCAAAATATAGATTTGCTGTATTTTCAAATTTTTCTGCTAGTGCTAAAGTATCAACAATAATATAATTTACTGTACTCCATTCTACAGGATCAGAATAACTTATAGGTGATATTGTTGCTGGGTTACCACTTGATTGAGTATTGTCCCAATCTGTTTCTCCTCGCCAATCTAGTATCACACCACTTACTGGTCTATCATAAACATACCCATCAAAATCTGAATAGTTTTCAAATATTATAAGATCCGTACTTGAAACAAATTCGTTAAATTGGAATGGTTTATCTGGAACTAAGTCACCATCTGTATCTACTGGTGCTACTTTAACTTTTCTGTTGTCTGTATATCCATCAGAATATTTAAATACATCTGAAATTTCATAAACTATATCTTCATCTAATCTATCTTTAGCAGACTTGTACTCAACTAAAATTTTATCCCTGCTTATAGCACCCGTTGTATCAGTTGCAAATAAATGAAAGTTGTCATCTAAATTAGAATAAATTAATGTGCCTGTTTGTGCCGTAGCATTTGCATTTGTTAAAAGCAGTCTTCCTGTATTAGTAGGTATGCTGGTATTAGAAAGTGTCACACCGTCTATACCATATGAATATATATTTGCATTACCGTGATAAACTTCTGTTAATCCTGTAGCATTATTATACTGTTTAAATGTAACATTTCCATTGTTATCAAACAAATTATATCCGAATGTAGTATTATCAAATGTAAATGTTAAATTGCTTGGTAATTTAGAAATACGGCCATCGTTATTTGATAAAGTTACATTATTTGTAGAAATATTTCCGTCATCAAAATAAGGATTTAAAGAAACATTTGCCGCATTTACAAATCTATTGACAGCAAGAATATTTGCTGGTGTATGAGTATTTGTAACAAGGTCACTTCTCATTATTCCAAAAGTACTTTGCCATGTAACATTTACATCAAACCACTTAATATCTCTTGTTCTTAATGCTATGTTTGTTCTTAAACCATTGGGGTCGTAAAATGCAGAATTATCTAAACTTTGCCATGCATCTGCAACATTATCACTATTAGAATCTGACCAAACAAAACTTTCTGTAACTCCTGGTTTGTAATTTAATGTATTAAATGTAATAGTATCTTTAACTGCTTGAGTAGTATTGTCTGTAACTTTAACAGATTTTACATTATAAAATTTTAAATCGTTTGCACTTTGTACCACATAAGATAATCCTCTTATAGATACATTATATTTAAAACTAGTAGTATCTATAGGACTATATTCAAATAAGATTAACCAACTATTATCTTTTCCTGATAATGTTTTATCTTGAGCATTTTGTATATCTAAAGAACCTGTTTTAAGTAAATCTGCATTACTTATTATGTAGTATGATTGTGCTGTTAAGTCAAAGCCTAAACCAAATGTACTTTTTCCGCTTAATGCTGTCTGTATAAGTGTTTTTTCTGCATTTGTAAATGTTTTTCTTAAACTAGCAATTACTTCATCCGCTCGCCAATTAGAATTTACTTTATCACTTAATGTCCACGGCCCTATACTTGTACTTAATCCACTAGATAAAGCACCGTTGTTTTGTACACTTGTGACTCTTACCCATTTATAATTTGCTATATTAGTAGGATCAACAAATTTTATAAAAGTATTTTCTTGGAATACCTGTGTTGATGCTGTATTGTTTACCATAACTACAGTATCTGAACTACTAAATGTTTCAGTCATATAACCTGTTGTACTCTGAGTTGCTACCGGTAAAGGATTCCATCTAATATTTAAGGTATCTGTTGAGAATTTAGTTGGAATATAATTGCTCCATTTTTCTCTTAATGTATCATAAATTACATTATTCAATCTTTGTTCTTGTAAGTATTTTACAACGGTATTGTCTACAACTTCTGCAGGTGTATTGTTGTCACTTACTGTAATAGATTTTGTTAAAGGATCATCATCTTTGTATAAAAATCCATCTTCAGTATATGTCTCAACACTTTGGAATGTTCCTGTTGGATCATTTATATCTATATATCTACTATGCCCTGCATGTGTTCTATTTGTTGCTTTGAGTTTTATAATGTTTGATGATTGGCTCAAAGGAAATACATTATAATCTTGTGCTGATACCATTCTATTTTGTGTATAGAATGTTTGCGGAGCTCTTAATTTAATATTTTGCAAACTTTCTGCAGGTAAACTATTATTTACTGTGGATTCTAATCCAAACGTAAATGTTAAACTATAAGATTCGCCTGTTGCATTTACATAAGGTACAGATACAGTTAAATTTTTTGCATCGTCTGGATGTATAGAATACCTTTCTCCATCACTGATTCTATGCCATATTCTAAATACACCTGTTGGTACATTACCAAAATTTCCGTCTGGGAATTTAATTCTTATTCCGTCGTTATTTAAATTTTCTACTGCATATAAGTTTCTAGTGTTTAATGCTTGACTATTATAGTTTAATGTTTGTCCAACTGTATTTGGAATCTTTGTCCATTGATTTTCTACTACACCCTGTGTATTAACTTCTTGTATGTAAACATCTGTTTCGTTAATGTTTTTCTTTATTATATCTTGGAATCTATTTTGTAATGGTGTTTCATAATTAAAGTCTTGGAAAATTAAATTACCTTGTTTGAACATTAAAAAGAATCCAGTATTATTACTGCTTAATCCTAGTCCGTCGTTTCTATAGAAAAATCCTAAATCATTTGTTGGATTAGGTTGTTTTTCGTAAAAGAATTCATTATCAAAGAAATCTCCATTTACAATTTCAAATCCTCTAGTAACACCATTTACATTTATATTAAAAGAGTGTGCAATAGGAGATGTTATAGGAGTACTAATTGTATATTGATCTGTATTAATACCAGCCACTTTACCTGATTTAACGGGTGCAGAAAATCTATTACTTGTACCCATTGCCGCATTTAATACTGTAATGAATTGTTCGTAACTGTCAGGGTTATTAGCATCGTCCCAAAATATAGGCTGATTGCTTAATTGGTTTCCTTGACTATCTTGTAAAGGTTCGTTTGTTCTTACACTTGTAACTTTCATTAATCCACTTGCTGGGATATTTCTTTTAGGATTGTATCCTAACATTCTTGCAAGTTTAAATACTGAATCTCTTCTTTCTGCAGTTTCTAAAAAGTTTTCTCTAGTATTAACATCCATTCTAAATGCTAAACTTGTACTTAAAAATGCTAGTAATTCTATAATTGCTATAAATTCTGAACTTTCTATATAGTCATTAAAGTTTTCTGGAAAATTAGTTCTTACATATTCTACCAGACTAGTTCTCATAGTGTCAAAGTCATAGGCCTGGAAGTCTACTTCACTAAAGGCCTTATATGCAACTTTCCAATCCTCTGCCGCAAATAAATTGTTTTGTCTATTAACTAATGCCATTAAAATTCCTCTGCATTTCTTTTACTATATTCTATGAATAATGTTTCTGCTTGATCAATGTTATAATATTTTATTATTACTTCAGCTCTTATTGATTGATCATTTATATATAAAATTGTATTTTCTAATGTAACCCTAGGATCTAATTTTACTATTCTTTCTATATCTTCTTTTATATCTTCTTGTAATGTTGGAGAGTCTGGCTCCATCAACATATCCCAAATTATACTACCAAATGTGGGCCTCATTATTCTTTCACCTCTTTTTGTATAGAAGTGATTAAGCAAATCTCTTTTTATGAGATCAGTATCTGTAAGGGTATAAGGTGCCCTATTTTTATCTACTGTACTAAATCCTTTGAACAATGTTGCCATGTAAGTATTTATCAGAATAATTAAATATAGTTTTAATTAATACTTGACATCTTTAATTATGGTGCTATAATAACAACATGAAGAATGTGATATATTTACACGGTGCAAATGCAGACCCTGATAATTTTAATTATTTTACATTAAAAATGCCAGAACATCCTTTCTTTGCTCCTGCATATGATATGGAGCAAGATCCTTATGATCTAGTAGAGCATGTTAGAATGCAGAAAGAAAGACTATGGAATAAGGACAAAGTAGTTATTGTAGGACATAGTTTTGGAGGCTTGTTGGCAAGTTGGTACGCAAGTGTTTATCCTAGAAAAGTTGATCATTTGATTACAATAGCAACTCCTTGGCAGGGCACACCTGTAGCAAGAATTTTAGGTATGATTTTTAGAAATAGAAAAGTATTTGATAATACTAGACCAGATGCAGATGTTTTAAAACTATTGGAAGAAAAAACTTACAATGGTAAACATACTAATATAGTCTGTACAGGCGGTTCTAATCCTCTAGCAGGATTAGGGGGCCAAGCAAATGACGGAATGATATCAGTAGCAAGTCAATCAGCATCACCACCTAAATTTAAAAATACCGAAAATGTCTTTATAGAAGCAGGTCACAGTGGAGTTTTGTTAAATAATGATGTAACAAAAATGTTACAAGATATAATATTTGAGAAATAATATGGCAGATACTAAATCTCTTAATAATACATTAGAAGAAGAATTAAGAATTATGCTTGTTGAAAAAAACAACGAGAATAATAATCTTAGAAATCATATTGAATTATTAGAAAAAGCGGTTGCAGAAGAGCAGGAACAAAAATATAGATTGCTAGTTGAAGTAGCAGATCTTAAAAAAGCATTAAGAAACTTTCCTTAATAAAAGATTCCTAATTTATTATAGGCTCTTTTCTTAGCAAGTCTTAATATTGCTCTTAATTCATTAAAGTTTAAATTTCTTTGTGCTGGATATAATGTAGCCTGCACATCATCTAATTCTGCCTGCCAATTTAAATGATCTGGTGTAGCAAATAATTCCGCTTCATATCTTCGTCTTGCAATATAATCTGCTCTAACCTGAGGTCTTGTATGTGGACCTATTCTGCCTACCCTAAATCTTTGCATTAATCTAGGAACATTCTCATATTTTGCTTCATTTAAAGCAAAACACACTTCACTACTAGCAAAATTGTCTACTCCTATATGCGATATAAAACTTGCTAAAGCACCTAATTGATTTTGATTTAATGGTACTGTGATAAGACGTTTTGCGTCTTTTAATGCTTGTTTTAGTTCGCCTTCAAGAGCAAGTCGTTCTGCACTTGGGCCTAATCCGTCTATAAATTCAACTAGTTTATAACCTGTTTTCCTATGCACATAGACGATACTAGGTCCATCTAGAACTACAGTTATACCCTTTGCATCAAGTTTTTCTACAACTTCTTCAAATACACTTTTCATTATCCGCTACCACCATTTATTATATCCTTTGCAGAATTTTTAAAATCATCAAGTTGGCCGCCTGTTACTTCATTTATGGCACCATTAATTTCACCTTTCATTTCTCCAATTACCCCATTTTCTAAATCTAAAGGGAGACCTAAATCATCTAAAGAGAACTGTTTTAATTTTGCTTCTAAATCTGTTAATATTTTAGACTGCCCAATAATTTTTTGTGATATACTATTAGCAGTAGGTATTCTAAAAGGAGGAATAGCAATACCTAGTGTATCTGCTACTTTCATTAATCCGTCTATACTTGCTAAGTTTACGTCTTGTAATGCTGTAAAATTACTTAGTTGGGCATTATATTCTGCATATACAGATTTTACACCGTCTGTGGCTTCTTTAAATCCTTCCCCTATTTTTGTACCTTCAGGAGTATCTGCATCTGCAGGTGTATCGTCTGTAGGTTCTATCTGTCCAGGTAATGTTTCTAAATCTGCAGTTTTGTCTTCTTCTATACTTTCTGGATCTTCTGTACTAGGATCAAATTGTCCGTGTCCTATGTAAGGTTCTGCAGTAATTAACTTACCTACTATAGTATTAATTGTAGGTCCTTTCTCTGGTCTTTGACCGCCGTTAAGTATTGGATTTTCAGCCTCTCTATCGTATTCTGGTTGTGCTGAGGACTGGTCAGGTTTCTCCGTGCCTCCTATTTGAGGAGCCGGTATTGCAGGTACTAAATCAGGTGTTGGAACTGCTCCAGGATTATTTAAGCCTATTGTTGAACCAAATAAATTTGTAGTCCCTCCTGCTGAAAGAGTTGCGGCACCACCTGCTAGAACATCAACTTTACCCGTTGCTTGTACAGTTGTGAATCCTTGTGACTGTATTGCCGCTCCTATAGTACTTGTTAATGTTAGTCTACCTGCTGAATTTAATTGCATATCACCTGCATTAGATGTAATCTGTGTATTAAGGTTAGAATGTATAGATGTATCTTCAGCCGCATGAAGTCTTATAGAGCCGCCTGTACCTAGTGGAGGCACACCCAATGCTCCTAATTTACCTGATATTCCTTTATAACCCCCGGCATCATTGTCACCTGTGGCTTTCATGTAAATATTATTACCCGCTTCTATTTTTACATCTTTATCAGATCTTAGATTAAAGTCTCCTTTACTCCTAATACTCATCGACCCTTCGCCAAAGATATTAATATTACCATCTTTGTCTAACTCAAACCATGCTGTACCATTTTTGTTTATAACATATATGGCACCAGTGGAATCATCTAATAATATCTGATTGCCACCGCCTGTTCTTAATCTTATGTTAGAGTTACCTTGGTTGTCGTCCATTATAAACTGGTGACCCGGCCCAATTGGTTGCCCTTTATCGTCTCTAGGTCCTTTGGTTAATATACCTAAAACCTCACTTGGTGTTTCTCTTCTTGCACTACTTGATGTTGCTCCTCTTAAAGGGTCATTTATAAGTCCTTGCTTAGTAATAGTTTCTGCAAAATCGTGATATATAGGTCTTAACTTTCCGTTATTTTTTGTATCTGTATCGTAATTATTTTTTTCTACTGTAGGAGTATTAAACGGTCCGCCCTGAAAACTAGGTCCGCCTGGTATGCCCGGCACCATTTGATTTAATTGGGTTGGCATAGTATGGCCTATTATAAAAGGTTTAGATAATAAACCATCACCAAATGCCACTAATACTAAATTTCCTACATCAGGTGGTGGCATCCACATACCATATGAATGCAAAGAATTTTCGTCTAATGTAATGTCGTCTTCTCTTACTAAATCAGTATTCGATGCACCATAAAATGGAGATGTGTACATCGCATCAAATAGATTTTTTTCGTTAGGGTTTTTATTTAATTCTGGTATATTTACAGATACTTTTCCTGTTCGTGTTCCGTCTTTATTAAAGTCAACAGTTCCTATATAAATTCCCCAATACTTTTTAGTCGTAGACTTCCTGTCAACAGGATTTTCGTATGTCGCCTTCATTGTATTTAAGGAGTGGAAATTTTTAGGCATTCTTAGCCTCCATATTTTGCTTTATAAATTTGTATTTGTTCACTACTAATAAGTCCTGATGCCGCTAGTTCATCTATTGTTAATCCGCCACCGAAGTCTAATAGGCTCTTCGTATAGTCAGGATCGTTAAATCTTTCTTTATCATCTGATGAATTATGATTTGCGGCGTCCATTACCGCTTTTACTTTTAATGTAGTCTCAAATTGCTCTTTAAGATTATCTAAAGTAAGATCGTCTCTATTTTCTATTGCAGATAAATCTAAAGTTAGTTCTTTACATGTACGAACATTAACTGTAAATCTACCATTATCAAAACTACTTACCAATTCTAGTATTCTATATATCCCAGTAATGAAATAACTTTGCCTGCCTATAGGGTACATGCCTTCATTTAGATCTTCGTCATTTATAAAAGGATCAAAATACATAGGCTGTCTTAATTCAAATAAAATAAAATTATCGCCTGCGTATGAACTGAAATATTCGGCTGTAGATTTTTCATCTTTAATCTTTGGTTCGTCTTCATAATTTGTGTAACCTGTTAAATCAGGTTTTCCTAAATACCAAGGATCTCCCCTAACAACCATGTCTAAAGTATATAAAATATCAGAGTTATCTTTTTGCCCATACATATATCCGAATAAAGTTTGGCCTCTTGTTGCTGGTCCGCCTGAATATGTTTCGTGTTCTACAGTTCCAGCCTCTACACCCGGTTTCAAAGTATTATTAGTTTCGTCTATATTATCTTGGACTTGATTTTTAGCATCGTTTTCAGTAAGTGCATCTAAATAAGTTTCTTGTCCGCCTAGCAAATCACCTCCGTAAATGTATCCGCTGGGTTTAGGATCATATTTTTCTCCTACAGTACTATCTATAAGACGTTGTCTATCACTTTCTGTTTCAGTACCTGCTTGATTAGATGCACCCTTTGGTAAAATAGAATTTGCTACTGCTTGTCCTATTTGTCTATCAGATAAACTATTTACTAGTGCTGTAGCCGTTGCTCCCACACGGTCTGATATGACGTCTTTGATTTGGTTTTCATCTAATCCTGCCGCTCTTGCTAAATCTCTTATACTGCCATCTTTTGCCGCTTTAAATAAATTAAAGAATCTTTTAGCATCTTGAAATTTAGCGGCGAAACTGGCTAATGATTTACCAGATAATGGTTCTCCTGATTCTGCTGGGTCTATAGCAAAATTGGTAATATTATTTAATACAGCATTACCAAATCTTGTTGAACCTTTTGGTGGTATTAATAAGTTTATACCTAAATCATATTTAAGATCTACATTTAAAATTTGATCGTTTCTACCAGTAAAGATGTATTCATATGCTCTCATAATTTCCATACTTTGAACTCTTTCTTGTATTTTTTTTGCTGTTGGATCAAGTTCTTCTTTTACGGCAAATTGTTTTCCTGAAGGTGTTTCAAATACTCCTGGTGTAAACACTACTTGTTTTGAATAACCTTGTCTGCTTTCATCATATTCTATTTGTCTAACATATCCATTTATTTTATAATCATGTATAAATGTTTTAGTGTCATCATATTTAAAATCTCCTTTCTCATCAAACATTGTTCTGGTAATGCCATTTGTGAAATCTACATTTCTTGCAAGTAGCATGCCTATATATGTGCTTATGTCTGTTCCTGCAGGAACTTCTATCTTAATATCTTCTGTTTTAGGATTAGATGTATCTCTGGTTGGTTCTTCAGTTTTGTCTGTTGTTCCACTTACTCTATCACCACCTGGTGTATTATCTTGTTCGGTATTTGTATCTGCTGTAGCATCAGATCCTCTATCTAATATAGGGTCTTTTATAATAGTTTGTCCGTCACCTGTTAAATTATGTAATTTAAATTCTATAGTATCTATTTGAGACTGATCTTCTGCGGAAATACTTTCATTATACTTGTTCCATTGTCCTTTAAAATCTTCTATATGCTGATCTATGTTTGAGCCTTTGGTTGTGAAAGTAGTAGGTGTCTTATAATTTGTATCTGTAAAAGCAAGATCATCTGCTATAGCAAAGTCTAGATCATAAGTTGTGCCTGTGCTATCTAAGGCAAATCTTGCATTTTTTAAAAGTGCTTTATATCTATAAGGACCAGCAACATGTTTAATAGCACCGCCATTGTCATGATCATTTATATCATCTTCATAACCTTGAAAATTTATTTCAAAGAAGAACGGAGCCGCATCTACCCCTTTACCTGATAGGGGAGGTATTCCTAAACGTCGACGTCCTAATACAATCATATCAAAAAAGTTTGCGGCACCTGGTTGTTTAATTACACAGGAAATTGCTTGTGTAATTTTTCCGCCTTTACCACTTGGTACTGACATTATTTCTACGTTATCTATTAATGTTCCAGTTACACCTGTTTGTGCTAAAACTATTGTTTTTCCAGGTGAGGCTGTATAGGCGCCGTTCAAAAATCCGCCTTTATTAGTAACTTGCCCACCTACATCTTCTCTAGGTTTAGCATCACCGTCGTCACTTTGTGTTTGAGTATTTTCTTCAGTAGGGGGTATCATATATAATTTTATATTATATGTTACGTTATTAAAATTATCTAAGGGGTTCGTAGGAATTTGTCCTAAGAAACTGTTATTCATGGACGCAAGTTTTGAATTTAATTCTGTGTCAGCCATTTTCTATCCTACAAACGATTTGACTGTATCCGGTGAAGGTATCTTTATTATTACTCCTGGTTTAAAATCGTTTAAAGGATCTTTAATGATATCAGGATTTTTTAATGCAAACACCCACCATAATCTAGGACTTCCATACAATTCCATGGCTAGTATATCAGGTCTACCGTTATGTGCTTCTTTAATTTTGTAATCTATTTCAAAAGCATCTTCTGGTATTTTAGGTAAGGAGTTAATATCCAGGAACCCTTCAAATGTTCCTGCATTCCTTAAAAAACTATCTCTTCTATGAAAATCTGCCATTAAATATATCCGTCTTTATATGCCGCTCCAGTTCTTAATGTATTAAGATTGAAGTTTTTACGCAATTTATGTGGTGTGTAACTTGGGTAAATATCTAGTGTAACTGTAGATTCAGTTGGAACAAACGTTGTTGTTGCTTCATTTCCTACCTTAATTTCTACTGGTACATAATCAACATCAGGTGGTAATTCTAATGAATAAGATAATACAATAACAGGTACCTTATTAAATCCGTGATCTCCTAAATATTCAAATAATAACACAGGAGGTGGTGTACCAAATGTACCGTCAGCAACTGATTGATCACCGTAAAATGATTTAGTAACTACTCTACAAAATTGCATCATTGCTAGATAATATCTACCTTCGTCTATGTTGTTTACTGTAAATGTAGATGTAAGTGTAAGTCTAGGTGGTGTTGACATTTGATATGTGTTTATAGGATAGTTCATTCCTTGCATTTGCATTTGATCATATTCTGCTGATCCAACTACATAAATCTGTGGCACATATTGCCAAACAAGTCCGCCTGATGCCTTTATAGGATTCATAATACCATTTTCATCGCTACCGTAAAACCTTTGTGCTCCACCGGCTTTAGGTCTTAATCTCGCTCTCCAGTCAAAATTGTCTACAAATCCTTTGCCTTCACTAGGATTAATTGCTGTAGAACTTGCGGCCTGATTACTTTGTTGTCCTAATTGTTGTTTTAATTGTTGTTCACTAAGTTGCCTTGCACCAAATAATAAATTACTACCTGGGTTTCTACTAGGGCCTGCATTTCCATCGTAAAAGAAAGAATAAAAATCTGCATCAGATAATCCACCTAAAATTGCACCTGATATGACTTTTCCTCCTGGCACTTGACCAATGAGGTTATTACCTAGACCGCCTATTAAACCTTTTAAATAATCTTTTCCGCTTGGCATTTAATCTCCTGTTATACAACTATTTATCGTATTCATTAAAACTAGTTTTAAATTGCCAGTTTTACTAAATACTTATTGACAATACACTAGAACTGTGTATAATAACACAATATAAATGAACTATAATTTTGAGGAGATTATTAATGGCACAGCCAAAAAAGGTTAATTACCTAAACAATAAAGACATTCTAAAAGAAATACACAAAAGCAAAATGACATACTGTTATGTAGCAGATGATCAGTATGCAGAATTTGATGTAATTTTAGATGATGTCAAAAAAATTAACAGAAATAGCATTAAAGTTGCTAGAGAAAACAGAGCATCACAAGTACAATCAGCAGGTTACCAAGCCGCAATGGCATTACATGATCCTAAAGATTATAAAAATAAACCCAAGCAGAAAGAATTTGCAATAGACCCTAAAAGTATAGATCAAGAAGATTTAATTTTTAGAGTTATGGATATGGAGCATATTCCTTTAGAACCAGGCAGAAAGAAAAATCCTCGTAATGAAGCAGAAACTAGAGCAAAAGTAAACTTTCCTCCTTTTAAACATTATGCTTACGTAGGCGGAGAAATAAAAGAAGTTGCTAGAAGTCACTGGCAAGGAAGTTTAAGCAATGGTGAGTTTTGTGTAGATCATGGAAGGATTACAAATAAATTAGGAACTATGTTTTTAAAACTTGTTGAGAGGTATAGTCATAGAGCAAACTGGAGAGGCTACACTTATGTTGACGAAATGAGAGGTCAAGCATTAGTACAATTATCTCAGATAGGTTTGCAGTTTAATGAAGCAAAATCAGATAATCCGTTTGCATATTATACGGCCGCAGTAAACAATAGTTTTACAAGAATTTTAAATTTAGAGAAAAGAAATCAAACTATTAGAGATGATATTCTAATTGATAGTGGCCATTTGCCAAGTTATGGTAGACAGATACAACACGAAGAAGAAATGCGCCTTCTTAGAGAAGCCGCACAATCAGATAATTCACAAGACTAATTTATGGCTGAACTGTTTAAGACAGCGGCTTGTTTTACTGATATACATTACGGATTAAAACAAAATAGCCGTTTACATTTAGAAGATTGCAGTAGATATGTAGACTGGTTTATTGCAGAAGCAAAGGCTAGAAATGCAGAAACATGTATCTTTCTAGGGGACTGGAATCATCACAGAGCAAGTATTAGTGTTGCTACAATGAATGCTTCAATCAAAGCATTTAAAAAACTTAACGACAACTTTGAAAAAGTTTATATGATTATGGGTAATCATGATCTATAC